>Ga0209089_10000515_pt1 | contig 35642 bp, 32 predicted proteins | sample ArcticOcean_MG_C_FD_187431 | JGI IMG/M metagenome (GOLD analysis project Ga0209089, IMG submission 187431) | Marine microbial communities from western Arctic Ocean - ArcticOcean_MG_CB2_150 (SPAdes) (version 2) | ecosystem: Environmental > Aquatic > Marine > Oceanic | place: Arctic Ocean: Canada...
TCCCTTCTAAGGAGGCGGTTCGGGGTTCGAGTCCCTGTGGGATCACTAAAAGCCTTGGAGAAATCCAGGGCTTTGTTGTGTTAAAGACCTTTATTTACTGATGTTTTAGAGCTTTTTAATTGTAAAATCGTACACACTACTTAGACAGGGATGTGCTGAGGTTATAAATCTGAATCGCTGTATCTTGTAAATCCTAACATTAATACAGTACTGAAGAATGAATATTCTTTTCTATGATGGACCATGCGCACTCTGTAATTTTACAGTGAAGATGTTTATGAAATTAGAGGATACGAATAAAATTGATAAGCTTTATTTTGCCTCTATCCAAAGTGAAACTGCGATTAATGTTTTAGACTTAAAGCATAGAACTCCGCCATTAACGGGTGTTATCATAATTGAAAATGGCGGAATGCCCAAGGTGGGAGTTGAAGCTGTAAAAGCTATGAAGCCTTATATAAGAAAGCGATGGGCTTTTTTAACGTTTATGTTTAGTGCAAAAATGTATATGTTTATTGCGAAGTACCGTCATCTATCAGGTAAGGTAGATATGGATAGTTGCCCATTTTATAAGGATTATTCGAATAGAATATTGCCTTAATTGTAGATATTTCAATTCAACTTAAGCCTTCTTAACGAACTCAGACTTAAGTCCTATTTGGCCAAACCCTTTGATCTTACAGTCGATGTTGTGTTCAGCATCGCGGAGTCTAATGTTCTTCACTTTCGTGCCAGATTTTACTGGCTGTGGAGCTCCTTTTACAGGAAGGTTTTTAATCACAATAACAGAGTCACCATTTTGGAGAAGGTTGCCGTTAACGTCTTTCACGACAATACCGGATTCTTGTTCAGCCTCTTGAGTATCCCATTCGTTGCTGCACTCTGGACAAGCAAAGATATTTTCTTTTAATTCATATCCGTAAGCGCAATTGCATTTAGGACATGGTTTCATTTCATCTGACATAGTAGGTGTGTTTTGTCTTTAGAAAGTCTATACTTATTTAGACTAAGAGATACAACAGTGTGCTCATTAGACAATATTAAGCTAAATTGTCGGAATGCAAAGCTCATCTAAAAACTTTGATTATGATTACGTGATAATTGGGAGTGGGTTTGGTGGGAGCGTGTCAGCTTTAAGGCTAAGTCAGAAAGGATATAAGGTGCTTGTAGTAGAGAAGGGGAAGTGGTTTAAGAATGCGGAAGATTTCCCCAAGACGAATTGGAATTTGAGGAAGTGGCTGTGGATTCCGGGTCTTAGGTTTTTCGGGATCATGAAGATGACTATTTTGAGGCATGTAACGATAGTTTCTGGAACTGGCGTTGGGGGAGGCTCCTTGGTTTATGCGAATACGTTGCCTCGTCCTTCGAGTGCATTTTACAAGTCTGGGAGTTGGGCTGGGCTTGTAGATTGGGAGGGAGAGCTAGACGAGCATTACAACGAGGCGCTTAGGATGTTAGGGGCTACGAAGAACCCTCGGCTTTTTGACGCAGATAAAGCGTTGAAAGAATTAGCAGTGGAGATAGGCAAGGAGAAGGAATTTAGTCATCCCAATGTTTCAGTGTATTTCGGAGAGGCAGGGAGAGAAGTTGCGGACCCTTATTTTGATGGTGAGGGGCCCTCAAGAACTGGATGTGTACATTGTGGGGGGTGCATGACAGGGTGTAGGTATAATTCTAAAAATACACTTGACAAGAACTATCTGTATTTTGCTCAGAAGTTGGGGGCGGAGATTTTTGCAGAACAAGAGGCTGTAGGAGTTGAGCCGATTAACGGGGGAGAAGGTGGAGAAGGATATAAGATTTCATTGAAATCAAGTACCAAGATATTTGGAAGCAGAAGAGAGATTATCTCGAAAGGAGTCGTTTTTTCTGGGGGAGTATTGGGAACAGTGAAGCTCCTTTTAAAATTGAAGTCTACAACTTTACCGGGTCTTTCAGAGATGGTGGGTGGAGATATCCGTACGAATAATGAGACCTTAATTAGTGTTAGTACGCTTCGAGACGACTTGGATATGTCAAAGGGAGTGGCTATAGGGTCGATACTTCATACTGATGAAAATTCTCATTTGGAAGCGGTTAGGTATTCAGCGGGGTCCGGCTTTTGGAAACTGCTACATCTACCTGTTTCACATGGTTCTAATGTTGTTATAAGACTATGGCGAATGACCGTTTCATTAATTAAGTCGCCATGGAGCTACGTGAAGATTTACGTTAGTAACGTTTGGTCTAAAAGCACTGTAGTGCTTCTGTTTATGCAAACTTTAGACAGTACTTTGAAGTTTAAATTGGGACTTGCAGGAGGACTTTCGTCTTCAGTTTCCAAAGGAAAAGCTCCAAGTCCCAATATCCCAGCTTCGAATGCTTTGACTCAGAAATTTGCAGAAATAGTCCAAGGGAAATCGACTTCATTTGTCCTGGAAACATTATCTGGAATCCCATCAACGGCTCACGTACTCGGCGGGGCGGTAATGGCTTCAGTGCCTGAAAAAGGCGTTATTAATAAGGACAACGAGGTGTTCGGATATAAAAACATGTTCGTTGTGGACGGTTCCATGATTTCATCTAATCCCGGTGTGAATCCCTCGCTCACCATAACCGCTATAGCTGAGAGGTGTATGTCTCAGATAGCTGATAAAAAATCCTGAATTCTACTTTGCTCCCCTGTCTAGATTTTAAACTTTTTTTGTATTAATGTGAAAAATACTGTTGGGCATAAATGCGAATTTATTGCGTAGATTTGCGTCAAGTTTAAAAGAGTTAAGGTGTAACCAAGTGGGTGTAAACTTGAAGAATATCAGTGTAATAGCTGAGTAAGTTATAATATGAAAAGAAAAACTAGAAAAGCGCTTGACTGTAAGCTAGTAGGACCTAGCGAAATTAACCCTAAGTACTTTCGTTACGAAGTGACGATTCAAGAGGGTGATGGTGAGGTTTATAAAGCTCCGGCTTTCGGACGTGATATGCAGGATGCTTTGAGCAGACTTGTTTGGACTGAGCGCACTGAAAAGGTGACTAGATTTGCTAATAAAAGGTCTTGGCTTCAGGTTATTCCGGTGATAAGTCTATTATGCGTTTTAGGTGTTTTTGCTTTTCAAGCCCAATCCCACGATAACCCTGCTTGGGTAATTGGAGGACTCGCTGCGGTTGGAGCTATTATAGGCCTTTCAATAATGTGGGATCAGCACCTCAATAAGCATTAATTAAATCCGATTTAATTACGGTTTCTTTTTGCTAAATATGACACTAGTCTGACAGGCATTATATAAGGTGTGGGGTATTTTTGCACCATGAACCATCAATTCAGTTTTGAATCAACATTTACCGCATCTTTTTTTGTGGTAATTTCATTACTTTTTGTAAGTCTGTTCCCCTTAGTTTATTCTGCCCAAACATCAGTCTCAGGCCATATATTATCTTCTACAGGTTCTCCGATAGATGAAGCTAATATCTATTCTCATGCTTATGAACTTGGTGCCACATCTGACTCTTTAGGGTATTTTGTAATAGAAGGTTTTCCGAAGCTCTTAAATTCTTCTTCGAAAATCAGTCTTCACATTAGCATCATAGGATTCAAGACTAAGAGGGTAAATACATCTACGGGTAACAAAAGCTTAGTTGTTACTTTAGAGAATGATTTAATGGACCTTGATGAGGTGCTTATTGAGGCTGAGAGATCACATTCTCAAAACACATGTCTTGTGAAAATTGCATCTATGACTGTAGAGCAACTTGACAGGTCCTCTTCCCCATCTAGAATTCAAGCTCTCTCTTCTGAACCAGGAGTGGATATGATTTCAATGGGCGGTGGGGTATTGAAACCTGTTATTCGTGGGTTGTCAGGACTTCGTGTTACCACTCTTCTTCGTGGTACTCGTGTTGAAAGTCAAGCATGGGGAGCTGAACACGGTATATATATGCCCGAGCAGGGAGTAGATAGAGTTGAAATAATACGAGGTCCGAGCGCTCTCGCTTTCGGAGCCGATGCACTAGGAGGGGTGTTAAACTTCATTCCCGAAAACCCGCTCACGGAAATTGGCCGAAAATCTACAATTTCCCTTCGCGGATTTTCCGCCTCTTCCGGACTCCAAACTTCCCTTGCAACAAAGAAGCGTTCGCGCCACTCCCATCACGCGTTCAGTGGGGGATATAATTCTCATGGCGATTACAGCCTCCCAGACGGCGCCCTTGTCTCGAACTCATTTTACCGCCAATTTTTTGGTCAAGGATTTTGGGGTTATATCAAGGATTGGGGAAAAATAGACGGAGCATATTCCTCATCTTACAATACTGCTGGCCTACTCGGTAGCGAGGGGTACCAGCAATCCGGAGATCACATTATAACTTCTAGCGCAACATTTTATTCAGATAGCTGGATTGTCAAGCCTTCCATTAGTTACCAACTCAACCACAGAAAAGAATTCGATTCTCCTCTACAACCGAATGTGCCCACAGACTCTCTCAGCTTACCTCCACCTTTACTAGAACCTGAACTTGACCTCGCTCTCCGATCTTACAGATACAGTACAACAGCTGTAAATGATGGCGATTTACTCGATATCACCATAGGGATCTCAGGTGTTTCGACATCAAACAAGAACGAATTGCAGGACACACCTTTCATCCCCGACGCTTCTATCAACGAATCAAGCGCTTTCGCTTTTTCTAGCTATCATTTAGGTGATTTACTCTTTCAGGCATGCTCACGCTTAGATTACGTTTCAGTAGTTGTGCCAGGACAGTTTGAAAGAACGTTTTCTAATCCTTCATATTCCTTAGGAGCTGTTTATACTCTTAATCCTCAATCAGATTTGCGGCTAAGCTACTCTCTTGGAAATAGAGTTCCTGGCTTATCGGAGTTAGCGGCAGATGGAATTCATCATGGAGCGTATCGTTATGAAAAGGGTGATTCTAATCTCGATTCTGAGACTAGTCGCAACTTCGATTTTGCGTATAGCTTAAGCTCTACATCTATTTCTTTAGAAGCAGCGATATTCAGAAACACGATAAATAACTTCATTCATTTATCTTCGACAGAGTTAGAAATAGACGGTTTTTCAGTATACCAGTTTTCTGCTTCGACAGCGGTTCTTTCGGGAGCGGAGATGTCGCTAAGTGTTTCTCCCAAATCAATTCCTAGCCTTCGTTTTAAATCCGCGTTGTCATACATCGTGGGTGATATTGAAGACGAGGCTCTCCCGTTTATCCCTCCCACAAACTTGAGGACAACAATTTCTTGGAAATCTGACTATGGTTTACACGCTTCAGTATCTTCCCTTTTAGTGGATAGAGCATCCTCTATAGAATTTTCAAGCTCGGGCTATTCAGTTTTCGATTTTACTGCGGGTTCTGTTATTTCAGAACGTCTTACTTGGGGAGTGGCATGCTCTAATATTTTCAATACGAGTTATATACCACATCTCTCACTTTCTAGGGAGTTAGGAATTGCTATGCCGGGAAGGAATATTAGCTTTCGTCTCTCTTTTGTATTGTAAGAATTTCACATCACAGGGCTGAAGAATACTGCATTCGCAAAAAACTTATGTCCGTTTTTCCAAAATCCACGGAAGAGCACGTTGTCTATAATGTATATAGCTGAGCCAGATCCAATAGATTGAACCCCAAAACTTAAACTATTGTTTAGTTTTTCATTGGCTCTATCTCCAGCAAAACCAGTTAAGGCTTCAGCGTCACCTCTTAGTACACCTACGTTCGTGCCACCTTCAGAGGAGAGAGGTGAAAATCTCATGGATGAGGTTTTAATACTTAAATAAGTTGAGCTATACCCGAAAGATAAGGGGTGTGTGGGGTCGATGGATATAGAATACACAGCTCCGGGAATTTGATCCATGATACTCAACCGGTCATTTAGAGCAAAAGGCGCATATATATCTGAGGCTGAATGTGCATCATATTCAGCAGTTCGCTTCGATTCATCCATCTCGCCACTAAAGCGCGTCAATCCCCAACCATTTTTGTCTGCAAAATTTCTGCATGACCCCCCAATCGAGATAAGATTCCCTCCTGCAGCCACCCAGTTTTTCAGCTCTTCAAGTTCATCATCATTAAAACTTATCCAACTGCGAGGGATGATTAGTACATCGTAGCTGTTTAAATCCATCCTCTTGCGATTAGAAATAACGGTAATCGGATAATTGTAAATGGTCTCAAATCTGTGTAAGATCTCACCGAAACTAAGTGAAGACACTTCGTCTCCAGCAATTACGGCTATACTCGGAGATTTAATAAATCGGAAATGATCAGAGCCTAAATCAGGGCCCTCTTCACTCATTCCGCTGTGAGTTTTTAATACTCGAATTCCAGCAGTCTCTGAAGTGTATTCAGTAATGATAGATTCTATATCCCCAAGCTTGTCTTCGTTATTCCGTTTCGTTATGACAAGCGTACCCGCTGAGAATTTCTCACCTGAATTTGTGAAAGGGGAGTCTGCGACACGCACCTTAATGCCTTCATCGAGAAGATGCGCAAGCAAGGGGGTGCCGGCATCTGTGCTGTAATCGATAATCCAAGCATAGGGTGCGGAAGTGGTGTCGAGTTTTGTGGGGTTTAAGGGAGTGATGAACCCATCAGTCATGTCAATGCTTTTATTCAAGCCAAAGCTTTTCAGTCCATAAGCAAAAGGCAACGCCCAAGTGGTGATGTCGTAGGTTAGAGAATCGCTGAGTTCGGGATCTGGATCGAAGAGAACTTGAAGGAGAGCGGAGTTGGGTTGATGAGCGTCTATTACCAAATCTCCTTTAAGTGGGCGCACAAGAGTAGAGTTTAACGAAGTGTAGTCAAGGGCGGTGACTTGCTTTTTCGATCCTCTTGCTGTGGAGTACGTTAAACCCTGGCGGTCGAGTAAATCGGTAAGCCAATCCACTTTAGAAATATCATTTCCCTCCATGGGAATTAAATACGCCTCGAAATCTCCCCATGGTTCCTCAATATTTCTTCGATGGTAAGCAGCAAATTCTTTAAGCAGTCTATCTCTATGGTGAATAGCAGCTTCGATTGTAGATATCGCTGTGGAGTGATGATTTTCGATTCTATAGCTCAGGGATAAAATATCGCCTGTCTCAGTAATGATAGACCTACCTGCTCGACCACTACCTCCTTGCTCGTAAGTCATCCCTATGGCGCCTTGGAACATCGGCCAAGTATCTCCATAGCTTGGGTAGAAGAGATCGAATATTTCTCTTGTAAAATACAACGCGCCACGTGCGTCGAATCCAGAGGCGTTAAATCCACCAATATGTTCTTGGCATTCTCTCTGCCACGGGGTGATGATTTTATGCAGGGGCTCGGCTGCCGGAGCGAAATAATATGGATTATTGATGCCTTGCTCATGGTAGTCCACGTGAATGTGTGGCATTATTGTACGGTAGAAGGCAGTGCGCGCTTTGGTTTCTTTTTGGGTTTGCCAAGCAAGATCCCTGTTCATATCGAACATATAGTGATTCGATCTTCCTCCAGGCCAAGGTTCAGAGTGTTCCCAGGCTGCAGGAGACGAGTTGGGTGTGGGGCCGGAAGTTCTGTCTTGGAAGTGTACGTATCTATCTCTTCCGTCAGGATTTACGCATGGGTCGATAATTACAATGCAATTGTCTAAAAGATCTTTACGCTGGTTTGTTAGTTCTCCGATGGTCCTCATTGCAGCTTCAGTACAAACGGCTTCATTCCCATGCACATTGTAGCTGAGGTATATTATGGGGATACGCTCACCAGAATCGATGCCTTTATTAACTCTTCGGAAATTTTCGGATAAAATATCGTCTAAATTTTGCATGTTAATGACAGAGGACATGATCATGCCTAAAAGAGGTCTATTCTCAGTTGTGGTTCCGTATTCTCTGAGTTGGAAGTGTGGGTTTTCCTTAGCGACATGTTCAAGGTAGTCGACTACTCTATGGTGCCGGGTAAATTTCTCTCCCAAGTTATATCCAAGAAAAGCATCTGGAGATACTGCTTGAGAAAATGTATCGCTCGCTATTGTACAGTAGTAAAACGTCAAAAGTGCTATTGTATAGATTTGTTTCATGGCATAAATATCGGTCATTGAAACTATTATTCACTTTTATACGTATTAAGTACTATGACAATCGCAACTTTTATTTACTTATATTTTTTAGGGGCTCTTGGTTGGGCCATGTTTTGGGCAATTCAAATGACTGCTCGATCGCTAATTAATCTGAAATACTTAAATATTCGTAATTGATATTAAATCTCAAGTTATTTAGTGTTATATGTAGCTTAAACATCAACTATTGTGATGACTATATCGCTAAATCGACGTGATTTAGGATTTGTGACACTATATAAACCTTCTGAAAACCAGTATTTTCACCTTTTACAGGGCACATTTCTAGGGGTCACAGATTAGTTAAATACCAGTAAATAAAAGAGGTACAAGGGATTTTAACATTTGAACGTTAATTTTTATAATTTAAACCATTAAAAGAAGTTTATATAATTATAAATATTGGGCACAGTTATAAACCAAAACCTTTATACAATGGATCAAGTGTTTAAATTTATGGGAGGCTTCTTTAAAGGCCTTACCCAATTATTGATCAGCTTTGCTGCCCTTGCGGTTCTTGCTGAAGTAGTTTTCGGAGCAGAGATGTTCCCAGGAATGACAGTTGTAAGTAATATTACAGACTTAATTTCTGAACTTGGAAACGGAGGATTTGTAGGCTTAGTAGCTTTACTTGTTCTTTGGTCTATCCTAGATCGAAAGTAATTCGATCTAATTGATTGAAATAATGTAGCGGCCCAAGGTCGACTTGGGCCGCTCTTTATTTTGCCTTCACCTAACTAAAACATAAACTCATGGAACGCATTGCATCTATTATGTTACTAGCGATATGTCTCGTTGGAACGGGCTATTTATATATGGAGAACGTTGATCGCATAGCTGCTGATGAAGCTGCTGCCGTTGCCGTTGCCGAAGAGGCTGCCACTGCTGCTGCCGCTGCTGCTGCCGCTGCTGAAGTTGAAGCTGCGAAAATCAAATTTACCATTCCACACGATAAAGATGTTTTCACAACTGATATTACTGTATCGCTTGATGGAAGTGGATCTTTTGACTCCGAAGGTGATTCCCTTTCCTTTTATTGGGACCAAACTTCAGGTGACTTAGTCTACCTCGAAACTGCGGACAACAATACAACCACTTTTATAGCTACCTCAGGAGAATACACATTTAAGTTGACGGTTTCTGACTCATATGGCAGTTCTTCTTCAGAGAACACTACTGTTTCCGTAGCTCAAGAACCTAACTCACCACCAGAAGTTGTGGTAAAAGTTTACTAAAATTCTTCTAGCATTTTAGTGATATAAACCCTGAACAGGTTTTCATATTAAGAAGCGCGTCCCTTTTAAGGCGGCGCGTTTTTCATTTCGTAAATTTGTTATTCATGATAATTCCTGCTCGCTCACTTCCTTCTTCCCAATTTATTAGCGAAGCTGAACGTGAAGGGATTATTTTAGATGTGAGGAGTCCTGGCGAATTCGAACAGGGTCATATACCGGGCGCTCTTTCTTGGCCTCTATTTAATAACTCGGAGCGTGCTGAAATAGGGACGCTTTACAAGCAGAAATCCCGCGAGAAAGCAGTCGATTTAGGTCTTCATATCATAGGACCTAAAATGCAGGAGATGGCTCAGCGGGGTCGTTCTCTGTTTGAAGGCCAAACTTCCTCTGACGGCTCTACTTCTAGAAACCCTCTTCTCATCTATTGTTGGCGAGGTGGCATGCGATCGGAATCTGTAGCTTGGCTTCTTCGTACAGCAGGCGTTCCTACTGTGGTTCTGGAGGGAGGTTATAAAGCTTTCAGAACTTATGCTCGATCAGAGTTTGATCGTAAAATAGACTTTGCCGTTCTCGGAGGGCTTACCGGATCTGCAAAAACGGATACCCTCCTCGAACTCGCTAAGATCCCAGGTGAATCTGTAATCGATCTCGAGGGTATGGCTAGGCATTTCGGCTCTGCCTTCGGCAATCTCGAAGAACATGCCCAACCTACGACAGAGCAATTTTCAAACGATTTATTCTCCCACCTTAGATCTGTAAACGCTTGGAATGATGACTCACCAGCTCGAACTCGCCCTATTTGGGTTGAAAACGAGAGCCGCTCCATAGGTGTTGTAGATATGCCAGAACCTATATTCAGCCAACTTATATCGTCTCGTTGCTTTGAAATGAAGCGTACAGATAAAGATCGAGTAAACCACCTAGTTAATATGTACGGTGATATTGATACAGAGCTTCTCGCCTCCGCTTTTCAGCGCATAACACCTAAGTTAGGAGGTCAAAACGCAAATGATGCTCTCGCTGCACTCTCCCAAGGCGATCTCGCCACAGCAGCTCGCATAGCCCTTGTGTACTATGACAAGACCTATGCTCACGGCCTTACCAAAAGAAATACTGCTCTCCGCACTGATGTCGACTGCCGAGGCCTCACACCTCCTGAGTGCGCTTTACACCTAAGCTCATTCCTAACTGATTTCATTTTGCCTAAATAGTTTATGATAATGTCCGATTCTATTCGCCTTACTCAATACTCGCACGGCGCGGGTTGTGGATGTAAAATTGCTCCAGGTGTTCTTCATACCATGCTTTCTTGCATGAACCGTGACACGAACTATCCCACTCTCATTGTCGGCAATGATACTAAGGACGATGCGGCAGTTGTAGATCTTGGTGATGGTACAGGAATAGTATCCACGACTGATTTCTTTATGCCTATAGTCGATGATCCTCATACTTTCGGCCGCATAGCTGCCGCAAATGCTATTTCTGACATATATGCTATGGGTGGAACACCACTTATGGCAATCGCAATACTAGGTTGGCCTATAGATAAACTGGCTCCCGAGGTGGCTGGTGAAGTTCTTGAAGGAGGACGTTCTATCTGCGCTGAGGCTGGAATTCCTCTTGCAGGAGGGCATAGCATAGATTCCCCAGAACCTATTTTCGGTCTAGCTGTTACAGGCCGAGTTCCACTAGCTAATCTTAAAGCCAATGCTTCTGCCCATGTAGGTGATGTACTTTTCCTCACCAAGCCTATTGGAGTAGGAATGATCACCACAGCAGAGAAAAAAGGACTGGTCTCACCCGAGCATATTCAAGCAGCGATAGCATCAATGACGGCATTAAATAAAGTGGGCGAGAAGTTGTCGGAGCTTCCTGGAGTAAATGCAATGACAGATGTAACTGGATTTGGTCTTATGGGACATTTACTGGAAATGTGTCAAGGATCTGGAACTGCAGCGCAAATTGATTTTGAAGAAGTACCTACTCTCGATAGAGTTGCTTTAATGGACTATCACAAACAGGGGTGTGTGCCCGGAGGAGCCAGTCGTAATTTCAACAGCTATGGAAAACATCTTGATATCCCTGAAGGATTCACGCGTGACCTGTTATGCGATCCTCAAACATCTGGTGGTTTATTGCTTTCGGTAGATAACGCCAGTATTGAAGCTGTGAAAAAGATTCTTCGAGATCACAGTTTACCTGTAAATATTATAGGTAACATTACTGAGCACAATGAAGATGATAAGATTGTTAAATTAATTTGATGACCTAGATCGATATGAACAAGAAAAAGGAACATTGGGAGAGCATTTATGGGAATAAGGATGATCATCAAGTTAGCTGGTATCAGGATGTTCCGAAAACTTCATTGCGATTGATAAACGAACTTCAATTGTCCCTAGAATCTTCTATAATTGATATAGGCGGTGGGAATTCAAATTTCACAATTGAACTCCAAAAGATTGGGTATAAGAATTTAAGTGTGCTAGATATAAGCGGTTTGGCCTTAATGCGTACGAAGGAGAAAATGGGTGATGCTGCAAATACGGTAAATTGGGTTGAGTCAGACGTATTAGACCTCGATGAATTCAATAAATACGATGTGATCCACGATAGAGCTACATTTCATTTTATCACAAATGAAGACGATATAAAGAAGTATGTAGATATCATTTCAGGTGCAATTATAAAAGGAGGTCACCTCGTAATTTCAACATTTGCTATTACAGGTCCAGAAAAATGTAGTAATCTTCAAGTATCACAATATTCGTCATCTGGTTTAGCTCAGGTTTTTAATGAAAATTTCAAACTGATCAGAGTTGTAAATGAAGTTCATACCTCTCCTTACAACACGAAACAAGACTTTATATTCTGTTTGTTTGCTAGGTTATAGAAGGTAAACAGCTTGTTTGTGATTTATTAATACTGTTCCTATGCATTATTGATAGTAATACTATTATTTTTGCATTTCCGATGAAGCAATTATTAAGTCAAATCACAATTAAAGTAAATGAGGATTTATTCATTAAGAATCCTGATTCTTCGGAATTGGGACGTAGAATAATCTCTAATTCGATTGAATTAATTGAGGACATAGGTTTTGAATCTTTCACGTTTAAGAAGTTGGGTAAGAAGATAGGGTCTCCTGAGTGTACTATATATAGATACTTTGAGAACAAACAGAAAGTTTTATTGTACATCACCTGTTGGTATTGGTGCTGGTTAGAATATAAAATGGTGTTTGCGACCGCGAATATTTATGATGATGAGCTTAAGCTTAAGATGGCAATAGAAGTTCTTACTGAAACAGTCGAACAGGACATGTCATTTTCGCACATAAATGAGTTTTTGCTTAACAGGATTGTAATCTCGGAGTCCGTTAAATCTTTTTTCACAAAAGAAGTTGATTCAGATAATGAAGCTGGTGTGTTTAAAGTTTACAAGCGAATAGTTCAGCGTGTAAGTGACATGATATTGTCTATAAATAAAGAATTTGAGTACCCCCATATGTTGGTTTCAATTGTGATAGAAGGGGCACACCAACAGAGACATTTTGCGGATCACCTTCCCGCACTGACAGATGTTATAGAAGGTAAAGGATGGATTTCAGATTTCTTCAATAAAATGGTATTTAAAACAATAGAAGTAAAATGAAGGCGTTTTTTAACTTTAAGCACATAAAGGGTGATTTTTTTGGGGGCATTACAGCTGGGATTGTTGCATTGCCTCTTGCATTAGCTTTTGGTGTTCAATCAGGTATGGGAGCTATTGCCGGATTATATGGAGCCACGGTTCTAGGAATTTTTGCTGCATTATTTGGTGGAACTGAAACTCAAGTAAGTGGTCCAACAGGTCCTATGACTGTGATTTCAGCAATGATTATTGCTTCAGCCATAGAAGTTTCAGGTAGTCTACAGGCAGGCATGGGGATTGTTATTGCTTCATTTTTCTTAGCAGGTGGATTTCAGATTCTTTTTGGACTTTTTAAAATAGGAAAGTATATCAAGTATATACCTTATCCAGTTTTATCCGGTTTCATGACTGGTATAGGTGTAATCATTATTTTATTCCAGATTTATCCTTTCTTAGGTCACGTATCTGAAAAAAATTCGGTGGATATATTTCTAAATTTAAGCACCCCGATATCCGCAATTAATATTTATTCTGTTGGGCTAGGGTCTTTGACAATACTCATCATCTATTTATTTCCGAAGATTAGCAAATCTATTCCTAGTGCGTTGATTGCTTTGTTACTAATGACGGGAGTTTCTTATTACTTTCAATTAGATGTTACTGTGATAGGAGACATTCCACAAGGACTGCCTAAAATATATATTGGTGAAATGTTTAACATTGATCCAAGTCTATATTGGACAATTCTTGAATTTGCCCTTATGCTGTCTGCGTTGGGTGCGATCGATTCTCTTCTTACTTCTGTGATTGCAGATAACATTACGAAGACAAAACACAACAGTAACAGAGAACTTATCGGTCAGGGTATCGGAAACATTGCAGCTTCGTTAATAGGTGGATTGCCTGGTGCAGGCGCTACTATGCGTACCGTTGTGAATGTTAATGCAGGTGGTAAGACCAGATTGTCTGGAATAATTCACGGTTTATTTCTTGTATCAGTATTATTTGGACTTGGTAAATTTGCAGCTTTCATCCCTTTAAGTGTTCTTTCAGGAATCTTAATAACTGTAGGTATTGGTATTATAGATTATAAGGGGCTGAGACATATCCAGAGAGTTCCTAGAGCTGATTCAATTGTGTTGTTATTAGTTTTATTAATTACAGTGTTCGGTAATCTATTACATGCTGTTGGAGTGGGTTTGGTTTTAGCCTGTGTTCTTTTTATGAAAAAATCTAGTGATATTGCTGCACACGAAAGTTCGTTAGAGGCCCTTACAGGTTTCGGAGGTGAAAAACCTTGGGAAGATGAAAGTGCTATTTATAAGAAGTATTCAAATAAAATCTTTATCAAGCATTTATATGGTCCTATGTTTTTTGGTTTTACTTCTAAATTTCAAGAGCTTATAAAACAACTTAAAGGGGATGCTAAGATTTTAATTATTCGTATGGATAAAGTTCCTCATATTGATCAATCTGGGATGTATGCTTTAGAAGAATCAATCACTGATTTGCAAAAAGGTCAAGTTGTAGTAGTATTTACTTCCCTTCAGCCTCAACCATATGATATGTTAAAGAGAATAGGAATTATTCCACTACTAGTGCCTGATATTCATGTATTCAGTACATTTAGGGATTGTGAGAAGTGGTTAAGTAATAATTTAAATTCATAAGAAGATGGCATTAAGCGAATAGCGGAAGATTTACTAAGAGTGAAAAAAGCAAAGGTTGCTTAACGGATGTAAAAAATAAATTTTAAAAATAATGCTAACTCAAACATCAGAATCTCAATCTAAATTGAATTCTTTAGACGTATTAAATATTTTGAAAGAGGGCAACAAAAGATTTGTCAGTAACAGTTTGATTTCGAGAGAATTACTAACCCAAGTGAGGGAAACTAGCACGGGCCAATTTCCGATAGCTGTAGTAATAAGTTGTATAGATTCTAGAGTCCCAACGGAATTAATTTTTGATCAAGGTATAGGTGATGTTTTCTGTATCAGAGTTGCAGGCAATGTTATAAGTAAAGACGTTTTAGGTAGTGTGGAGTTTGCATGTAAAATTGCGGGTGTAAAATTGATTGTAGTAATGGGTCACACCAGTTGTGGCGCAGTCAAGGGAGCTTGTAATGATGTGGAATTAGGAAATTTGACTGGACTTTTAAACAAGATAAAACCTGCTATATCAATTGTGTCTAATAGGGAAGAGGTGGTAGATAAGTCTCGTTTTGTAGATGAAGTAGCATTTGAAAATGTACAAATTTCTTTGAATACGATACTAAGTGATAGCCCTATTGTCAATGATTTGGTAAAGAATAATAAGGTTAAATGTGCTAAAGGAATGTATTCAGTAGAAACTGGAGAAGTTGAATTAAACCTCTTGTAACATCTTGTGAAGGATATGTACAGGAAGTCCCATTACAGTATAGAAGGAGCCGTTAATTGAGCTCACCCCTATAAATCCTATTAAATCCTGAACTCCATAGCTTCCAGCCTTGTCAAACGGCTTGTACGAATCTATATAATGAGATATCATATCCTCTGTCAATTCCTCGAATGTCACTTCGCAGGTGTCCACTTCACATGAGGTCTCGGGCTTCCCTCCTATAAGAGTTGTTACTGCAACCCCTGAGGCAACTACATGAGTTCTTCCGCTCAGCTTTCTTAACATTAATGCCGCCTCTTCAAAATTTGAAGGTTTTTCAAGTATTTCATCGTCCAATAGCACGACGGTGTCTCCTGTTATGATGACATCGTTTAATCCTAACATGTCAGTGTAGGCAGCAGCTTTTGCTCGAGTTACGAACTCTGCAACTTCAGTACCCATTACTGAAAATGGGTAACTTTCGTCAACATCACGTACTATGACTTCTGGCTCGAGTTCTAATCCTCTAACAAGTTCTAAGCGCCTGGGGCTTTTAGAAGCTAAAATGATACGCTTTGAAGTGAGGTTAGGGTATAGCATAGGTAATCAATTTGAATCTAAAGATATAATCAAAAGAGTCGTTATCTCGGCAAGTTCAATTACTAACTTCGCTTCGTATTAAATTCTCAAACCACGAGCATGTCTGATATACGCCCTTGTTCTGAAAATATTCTGATTCTCGACTTCGGTTCGCAGTATACTCAGCTTATAGCGAGGAGAGTTCGAGAGATAAATGTGTTTTCTGAAATAATTCCGTGGAATAAATTCGATGGCCTACCTGAAGGTTGTAAAGGTGTTATTCTTTCTGGTTCTCCGTATAGTGTGAGAGAAGAGAATGCTCCAAACCCAGATCTTTCAATGATTGTCGGTAAGGTTCCACTTCTGGGAGTGTGTTATGGAGCCCAATACCTTGCTTACACAAATGGAGGAGATGTACAGGCAAGCGATACCAGAGAATATGGTCGAGCGAATCTGTGTATGGTAAATACTGAAGATGAACTTTTGAAGAATATGACTTTAGGCTCTCAGGTTTGGATGAGTCATGGTGATACGATTCTTGATACAGGATCAGATTTTCAAACAATCTGTAGCACATCTGATGTTGAGTACGCCGGATTTAGGGTGAAGGGAGAGCAGGTTTGGGGTTTACAATTCCACCCTGAAGTATTTCACTCGACAGAAGGTCCGACTTTAATTAGCAATTTCATTAATGTAATCTGTAGATGCGTAGGTGAGTGGACTCCTGATAATTTTGCCGAGTCAACGATTAAGTCATTAAAAGAGGAGATAGGAGAGGATGATAAGGTGATACTCGGCCTTTCTGGCGGAGTAGATTCTACTGTAACTTCAATTCTGCTTCACAAAGCTATCGGTGACAGGCTTCATTGCATTTTCGTGGACAACGGTCTCCTGCGTAAAAATGAATTTGAAGAAGTTCTGAAGGGGTACGAGCATATGGGGTTAAATGTGAAAGGAGTGAGGGCGGGAGATAAATTCTTAAATGCTCTAGAAAACCTTACAGAACCAGAACAAAAGCGCAAAGCTATAGGTAGAGTTTTTGTTGAGGTATTCGATGAGGCATCAAAAGAAGTGGAGGGAGCGAATTGGCTAGCTCAGGGAACGATATACCCCGATGTGATTGAATCTGTTAGTGCTACGGGAGGGCCTTCAGCCACTATCAAGAGCCATCACAATGTGGGTGGACTACCCGATTATATGACGCTCAAAGTTGTTGAACCACTTCGTTTAATATTTAAAGATGAGGTTAGAAGAGTGGGTAAAGCTTTAGGTATTAAAGCTACTTTGCTTGCTCGCCACCCTTTTCCTGGTCCTGGACTTGGAATTAGGATCTTAGGAGTTGTTACTGCGGAGAAGGTTCGCGTTCTTCAGGAGGTTGATGCGATATTTATTAACGGTCTGAAGGATGCTGGGTTGTATGATGAGGTTTGGCAAGCAGGAGCTATGCTATTGCCCGTACAATCGGTTGGAGTTATGGGAGATGAGAGGACGTATGAGAACGCGGTAGCTCTAAGAGCTGTTTCTTCTACTGACGGTATGACAGCAGACTGGGTTCACCTCCCTTATGAGTTTTTAGCAAAAGTGTCGAACGATATAATCAATAAAGTGCGTGGAGTTAATAGAGTTGTTTACGATATTAGCTCAAAACCACCAGCAACTATAGAATGGGAATAGTAAGATTTTGTTTAGTGATTATGTTGTGTTTTTTAGCACACAATTTGGTAGTGTCCCAAACACAAATAGCTCAAGATTCATCTGAAATTGATTTTGTTGACTTCCGAGCTGTCGCTTTTTTGCCATTTTTCAGTCAATTGTCGGTTGTAACAGGTATGCCGACCCCTAGAAGGGAGATAAGGATGCGTGAAATTGCCGTAGATAATATCAATGGTCTAAGATGGGCATCTGAAAGGTTGAAAAATCAGGGGTATAATATCGAACTGTCATTTTTTGATGAAATTGTTGATTCTTTAGGTAACCCGTTGTGGAAGAGTGAGGATGTGATAGGAAAAGATGCAGTTTTTGGGCCTCTTCAACAGAATCAATTGTCTAGAAGTCTTAGGGTTATAGAACGTACGGGAGCCGATCACGTAATTCTTACTCAGGTGAATGAGGATCTCTTACTTGGTTCTGATGCCATTCGATCTATTATTCCTTCTAAGCCTTATGCAATAGATCTTATTATAGAAGCTTTACTTTCTAAGCACTCTGAGGATAATATCATATTTATTATGACTGGTGGGACAGATACAAAATTGGAAAATTATTTCTTATCGACTTTAAAGAATAAGATAGATACAGCGAAATCAGATATTCCCCATATGACTGTAATTGCGGATACTCTCATGTTCGACACAGTCCATGGGACTCGAAACTCGGTAGGTTCTTTAGCTGAAAAGATAGATTTTTATAAAAGAAATATAGTAGTGTCTGTTGCGGGTCGTTCTGCTCGCTCCATGCTTTCTAACCTTCAGGTAGAAGTCCAAATGAATGATTCCTCTCAAATCTATGTCTACTCTCACTCAGAGATAAGAGATTTGGGATTTATTGACGTTAAGTTTTTAGAACGAACTCACCTTACTATTCCTGTTAGTGGTTCTATTGACTGGAGTGATTCAACTACAATAAGTGCAGTTAAACAATTTAGGGTAATGTATAAAACCGATCCCTCTAAGTATGTTTTAAAAGCTCACGATGCGTTTTTAGATGCATTTAAAAGAAAGTTAGAGAGGGAATTAGGAGAAATGGATTATTCTGTTTTGCCTCAGCCCATCGAAACTCATTACGATTGGCAGCAACTTCAGCAGTTTAGTGGTTACGTTAATAAAAGCTGGAGCTTAGAAACCTTTAATGATGGTCATTGGTGTATCACCGACACACTTGAGAGCTTACATGATTTTATCGTGCCTGAAATTGATGAAGATGGTTTCTTTATAGATCCATTAAGACCATTTACAGAGTACAATCCAAGAAACCCACACGCCAGAGATTAAATACGATTGTCGATCATTGTCACTCCGGGGAAATCGGATTCAGTAAAGAAGAAAGTCGAAGCCGGCATATTCACACCGGTTTTAAAGCTATTAATATGGTAGTCTGTATCTACTCCAGATCTACCCTTAATAACTAATTGAACCACCTCTAAAGCGCTCTCGTCAATAAAGAGTTGTATAGTATGATAAGGCTTTTCAGAGGCATCTGCCCCAGAAGGGTAGAGGTTAATCTGCACGTATTCTATTTCATCGATTGTACTAACTCCCATCCACTCGTTCTTAAAATTATCCTCCCAGATAGTAAAGATTTTTGAGGGCTCTATGCCTTGTTCAGAGAGCATTTCTGCATCTTCGATGTAGCAGTCATTTGTTTCTTTCTCGTACGTCCAAACTGTGCCTCCGTCAGATATTATCACAAACTCACCCAAATCGAGCTGAAATTTATTGCTGTCGATTTGTATGTGACCATTCAACGTCTCTTCGAAATCACTCTTAACATCCACCATTTGGGATGTGTAGGTTGCGTCTATAGAACCAAATGTTGTTGCGTTCTCACTCAGTTTAGACAGTAGAGCGTCCGCATCTTGAGCAGTTCCTGAAATGATGAAACTGAGAGATAGTAAAATGCTTGTAAAAAGTCTTTTCATAATAATTTATTCTTGGCCGTCAAACGATCTCTGCAATATCTGTTCCAAACTCGCTGCGTCCGGCACCAAAACTTTCCTAGCCTTAGATCCCTCAAATGGTCCAATTATTCCTGCATCTTCTAATTGGTCGACTAATCTTCCGGCTCTGTTGTATCCTAACTTGAGTTTCCTCTGTAGTAAAGAAGTTGACCCTTGTTGGTGCATTACAATGATATGGGCTGCCTCCACGAATAGCTTATCTCTCTCCTCGACAGATGTCGCTCCGCGATCTGTTTTTTCGCTAACAAACTCTGGGAGTTCGAAAACTGTTGGGAAACTCCTTTGGCCTCCGATATAATTGCAAATTGATTCCACTTCAGGCGTGTCCACAAACCCACATTGCAAGCGAATAAGCTCATTCCCAGTGCTCATAAGCATGTCCCCACGTCCTATCAGTTGATCCGCACCTCCAGCATCTAGAATGGTTCGCGAGTCGATTTTCGCAGTAACTCGGAAAGCAACCCTAGCGGGGAAGTTCGCCTTGATAGTTCCCGTGATGATATTGACGGACGGACGCTGTGTCGCTATGATTAGATGAATTCCGATGGCTCTAGCAAGTTGGGCTAATCTGGCAATAGGCGTTTCAATCTCTTTTCCAGCTGTCATAATAAGATCCGCAAACTCGTCTATTACGAGTACGATATAAGGTAGGTAGTGATGCCCACGTTCAGGATGTAAGTCCTTACAAGAGTCAGCGATAATTTTCCTGGATTTAAATTTTTGGTTGTATTCCTTCAAATTCCTACACTGTTGATCTTTAAGTAGGTCATATCGTTGATCCATTTCCTTACAAAGGGAGTTTAAAGTCGCTACGACTTTATCAGTGTCTGTGATGATGGCTTCTTCAGCTCCAGGGAGTTGAGCTAAGTAATGTCTGGATATTTTGTTGTAAACAGAAAGTTCCACTTTCTTAGGATCTACAAGTACAAATTTCAGTGCGCTTGGGTGCTTGCGGTAAAGTAGGCTGACAAGCATAGCGTTAAGTCCCACGGATTTACCCTGCCCCGTAGCTCCGGCCATTAGCAGGTGAGGCATCTGAGTTAAATCGAAAACGTATGTTTCGTTGGAGATGGTTTTACCGAGAGCTATTGGGAGTTCGTAGTTGGAGTTTTGAAATTTCTGAGACTTAATAAGAGTGAGCATACTCACAACATCAGGCTTAGAATTAGGTACCTCAATACCGATAGTTCCTCGACCTGGAATTGGAGCAATAATCCTAATCCCTAACGCAGCTAAACTCAATGCTATGTCGTCTTCTAAGTTCTTAATCTTAGAAATTCTAATTCCAGGAGCTGGGACGATTTCATATAGTGTAACCGTAGGCCCTACCTCTGCACCAATTTTTTCAACCTCTATACTGAAATTACGTAATGTTTCAATAATCCTATTCTTATTCACTTCTAGCTCCTCATCACTCACCATATGCTTGCCATCTCCATGGTCTGCTAAGTGTTCGAGGTTAGGAAACTTAAACGAGCTAAGGTCTAAAGTAGGGTCATACTCCCCGAATTCCTGAGTCAGTTTATTTACCTCCTTATTTCCAAGTGATGCTTCCTCCTTTTTTTCTTTAACCTCTAAGTCTATCCCCTCATCCTCACCGCCTGTTTCCGCACTGTCCTTCTTAGCTACTGGTGGTGAATCCTCTTTTTCAGTTGGTTCAGTAAACGTGTTTACGACAGGTGTTTCTTCTGACGTATCCTCCATTAACTCCTCTCGGCTATCTGAGAAAAATTTTGTAACACGTTTCAGTATGCCTAAGTTCTTCAAATTAATTTTCTTGTGCCAACCTGGATAAAATTGATAAAGAGTGAATAAAGCAATTACGATAATTGCACAAAAATTTGGTACTGGACCTAAAACCCTAATCGTTGTTTGAAGCAAAAATCTCGAACCGGCACCGATTATATGATCACTGATAAGCATAGTAATCTCGACAGATCCCGGTATTTGTTCGTGAAAGAAAAACCCCAAGGCCCAAGGTAAAATAACCATAGCGGCAAGCATCCAGATGGTAGTTTTCCAAAATGGAAGCAGCATTTTTCCCGCCAGTGCATTAAATCCTATAAGCGCCAAAATAATAGGTATAGCAAGGAACCCAAATCCAAATGTGTTTCTCACTAAATAATGTCCTACAAGTGCGCCGAGTTTACCTCCAAGATTGTGCGCCGGAATTGTGGTGCTATCAGAACTAATGAGTAGCATATCGGATGTCCCAGAAAAAATTGATGAAATTGTGCTGAGTACTAAAAAGGCAGCCAGACTTAAAAGGAATAGTCCAGTAGCGGATCTCACCCTTTCGTCATCCCATGCGTTTCTAAAGAATTGCGGTAAAGCTCTAAACCATGTGCTATTGCTTGTGCTTCTTGCCGTTCGTCTACTCTTTTTTATTGGGTTTTCATCATTTTCGTTTGATCCCACAGATTTGCGAACGTTGCGAGCTGGTTTGTCATTTGGACTTGAGGAGGAGTGGTGTAAGGTTCGCATGGTGCTAATTTGTAAAAATAAACGGTACGGGAAGCTCATATATTACTTTTTTGAGTGCTTGTCCACTTGAGAGTGTTCAAATCTGATGAATGAAAGTTTAGTGTTTGAATCATTGGTGATTCAAGTAAAGTTTGACTATCTTTGCCCTCCAATTATTGAAGCTATGGCCAAGAAAGGCAACCGTGTACAAGTAATCCTAGAATGTACTGAGCATAAAGACTCAGGCAAGCCTGGTACGTCTCGTTATGTGACAACTAAGAACAGGAAGAACACACCTGATCGTTTGGAACTTAAGAAGTTCAATCCTGTGTTACGTAAGAACACATTGCATAAAGAAATTAAATAACCCTGAAACTGTAATACTATGGCTAAGAAAGTAGTAGCGTCGCTCCAGACTGGTGGAGGAAAGCAACACACGAAAGTGATTAAAATGGTGCGCAGTGAGAAATCAGGTGCATACTCATTCGTAGAACAAATAGTTCATAACGATAAAATAAAGGACTTCTTCGCGAAGTAATTTATTAATGAATGGCAACTGCCATGCTTTACTGACTTTGGCTGGCTCTTATTTGAGTCAGCCTTTTTTTTTGAAAAAGGACTATCATGAGTTTTTTTAAACGAATATTCGGAAAAAATAAAAAGCAATCTGAAGAACAGGTTGAGAAAAAGGCATCTTTAGATGCTGGGCTCGAAAAGTCTAAAAAAAGTGTTATAAGTAGGATTGCTAAGGTATTTAGTGGCCGTCGTAAAATTGATGAGGAATTATTAGAAGATCTAGAGGAAGCTCTAATGATGTCAGATGTGGGAGTGGATACAACTGAGCGTATAATTGAGAGATTAAGGAAGAGAGCAGTTTGGGAGGCATACCTTGATAAGTCAGAGCTGATAAATATGCTCAGAGAAGAAATTGCACATCTGTTGGTTGGCGACGATATAGGGCAGGCATTAACAAATCATTCAGTGTTCTCTGTAGATGAACTAGATTCTGGAGATGGTCCAGCAGTGATTTTAGTAGTAGGTGTTAATGGTGTAGGTAAGACGACCAGTATTGGGAAGCTTGCTCACCGGTATAAAAGTGAAGGTAAAAAAGTGATGTTGGGGGCGGCCGACACTTTTAGAGCGGCAGCCGTAGATCAATTGAAAATTTGGGGTGATCGAGTTGGGGTGCCAGTTATTTCTCAAGGTATGGGCGCAGACCCTGCAGCAGTGGCGTACGATACTCTGGAGTCAGCAAAAGCGAATGATATTGATGTTGTGATTGTTGACACGGCAGGACGTCTGCATAATAAGGTTGGACTTATGTCTGAACTGACGAAAATTAAGACGGTTATGGATAAGATAGTTCCTGGTGCGCCTCATGAGGTTTGGTTAGTTATAGATGGTTCAACAGGCCAAAACGCACTTGTTCAAGCCATACAATTTTCTAAAGCCACAGATATTACAGGTCTAATTTTAACTAAATTAGATGGAACTGCAAAAGGCGGAGCTGTTCTTGCTGTCTGTGATCAGATTAAAATTCCAGTACATTACATAGGAGTAGGAGAGAAGATGGAGAATTTACAGGATTTCCATCCATTAGAATTTATTGATTCTTTACTACCCGAATCTTTAGACGAGAAATAATCATACAAGTTAAAAATGAGAGCTAGGTCATCAAATCCAAGAAAAGTAAATGTTGTAACATTAGGTTGCGCAAAGAATATGTATGATTCTGAGCAGCTTATGACCCAGCTTAAAGCAAATGATTTTGAGGTTGAGCACGAGGCTAGTAAAGATGATTTCGGAATAGTAGTGATAAACACATGTGGTTTTATAGAGTCTGCAAAACAAGAGAGTATAGATATGATTTTGCGTTTTGCTGATGCAAAAAAAGAAGGCTCAGTTGAAAAAGTATATGTTACGGGATGTCTCTCTCAACGATACGCAGACGAGTTGGCAGATGGGATTCCTGAGGTTGACGCTTGGTTTGGCACCCGTGACCTTCCACGTCTTTTAAAAACCCTTCGTGCAGATTATAAGAAAGAACTAGTTGGGGAGAGATTGCTGACTACTCCAGCTCACTATGCCTATCTGAAAATAGCTGAGGGTTGTGATCGTCCTTGTGCTTTTTGTGCAATACCACTAATGCGAGGTAAGCACGTTTCAACTCCCATCGAAGAGCTTGTAAAGTCTGCTGAAGCACTTGCAGCTCAAGGAGTACGTGAATTAATACTTATTGCTCAAGATTTAACTTACTACGGTCTTGATATATATAAGAAAAGACGTTTAGCTGACTTAATAAGTTCATTAGACAAAGTAGAAGGAATAGAATGGATCAGGCTTCACTATGCTTTTCCATCGGGATTTCCAATGGACGTCCTTAAAGTAATGGCTGAGTCTGACAAAGTCTGTAATTATTTAGATATGCCTCTCCAACACTCAAGTGATTCCATTTTGAAAGCTATGCGTAGGGGTATTACTCAGGAGAAAACAGAAAAGTTGCTTGCAGATATTCGAGAAACAGTTCCTGGAATTGCGATTAGAACTACTTTGATAGTTGGATTTCCGGGAGAAACAGATGAAGATCATGCAAACCTTTTAGATTGGATGGGTCGCATGAAGTTTGAGAGGTTAGGGTGTTTCACGTATTCTCATGAAGAAAACACCCATGCTTATAAACTAGAAGATGATGTTCCAGAGGAGCTGAAAAAGAAAAGGGTTGAGGAAGTTATGGATCTTCAAGCTGGAATATCGGAAGAATTAAATCTCCGCTATCTTGGAAATGAATTTAAGGTATTAATAGACCGTTGTGAGGGTGGATTTTGGCTTGGGAGAACGGAATTTGATTCGCCAGATGTAGATAATGAAGTTAGAATTCCGGTATCAGATGATCTTCATTTGAGAATTGGAGATTTCGTTCAGGTTAAAATTACGGGAGCCACCTCTTTCGATTTAGATGGTGAGGTAGTTAGTTAATAATATGGCAGAACTTACCACATACCCAGTAATGGAAGTCTTCCCCACTTTGCAAGGAGAGGGAAGGTATACAGGCTCTCCATCGTATTTTATAAGACTTGCCGGTTGTGATGTGGGGTGCTCATGGTGTGATGTAAAGGAAAGTTGGCAGGTAGAAGATCACCCACATCTAAAAGTCGACGAACTCGTTTTAGGAGCAAAAAACAGTGGCTTACCGATGGTAGTCGTGACAGGGGGAGAGCCTTGTATGTACAACCTGGAGCCATTAACTACGGCTCTTAAAAAAGAGGGGTTAAAAATTCATCTTGAAACTTCTGGAGCGTATCCAATTTTAGGAGATTTTGATTGGATAACCGTATCGCCAAAAAAATTCAAAGCATGTCTACCAGATAGCTACTTAAAAGCAAATGAATTAAAGGTTGTAGTTGTCAATAAGCACGACCTTAAGTGGGCAAGAGAACAGGCGGTAAATGTAAAAGATGATACTCTTCTATATCTACAGCCTGAATGGGATAGAAAAGAACAAGTTCATGGTATTATTAAGGAATTTTTAGGCAGTGGAGAAGGTAGTGTTTGGTCTTTAAGTACGCAGACACATAAATATTTAGGGATACCTTAACGCTAACTTAACTTTATCTTAACATTCACAAAAGATTATATTTATTCTTTTGCATAAGTAATTTAAAAATAATTATTATGAATAGATTTCTTGTTGTTCTAATTATCGTATGTTCTTCATTATTCACGGATAATTTGTCAGCTCAAATAGTTCAGAATTTATCTACGATGAAATTTGATGGGAGAATTCAAAATCTTGGATTGGTTGAGATGCAGGGAGAGGAAGTTGAAACTAATCTTATGGTAAGAAGGGCTCGATTGAAGTTCGAAGGTGTTGCAATCAATCCTAAATTTCAATATAAAGTCGAGTTGGGGTTGACAAATAGGGATCACGGAAGTCCTATCCCTCAAACTAAGAACTCTGCAAGAATTATTCTCGATGCTGTAGTTAAATATGAAATAGCTGGAAATACAAATTTGTGGTTTGGGCAGACAAAACTTCCTGGAAATAGAGAACGTGTTATAAGCTCAGCTAAACTCCAATTTGTAGATAGATCTCTATTGAATTCTAATTACAATATTGATCGAGACATGGGAGTACAACTACATCAAAAGTTTGATATTGGCAACATAAAAGCTAAAGCTATCGTTTCTATTTCTCAAGGGGAGGGAAGGAATATCACTACAGGCAATGACGGTGGATTTGATTATACGGGAAGAGTAGAACTTCTGCCATTGGGTTCTTTTACAAGTAAGGGAGATTATTTCGGGTCTGATATTAAAAGAGAAGAGAAGCCTAAATTAGCTCTAGGTTTATCTTATGATTATCATGATGACGCTTCTAGAGCAAGAGGAAATACAGGGTCTTTTTTAAGCCAAACAAGAACATTATCAACCATTTTTGCCGACATGATGTTTAAATACAAGGGGTTCTCGGTTATGGCTGAGTATGCTATCAAATCATCTGATGGAAGTTCTGTTTTTATAGATGAAACGGATAGTTTAGAGTATAATTTTATTACTGGATCTGCTTTGAATATTCAGGCTGGATATCTATTACCAAGCCATTGGGAATTAGCTGCAAGATTTACTTCAGTTACTCCAGAATTAGTTGAGCCAGAATATGTACAAGCACAAGTTGATGTTTCTATGTACACTTTAGGCATTTCTAAATACATCGACGGTCACAACCTGAAAGTACAGTCTGACTTTTCCATAATTCTAGAAGAGGGAATGGAAGAATCTTACCTTGCTCGACTACAGTTCGAGTTGTCTTTCAACTAAAGTATTTACTAGGGTCTAGTAACGTATAACGTCGGCAGGTGGGGAGAGTTGAAATAACTCAACAAAACCTTTTGCATCAACAACAGTTCTTCCTTTTTCTATGTTGAAAGTATTTGCGTGAGAGCCACTACGTCTAAAATCCTTATCTGTTAATATTGTTACGGAAGTAGCAATGACCAAGTAAGATATATCTCCGTATTTGATTGTCGCTTCAAGTGGCATACTTGTTCCAGGCCAACTTGCAGGTGCAGCTCCCAATGAAGGAGCACACCAGTTGTTTTTGCCACAGGAGACGCAGCGAATGCCAGCAATTTCTTTCTCTAGAGCATTATGACCTAACTCTGAGTTTGTAGATGAGTCCGCCGACGCTTTAGGCATGGGGCCAGTTAGAGCGACCTGTGTTCCGAAAAAGGTAAATTGATTTACGCTTCCAATAGCTTCGCCTAAAAGGAGGAAGGATTGAGTTTTTCCACTTTCAGAGTGTTCCGTGATTTTGAATGAACCAGAATGTGAAATAACTTCGACTTCTGATGGTGCGAATCCATTTTCGTGCGAGGGGATGCAGGAGAAGGATATTGAATATGAAGGGGTTTGGGCAGAAAGGTTTAATGCAAAACAAACAGCTATAAAAATGCAAATAGTTTTCATAAAACTTAGTAATCAAGTAGTTTACCTATGCGCTTGGCTACCTTACCCACATTAGGAAGGTATGCTTTCTCCATGTTTTCATTCAGGGGAACTGCCGGTAGATCCTCGCTACCAATCAGGTCAGGTGCAGCATCTAAATACTCGAAACACTCCTTAGCGATTCTGCCTGTAAGAGCTTGGGCGAAAGTGTTATTTTCTGGTTCCTCCGTTAAAACGAGGCAGCGATTCGTTCGCTTTACGCTTTCAGAAATAGTATCGAAATCCACAGGAACGATAGTTCTAAGGTCGATTATTTCAACTGCTCCAGGAAACTGTTTTGCAGATTCTAGAGCCCAATAAACGCCTCGTCCATATGTGATTAAAGTGCAAGAAGTTTCCTCGGTAGCTTTAGTTACAATTCGAGCTCTTCCTAGAGGTATCACATAATCTTCTGATGGTTCTATGCACTTGGCAGATTCTGTACCCGGAACTTTAGACCAGTATAAACCTTTATGCTCCAGCATGATAACTGGGTTAGGGTCGTAAAATGCGGCTTTTAAAAGTCCTTTTAGATCTGCTCCGTTTGATGGGTAAACTACTTTTATTCCTCGGATATTTGAAAGCACAGACTCCATAGATGAGCTGTGGTACGGTCCTCCTGAACCATAAGCTCCAATGGGCACTCGTATAAGAGAGTGAACCGGCCATTGACCATTTGATAGGAAGTAGGATTTTGAGAGTTCTGAGAAGAGTTGGTTAAGACCTGGCCAAAGGTAGTCTGCGAACTGCACCTCTACGATGGGTCTGAGTCCTGTACAAGACATGCCTAAAGTTGATCCGACAATGAACGCCTCTTGTATCGGGGTGTTAAATACCCTGTCTTCACCGAATTTATCTCCAAGTTTTGCTGCTTCACGAAAAACGCCTCCCAAACGTTTCCCCACATCTTGACCGTAAAGTAGCGATTCTGGGTGTTTAGACATAATTTCCTCCATAGCATGAAGCGCACAGTCAACCATTAGAGTCTCTTCTCCTCCTTCAGGTGCACGAGTACCTTTTTCCTCAGTAACGTCTGTAGGAGCAAACCTATGGGCTAATAGATCTTCGAAGACAGGCTCTTCAGCATTGCGAGCTCTGTCAAAGGCTTCGTTTACTTCAGCATCTATCTCTGCTTTGAGAAGAGTAATCTGAGAAGAGTCTAAGATATTTGAGTCCTGAAGATGCTTCTCAATACGTGGAAGTGGATCTCGTTGTTGAGCTTCTTCTAAGTCGTCACGATAGAATTCGCGTCTCACTCCTGATGTGTGGTGACCTAAAAGAGGGACGGTGGCGTGTATAAGGAACGGCCGACGTTCTTTTCGTACCGTATCAAAAACATCTTCCATAAGAGCCATGCAAGCGGGCAAATCTGTTCCGTCCACTTGTCGTACCTCTATGGGAGGGAATCCTGCTGCCATTGTTGTGGCGTCTCCGAAACGTATTTCTCTTGCGTGAGCTGAGATGTCCCATTCGTTATCCTGTATAAGCCAGACAATAGGTAATTTCTTCAGTGCAGACATATAAAGCGCTTCACTTACCTCGCCTTCAGTAGTAGCAGCATCTCCTATAGAGCACATCACAACAGGTGCTTCGCCTATTTCGTGTGTGTCAAGGCCCAGCTTTTCTCTGTGCTGAATTCCCATTGCTACTCCGGCGGCAGGGATGGCTTGCATTCCAGTAGCTGAACTTTGGTGTGGTATTTTTGCGAGGTCATCTCGATTAAGTGACGGGTGGCTGTAGTACGTCCTTCCTCCAGAAAACGGATCGTCGCGTTTGGCGAAAAGTTGGAGCATAAGCTCCTCTGGTGTCAAGCCCATCGAAAGCAACATGCTGTCATCCCGATAATAGCAACTAAGCCAATCCTGTTTTTTGAGTAAAGAACCCGCCGCGACTTGAATAGCTTCGTGACCATTAGAACAAGCATGAACGTATTTCGAGGTCAGTTTTGCGTGCTCTTCATACAGATCAGACATGCTTCTAGCTATGCGCATTGTACGGTATGCGGCGAGAAGTTTATCTGTAGATATTGAAGTTGAAGAGTGTTGCGCCATCATGTCAAAGGTACGTTACCTTCGAGGCATGGGTGATGACTTGAAAATAGAATTTCAAAAGTGGGAAGGAACTGGAAATACCTTTGTTATTGTTAATGGATTTAAGTACGCTGGAATACTTGACTTAACAACTCTTGAGGATAAAGTTGTTGTGGAGATTTGTTTTCAGCAAAACTGTGATGGCATCATATTTTTGTGCGAATCCTCTATTGAGGTGGCGGACCTTAAATGTGATTACAGAAACTCAGACGGTACGAGGTCTTTTTGTGGAAATGGAATGAGGGCGTCTTTCCTTTATGCTAGCCGTGAGGGGTTAGTTGGAGATAGCGCAGTTTTTGAAGCTTGTGATGGCCTACATAAGGTAAAGCGCAACGATGAGTATGATGTGCCCAGTGTAGAATTTAGACCTGTTGTCGCTCCGAAACTATTAAATTCAGGCGACTTCTTCCTTGACACGGGTTCGCCACATCACATTCATTTAGTGAAAGATTTTAACGAATTGAGTAAAATTGAGATTGATACATTTGGTAGTAAAATAAGGTATAGCGATGATTATTCTTCGATAGGAGGAGTTAACGTAAGCGCTCTTTGCACAGTATCTGAGGGTTTAGCTCTTAGGACTTATGAGAGAGGAGTAGAGGCGGAGACGAAAGCCTGCGGAACTGGCGCTGTAGCGGCCTCTATAGTTGACTATTCGATTAATGGAGGTAAGCCTAAGAGGACAGTTAATATGCCCGGAGGTAAGCTTTTTGTGGAGTTTAAAGAAGATGGTGAAGGTGGGTATGAGAATGTTTGGCTTTCAGGAGCAGCAAGCGAATTATCTAGAGGCATAACTAGTTTATTGAGCATATTTTTATTGTGGTTTTGTCTGCCTTTAGATGTACATGCAAATTGGTACGACAACTTGAGCGACGAAACAGAAATCAGCATTTTAACCTCCTCGCCAGGCGAAGATGCTTACTCTATTTTTGGCCATACAGCAGTTAGAATATACGACCCCGCTGAAGTGCCTATCGTTGATTGGGTATTCAATTACGGAACATTCTCCTTCAGCGAGGATTTCTATTACAACTTTATGATAGGAAGATTAGATTATCATCTCTCCGCAGTACCGTTCTATCAATTTAAAATAGATTATATGGATCAGGGAAGAGGAGTAAAAGAGCAAATTCTAAATCTTACCCCAACCCACATTAGGCAGGTGGCAGAGTATTTATCCTGGAACCTGCAAGAGGAGAATGCAGTGTATAGGTATGAATTTTTCAGAGACAACTGTTCGACCAGGTTGTTAACACTTTTTCAAGAATCGTTAGGAGAGTCTTTTGAGACAAATTGCAAACAAAGTGGGAGAACTTTCAGAGATGGATTGCAGCCATATATATCCGGCTCTCCTTGGACAGCTTTCGGAATGGATTTCATTTTAGGGCCCAAATCAGATAAGATAATGCCTCCATGCGGTGAAGCATTTATACCGGATGCTCTTTCTAAAGCTTTAAGTAATATGACAGTTGATGGAGTAGCTTTATTAAAGGAAAATAATGAAAATTTTGTTGTTTTTGGTGATGGAACTTGGTTACCTGACTTCGCTTTGGATGTTCCTTCTATTTTGATGGTGTTAATCACCTGCTTGATGATTATTGTGACCATCAGGAACAGGGAGAAATGCTGGTTTACTTCAAAACTAAGAGGGTTGGTTGCTCTTGTATCGTCTTTACTTGGAGGACTTCTACTATTAATGTGGGCGTTTACCGATCACACAGATACTTGGGCAAACATTAACCTTTTGTGGACCCTTCCTGCTTTAGTTTACTTTATTCCTATTCCTTCTGGGTTTAAGAGGCAAGCAGGCAAGATTGCGGCTCTGATATGCATTTCATATCTTATTTTGAGTGTATTCGAATTTCAATTGTCAACTCTAGCTTTGAGATGCGCCGCTGTATCCGTATTTTTGACTGTTATACCATTTAGGAAAGATTTAAACTTAGTTCGAGATGAATAAAATAAAGTTCTCTGTAGTTCTATTGTCTGTAGCAGCTTTGTTTGCAAGCTGTGAAGACAGGGAGCCCTTGAGTTGGAATACAGAAATTTTTCTTCCATTGGTAGATGACAATATCACCTGGTCTTCTTCCATTCCTGACTCATTGCTTGAGTTTGGAGAAGGTGGAGAGCCCGCAAGGATGTTGTATAAGATTCCTTTCGGTGAATTTTCGGCCGATTATCTGCCCACGTTACCAGATACGTTAATTGAAGAGAATATGTCTATGGAAGGAAATTTACCATCGGATGTTCCAGTCCCATTGGGGGATTTATTTGTAAATGAAACAGATGAGATTGTCTTTTCAAGTTTTGGGGAAGGTTCAGATGCTTATTTAAAGGAATTTTCCCTTAGTGCTGGGTATATGAGGTTATCTGTTGAGAGTTCTGTTCAAGGGATTTTAGATATGGCATATTATCTCAATAGCGTGACCGTAGATGGCGTTATGTCAGGTATTCAATTGGAAGTGCCTGCTGCTCAAGATGGTGTTAACGGTTTTGCAACAGAGACGCTAGATTTAGCGGGAGCTATTTTTGATTTATCTGGAGAAAATGGGTTTAGTGAAAATGTTATGACCTCAACTTTCACTACCACGGGATCTACTTTAAATACGGAAGTTTTCTATTTGACAACTACTGATAGTATGTTGGTGGAGATTGAACTTATCGACCTTACAATTGAAACTGCTAAAGGATACTTCGGACAAGTGGATATTCCTTTTGATTCAGAGGTGACACTGATAGATACAATTACTATTCCCAACCCAGTTCTCGATTTAGAAGGTGCTAGTGCAAAATTGATAATAGATAACTATATAGGAGCTGAATTGAGATTAAAGTTCGATGAAGTTTCTATGGATGATCAACTTTTAGAGCATCCATCATTATATGGTGTTCATGATATTGCAAGAGCATATTGGATCGATGAGACTTTGATTAATCATACTAGTTTAGAACTTGATTTAGGTGAAACGGGTTCGAATATTTTCGATCTAATTGAGACTTTCCCTCGCGATTTAGCAATGTTTGGAAGCGTTCAGCTTAATCCTTTCGGAGATGTTTCTTTAGGGCATGATTATATAAATAATGCATATCCCCCTAAGTTAGAATTAGAGTTAGAAATTCCTTTAAAACTGGGTCTCGACGGAGTGGTGTTAGAGGAGGTATATATTATAGACCCTATGAACTTCCCTAAGTTCGATGGTCGTTTGCTTGTGGATCTAACAAGTACTTTCCCGGTTGAGGTGATCGCCGATATTGACTACGTAGTTAATGACGAAGATGGAACTATAGTGAGCATAAGTGGGAATATCGATGCAGGAAGTGCTTACCCAGAAGTTAGTCAACATGGGTTACTTGTTATTCCACTTAATGAAGAGACAGTAAGTCCTGGCGGAAGTGTACATGTAAGTTTGACTGCAAGTACAGAGGGTGCAGTCACATTTACGGGTTACGAGAATGTTCGAGTACAAATTCGAATAGAAGGAACACAACTAATAGAAGTAGATTAATCATGCTGGATTATAGATTGATTTTTTCTACAACTTTTCTTGCTCTATGCTCTGTAGCATCGAGCGCAAATATTTTAACTGTAGTGGTAAATCCTGATAGCACTGAGATTAAGCGTGAAAAAGGAGGTGCATCACTTAGTTTTTGGGCTACTCAAAATGGTAATGTTATTTCGACGGGATTTGCTAATAATTTAGCGAATGGCGGATTTATAGGTCATGATATATTAGATCCAATCTTAGAATCCCACACGGGAGGATTTGGGTATGTGGGGGGAAGTGTGGGTTGGGAAAAAGTTTGGACTTCAAAGCCGTTTAAAGGAAGTGACTTAGCGCTTTGCGGGTCTATGGGTTCTGAGGCCCTTTATGATGTTAGATGGACGTCCGACATGTTCGAACTTTTGTGGTATGGGAATGGGGGACACACCGGAAGGGTGGATGTGTTTAGTGGAACAGGAGTAAGGGCAGGAGTGTTTAATAGATTTGGGTTAGGACTGGAGAGTGCGAAAACTCAACAAAGACTTGAAGTATCTGTAATTCAGAGGCTTGGGGGTGTTGAGTGGAGTATCCCTTATGGTTATTTGTGGCTGTCCGAGGATGCGGATTCTCTTGCTTCGTATTTGCAAACAGAGGGTAGGCTTCATGCGAGTATAGATTCAACTGACAGTGGTGAACCTTCGATAGGGTTCCTTCCATCGTATGGAATTGGGATTTCAGGAACGTTGCCTTTGGCTTCAGAGACGTTGCCAATTAGGTTTGAAATTAACTTCAAGGATGTAGGCCTGTTATTTGAGAATGAAGGATCCAGTGTGGCGTGGTTTCAAGAAGGTTTTTCGACTACTGGTTTACCGCTATATGGTGACAGTCTGACTATAGAATCTATCTCTAATGGAGATTTAGCTCCGGATTCACTTTTATTTACAGGGAGCTCTGTAAAAAGGATGACTCTTCTTCCCTCAAGACTATCTGCAGAATTTGTTTACGAACCATCGGAGAAATTTATGTTTCAGATGTTTGTGAAAAGTGGAGGGTGGATGCCAGAGTTACTTTATTCTGCAGGTATAGGATGGATCCCTTCGGACAGGATTGCTTTAGGTGTGGAGGGGCGTTATGGAGGATGGGGAGGTTTGAGGTCTGCGGTTTGGGCTAAATGGAGATATAGCAATAGGAGGATATTGGTAGTTCAAATTGAATCTCCATTGGGATTATTCTTTAACAAAGAGATTTCGAACAACACGTATGGGAGGGGGGTGACATTCAGGTTAGAACGGATAGCTAGCAAAAGATAAATGATGGATTTACAGACATTCTCAAATAAGCAAACTGCCTTGCAGAAGCAAGCTTTTACTGAGGTATCCAAAGGTAAGCTTCTTGTGATTGCAGGACCGTGTGTAGTTGAGGGGGAGAAAGAGCTTTTCGAAGTGGCCGATAGGGTGATAGGGATTTGTCGGGAGTTAGGATTACCCATCATCTTTAAGGCGTCTTACAGAAAAGCTAACAGGTCAAGGATGGATAGCTTTACGGGTATAGGAGATGCTGAAGCCCTTGCTTTACTTGGAAAGGTGAGAGAGAAGTATGGAGTTAAGGTGATTACGGATGTTCATACTGCTGCTGAGGCTTCTATGGCGGCTGAATTTGTTGACGTGTTGCAAATCCCAGCTTTCTTGTGCAGGCAGACAGACCTGCTTGTAGCAGCCGCTAAAACTGGCTGTACAGTGAACATTAAAAAAGGCCAATTCTTATCGGCAGAATCTATGATTCACGCGGTGCAGAAAGTTAGGGATGCAGGTAATGATGATGTTTGGGTTACTGAAAGAGGAACCACATTTGGGTATGAGGACTTGGTGGTGGATATGCGAGGAATCCCTGTTATGCGTTCATTCGCACCAACGGTGATGGATCTCACCCACAGCCTACAACGACCAAACCAAACCTCGGGAGTTACCGGTGGAACACCTCATTTCATTGAGAGCTTAGGACGTGCTGCTGTAGCTGCTGGAGTCGATGCGGTATTTATTGAAACCCATCCTAGACCTTCTGAAGCTTTATCTGATGGTGCAAATATGCTACACCTTGATAATTTTGCTGGTTTACTTAAAACGCTTTCTAAAATACACGAAGTAGTGCGCTCATGAAAACAGCTATTATTTTCACATCTTTAGTACTCTCTTTTACGAGTTATGTTTTCGCTCAGAGCGAGATACAGCTCAGGATAGTGGGTGGTCCTGGAGTAGATCAGGGAAATACCGTTTTACCAGTCGATAATGGAACCTACGTCTTGGGTTCTACTTCGAGTGACGGTACAGGAAATGTGAGGGGCTATGTGATATTCTATGACGAAGATTTCCAATTCGCCTGGAGCTTACTCACCCCATACGACACCCCTGTAGAGCAGGTGGTGGATGCTTGGGACATTAGCGTCGGTAACTCAGATGAGATTACCATACTTTCTCAGCGTTTAGGGAGTAACGGTACTTACAACCTTGTCGTTTACACTTTAGAAAATTCAGGTTTGGAAGGCCAAATTATCTCATCTCA
>Ga0209089_10000521_pt1 | contig 35314 bp, 47 predicted proteins | sample ArcticOcean_MG_C_FD_187431 | JGI IMG/M metagenome (GOLD analysis project Ga0209089, IMG submission 187431) | Marine microbial communities from western Arctic Ocean - ArcticOcean_MG_CB2_150 (SPAdes) (version 2) | ecosystem: Environmental > Aquatic > Marine > Oceanic | place: Arctic Ocean: Canada...
AGATTCAACTGCTTTTTGATTTAATCTAGGAAGTGAACCTGGAAGCCCCATACATACAGGACAAATATTGTGATTTGGTTCAAATTCCCTATAATTTGCCTTGCATGAACAAAATAATTTACTTTCTAATTTTGTTAATTGACAGTGAATTTCTAATCCGATTTTTGTCATAATGGAACCTCCGGTAGAATGGTTTTAGATTCTAGAGCATAAGCTGCTTGTAATAGTGATTTTTCTTCCAAACTATTTGCCATTATTTGCATCCCTATAGGTAATCCATTTACAACTCTATATGGAATAGAAATGGCAGGTTTACCTGTCAAGTTTGCAGTGACAGTATTGTAATCTAATAACATCAACGTTACAGGATCATCTATTTTTTCTCCAAATTTGAAGGGCTGTACCGGGGCTGTAGGAGATATCATGTAATCAAATTTCTTAAATGCAGTATTAACTTCTGAAATTAATTTTGATTTTACTTTTAATGCCTTTAAGAAATATTTGCCCGCATGTCCTGCAGATGGGACAAACCCTCCCAAAATAATTCTACGTGTAACTTCTGGTCCAAATTTTGTTCGCGATTTAGATATGTAAGAATTGTATTCATATCCTTCAGATTCTAATTCATATCCATAGCGTATGTTATCATAACGAGCTAGATTGCTACCAGCTTCAGTGGATGCTATCGTATAATATGCAGCAACAGTGTAATGGATGGTAGGGAGTGTTACTTCTTCACACGAAGCACCTAAACTCTCAAAATCATTTATGGCGTCTTTGGTGGCGGTAGAAACTTCTGAGCTTAGACCGTCAGATGAGGTCATTTCTTTTATAATTCCAATTTTCTTACCTTCAATTCCATCTTCAATATTTTCCAGATAATTTACATTATTGTTATCAATTGTAGTGTCATCATTAACATCCTGACCTGCGATTATGTTTAACAGGAACGCAGAATCTTTTACAGTTTTAGTCATTGGACCAATCTGTTCAATACTGTTTGCGTAAGAAATCAATCCATATCTGCTAATTAATCCATATGTAGGTTTTAGACCTACAATTGAACAAAAACTAGCAGGGTTTCTTACAGATCCTCCAGTATCAGAACCCAATGATGCAAGACACTCATTTGCGGCAACTGATGCGGCACTTCCACCCGAGGATCCTCCAGGTACATAATCAAGATTCCAGGGGTTTTTTGTAGGACCGAATGCACTAAATTCAGTAGTCAAGCCCATGGCAAATTCATCTAAATTTGTTTTTCCAGTAATCACTGCATCTTCAGCATGTAAACGATTTACAACAGTAGCAGTGTACGGTGCAACAAAATTTTCTAAGATTTTTGATGCACATGTAGTTTTAGTACCTGTAATGCAGATGTTGTCTTTGATTGAAATAGGAAATCCATAACACCGACCGATTTTCCCTCCAGATGATATTTTTTGATCAATAAGTTTTGCATCATTTATTGCAGAATCATTTAAGGAAAGATACGCATGTACATCCACATCTACATCTTTAATTCGTTGTAAAGTTGCAGCAGTGAATTCTTCAACAGTGAATGATCCAGATTTCACATCTTCAATGTATTTTAGGATTGAAGTATTCAGATTCATCTAATTCATCTTTGGTGCACGAACATAATGTTCACGGAAATTCTTTAATGATTCAATTAGTTTTTTATCATTTGGAATAAATTCATCTTTTCTTAATTCTGTAAGTGATTTTTCTTGAGATGTAATTTCTTCTGAAGAAAGATCAATTTGGTCTAAAATATCAAAATATTCAAGCATTTTTTTTACTCTACTTACATGCTCAGTGTGATCTTCAAGATCAATTTTCATTAATTTTGCTACTCTGATTATTTCCTCTTCATCAACCAATTTTTTTTCCTACGGTGTTAATCTATCAACGTCTCTGGGATAAAATGTTGTATCTCGAATGTTCTCAGTTCCAGTAAGCGCCATCATTAATCTTTCAAGACCGATTCCACAACCTGCATGAGGCGGAACGCCAAAATCAAATATGTTAAGATGATAATCAAATGCTTCAGTTTTCATACCTTTATTCTTCATTCGATCTTCAAGCTCAGATTTCTTTTCAATTCTTGTACTTCCAGAAGATAATTCCAAATCCCCCCACATCAAATCAAAAGATTCAGATATTTTTTCATCATCTTTTTTCACTTTAACGTAGAAAGGTTTTGGGCCCATAGGCCAATCGATAATGAAATAAAAACCAGTCAATCCAATTTTTTGTAGGTTTTTTGGATACAAATCATCACCCCATTGTGCTTTAACCCCTGCGTTTTGCATCTTTTCAATTAATTCGGCATATTTGTAACGAGGAATTTTATCGGGAACATCTGGAACTCTGAATTCAACATCAGGAGTTTCTTTTACAAAATTTTGTACAGCTACAATACAACTTTTGATAAGATCTTCAATTCTATCCATCACGTCATTATAATCCACATATGCTTCCTCAAAATCAATAGAAATCGCTTCAGACAAATGTCGATTTGTTCTAGAAGGTTCTGCTCGGAATATTGGTGCAATTTCAAAAACTTTTTCAAAACTCATCGTCAATTGTTCTTTGTAAAGTTGTGGACTCTGAGCCAGAAATGCTTCTTTATTATAATAAAAGATTGGAAATAATGCAGCACCACCTTCTGTTGCCGTAGCAATCATTTTTGGAGTATTAACTTCAACAAAATCTTCTTTTCCAAAATAATCTCGAAGTGCTTTTAGTGTGACACTTCTTGCAAGAAAAATTTTTTGTAAAACTGTTCTTCTAAGATCAATCGCTCTAACTTCTAATCTGGTATCTATATTTTTTACAGTTTTTGCATAAGGTTCGAATGGAGGAATTTTTTCAACTTCTGAAAAAACTCGCATTTCACTTGGAACTACTTCAATTCCTGTCGGAGATTTTTCATTTTTTCGAGTTTTTCCAACAACTGCAATTGATGAATGTTGTTTTAGGTTTGATAGTTTTTCACGTATGTCATCATCGCACTCTCCACTCTTCGTAATAATCTGAATAGTTCCTAATTTATCACGAATTGTAGCAAATACAATATTTCCATGTCCTCGAACGGTCATAATCCACCCCATTACAACTACTTCAGTTCCTTCACTCAATGAACTTAATTCAGTTGAATAATATGTTCTTCTAAGATCTCCTAGTTCAATCCCAATCATTTAGTTTAAAGTAATTTTTTGGGTTTATTTTACTTTGGTTTACAATTTTTATTTTAGAGTCTAATGAACATAATATGAATACGCGAGAACAAGCTATTGCCTACATCTCAGGTGCGATTGCCACATATTCTCTTAGAAAAGAGAGGGGAGAATTGGAAGATCAGGCATCAATGTATGATTTTCTAGCAAAAACCATTCCTGATGAACTGGAATCTGAAGCAAAAATAGAGTTAATTGATGAGATCTTTCAGTATGTGTCAGCCAGATTATCTAGGGAATAGATTCAAAAAGCCAATCATGTAAGAAAAATCACTCTTGACAAGCATTGCCACTTTAGGGTCACACTGTTCATTACAAGTTTTGAAGGGTGCAAAAGATGAAGGATTTAAAACAATACTTGTTTGTGAGAAAAAACGTGAAAAATTATACAGGCGATTCAAGTTTATCGATGAATTAATTATTGTTGAAAAATTCTCTGAGATATTAGATTCAGAAATACAAGATAGACTAAAAAAAGAAGATGCAATATTAATTCCTCATGGAACATTAATTGCACAAATGAGCTCTGAAGAGATTGAATCAATCAGTGTGCCAATTTTTGGAAACAAATGGATTTTGAGATGGGAATCAGACAGAACTATGAAAGAAAAACTCATGAGAGAAGCAACCCTTCCAATGCCAAAACCAGTAACAGACCCAAAAGATATTGAAAAATTAGTAATTGTAAAAAGGCAAGGGGCTGCGGGCGGTAAGGGATATTTCATGGCAGTTAATGAAGAAGACTATAACACAAAAAGAAATCAGTTGATTTCTGAAGGAGTGATTTCAAAAGATGAAACCCTATACATTCAAGAGTATGCAGCAGGGGTTTTAGCCTATTTACAATTCTTTTACTCACCATTAACTAATGAATTAGAATTCTTCGGAGTTGATCAAAGACATGAATCAGATATTGAAGGTCTTGGGAGAATTCCATCAGAACAACAATTAAAATCAAAAAAAGTTCCATCCTTTAACGTAATTGGAAATAGTCCACTAGTTTTGAGAGAATCATTATTAGATGAAGTGTATACGATGGGCGAAAATTTTGTTGACGCTGCAAAAAGAGTTGTTTCTCCAGGTATGAATGGTCCATTTTGTATCGAAGGAGTATATGACGAAAATGCTAAATTTACATCATTTGAATTTTCAGCAAGAATTGTTGCAGGAACTAATATCTACATGGATGGCTCACCATACTATTCATTATTATTCAATGAGAATATGAGTATGGGAAAAAGAATTGCAAGAGAGATTAAAATTGCTAAAGAAAAAAATCAAATAGAAAAAATTGTTACTTAGAATTATTGCAAGTATCTAGGAATCTTTTTGATTAGATGAGATATAGATATTCTGCCAGGACCGCTGGCGATTATGACTAGGCTTGTGGCCAATAAAATTAAATCAAATTCATAACCTCCATCTCCAGTAAGATTAGATGCACCTTTGACTAGAAAGATTGCCCCAAGCATAACTATAGACAATAATAAACCTGAAAGTCTAGTTAAAACGCCAATTAAGAGCAAAATTCCTGGAATAAATTCTGCCAAAGCAATAGGAATTTGCATTTCTGCTGGAATGCCCATGCTGGAAATCCATCCCCCAAATCCAGAATTTCCAAATTTTCCAAATCCGTGAACAATGAAAATAACGCCTATAGATGCGCGTAATCCCATATGTGCTATATCGTGTAATTTATTTTTTGAAAGTTCTGCATTCATAATTTTTTAATAACTTTGAAGTAATAACCTCTATGTAAATGTGTAAGATATACTAAAATGGAATAAGTAAAAATCTTAAAGAACTAGAAACATTCTGATATGATCAATTTCGACACGTCTAAAAATTTTACCCTTCTCTGAAAATCCACATTTTTTATAAAAATTACTTACAGAATAAATTGAATCCAGAATTATCTGTGTGTAGCCTAGTGCATCATAATATTCTTTTAATTGTAAAATACAGGTTTTCCCATGATTTTTTAATCTATATTCTTTTAAAATGGCCATACGTTCCAACTTGATAGTTTTTCCTATTGGGGTCAATCTTACAGAACCTGCAATATTTTTTCCATCGAATATTATGAAATGATCACAAATTTCATCATATTGGTCAAACAATTCAGAATTAGAAATACCAATTTCATCAGTAAAAACTGTTTTTCGTATATTCCTAATAATAGAAAAATCAGCATCGTTGTTGTTTAATTTTAGTAGATGGATATTTGTCATCGAGAATTAGGAATTATTAACAAGTGTAGAACTATTTGGAAATAAATGTAATGTTGCATCATTATTTTCCAATGTTATTTCTGCACGACCTATACGACTTTTGTATAATTTGATTTTCTTACCATCCACAAAATCAAACCTTTCAATTTCAACTAATGTTAAATTTTCTAATTTACTAAGAGTTTTGTATACTGCAGACAAAGATATATTCAATTCTTCAGAAATTTTTGGTGCATCTTTAGAAGTATGAATTATAGAAAATAACACTGAACGATGACATGCGTTGATTAATGATTCCATGATTTTTTGTGTGATGTTATATTCGCTTAATTGTAGAATGTTTGGTTTTGGAAGTGCTTCTCGAACAATACTTTTTTTCAATTTATTTGACATCATTTGGAGTTAACGTTAAAGTTGCCTCTGGTTTTTTTATACTTATCTGCGCATCCTTAATTCGACTCTTGTAAACCTTAAACCGCCGGCCTTTTTCAGATATGTGCCAACTATCAACATGTATTAATGTTAGTCTTTCTAAATCAGAAATTTTTTTATAAACTGAACTAAGTGGAATCTTATGCTTTTCAGATAATTCGGCAGCAGTTTTACCCTTTTTGATGATTGAAAAAATTATTGCACGAGATTCAGCATCTGCAAGCATTTCAATTACTTTTTGTGTGACATCATATCTTTTTAATTGTGGTAAGGTGATACGTTTTGTCATATTAGGGTTAATTTTCAACACTATTTAATATTCATTATATATTCTTAGAATTTAGAATAAAGTTATAAAATTACCAATTAATGACAAGGGAATCCAGCAGCATGTCTCATGTCATGAGTTAATTCGTGAATAAGCATTTCATTAAACGCTTGCTCACCCATAACCAGACTAAAGATATGACCTTGGTCAAAACCCACCACAAACAAACCAACTCCAAATACAAGTGCTAAGATTATAATTGTAATTTTAGATACACTGGAAGTGGTAATCGTGGTTTGATTCTGTGACATGGTTTTTTGAAGAAACTTATCTATTTAAAAGTAATTGAAAAATATCTTTGGTGTGAAGATCTATTTTTTAGCAATTCCAATAATCATAGGGATTGTATTTGGACTAATATTTGTCAGCAACCTTAACGAGAGATCTTATGATTCATCAATTTTAAGCAAAAAAAATCTATTAGTTGGATCCACAATCTTAGGAGAACATGATGCCAAAATAACTGTAGTTGAATTTGGAGACTACCAATGTACATTTTGTTACAAATTCCATGGGGATGTGATGAAAAAGATCACTAAGAAGTATATTGATACAGGAGATGTAAATTTTGTATATCGAGATTTTCCATTAAATGGCGAATCGTCAATTTTAGCTTCTGAAGCATCATATTGTGCACAAAAACAAGGAAACTTTTGGCAATATCATAATTCGCTATATGATAATTGGACTGGAGAGAATACAGGGTGGATTACAGATAACGCATTAGTTAGTTTTGCCAATGCTAATGAACTAGATTTAGACAAGTTTAACCAATGCATGGGAAATTCAGAGTTTCGACAAAGAGTTCTAGATAATGAACAATTTGCAAAAGATATAGGTATTAGTGCAACTCCTTCGTTTTTAATATTCAATGATAGTGAAGTATACAGAATAATAGGCGCTCAGTCATTTGAAAAATTTGAACAAGTATTTCATGAACTTGGAAATTAAGGGTATTTAAAAAATTAACATGATTAACGTTTTATTTTGAGTCAAACTGGAGAATCAATTTTTGAAAATATTACATATTTTGTTTTAAAATCAATCTTTTCAACTTTGTAACCAGATTTGAATACTGCAGAATCACTCGGAACATGAAGTTTTTTACCAATAATTTGATTAATTTCGATAAATGCAAGGTAATAATTTCGGACTTGCTCATAAGAAAATTTTCTAATGCGAGATATTTTGTTCCACTTCCCATAGTTGATGTGGGCATAAGACGTTAATGTTCCATGTCCTAGTTTATGCCACCGTGATGAATCATTGAACATAAAATAATTCCAAACTAATATTGGATTTTCCACCCATATTTTTCTTGTAGATTATCGTATAGTTTTTTCCGGTCTGATTTAATTATTTTAGTTTCATCATACATTTTTGTAAAAAAACATCCAAGTATACGCTCACCATGTTCGTCAAAAAATCGTATACTATAACTAGTTCGCTCAGGCTTTTCTTCCACTACAAATTCAGCATTCTTAATAATATCTGCATTAACATGCATATGGCATGGACCATCATTATCTCCAATAGTTATCCATTTCTCCTTTTGTCTAATTGAAAGCGAATTGCTCCTCATTTCGCTTGTGGCACCATTACTTTTGACTATTATCAGAACATCATCAACAGCAACAATATCCAAAAGTAGATCTTTCAACATTCTATAATTAATGGTTTAGTTGTTAGTTAAGATTTTCCAGAAGCGAATTTACTAACAAAACCTAATATTCCAATTCAAGAACTAATAGAAAATGGGAAAATTCGAAGTCCAGAATGTAGATTCTGTAAAAATGTACAAAATTAGAAAAACGTTGGAAGAATTAACTCAGCATTCAGGTCGTGGAACCGAACTCATAACAGTATACATTCCAAAAAATCAGCAACTTCATGAAGTGATGACACAACTAAGAGAAGAACAAGGTACCGCAGACAACATAAAATCTGATTTAACTAGAACCCATGTTGTAGATTCACTATCCAAAGTACTTCAAAGATTAAAACTCTACAAAAAGACGCCGGATAAAGGATTAGTAGTGTTTTGTGGTGCACTTCCAAGAGAAGGAGGAGGACCACCAGGAAGTGAGATTGTAAAAATATACGAGATAGACCCACCTAAAGATTTAACCACATCATTATATCGATGCGATGATCATTTTCATACTGAAATTCTAAAAGATATGTTACAAGATGATAATATTATCGGATTATTAGCAATTGATGCAAAAGATGCTGGATGGGGGTTGTTGCATGGAGATAAACTAGAAGTTTTAAAACAAACTGGTTCAGGTGTTGCAGGAAAACATAGACAAGGAGGGCAATCAGCAAAAAGATTTCAAAAATTAAGAGAAATGGAATTACAATATTATTTTAATAGGGTGGCAGAGATAACTAGAGAATATTTTATTGATATCTATAAAGTAAAAGGATTGATAATATCAGGTCCAGGTCCAACAAAAGAGGAATTTGTCAATAAAGAATATTTGGAATATAGACTACAAAATAATATCATTGCTACAATTGATGCATCATATGCAGGTGCAGAAGGAATTAGAGAAGCATTTGCAAAATGTTCCGATATTTTATCAAATTTTAGAATGGTTGAGGAAAAAAAAATAATAGAAAAATTATTTCAGGAAATTAATTCAAATACAGGATTAGGAAGTTATGGTCTAAAAGAGGTAATTGAAATGCTTAAAAAAAATATTGCAGGAACAATAATTATTTCTGATGATATCAACATGAGCCGAATTGAAAAAACATGTAAGAGATGTTCGAACATAGAAGAAGAACTTATAGAACAAGGAAAAAGAATTGCAAGGAAAACAGAAATGAAAAATAAACCGTGTGGTGAATGTAAAACAATGGATTCAGAAATAACTGATCAAGATCTTATTGACTATGTTGCATTAATTGCATCTAAAACTGGAACTAAAGTTGAAGTTGTTTCAGGAAAAACAGAGTACGGGGTAATGCTAGGCAGTTTAGGAAAAATAGCATCTATACTCCGCTATAATCCAAATCGTAGTTAAAAAGAATTTTTGATTTTTTGCCGTAATTCTTCTAACTTATCATCTGAAGGAATTCCTCTCTTAGTCCACATTGTTGCTTTATCGGCATATCTTGGAATAATATGCACGTGTACATGAGGAATGATTTGTTTTGCCTCTTTACCATTATTTTGTGCAATACTAAATGCAACTGCACCTGTAGCTTTGAGAATTGCATTTGCAACTTGAGGAACTAAAGAGAATAACAACGCCACCTCATTTTTTGGCATGTCAGTAATTTTTTCATATGGTGTTTTTGGAATAACAAGCGAATGGCCAGTGTCAATAGGATATTTATCTAAAATTGCAATATGTTTGTCATCTTCAAAAATAATAAAACCAGGTCTTTTTCCTTCAATTATATCAGTAAAGATGGTCGTCACATCAAGGTTAGGCTCACAGATACTATAAACGATATTGATTTATTTGGTTAATAAATTTGAAATGAACAATGGGCAAAAATAGACGTGAGAAGAGAGAAGAAGATCGTGAAGGTTTTGCGAGTAAAAGAACGTCACAATATCGAAGTAGAAATCTCAAAGCGATAGGAATTTTATCAATGATTGGGGTAATTGTTGGATTTGCCTGTTACGAATTTGTTACATCTACAAATAATGTTCCGGGTGCTCCTGAAAATGCAGGGAAATTAGGCGATGAACACATTCATGCATCATTGTTAGTTAATATTTTTGGAGATAAGTTTGATTTTTCAACTCCAAATTATCAAGTAAAAACAAGCTGGATTCATTTTGAAAATCAAGACGGTGATACCATTCATCGACATTCAACAGGAGTAGAGCTTGAATTCTTGTTTAATTCAATGAGTGTTGTAGTAGATGACAAATGTTTTGTTTTCCCTGATGGAAGACAATTCTGTAATAATGATGATTATTCTTTGAAATTTTATATCAATCAACAAAAAGTTGAAGACATACGAAAATATGTGGTTCAAGACAATGACAGAATTCTCATTACATATGGAAATGAAGACCAATTAGCTATAGACAAACAGCTATCAGAGTTAAATGCACAAGCAATCAAAAGATTGTAAGTAAAATGAAAATTTCAAGTAGAAATGTTGTTGAAGGTACAGCTCGAGCCCCACATCGGGCCATGTACAAAGCAATGGGACTTACTAATGAAGATTTAAGCAAATCATTTGTTGGAGTATGTCATACGGGTAATGAAGCAACACCGTGTAACATTCATCTTCCAAATCTCGCACAACAAGCAAAGCAAGGTGTAACTGAGGGAGGATTAACCCCAAGAGAATTTAGTACAATTGCAGTCAGTGATGGAATTGCAATGGGTCATGAAGGAATGAAGTCATCATTAATCAGTAGAGAAGTAATTGCAGATTCAATTGAATTGATGGTTCGAGCACACCAGTACGATGCGCTTGTAGGGATTGCAGGATGTGATAAAAGTCTACCAGGTACAATGATGGGAATGATAAGACTCAACATACCATCAGTGTTTGTTTATGGGGGAACAATAATGCCTGGAATGCTAGATGGGCGAGAATTAACAGTAGTAGATGTGTATGAAGCTGTAGGTGCTTATGATGCAGGGAAAATCACTGCAGAAGAATTAGAAAATATAGAAAATGTTGCATGCCCAAATGCAGGATCATGCGGCGGAATGTTTACTGCAAATACAATGGCATCAATTTCCGAAGCAATTGGATTGGCGTTACCAGGAAGTGCAAGCCCTCCTGCAGAAGATGACAGAAGAAACAAAATCGTCTTTGAGACTGGAAAAGCATGTACAAAATTACTCAAATTAGGCATAAAACCACTCGATATTGTAACATTCGAGGCCTTTGAAAATTCAATTACAATGTTAAATGCAGTGGGCGGGTCTACAAACGGAATTTTACATTTGTTGGCAATGGCTAATGAGGCAGGAATTAATCTGACATATGATGATTTTGAACGAATTAGAAAAAAGACCCCACATCTTGCAGATATGAAACCTGGCGGAAATTATGTAATGAATAGTTTGGATAAGATTGGAGGAATTCCACTAATTATGAAAAAATTATTAGATAAAAATTTGATACATGGAGATGCAATGACGGTTACAGGTAAAACAATTAAACAGAATTTAGAAGAATTATCAATCATTGAAGTTCCAGAACAACAAATAGTCAAATCCGTAGAACACCCAATACATGAAGTTGGAACTGCTGTAATTCTAAAAGGTACATTAGCTCCGGAAGGAGGAGTAATTAAAACAGCAGGAGTTGAAATGGCAAAGTTTACAGGAATTGCCAAAGTTTACGACAGAGAAGAATATGCATTTGAAGCTGTTTCAAAAGGCAATGTTGAAGAAGGAGATGTTGTAGTTATTAGATATGAAGGACCGAAAGGCGGTCCTGGAATGAGAGAAATGCTTTCAACAACTGCAGCACTTGTAGGTCAAGGGCTTGGAAAAAAAGTTGCAATGGTTACTGACGGTAGATTTTCAGGAGGAACCAGAGGATTTATGGTAGGACATGTAGCACCTGAAGCATTTGTTGGAGGACCTATCGCACTAGTGAGAAATGGGGATAAAATATCAATCGATTTGGAAGATGGAACCATAAGCCTACATGTATCTGAAGATGAATTAGTAAATAGAAAAGAACGATGGAGAAGACCTGCACCCAATTATACTACGGGTGCTCTTGCAAAGTTTGCATCGCTTGTAGGATCTGCAGCAAATGGCGCAATTACAAAACCTGCAGAATACTAATCATTCAAAATGTTTTTCGCATAATATTATATTTTTTGAATCAAGTGTTTTCGCCATAAGAGATGTTCCATCCTGAAGTCCTTTTTTGCACACATAACAACTCATCTCACGAGCATCTGTTCTCAAAAAGATAGGTTCAGTCTTTAAAACAAAATTTTGTATCGGAGAGGATTTTTCAGAGTATACTAACTGGCTCATGCCATATGCAGGCATCAATTAGATATAAAGGTACCGTACTCTAAGGTACTATTCATCACAATTTCGGGTTATCTATGAAAGGTATTTGATAACTTTAGCAAGGTTTTGAGACCAATTAGTTGTGAATGAATAGCAACTCTCTGTACATGATTACTGAGTGCGTTCATGATAAGCATAGGATAAACTGATCTAATTGTAGATCGCTCAATTTTATTCGATCATATTGTTAAACAGACTTTAAATATTGAGATTTTTGTTAAAAAAATATGAATGGTGACCGTCTTTGGACATCCAAGCATTCCTAAGATAATTCCTCTAGTGTACACTGAAACTCAACCATTTGAAGTTTACAACAAAATATCAAGAAATTACAAATATTCATTTCTGTTTGAATCATTAACTGGACCTGATGAACTAGCAGAGACATCAATTATGGGATTTGATCCAGAATTAATTGTAAAAGGATATTTTGATAAAATTACAATTGAAAACAGAGAGGGGGTAATTGAAACTATTCATACGAAGACTCCATTAGATGAAATAAAAAAATTAGTAAAAAAAACAGAGGATATGGCATATCGATACTTTGGAGGGGCAGTAGGAAACATAGATTATGATGCAATAAGATTATTTGAAGCCATTCCAGGAAACAAGGATTTGAATAAACCAATAATGGAATTTGGGATATACGAAGATGGAATTCTTTACGATAACAAAAAGAAACAATTTTTGTATTTTTATTATGATGAAGATAGATCAGAAACGATAAAACAAATAGATGGAACTTTTGGAACGTTTGAGATTTCAGACATATCTCCAAATCTAAATGAATGTGAGTTTGAAGAAATTGTCAATAAAGCAAAAAAGTATGTTCACAGTGGAGATGTATTTCAAGTAGTACTGTCAAGAAGATTTTCATTTACAGGAAAAGGGGATTATCTTAAAGTGTATGAAAAACTTCGAAAACTAAATCCTTCTCCATATATGTTCCATCTGAAAATGAACAACAATACAATAATTGGTTCAAGCCCTGAAATGTTGTTACGAGTTACTGGGAAAGATGTTGAAACATTTCCTATTGCAGGTACAAGAAAAATTACAGAAGATGAAGAAGAAAATAAAAAACTGAAAGATGAATTACAAAATGATGAAAAAGAACTTGCCGAACACACAATGCTTGTTGATTTAGGAAGAAATGATATTGGAAGAGTTTGTGATTATGGAACAGTGAAAGTAAAAGAGTTAATGCAAATAAAGCGATTCAGTCATGTTCAACACATGGTAACACATGTGGTTGGTAAATTAAATGAAAAATATGACATGTATGATGCATTTGAAGCAGTTTTTCCTGCAGGAACAGTTTCAGGCGCACCAAAAGTAAGAGCAATGGAAGTAATCCATGAGTTAGAACCAATACAAAGAGGAACGTATGCAGGGGCTATAGGATATTTTTCATTCAATGGGTGTTGTGATTTTGCAATAGCAATTAGGAGTATTTTTGCAGAAAATGATAGTGGGTTTGTACAAGCAGGGGCAGGAATTGTATTTGATTCAGTAGCAAAAAATGAACTAAAAGAGACAGAACATAAAGCAAATGCAATGATCACTGCATTAAAGGAGGCGGCAGAATGAAATTCTTAATCATAGACAATTATGATTCATTTGTATATAATATTGCTCAAAGATTAGGAGAACTAGGAATCACATCCGATGTCATAAGAAACGACAAAATTACAATAAACGAGATTGAAAAATCAGATTATGACGCAATAATTATTTCTCCAGGTCCTGGAACACCGGATGATGAACGATATTTTGGAATTTGTAAAAAAGTTATACTGGAACTTGGACCATCAAAACCAATTTTAGGGGTTTGCTTAGGACATCAAGGAATAATTTCATGTTTTGGAGGAAAGGTTGTTAATGCAAAAAATATTCGTCATGGAAAAACCAGCCAGATTAAACATACAGATGAATCATTATTTGAAGGAGTAGAAAATCCATTTAGGGCAACTAGATATCATTCACTAGTAGGAGAGAAAACAATCATACCGGATTCATTAAAAATTACAGCGGTGGCAGTAGATGACGGAGAAGTGATGGGAGTGAGTCATAAAGAATATCTAATAGAAGGAGTTCAATTCCATCCAGAATCAATATTAACTGATGAAGGAACAAAGATTTTTGCAAATTTTATAGAAAAGGTAAAAAAATATGAAAAAAATAACTGAGGATCTTACATTTGACGAAATGTCATCAGTGATGAGTGAAATCCTAAATGGAAAAAACAATGATGATGAAATTGTAGAATTCCTCAAAGATTTATCAGACAAAGGCGAAACAAATGAGGAATTACGTGCAATGTTTACAAAAATGAACGAGTATTCAGTAAATATCAATCCAAGTTGTCATGGAAATTTAATCGACGTATGTGGGACAGGGGGGGATAATTTACAGACGTTCAATATTTCTACGGCTGCATCATTTGTTATTGCAGGAGCAGGAGGAAGTGTTGCAAAACACGGAAATCGCTCAGTTTCAGGCATATCAGGGAGTGCAGACATCTTTGAATATTTTGGATTTGATTTGAATTCAGAACCATGGGTTGTAGAGGAAATGATTGAAAAAATAGGAATAGGATTCATGTTTGCACAAAAATTTCACCCTGCTATGAAAAATGTTGCTCCGGCTAGAAAGATAATTGGTAAAAGAACTGCATTCAATCTCTTAGGCCCATTATGTAATCCAGCAAAAGTAAGACATCAGATGATAGGGGTTTTTGCAGACAATTACATTGAAAGAATTGTAAAAATTATGCAGAAGAATTTTTCAGATACAGTGCTAACGGTAAGGTCTGATGACGGGATGGATGAACTGTCAACAACATCGAAAAACAAAGCATGTTTATTAAAAAATGAGGAGATTACTGAATTCATAATTGACCCAAGTAAGTATGGCATGGAGAAAGGCAATTTATCAGATATTCAAATTTCAACAAAAAAAGATGCTACAGATGCGTTTGTTAAAGTACTGAATAACACATCAAACAAGACAATGAAAGAAATCACAGTCTTAAATGCTGCAGGAGGACTTCTTGTAGGAGGAATTTGTAATAAATTTGAAGAAGGTGTAGAATTAGCTCAAGAGACAATAAACAATGGAAACGCATTTAAGAAATTAAAACAATTTGCAAAAGAAAACAATGCATTAGATAAATTAGAGGGGTTTAAGTGATATGGAAAATATTTTAGAAAAACTTGTCAATAACTCAAGAAAAGCAATCGATAACGGAGTGTATGAAATTTCAGAATCATTTTTAAATTCAAGAATTGATTTAGGTGAAACTATAATTAATTCACAACATGCACCATTAATTACAGAAGTAAAATTTTCATCCCCCGCATTAGGAAATATTAGAAAAGTATCTGACCCGGCAGATATTGCAATGCAAATGGTTAACGGAGGAGCTTCGGCATTATCTGTATTAACTCAACCATTTTTGTTTGATGGATCACCCAAACTTTTTATGAAAGTTAGAAAAATAGTAAAGATTCCAATGTTAATGAAAGACATAATGGTTGACAAAATACAAATCGATGCTGCAAAAAAAATGGGCGCAGATTATTTTCTACTTATACAGTCTCTTTTTGATAAAAAAATGGTATCAGAAATGGATGAATTGATTGGATATGGGCATAAAAATGGAGTAAAAGTGCTTGTAGAAGCACACACCTCAAAAGAATTTGAAAATGCATGTAAAACTGACGCAGATATTGTTGGAATAAATAATCGTAATTTAGATACCTTGAAAATTGATCTAAATACAACAAAAAACATACTAGAAAAATCAGAACCGTCTAAAATCATCATCTCAGAAAGTGGTATTGAGTCTCAAGATGATATTAGATTTCTTCATAAATGTGGTGCAAAAGGGTATCTTGTAGGTACCGCAATAATGAAAAATAACAATATCGAACAAACCGTGAGAGGGTTAGTGAATTCTATATGAAAATTGGAATACCAAAAGATGGACGGTTCGGAGAATTTGGTGGAAAATACATTCCCGAAACATTGGTACCTGCAATAGAGGAATTAGAAGAAAATTATTTAAAAATAAGAAATGATAAAAATTTTAAAAAAGAACTTGGTAGATTGTTAATCGATTATGCAGGAAGACCAACACCAATCTATTTTGCAAAAAATCTTACAAAAACTATAGGTGGTGCAAAAATCTATTTGAAAAGAGAAGATCTGTTACATGGAGGCGCTCATAAAATTAATAATACGTTGGGACAAGCACTACTGGCAAAACGTATGGGAAAGAAAAGAATCATTGCCGAAACAGGAGCAGGTCAACATGGCGTAGCTACTGCAATGGTATGTGCGAGTTTAGGATTGAAAGCTGAGATTTACATGGGGTATGTTGATACATTGCGTCAGAAACAAAATGTTTTCAGAATGGAATTATTAGGTGCTAAAGTACACGCTGTCAAATCAGGTTCAAAAACATTGAAAGATGCAATAAACGAAGCAATGCGAGATTGGATTACAAATGTTGATTCGACTTACTATTTGTTAGGGTCTGCCGTAGGACCACACCCATATCCACTCATGGTAAGAGATTTTCAAGCAGTGATCGGTACAGAAATTAAAAAACAAATGAAAAATATTCCAAATGTAGTAATTGCATGTGTAGGCGGAGGATCAAATGCGATAGGAACGTTTTATCCATTAATTGACACAAATGCCAAAATTATAGGAATAGAAGCTGGAGGAAAAGGCATAAAGACAAAATTACATTCAGCCCCACTCACTGCAGGAAAAAAAGGAGTATTACATGGCATGATGACATATCTGATGCAAAACAAAGATGGACAAATTAGTGAAACACATAGTATTTCTGCAGGGCTGGATTATCCAGGGGTTGGACCTGAACACGCATATCTTAAAGATAAAAATCGAGTTGAATACAAAGCAGTAACAGATGATGAAGTGATTAACGCATTTTTAATTCTTACAAAGACTGAAGGAATAATTCCGGCATTAGAATCAGCACATGCAATAGCATATGCAATTAAAATTTCAAAGAAAATGAAAAAAACAGAATCAATCGTAGTTACACTATCAGGTAGAGGCGATAAAGACATCGATATTGTAAAGGAGTATTTGGCTAAAAATGTCAAGAATAAAAGAAAAATTTAATCAATTAAAATCAAACAGAGAAACTGCCCTAATCTCATACATCATGACAGGATATCCGTCTGAAAAAATAACACTGTCTGCAGTAAGAGGATTAATTCAAGGAGGGGCAGATATTATTGAACTAGGTTTTCCATTTTCTGATCCTATTGCAGATGGTCCAACAATTCAAATGGCAAGTACAGAATCATTGAATAGTGGAACAAAAATAGATAATTTCTTTTCAATTGTAAAAAAAATCCGAAAAGAATCTGACATTCCGCTAGTATTAATGACATACACAAATATCTTGTATAATCAAACATATCAAAAATTTATTTCACGTGCAAAACGAGCAGGAATAGATGGACTCATTTTACCAGATATGGCAATAGAAGAATCTAAAGAATATGTTAAAGCTGCAAAAAAAATAGGAATTGATACGATATTTTTAGTATCGCCAAACACCGAAAAAGATCGATTAAAGAAAATTATCAAATCTACATCCGGATTCCTTTACATGGTTGCAGTTTTCGGCACCACAGGAGTTCAAACTAAAATCCACAAATATACAATCGACGCACTCAAAAATACAAAAAATGCTGCAAAAGGAAAAATACCAGTTGGGGTGGGATTTGGAATATCTACAGAAAAAGATGTTCAAAAATATGTTTCATCAGGAGCCGATGCAGTAATAGTTGGTAGTGCAAACATAAAGATCATGGAAAACACACCTACAAATAAAATTCAGAGTAGAATTGCAACATTTACAAAAAAATTAAAGAATAAAACTAGATAATGAAATAAAGGAATAAAAATAAGAGGTGTTTAAGAAGAAAATGCAGACAAAGTTTATTTTTGTTACAGGAGGAGTTATGTCCGGATTAGGCAAAGGAGTAGTTTCATCATCAATTTGTAAATTATTGCAATTATCAAATCAAAAAGTTTCTTGTGTCAAAATTGATCCATACCTAAACTATGATGCAGGAACAATGAACCCAATTGCTCATGGAGAGGTCTTCGTAACAGACGATGGAGGGGAATGCGATATGGATATAGGAAATTACGAACGATTTTTGAATCAAGACATACCAAAATCACACAACATTACAACTGCTCAAATCTATTCAAGTGTAATAGAATCCGAAAGAAAAGGAGAATATTTGGGAGCATGTGTTCAAATTATACCACACGTGACAGATGAAATCAAAAATAGAATAAAAAAAATCGCTGTAGATGAAGAATTAGAGATACTAGTAGTAGAATGTGGAGGGACTGTAGGAGACATTGAAAGTTTACCATTTTTGGAAGCATTGAGACAAATTAGAGTCGAAGAAGGTTCAGAAAATGTAATTTTTGTTCATGTAACATTGGCACCATCATTAGATGTCGTAGGAGAACAAAAAACTAAACCAACACAACATAGTGTTCAGGAATTAAGAAGAATTGGAATTCAACCAGATTTACTATGTGTCAGATGCACCATGCCATTACAAGATAAAACAAGAGATAAAATTTCAATGTTTACAAATGTAACAGACAAAGATGTGTTTTCATGTCATGATGTGGAATCAATCTTTCAAGTTCCAGAAATTCTTTATGGACAAGGACTAGTGGATGTTGTTTTCAAGAAATTTAACAAAATTGGATATGTTAATGCATCACAAAATTGGGATACATGGAACAAGATTGTAAATTCATTACAGAATGAAGGAGAGCCAATCAATATTGCAATGGTAGGCAAATATGTAACATTAGCAGATAGTTATGTGAGTGTCAATCATGCATTAAAACATGCAGCAGCTTCAATGGGTAAAAAAATTGTAATCGACTGGATTGATTCAGAAAATATTAATGGAAATGTTGACACATTATCAAAATACGATGGAATATTAGTTCCAGGAGGTTTTGGAACTAGAGGTTCTGAAGGAATAATCAAAACTGCAAATTTTGCTAGAGAGAAAAATATACCATATCTTGGAATTTGTTTTGGATTTCAGTTGGCTGCAGTGTCATTTGCAAGAAATGTGTGCGAATATGTGGATGCAAATTCAACAGAAATTGAAGAAAATACTAACAGACCAATAATAGATTTACTTCCAGAGCAAGATGGAGTTACAAATATGGGAGGATCGTTGAGATTAGGCGCAAATAAAATTAATGTCAAACCGGATACAATAGCAAATACAATTTATGGGCAAAATGAAATTTTGAAGAGACATAGACACAGATATGAATTCAATACAAAATATCTAGATGAATTTGCAAAAAAAGGAATGATATTTTCAGGTGAAAGTGATAACGGTAGAAGAATGGAAATTTTAGAAATCCCGTCTCACAAATTTTTTGTGGGAGTTCAATTCCATCCAGAATTCAACAGTAGACCCGGATACCCAGAACAGGTATTCAAAGCATTCACTACCGCTGCAAATCAGAATTAATTAATTTTGAAATTTCATAAATTTTCTGACGCGAATCTCTAATGGAGACTCTCTTTTTTACATGCCCTTTTTCCAATAGATGACTCATAGCCAAACGTACAGTTCTATCAGGCAGCATTGTTTTTTTCACCAATTCTTTTTGACTCATAGACCCTTCATACTCTAGAATTTTAAGAAGTAATTTAGAGCTTGGCGGCATATTAAATAATTCTTCAGCGAGTTTTACTTTTTTAGCAATAGCAGAGATTGCAGTTGTATCTTTTTTTAGACGAATAATATTGGCAGAAGGTTCATAATTTGTAGCCTCAACAGAATTTTTTACTTTATAACGATCCAATCCATCTAATACAACCTCACAGTGTAATCTTGATGAAATTTCATTAACCTCAATTATACTTGAGTTAGATACTACTAATGGGCGTCTAGTGATATCCAAAGAGTTTACAGATATGATTCCAAATACATCTGAGTCTTGAAATATCATCGGACCTCCTGCAGACATTGAATACGCAGAAGAGCCGATAGGTGTAGAAATAATTATTCCATCACTACTATCATGCCAAACTTCATCCCCATTAACTTTCAGAGTGTATTCCATTAACATTGCACTACGAAATGAAAAAACAGCAACATCATTCAACACAGGATAAACATTTTTTCCATCTATTTTTACTCCCAAACGAGTTACTTGTTCGGTTTCAAAATCCATTTTTTTTATACGTGAGATTAATGAAGGTAATTGTTTTAAATCAATTTGAGAGAGAAATCCATCAGATTCAGATTCATTGATACCTAAAACAGGAATAGATGAATCAAATGTCCTATGGAAATAATTTCGAACTCCTTTATCACCACCTAGAACAATTATACAATCAGGTTTTTTATTCTTAGATTTTATTCCAAGTTTTGATGACAATATGCCATTTTCATCTAGAATTTTTTTAAGAAAATTTTCGGATGACTCAGTTAAACCAGTTCCAAATATTCCGACATGCATAGATAGATTATTTTGCCATACACAATATATGTTAGATCTGTTTAAACTCAACAATATTATAAAAATAAGAACCATTACTTTCTAGTTCGTTTTTTTCTGGAACTTTATCAAGACCAAACGCCTTTGATTCCAAGGCAGATTGTGCTGCACCTCCAGCAAAAGACAATGCCCACAAAAAGTCTTTTTCTTTTAGCATCGTACAAACAAATGTTGAACAGAAAATATCGCCAACCCCAGTTGTATCAGTTAATGTCATTTTTGGTAAGAATATTGTGTACAATTTATCTTTTACAAGTAAAGAAATTTCTTGTTTATTTGTATAAATTACATATTCAATTCCAAGTTTTTGTAATTGTTTGATTCCATCATTTCCAGATAAACCAGTTAATGCATATAATTCATCAGGATTAGTTTTGATTGCATTTATGTTTTCTAGATCAAGTGAAGTATGCTTTAGAAAAATTTCATTATATGAATTTTTTTTTCTTAGAAATCCTTGAGGATCTAAAAATACAAAATTCCCATTGTTTTTAATTTTTTTATATGTGTCCAAAGAGATTTCATTGAATATAGGGCTAATTATTGTTCCATCATTTTCATTTTCTAAAAAAGTTATTTCTTCACACATATTTTCTACAAATAATTTTCTATCTGAATCATTCAATTCAATTCGAAATTTAGTTGTATTTTTTGTGGATATTGGATCATAGGTGATGATTTTATTTTCTTTAAAAAAATCTTCTAGAGGATAATTTGAGCCAAATTTTGTGTATAGATTTACATCATGTTTTTGTTTTCGTGCAGTCAATGAACAATAACTAGCAGGGCCTCCAGGAGCGGCATATTGCTCATTCTCATAGACAATAGTATCAATAGTACAATGTGAGAAAATTCCAACTTTCATAATATGCAAAAATTGTGTTTTGTCTTACTTATTTGAATCATTATTTGCGCAATCAGAACATACAGTTTTGCCTTTTACAAATTTTACCTCGACGTTAGATTCCAGACAGATTTCACATAGGCCGTTCATAATTCGTAATTGTGATTGAACTTTAAATTGTTTTTTTTAAATAATTATATCGCATTTATATATCCAAGATTTGCATTTAGAATATGCCAAAAAAACGTGCAAGTGCAGGTAGACGAAAAGGAGGAAAAGGTTCCTCAGGTACAATCCAATGTGTAAATTGTGCAGGAACTGTTCCAAAAGATAAAGCAAAAAAAGTAACATCACGACTTAGTTTAGTAGAACACCAACTTGCTAAAGAATTACGAGCACAGGGGGCATATATTGCTGCACCAAAAGTTACAAAATGGTATTGTATTTCATGTGCAATACACTTCAAAGTTCTAAAAATTCGTTCAGCAGATCAACGACGTAAACATACAAAACTTCGTGGATAAATTAACGATTTTTTATTAGAACAGAAATTCTCTGCGCCAAAGTTATTCCTGCAATGATTATTACAATTATTACTGCAATCTCCATAAAACCAAGCATTCCAATTATGGCGATAACAAGTAATCTTTCTGCACGTTCACCAATTCCAATTCCTTGCATCTTTATTCCTGCAGTATCAGCATTTGCACGTGCATAACTAACCAATAATGAAAGAGTGATTGCCATAAATACAAGATACGGTTCAGTATAATTTCCAATTAAAATTCCAAAAAATATTGCAACTTCTGCAATTTTATCGAATATAGAATCTAAGAATCCTCCAGATTTTGAAATTTTATTTGTATAACGAGCAACCTGACCATCAACGATGTCAAAAAAACCAGATACTAAAAGTGCAATACCTCCTAAAAATAATGAATATTCAAATCCAATTCCATAAAGTATAGCTGAAATAAATGCCAATGCAAGACCGATACCGGTAAATACATTTGGAGATAATCCGGTCGTAGCAAAAGATTTACCAATTTTTTGTAATACTGGTTTCAGGGAATCACGTAAATTATTTAACAATTGATTTCCTCATTTTAAATTCATAGAGATGAGGATTGAAATCATTCTAGCAGCCAAAGATGCAGTAGCACCATTATCAAACATTGGATTTAATTCAACAATGTCTGCAGCTTTTATTTTTTTATTTTTCAATGCGACTATCATATCATGTAGTTCACGAGAAGTGATTCCAATTGCTTCAGGATTTCCAACACCAGGAGCAAAAGCAGGATCTAAAACATCAAGATCAATACTAACATAGAGATTTTCAAAAGTATCAGTCAGTTTTTCTAATAATTTTGGACCATTTCCATTTCTAATCTCCGAATCAGATATTGTTTTTATGTTATTTTCAGTAAGGAATTCTAATTCTTCTTTTACAAATGCACGTGCGCCGACATGAATAATATTTTCAGGTCCACGTTCTTCAACAATCCTTCTCAAATATGCAGCATGGCTTAATTTAGTATCTGCAAATTCATCTCTCAGATCATAATGTGCATCAAACACCACATACCCAGTATCTTTTGGATAACTCATGTAACTACCATAGGTAAGGGAATGTTCTCCTCCAAGAAGGATTAATTGATTTGATTTATCCTTCAATTCCGTAGTAGTTTTTCTAACCATATCAATCATATTTTGAGCGACAACAGTGTGCTGGATATTTCCTAAATCTTTAATGTTAACTTGCTCTAGGTCAACTCCAAATTCTGGCATAAAAATTTCAATGTTGTTAAATACATCACGAATTACATCAGGGCCAAAACGGCATCCGGGTTTGTATGAATGAGTTGAATCAAATGGAATACCAAATAATGTTGCAACAGGTTCAGAATCTTCTGAAGAAGGTATGATTTTTGGAGAACTGGTCAAAAACAAATCAGCATAACTCATTATACAGAATTTAATCCACTTGAAAATAAACTCATGCCCAATTAATTAGGCTGGCATGACTGATCATCACATAAGCATAACAGGTGTGATTCACCACAATCAGTACAAATCAATAACTTTCCATGCATGAATTTTAATTGCAAAATTTGTATTTAACCACCAAGAAGAAATGATAAATTATCCATTAGATCTGAATGATAGGTCTTTTTGAGAGAAGTGGTGGAAGATTCAATGTAGAGTGTGGTTTATCCTCATTCTGCTTAGTAATTTCCGCTACAAAATTATCAAAGGATATTTCTTTCACATCACTTTGAGTTCTGTCTCTAACACTTAGATTTGTAGAACCAACCTCTTTTTCTCCAATAACAAGTACATAACGAATCCATTCTTTTTCAGATTCACGTATTCTTTTTCCAATTGATTCATTTCGGTCATCTATATCTACACGAATATTTTGTACAGTGAGTTTATCCGAAAGGTTTTGAGAAAATTCTAGGAACTCATCTTTTAAGGGAATTATACGAACTTGAGTAGGAGCAAGCCATAGAGGAAACATCGGTTTTCGTCCTTCTTTAGCATCTTTTGCACATTTTTCAAGTAATGCATACATGACACGTTCAATTGCACCACTAGGAGAATTATGTAAAATGATGGGATTTATAGTAGAATTATTCTCATCAATAAATTCAATTCCATATCTTTCACCATTTTCTACATCAATTTGATCAGTCGATAATGCAGATGCTTTTCCCAAATTATCTATAAAGTTGAATTCCCATTTTAAGACAAAATAAAAGAATCGTTCCTTCCACATTTCAACTAATACAGGTTTATCCAATTTTTTTACCATATCTAGAATTGGGTTTTTATTTTCATTGTAGAAATCTTCGGTGAAACGTATAGCCATTTCATAATCATCGTGTTGAATACCTACATTTGATAAAACTTCACGAGATAGATCAAAACGTTTTTGAAATTCATCAATTGCTTGTGGGATATCCTTACAAAATGCATGACAATCAGGCATTGTGAATGCACGTAATCTTCTAAGGCCAACTAGTTCACCAGATTGTTCACGTCTAAAGCTATAACGAGTTAATTCATACAGACTATATGGCAAATTTTTGTAAGACATTTGAAAATCATGCGCCATCAGAAATTGTCCAAAGCATGCTGCAAATCTTAAAAATAATTTCTTTCCATCAGCATCAATATTGTATTGCCTTGCCGGAAATCGATTAAAATAACTCTCCATGCTAGGATGATGAGAATCATACATGATTGGGGTTTCTACCTCATATCCACCATAATCTTTAACTTTATTTGTCACATATTGTTCTAATAGACCTTTTATCAAACGACCATTTGGAAAATAACGCATATTGCCATGATCAGATGCAGGCTCATAGTCAGCAATCGCTAATTTTTTCATTAATGCGACATGTGGAGGAGGTTCATCAGAAGTTCTTTTTTTGTCAGATTCATACTTTGCTAAAATTTCTAATTTTTTATGCTTTGAGAAATTAAATTTATCAAACTCCACCATTGTTCCATCAGTAGATAAAATATACCAATATGACTTTATTTTTGATTCAGATTCCAATGCCTTAGATGTCTGTTCTTTTTTCTCTCCAGCAGTGATTACTTTAGAACTTTCAGCTAATGGGTGGCCCTTTACTTTAACGTTATATGATTTCGTCCAACCAAAAGGTGCACGACTAACTTCCAATTCAGCACATTCACCTTCCATTAATTTTAGTAAAGATAATGCAGTGGATGGGGCAGATAAATCTGAACTCAAATGTGCATACGGGTAAAGTAAAAGTTTTGAGCAGCCAATTTTTTTCATTGATTCTTTAATTTGTGAGATGGCATCTTTTGCCACATCTTCAGTGTCATCTTTTTCTACTGCAGTAAAGCATACTACCACTTCATCAAGAGATACAGGTTTTGGGTCTATATCCTCAGCAGATTTTATCTCTTTTTTTGTTGGCTTATATGAGATATTATCACAGTGTAATTGTAAAATTCTCATTAATTCATGCCCCTTTAATTTTGATTAAAGTGTTCTGATGAAATTGAATGATCTCTAGATATCATAAACCCCTAGGGTCAGGATGTTAATTCAAACAATTAACAATTATGATAACTAATTTAAGTTTATAATATCATTTCGTACTAAATACTGAATTGCAGAGATTACTTCCCCTTCAGTGATACGATCCATGTAATACCAGCCAAATACATTTTTTATCCAATCCGGAATTTTTTTTGGAGTGTCATCCGGAGATTGTACAATATTTGAATTATTTCCTTCCATCGAATATTCTTCTTTAACTTTTTGTTCTGTTTTGTATGATGGATCTTGTATTAACGTGTATGATAAGACTCCAATATTTTTGTCACCGAGATCTACAGCAATATCATAATTACCTCGTTCGGAATTCCAGTTATGAATAGCATAAAATTCATAGGCTCCTTGATCAGTTGTTCTGACATTGTGAATTACGGATTCCCCATTAGGACTTGTATGAGATAACGATATTTTTGCGGAATTCCAGTCAAGTTCAACAGTTCCAGAAATCCTTACTAATACATCTCCTGTTCTTTCTAGTGTATACTGTTCCTGCTCAATAGTTACAGTTCCTATATCACTTTGTGCATACACTATACCAGGAATAATCATCATACAACAAAGAGTAACAAGGAACCATCTCATGTTTTAGATGTAAAAAAATGAATTTCTTTCTGTAGCTAAAATTTATGCAACAATTTGACAAGTTATGTTTAATCTGAATACTCTTCGTCTAATACCATTTCAACAGTTAACTAAATCCTGCACCAAATTCATCACCTTTGGTTAAAGGATCAATATCTTTAGCATTTTTCATTGCAATATACAAAAATGCTTCATTCACCACTTCTTCAGTATTAGATACATCAACGCCTAGACTAATTGCAAATTTTTGTAGGTATTCAATTTGATCTACAGATGTTTCATCAGTAGAAATATTTTTGTCAGTTATCATTAGCGAAATTTTTTCAATGCACTGATTCCTAAAATTATCGTCCAACATTAAGCGATAAAATCACTGGGTATTAAACAATCAAGATTCATTTTCATCATGTCCTACAACATGTTTTTCACAATAATATAGATCATTCATGTTACAGTAATAAGAACAATCATCATCACATAATGCACATTTAGGTTTTTTATCATCAGCCGATAATTTGTAGTGATAGTTTTTATTTTTCAATTTTTCCAAGTTTATTTTTGAGAGATATTAAACTACGAAGTATCAATCCAGACAATCCCAAATTTTGTATAAGCATGTTTACAGATTCATTTAGTGCATCATTTCCTCTGTAACCTTCATCATATAGAATTTCAATTTGACCCTGATCCGTATCAACCAATGCAGTGATAATTGAATATTCACCCAGATTTTGATCTATTTTTATTTTATATTGTAATAATTCAATTTGCTTAATTGTAACACCATCTTGTACAATAGTTCCATCAGAGAAGATAATACTACGATTATTAGGTTTAGATTCAATCCTTTGTGGATCAGTTATATCTACAAATTTCATAATCGAGAATAGATTATCATCATATTAAAAGAAATGAAAACTTTATTACATATTTGATGATTAATCTCTTTTGTTATGGATTATAGTAAACTTTGCAATGCAATGTTAGATTCCAATGAAAAGATCCGCTATGTAGGAGTATACAATTCATTCAGCGGAGATGTTTATGAAAAAATGCAAAATGTGACAGTTCGTCATTTTGATAAAGATCAGACAAAAAAATCCATGACTCAAGCAATTATGAGATGGAAAACAAGAAAACATTTTTCAGCTGAAATTGGTGAACCCGAATACGCCATGACCAGGTATGAAAAAGTGAATAGAATAACGATGGCGTGTGGAAAAGATGGACTGCTAATGTTTAGTACAGAAATTGATGTGCATTTATGCGATATAATTGAGGATGTACTAAAAATGGTGAAAGAACATGTTGGGAAATCAGATGAAGGTGATGGCTCACGTAACATTAGATCCTAAAAGCTTATTTTACTTACAATACAAATTTTTGTATGAACCACCATCATTTTGAAGGAAAAGACATACCACATATCAAACTTAATTCTAAAACAACAGTTACCGAACTAGTTGAAATTTATGCAAATTCAGGATTTAATGCAAGACAGTTAGGAGAGGCTGCAAAATTATATCAAAAAATGATTCATGAAAATGCAACAATTTGTTTAACTGTCGCCGGGGCAATGACACCTGTAGGATTTGGTGGCATTATCAAAACACTCCTGGAAAAGGGATTTGTTGATTGGATTGTTACAACTGGAGCAAATGTATATCATGAAGATCATTTTGCATGGGGTTTGCCTGTTAAACAAGGACATTTTGAGGTTGACGACAATATTCTATATGAAAAAGAAATAGTCAGAATTAGAGATGTTTATGTAAAATTCTATGAGACATTAGAATTGCAAGATCAGATTATCCAGAATATGTTTAAAGATAAATTTTCAGAAGAGTCATTTACTACAGCAGAATTTTGTAATGTTTTAGGAAAAATTAGTAAAGAAAAATCAAAATTTCCTGAAAAAAGTTTCCTTACAACTGCATATGATTTGGACGTACCAGTATACGTTTCAACCCTCAAAGATTCATCTCTTGCAATGAATTTGGCTGTACACAGATTAAAAAATAAACCATTCAATTTAGACTTCGTTAGAGAGATTATTGAACAAGCAGCCATAGTTTACAATTCAAAAAAATCAGGAATTTTGGAGTTAGGTGGAGGGGTTCCAAAAAATACAGCACAACAAACAGGCCCACTATTAGATCAAATTTTAAGAAAAGAACACGGAGGGCAAAACTATATTATTCAAATTACAGATGCACGACCAGACACAGGAGGGCTATCAGGTGCAACATTACAAGAAGGAAAGAGTTGGGGAAAAGTTCAAGATTCCCATGAAGATTTGATTACAGTCTATACAGATTCCACAATTGCATTTCCAATTTTAGCACTTTATGTATTATCAAATGAAGAAGCAAGAGAACCAAAAAGAATTTACAGTAAATTAGGCAAATATTACAACACATTACAAGAATCATCTATAAAGACTCCTGATAAATTTGCAGAAATATTGAAAAATGCAGACATTAATGTTGATTAAGATTTTTTATTAGCTTTTCTTCTTGCTGCTTTTTGATCTGCAAATCTTTCATGTTTACCATCTTTTCTTTTACCCATGTTTAGTTCGGAAATTCTTTTTCAATGTAAATGATTCGGTGGATAAAAAATTAAAAGACCGTGTTTTTTAAATGAAATATGAGGAAAACATTTCCAATCATAATTGTCATAGTAGCTATTATCGGGTTTTCATCTTCGGCATATTTTTTTAATCAAACAGACATTGCTATAATAAATCCTATTTCTATAGGAATTGAGAACAATAACTCAGTGATGCGAGAGATAGAGTCATGTATTGAACAGAATTTAGTAGGCGAAAGCTCTATCACAATGAATTCTTTTAATACAAATATCCTATTGACGCTCAAACAATCTGCATCTGAAGCCCAAAGTGATGAAGAGTTGCAACAAATTAAACAGACCCTTTACCAATTAACAAATTGTACACAATAGTTAATCGCGGTCATATCTTGCACGCTCTAAAGAACGGTCATCTTTTGTTGCTTTTTTCCATTCTTTGTAATGTTCTTTACATAAACCAGATTTCTTACCCGATGAATTAAGACGTAATCCTGCATCCTCAACTTTTTTAGTGTTAAGAGAACGAATTGCATCATTGTCGCATCCATCCACATTACATTTTAACCCTTTTGAAATTATACCCATCGTATCAACAACAATATGACTGTTAATAAAGTTGAAAAAAGAAATTTTTTGTTCGTTTATAAATAGGAATTAAAGTTCAACAAACATGGGTAGTAAAAATAAATCCGTATCATCAAATGAAAAATCACAAGGCGGAAAGGTAAAAAAAGACAAGAAAGAACATACTGAGAAAAAAGACGCAGAGGTATTCATTAATGAAGAACAAGCAAGTAAAATTGTTAAATCATCAAAAGTGATAACAATTCAAGATTTAGCCAGACAGACAAATGTAAAAATTTCTACTGCCAATGCATTTCTTAAAAAATCTGTAGAGCAAGGAATTGTAAAAAAAGTAGGCGGCTTTAGTGGTCATTACTTGTATCAACCAGTGTCACAATAAATAGAAACTTCATCCCCGGACTCTGCATTCGATAATTCATCAACATCGTCCAGTATATTTCCAATTGGAATTAGATCTTTTCCAACCTTCGTGTTTTTGTAAAAAAAACAAAATGCATGTCCAACAGATAAAAATGCAATATCACCTTTTTTGAAATCTCTTCTAGTTCGCACACCGCCAGATTCAATATGTGATTCAACATATACACCACTAGTACCAAGCAGGTGAATAGTTCCAGTTACCGGCAATGAACGATTAATCATTCCAACTAATGATGGAGACAGATGACGTTTTAATTCACATTTAATTTTGAATTTCCCAATTATTTCCAAAATTACATACGATTTTGATACAGATCTGCCATCCACGATATAAAGAAAATGTTTGGATTATATATTGGCATTTTTCAATTAGTTTACTTGTCAGAACCCGAAGAAGCACCAATTACAACTGTAGAAAATGAAGAAGAACCAGCTCCACTAATTGTAGAGGCAACAGCTGATGAGATTATTAAGCCTGAAACTCAAGAAATTGATCCAGATGCAGAAGTTAGCGTTCATGCAACAATGGAAAAGGCAATTGACAATTATCGGAAAATTAAAATAGGTAAAAAAGAATTCTCAGAAAAAGAATTAGAGAAATTAGAAAAAGAATGTGAGATAATTAGACAACGTCAGATTATTGATGTAGATATACAACATGATGCAACAGAACTTGATGTAAAAGGTAAAATATTGATGGGCCCTCCAACATTAACACGATTTGAAAAAGCAAGAATTATGGGTGCACGGGCATTACAATTATCATTAGGAGCACCACCATTCATAGATATACCAGTAAATGCTGTAACATCACTTGATATTTCAATGAAAGAGTTGGAAGAACGAGTCATACCAATCACAATTAGACGTGTTTTACCTAATGGGGATTATCAAAATATACCATTAATTGATTTCAAAGAATAGACCAATCGTCTATAAAATTTAAAAGAAGTTAACACGGAATTATAATTAAGATGGAATTACAAGAAGTTAAACGATCAGAAAATAATGACAGTTATATTATAAAAGATGAATCAGTGATGACAAGTGCACTAGATGTTTTAACAGAAATATCATCAAACAAAAAAGTTGTTTTGAAGGCAAAAGGATATTTAATTCCAAATGCAGTTGCTGTTGCAAACATCGTTACAGAAAATATGTTAAAAGGAAATTCATCAATTCAAGATATTAAATTAGATAGCATAATTTCAGAAGACGATGGACAGATGACATCAAATATAGAAATTACATTGGTAAAAAACTAGTAAACGCTTCCAGGTCCTTTTAGAAGCATATTTTCACATTCTTTACAAATCGCTTCATCGATATCAGATTCTAAATTATGATGAATATCACAAATTAAGAGACTGGTTTTAATATAATTACAAAGACCAATGAATTTTGATAAGCTTGATGGAGAGTATGCCATATCAGATGACAAATCAACTGCAATCTCATTAATCATTTCAGATACTTGTTTTTCAGCAATTAGTTTTTTAATTAATTCAGGATCACCACGAGTACCACGAATGTAATTACTAATTGCAGCTTGTGTAACACCCAACATTTTTGAGATCTCATCTTCACGAACATCATGGTTCTCAGCTAAATTTTTTGCAAGTATTGCACGAAGAGCAGGGATCAATGTTTTTGATTCAATTTCTGCAGGAAGTAACATAAGCCAATTTATCATAATTACCTTATAAGTTCGGCTGAAATTAGCTGAAACTATCTCTGAATGAATTAACAAATTTTATTTGAAATCATATTCTAATCAAATTATGGAATCTTTGATAGATCAATGTAGAAGGGTTTTGCAGAGTTCAGTTACAGAATGCAAATCGAAGTGGATTGCATTGTCAGGAGGATTAGATAGTAGCATACTTGCATATCTGCTAAAGGATCAAAAACCACAAGCAATTACTATCATCACGAAAGATTTTTTGGGAACTGATCTAACTTATGCACAAATTATTGCCAAACATACAGAATTGCCTCTTTCATTAATGCAAGTAAGCATGGAAGAAATGTTAGATTCCATTAATGAGACAATCAAAATTTTAGGAAATTTTAATGATATAGAAATACGCAATTCAATTGTACCGTATATTTACTTGAATTCATTGAAAAAGAAAGGAGTTGATTCGGTAATCACAGGAGATGGTGCTGATGAAGTATTTGCAGGATATAATTTTCTTTTAAAAAAATCAGAAAAAGAACTTGTTGGAGAATTAAAAAGGATTAAAAAAATCATGCATTTCCCATCGAAAGATATCGCCGAATCCTTAAACATGAGAGTGGAAACGCCGTTTTTGAATGAAGATGTTATAGAATTTTCAGATAGCCTTCCAATTTCAAAAAAAATTAATCAAAAAGAAGAAAAAAGATTCGGAAAATGGATTCTTAGAGAAGCATTTGAAAAAAATCTTCCAGAAAATATCATTTGGAGAGAAAAATCACCTATGCAAGATGGATCAGGAACTGTCAATCTCACAAATCTATTCAATGCAATAATTACAGATGATGTTTTTTCACAGAAAAAAACAAAAATTTTAGAAGAAGATGGAGTTTATATCAGAACCAAAGAATCACTGCATTACTACGAATGTTTTAGAAAATCAAATTCAATAAAAAAATCAAATTCACATGAAAAATGCCCAGATTGTAATTATGCGATTAATTTGAATTCAAAATTTTGCAGAATGTGTGGAAAATTTCCCATCAATTAGATTTTTTTGACCATTTTTTTGGTTTTTTAATAAATATTTTTTTACAACCATCACAGCAAAAGTGATATTTTTTTGAGTTAAACTCATGCGTAACAGATAGATCTTCATCAAACTCAAGACCACAAACAGGATCAGTAACCTTCATAATTTTTTCCAAGGGTAGCGGTATTTCTATTTATCTAAAGAAGTAGAACTGATAAATCATAAGAGTGTTTTATATTGAAAAAAATGAATATAATACATGAAAAAACTTTTTGTCATGTGTCCTAAATGTGGAGAAGAAGAGTTATTCATGACAGAATATCATTGTCTCAAATTATTGATGAAAGTGAAAAATTGGATTGTTTGTAAAAATTGTGACTATATGATACAAATTGAAAAATTAAAGAATTTGTTATGTTGTGTTTGATTAAGAAACTAATTTTTTTACAAATTCATCATATTCAGATTTACTCAGAGATTTAGTTTTCATTACTTCTAAATTCTCATCTACATGTTGGCTAGATTTTTGCCCAATTAATGGAGAAAGAACACCGGGAGTTGAACGAATGAATTGTAAGAGTCCAACCGAAGGAGATACATCTGCAAAGATAGGTTTTGATTTTGCCCATTCCAGCAATTTACCTTGCATTAAAGGAACGCTTGTAAATACACCGATTCCCAATTCTAGAGCGGAATCTAAAATTGATTTTTGTTTATCATTTACTGTTTGATTTTTTAGCATCATTGCTTGATCAAAATGTAAATTGAAAGGAAGTTGTATGAACCTAAAGCCATGATCATTACCACCTACATCTTGTGCAATTTTTACAACATCTTCTAATGATAAGAACATTGCATTATCAGAAGTTGCCCTGAAACATTCCCAAGTCGCCATTCCATAGAATCTAATTTTACCTTCTTTTCTTTTGCTTTCATAAAATTCAAAAACCTTTTTCAAGTTTTCCAAAAAATTAGATTTAGACATTTCAGGATGACCTTCTACAGCATTATGAAGATACATCAAATCAATACATCCCAAATTAAGATTTTTCAAACTCCTTTCAAGTTGATCCTCCAAGTATGGAATAGTCATACAATGATAACCAGATGAAATATCACCTTCCTTGACAATTCCAGATTTACCAAATTCTCTCATTACGTATTGCATAAAATCTTCTTGAATATCCCCATCATTAGTAACATACCCATTTTTTGTACAGATGAATACCTGTTCTCTTTTTATTAGATTTTCATTAATTAATTCAGACAACGCTTTTCCAATACTTCGCTCAGATTTTTGTGCGCGATAATTTATTGCAGTATCAATTACATTTACACCAGATAAAATTGATTTTTTTACTGCTTCAGTTACCATTTCATCAGTTTGAGAATCGGGTTCGCCAAGATATGTTCCAATACCTACATTTGACAGATGCAAATTTTGAACTGAATTGTAATTTTCGATAAGAAATTTTTCAGAGAATTTTTTTGTTTCCTCAGATGTTGCATAGCCAGAAATCATTCTAAATTAAGTGAGATGTTATTACTTAAAATCCTATCAAAAATGATACAACAAATAGCACACCTGCAATTCTACTAAAGTAAAGTGTATTTGTCATGGAACTAATCAGCATATTCTCAGATTTTTCAGAATCTTTCAAATGCCACATTGCCAGAATTAAGAATGGTTTAGCTAAAAGAACAATTAGGCTATACATAGGAAATAGCCCAGTTATGACTCCAAAAATAATTACACCGTATGTCAGTATTGGAAAAATTAAGAATGTTTTGACTGCATTTGATTTTCCAAAAATAATTATCAAAGTTCTTCGACCTTTTTCTTTATCAATATCATGATCAGGAATTGATGTTACAAACAAGACTAATGAAGAAAGAAGTCCTACAACAATTCCTGCAAAAATTGAGAAATCGTCAATACCTTGGGATTGGATAAAAAATGTTCCAATTACAATAAGTGTTCCTTTTATTGTAACAAAGACTTCAGCAAGCCCCCAGTTTACAATTTTTGTAGAATAGAAATAAACCGAGAGAATTGCAAATCCTAGAATCACCCCAATTGTAATTCCAAATATAATGACAAAGTAGATTCCAATAATAGAACCGAGAATTAGAAACCCAATTCCAGCTAAATAGACAGATTTTGGTTTAAGTAATCCTTCAGGTAGTACGCCAGTTCCACCGCTCATTTTAGTTCTTTTAGTTTTTGTATCTATACCACGTTTGAAGTCCCAATAATCATTTAGTAAATCCACACTAGCATGCAAAGAAATTACACCTGCAAATGTCAATAATATATGAAAGATATCAATTGATGATCCTGCATACCATGCAAGAGAAAGTCCTAATGATACAGCAATTACCGATGCTAGAAGAAATTTTATTCGAATTGCACGTAACCAGACAGAGAGCATTAGATTAGTGACTCTGCATCAACACTGACAGGTTTTCGTCCATTGAATCCAGAATCCTTTTCATGCCAGAATTTTATTTCTGTTTCTCCGTCCTTCCAACAAAGCCACACTTCTTGATCAAATCTTTTTGAAGGAAAATCTAAGAGACCTTGATCCAATCCTTTCATTACA
>Ga0209089_10000527_pt1 | contig 35175 bp, 35 predicted proteins | sample ArcticOcean_MG_C_FD_187431 | JGI IMG/M metagenome (GOLD analysis project Ga0209089, IMG submission 187431) | Marine microbial communities from western Arctic Ocean - ArcticOcean_MG_CB2_150 (SPAdes) (version 2) | ecosystem: Environmental > Aquatic > Marine > Oceanic | place: Arctic Ocean: Canada...
TATCATTAATACACCAAATCTATACATACATTTCCAAGATGCAATCATGATAGTACAATATGTTATCGATGGTTTCATACAAATTACATCGAATATAAAACTTTAACATACATCAGTGGATTTAATGTTTGTCGTTATTTTAGGAGGTCTTTGGGGTAGTTTTGCCAACGTTTGTATACATCGATTGCCTCAAGATAAAGGAGTAGTTTCAGGAAGATCACATTGCCCAAAATGTAAAAAAAAAATAGTTTGGCATGATAATATTCCAATAATCTCTTATTTAATTCTCAAAGGAAAATGCAGAAAATGTAAAAGAAAGATCTCATCTCAATATCCTATAGTTGAAATGATAAATATTTTATTATTTTTAATAATTTATTTTTTATTTGGTATTTCGTTAACAACTATACTTTTAATGATTTTAAGCTTATCTTTTTTAATAATTTTCTTTATTGACCTAAAGCATTTTATAATCCCAAATTCTATAACTTTTTCAATGATGGCATTAGGGTTTATTAAATCTTTTGATCCAAATTTAAATTCTATTTTTCCAAATTATATAAATTCTTTAATAGGGGGTCTTTTTGGTTATGGTGTTATTTTTAGTATTATATATTTTTATAAGCAAATTAGAAAAAAGGAAGGCATGGGCTTAGGAGATGCAAAATTATTAGCTGTAATAGGCTTTTGGTTTGGATGGATTGCTATTCCTTTTACATTATTCTTATCTTCAATTTTTGCGCTAGTTTCTGTGATGCCCGATTTAATTAAAAAAAATAAAAAAATGACTTCCCAAATTCCGTTTGGCCCATATATAATATTGGCAACAATTTTTTATTTAGTATTTAAAAATAATTTAATTGGTATTATTATTTAATGCCTATAAGTTATTAATAAGATAATATGACATTTTATGAAAAAGCTTAAAATAATATTAAATATTTCACATAAAGCTTCACACATTTTATCTGCAATCGTTTCGATAATATTTGCAATATATTTTATTTACGAAGGTTTTTTAGCTTATTACATTCTTAAAGAACTAGGCGGTGGTGTAGATGCATTAGTTGCTTCAAGATGGGGTCTGGGAATAGCAATGTTTATTTTTGCGTCTTTATTTTTTCTATTTATAAAAATAAAAGATTTAAAAAGCCAAAGAACTATACTCAAAGGAGTTTTTATTGGATGGACAAGCACTTGTCTTACTTTAATAATCGTTATACCTCACTCTATTTATTTTATTATATTTACAGGATTAGCATCTATAATAAGCTTTTTATCATCAAAAGACTTAGTAAGAAAAATTAAAGAAGAAAAAGAAACATTAACTGAAAAAGAAATATTTTTACTTCAAAGATTGGCCAATAAAAAATAAATATTTTATGAGGCAAAAAGGCTTCACATATGAAAAAGCTTTTAGGGATCGTGGTTCTAATTGCTAAAAACCATCTTCGATTGCGACCACAGTGAGTCCAAACCACTTTTTGTGACTTAAAAAATTCTGCAAAAGGTTAAATTAATGCTGGATAGAGTAGGATTCGAACACTGCGTACTTTTGACAGCACATACACTTTCCAAGCGTACGCCTTAAACCGCTCAGCCACCTCTCCATAATATATTTTAAAATTCAGAATATTTTTTTAAAATAGTAAATTAAACAGTATCTAGGAGGTTTTACATAAAAATTTATGATATTTTTTAATTAAAAGAACAATTAAATAAAACCATTCATGTTGTCTATTTAACATACCAATAGAAAAAAAAGTTATATTTCAAGGTTAATAACAATAATTTAGAATTTTTTATATTTTTGTTAAATCGACGTTTTTATATTTAATTTAGACGTAAAAATGACGGAAAAAAAGAGAATCGAATTAACGATATAGTGTTTGTCATATATTTAATAATTATAGTATTATATAAATATGAACTTCTTTAAATCTATAGTTTTTTCTAAATTTTTTTCATTAATAAAAAGTTGGAAAAAACCTTATGTAGATTTTTCTCAATTAGGTGAGGAAAAAATAATTCATAATATTTTGATAAGAATATCTAGCAAATTTAAGATTCATCAACATTATATAGATATCGGTGGATTTCATCCGATATTACATAGCAACACTTATAAACTATATCAGAAAGGATGGTCTGGCATTATTATCGAACCAAATCCAAATAAAACTAAATTTTGGAATAGTATTAGGCCAAGAGATTTAATTATTAATTCAGCTTTAGTTCCTTATAATTTTAATAAAAAAGAAATTAAAATTTACAAGAATGAGGATAATGATCCTACTGAAAGTGTAATACTAAAAAATGAAAATAATATTCATCAAAATTATTTTTCAAAAACAATTAAAATTCCTGAAATATTATCGGTTTGTGAAAAAAATTCTATTAAACCTTTTTTTTTAAATATCGACATTGAGGGTTTTGAAGACGAAATAATTTTAGATTTAGCTCATTGGAATTATAAAATACCTTTGATTTGTGTTGAACTTGTTTTAAAAAATACATCTGAAAATTTCTCTATTTTTAATTATAAAAATTTTGAGTCGGTCAAATTTTTGGAAAAAAATGGTTATTTTTTAGTGAGTGTATGTGGAATTTCTCTGATATTTTGCCATAATGATTACTGGATTCCATACCATAGATGAAATTAATATTTACTCGTAGAGAGAGTGGGATTCGAACCCTGGGTACCTTTGACAGTACACACACTTTCCAAGCGTGCGCCTTAAACCCAGCAACATATAAATCAACATTAATTTAAACTTAAAACTTAAATAATTCTCACAAATAGTGATCAATGAGTGATCGAATTCTGACTCAAATTTGATCACTGATTGTGGTAACATTTTCTCATGAAAAAACTTTTAGGGATCATGGTTCTGGGTTTGTTGTGAAACAAAAAGGATTCACTCTCATCGAACTCCTAGTCGTTGTCGCCATCATTGGCATTCTTGCTGCGGTAGGTGTGGTTGCTTATAGTGGGTATACAACTGCAGCAAAGAAAAGTGTTGTTAAAAAACAACATAGAGAAACAGTAAATTATCTAAAAACAGAACTCTTAAAATGTGAAATGGATTTGGGTTTTGATTATGTGATGGATGGTCACCTTAAGTGTTCAGATAGAAATACTACTAACGAAATAGGAAAAGCTGCCGTGAAAGCTTTTCATAAAAAATTCAATAATCCATATAAATCTTGGAGAGAAAATTCTGTAGCTTTAAACGGTCCTCATGGTGAAGGAACTTCTGATCCTGGAAAATGTTTTGATTTTAACTACGGGGGAATAATGGTGAGCAATATTCCATCCGGATCATATATGTTGGTTAGAATATCAACTTGCGCTGGAGAGCCTAGGGCAATTTACGAAGAATTTGTTATTGAATAAGTAATTAAATTACTTTTCATAAATACTGTGCATTGATAATCTGTTGTTATGAAACAAAAAGGTTTCACACTAATAGAACTTTTAGTCGTTGTCGCCATCATTGGCATTCTTGCTGCCGTAGGAGTGGTTGCTTATAGCGGATATACACAAGCTGCAAAACGAAATGTTACTCTTGCACAACACAAAAAAATTGAAAAATATATTCGTAACACACTTCAATTATGTGAAGCTCAAGGAGGAGGTACATTTAAATTGAGCAACACAAGAACAATCAACTGCAATACCCAGCCTAGTGCTGGTGATATTAATACCTTAAATTCAGTTTTTATAGGACATTTTCTAGATATAGGATTTAAAAACCCCTATGGTGACACTAATCCAGCTGTCTACACTGCTAGAAATGGCACAAATGATTTTGATGGAAGAATGAGATTTGATGAAACAGATTGTCCGGGTGATCCATCAAAAAAACAAATTGCCTTGTGGGTTAAAACACATGTTGCAAGTGATTATAAGCCAGTCGTAATAGCAAAAGATGGGTGGTGTAATTAATCATTATGGAAAAATTTTTATTTATTAACATTATTATTTCAGCCTTAAACATTTTTATTATTATTTATGCTTATTCTCTTAAGTTTTTTCCACAAAAATGGAGAAAGAAAGTAAACCAAGATACTATAGTTGGATTAGCTTTAATATTTTTTACAATGTTAACAATGTTTGTCTGGATAATTTATTTTTACTATAAAATATTTTAGTAGCTACCTCTCCAAGAACTTCTGTACGTTGAAACTTCTCCGTGACCAGCACTAGTAGTCACTAAGTCTTTTTTGCCTCCTGATGATTGTCCAGCAATGTTAGCAAATAATTTATCTGCAAAGACAACAATTTTAGACAATACTCCTTGACCGACATAGAAACATTTTTTACTCTTATGAGTTGAAGAATTTGTTCCAAGTTGTGATGAAACATTAGTCCCACACTCATCATCTACAGCACAGATGAATGCATTTCCTAAAGTACACTTATTAACCGAGGTTGTTGGTTCATAAATTGGGAAGTATGCTAACCCTCTATATGCAGTTGGTTCAGCAGTTACTTTTGCAAAATTATCTAGAACAATGTACCAGCCTTTATCAGCTTGTTCAGGACAACTAGCTCCTGTGGTATCGCTAGAAGTATTTTTACATTCTGTAATATCATCAGCGTTAGAAGTAGTTGAGATTTTTTTATATAATGGATAATCACGGTCTTTGATTCCTACTAGTAAATTTGAAACTCCTGAGGTTGTATCATTTATTCTTTCATAATTACCTGTACCTGCAAATAACCATAATGAATTAGTTGTTTGACCAATCGTTGCATCCATCGAGTGAAACATGTATCTACCGTTAGATTTCGTTGATCCCATTGTAAATAAAGATGTGCTATCAAACATTTTAATATCAGTGCCATCCTCATTAGTGTGGGTCATGTTAGTTAAATTAAATTTAGTAATTTTTCCTTCAAGATCGCTTAAATATAATAGTCCACCAGTAAAGCTAATTCCTCTTGCGGTATCTGGAGTAACTAGAACTGCAGATCCAGGTGTTGAATTTACGATCTCACCTGTTACGATATCCTCTATATCTAATACTCTAGACGAAGTTGGTGTTGTTTTGCTCTGATTATAACTATAAACTTCACCATATAATCTTCCAGGGTTTGTTAGATCTTCTAAATCAACAATTGTTAAGTTTGAACCAACTCCTTCAAATTGAGTTCCATATCCACCACCCATTGCAGCTACATAAATATCATCTGCAATATCAGTATCTCCAGTACCATTGTTAGGTATTCTAAAGATTCTTGGATCAGACCAAGTTTCACCTAATTTACTGTAATCATATTCAGGGTTTGTTAGCACACCTGTTGCTTTAGTGCCTGGTTTGATTGATATTCCAAGCGCAGAACTTGTGTTTGCATCTGTTGGAGCAGCGGCGTAAGTCATTTCATGAGAAAAAGTTAAAACAGTATCTCCACTTCCGTTGGTTGTTACCGAAAAATTATTATAGACAGCGTCATTATATATTACTTTTAAATCACTTTTGCTTAATCCTTGAACAGGTAATGTCCAAACTTTACCTTTATAACATGATGTTGTTAATTTATCGCTGCCATCCCTTGTACTCTGACAAGTATCAGAGACGCTACTATTATCATTATAATTATCTGTTACTTCAATAGATTCATTTAATGCAGCCAATGAATATGAACCTGCAATGTAGTCGTAGGCTAAAATATTTTGTTCGTGATCAACTCTATAAACTCGGTGGTTAATGACATCATTATAAATTGAGTATAAGTGAAGTGGTTTATCAGGATCTGTTATTTCTATTACACTAAAACCAGCTCCACCTCTGCCGTAAGGTACAAACATAATTGTATGCCAAGCCTTTGAAGTCGTTCCAGGGGTCTTAAAATACATATCATGAACCACAAGTGATCCATCTACACCAAAGATAGCATTTGATCCTCCTCCACTTGATTGATTTAAATTTGTATTCATTACTAATGGTAAATTTGGAGCAATTAATGGTGGAATAAATCCCCATTCTTCTTTACCTGTTTTAGCATCAAAGGCATGAAGCATTCCACTATTGGATCCAGCATAAACTATTTCTTGTCTATTTGCTTTTGATTGCGCCCATAGGGCATAACCATTAATTGATCTCCAGTACGCTTCTTGATTAGTTCCAACAAAAGCAGTGTCTGCTGAAGGTGCACCAACCACAACAAGTTGAGAGTGATAAATATCTCCTAATGGATTAGTTCTTTGCACATTTAACTTACAACCACCAGCATAATCAAAATAATCTGTTCCTCTTACAAAATTAATTAAACCCTTTAAATCATCTGTTACTCCATCAATTACACCCGCGCTTGTAGCACATCTTTTATTGTGTATAGATCCATCGGCATTATCACTGTCTCTGTGGTAATCTAAAATATCATTTCCATATAAGTTTAATACGTTTCCAATTTCAGTAGCATTTGTATCTTTAAAATTATTATAGTCTGTTTTGTAATCTGTTCCTGGTATTACACTCCATAATTTTCTACTTGCAGGTTTTGGCATTAAGTCTGCAGCACTCCAATTACCCTTATCTTTTGTATCTAAACTGCCATCTGGATTTATTTTAGTTCTGCTGATTGTTCCTGCCCACTCTTTATTTTGTTGGTAATCAAATTGAGCTTGGTATAGTGAACCTCCAGACTCAATGGTTGCTGTTATAGCAGGCGCAGTAAATGATAATTTTGATGCAATAATTTGAGATATCGCAGCTTTTAATTGTGATTTTAATGCTTCAGCAGTTGTTGCTACAATTGCTTTGTTTGTTCCTCCTGCAGCTGCCAACTTATTGAAATTACGTAAGCCGCTAGTACTTATTCCAGTTCCAAACGCTACTGCAAATGTTTTAATTTTTTGATTTGCTAATAAATTTTTCGCTTTAGTTACAGCTGGGCTATGAGATGATTGTACCCAATCTCCATCACCAATAACTACAATATAACTGTTTTGACAAGGTGAGCTTGTATCAACAGGAGAGTAGGTTCCATTAGTATAATATTGTTGTGCAATTTTCATAAAAGCATTTGCATCGGTTCCACCACCTGGGTTTACCGTATGTATCATGCCAGCAATTTTTGCAGCTCCTCCTTTAAAAATTGGTACTTTTAAACAATTGTAATTGTTGCAAGGAGTTGCACTTCCTGTTCCTGTTTTGTGATTACCATTCCATTTAGTAAAACCTGCCGAACCATGAGCCCAATAAGCAAATCCATAATCAACACCTGATGTTAAAGATGCATCAGTTACTAAAGACTTAATTGCAGCATGCGCTGCTTGCATACGAGTTGTTGGTGCACCTCCAAAATTTTTAACCCAAGTACCATTGGTATCAAAAATTTGGACAGTTCCTTTATTTAAATCGGCTGCTATTACTCTATTGTTTGTTGCATCCCAGCCTAAACCCCAAGGATAGTAAAAATTAGTAGCCGAAGCTGTACTGGCCGACATAGATCTTCTACCTTTTGAAAAATTTTGTGTATATCCATTTCCAGCTGAGTTCACAGTAAGCTTTTTCATTCGGCTATTTGACCAAGTTAAAGTCCATAGTTCGGTACTATCGCTTGGGTTAGCTTGTAAACCCACATAGCTACCTTCTTTATATCTAAAGTTCACAGTGCTGTTTCCAGGACACCTACTGCCGCTAGTATTTAATGTAGATCTATATACTCTATTGCTTCTATAAAAATAAAGATAACCTCCACTAACAGTCGAACCATAATTATATTTAAAATTATTATTTAAAGAACAATTACTCATGGAGTTATTTGATAAATTAATTGTTTTAAATCCATTGCTTCCTCCCACATACAAATAACCTGTGGTTTGATCGATTGTCATATTGTATGGATAAAAACCTAGATTATATTTTTTTATACATTGTCCATTGCTTGCATTAATAGCTACAACAGCTTTTTCATAATAAGCTGTGGTGTAAAAAACATCATTGTAAATCTCTCCACTATAAGAGTAGGACGTTTTACAATTGGTACTACCTTCATACTTAGAATTACCTTTACCAGATAACCCATTTTTACCAAAACCACTATCAAGAGTTGCTGTATCATAAACAAATTTTTTAACTCCATCTCTGTTATATTGTGAAACTAAAATATCTCCATTACTATCTGCTGCTGCATCATAAGGATATTTCATTCCGGTGGTACCACCTCCCATTCGCCAACCCATACTTCCAGATTTATCTAACATGATTAATACATTTGCAGGAACATCTCCTATTCCAGATCCTGGGGGCAATGCTTTTGCAAATAAGTTTTCACTTAAAACAAAAGTAAATAAAAATAAAGCTAAGACTAATTTTTTAATTTTCATTGTTATTTTCTTCCATTCCCATTTCCATCTTTGCATAAAATTGCATTAATTTTTTATCAAAAGTTGGAGTAGAGATATAAAGCTGTTCATCCATTCCATCTTGACTTGGAAATCTTTTGTAAACAACAAATTGATTTGGTTTTTCAAATATTTCAAAACCAGAGTAAGATTTTGGATTTTGAGATGTATCAAATTTTCCGTAAACTTTTTTAGTATAATTCATTAATGTTAATTTTTCTGAAACATGATTTTTTTCATCATTTAAAGCCACAAGATTAATTGCGATAAGTTGATCATTTAAAAATTTAAATTCAATGCCAATGTCATCCAAACTTTCATTTGGACAGATATCATTTGCAAGCATGGGAAATATTTCTAGCCCTGGGTACTCTGAGGGGAAAGATCTTCCTCCAATTTTTTCCTCAAAAGCAGATTTATTATCACCAAAATTAGCATTAAAATCGCACGCTGAATAAGCTGAAGAAATTAAAAATAGAAATAATATTATTGCTTTTGTAATTATTTTCATAAACTTGTTTATATTATTTTTTTAACTTACTTATTAATTTGTTTGATTTAAAGCTTTTTTAGACACTTTATGTCTAAAGTGAGTTTTGTAACACATATTTATTTAGGTAAAATTACGGTGCTTTCTAAGGCAACAACCATACGATCTGCTTTTGAATTTAATCCACAACCATATATTCTATAGGCCATCCCATCTTGACCACTATCTTGTTGACCTTTCTTAACGCTAGATCCATAACCTCTAAAAGGAGCAGAACCAATTGTTTGCACAAAATATTCATAAAAATATACTTTTAATAAAACTGATTCAGCTTTTTCTTCTACACTCGTATTTTTACCAAAGCTCTCTTTAATTACTGTTCCAAAATTCCAACTTTCTGCAACAGCTACACCTTCCACTTTTAATTTTTTACGATCTAAATCAGGGAAACTGTTAAAACACATTTTGGTAATGTCGCTCCTGGGTGCATCACTAGTACTGTCATAATTTTTTTTAACCATAACGCCTTCAAAAGCGACACATGCTGGTGTGGATGAAGGTCCACAGTTTGTTGGTAAATTTTTTTTTGTAGTATCTCTTGTTCCGTTTTTTTTCCACGGCCCTTGAAATTGATTAAGAAGATATTTTTCTCCTTCCAATAAAGCCATTTCAGCTATATAAAAAGTTTGTTGATATTCATCACTCGTATTGTTGCTTTGATGATCTCCAGATGAAATCACAATTAATGATCCACCCATGAGCGACATTACAAGCAAAAGTACAAGTGATAAAATTAAAGCAAATCCTTTTTCGTTTTTTCTATTATTCATTGTAATCCTAAATTTCTTGCATATGCTGTAACTATTATTGTATCTCTCAAATATTTATCATTTTTCGCACCAATATCCCTTTTGCTATCACTGAGAGAAAATACTTTTCTAATTCTCGAATTTTGAAAAAACTCTTGTGTTGATCTTACTGTTAAAGCAATCTCAACATTTTTTATCTTATAAATTTTGTCTTTATTGTTGCTTGTTGAGGGAGGTGGGCTAATAATTTTTCCATTTTCATCAATTGCATTAAAAATTAAATCTTGCACATAATCAATTATTTTTTCTTTGGGATAAGTTGTATCATCACTATCTGTGTTCGGATCAGCCCAAGCATTTGTAGCCGCATCCCATTTGATTTTTGACTTAACTATATAAAATGCATCTATTGTAGTTTTGCCACCAGGAATTTTTTTATTAATTATTTCAGATCTGCCGCACGCGTAGGTAACTTTATATCTTGTGTAAGTGTACCTTAAACCTTCAGCCTTTGCCTCGTCATAATCAACATCTCCATAAACAATTTCAATTTGGTCACAATTCTTTGAAAAATCTGCACTTTTACTTATTAAAATAGGTTGGTGAAGATCTGATGTTTTAAGACTGTCTCCAAAATACTTAAATCCTGCTAGCCTAATATCTTTTAACAACATTCCTACAATATCTCTTCCAGACTGACTAATTTTTGCTTTATCTGTAACCTGTTGGAAAACACTATTTACAGCATTATAAGATGTAAACATTGCACCCATCATGATTGTTGAAATTACAATTCCAATTAAAATTTCAATTAATGTAACACCAGCAATATTTTTTAATTTTTTTTTCATTAGTGAATTGGAAAATAAAGATATTTTCTCTTTGTTCCATTGTTTAAATAAACTTCCATCTTACCTATAATAAGTTTCTCAGAACCATTAACTAAAATGAACCTGGTAGTGTCATTATCGTATCTGCAACCACTTTTACAAATATCGTAAACCTTTAAGGATTTTTTATCCTTAGCTCCTTTACACTTAATTCTTTTTGTTGAAAATCGGTTATCCCATTTTTGAAATTTATTATCTTTTGCATTATTATGTGATGTGGATGATGAACTTCCTGATGAACAACTACCCATTTCCCATGAGGTAAAATTTTTTTTATCTCTATTATTTGCATCAATCAGATAATCGTAAAATTTTACTGATGATGATATTTGTGTATTTCTATCGCCTATTATGTCCTCAGCTACCATGCTAACTAAGTAATTTGTTTTGGTTCTTTCTCCCGATATATCAATAGACTGTACGGAATAGCTTACCATTTGGAATACTGCTGCAAATCCAATCCCTACTATGACTGTAGAAATTAAAGCCTCAATAAGAGTTACTCCTTTTTCTTTTAATCTTTTACTGTCTAGTCCAACCACTTGTAATTACACCTCCATCTTTATTTTTTGTTACGAACAATTTAAATTTACTTATATTACCAAATCTTGACCATTTTACCAGATGGGCAGGTTTTTCTAAACCATCCTTCCCTGTTAAAGGACACTTATTACCTTTTTTAGCTGCATTAGTTTTTGAACAAATTATCAAATAATTTTTGGTAACTTTTCCTTCGACAGTTATATTTAAATTACTATTTAACTTGCCGTTTGTTTGATAGTATGTGCCGTCCTTTGAAAAACAAACTGTGCCAACAGTATCGAATTGCACGGCAATTTCTGTACTCTCATACGTATCAAATTCATTATTATCAAAAACACCCGAGGTTGCAGTTGAACAAGAAGGCGCAGTTCCTTTGTTTAAGTTACTATTATATTGTGCAGCAGAGTGACCTTTTGTTATAAACTCAACACTTGTGCTAGAGGGTTTTACATACAATTGTACAAAAGGAAGAGATCCTCTTTGTGCTTGAGTGCTTATAGTTGTTAACAAGTTTGCAACATTTTCTGAAACTTTTCTAATTTCTCTATCTTTTGTCCATGATGAAAAATTTGGATATGCCATAGCAGATACACCTGCTATAATCGCCACAACAACAAGAAGCTCTAAAAGAGAAAAACCTTTAATGTCCTGATCTTGCTGCACCTGCATCTATCTTTCCTGATTTAACTAATTCTTCTAGAGATTTTTCCATGGTAATCATTCCATCTCTAACCGCTGTTTGCATGATGCTTGGTATTTGATGAATTTTAGCTTCACGAATTAAGTTTTGAATTGGAGGTGTACATTTCATTACTTCAAATGCAGCAACTCTTCCTTGACCGTCCTTTGTTTTTAATAATCTTTGTGTCATTACCATTTTTAAAGATGTAGAAATTTGTGCACGAATTTGTTCTTGTTGTTCTGGGGGAAATACATCAATAATTCTATTTATAGTACTTGGGGCGCCACTTGTATGGAGTGTCCCAAATACTAAGTGTCCTGTTTCCGCTGCCGTTAATGCCAGACCAATTGTTTCAAGATCTCTCATTTCTCCAACAAGAATTACATCAGGGTCTTCTCTTAGTGCTGCTCTTAAAGCTGCAGCAAAAGACTTTGTTTGTTTTCCAACTTCTCTGTGAGAAATTATACTTCTATTATCCTTATGAATAAATTCCACAGGATCTTCTACAGTTACAATGTTTGCTGATCTTGTTTTATTTATTTCATTTATAATTGCCGCAAGTGTTGTTGATTTTCCTGAACCTGTTGGACCTGTAACTAAAACTAAACCTTTATGAAAATCTACAACGTCATAAAGTGATTGTGGTAAATTAAATTGATCCATTTCAGGAATTTTACTTTCAACCCTTCTAAGAACAGCAGCTGGCCCATTAATTGTTTTATAAAAATTTGCCCTGAATCTAAGACCACTTATCATCACTGCTGCGTCTAATTCATGAGTAGTTTCAAATCGTTGTGTTTCAACTTCATTACAATTCATCGACATTAAATCTTTTAAATCTTGTTCTTTGATAATGAGTTCTTTGATCATTACAATTTCACCGGTTTGTCTGTAAGCAAATGAAGAACCTGTTCTAATATGGAAATCAGAAATTTTTTTATTATTTTTTGCTAAATCTTCTAGTTTTTCAAACAACATAGTTAATATTTTTTTTTTAATATTAGAATATTTAGCACTTTAATTGTTTAAAATAAAAAAAAAAAAACAACTATGAATAAAAATCTGTTGATAATTTTTGATAAGCACAGCTTAAAAGACCCAAATTAGGGAAAAGAATTGATTATGCCTATTTTAGGTTGTAGCATACCCATGATGGGTAAAATAAAAACCAAAATGAGTGTAAACAAAGTCATTTCTTTTGAAGAAGTTGTGAAAGAAAAAGGTCAAAAAGAACCTATTTTCTCTCTAGGGCTTTACAATTGGGTAATGTTTATTCTCTCTTTATTTACAAGAGTGCGTGAAAATTTAAAAATAGACTTTGAATCTTTTGTTGTACTTCAAGTTGTTGTTAGCCATTCTCTTTATCAAATAAATAAATCAGGAACTAAAACATTTTCAGAACTTGAAGAACAGATGGTAAAGATTGAACAAAATAAAAAAATGAGAAATAATAAGTTAACTTTTGCAAGTATTGCAGCGGTTATTCAGCTTCCAAGAGAGACAGTTAGAAGAAAAGTGTTAGGCCTATGTAAAAATAATATTTTACTAAACAATACTGAGAATGGAATTAAACTTGGACCAGCTTACAAAACAATTTACAAAGAATTTGTTACACAAACCACTTTAGAATTAAGCACTTTGATTAAAAAATGGAAAAAGAGTGGGGCACTTGAATATTTCTTGGGGATGGATAAAAAATTATGAGCAAATTTTTTTATGCACTATATGATTTAGCAAATTCAGCTTACGCTATGATTATTATAACATTTGTTACTTCAGCTTACTTTGCAAATCAAATTGTTGGTGATCCACAAGTAGGAGCAGCTTACTGGCAATGGACTGCAGGTATTTGTGGAATCGTAATTGCATTAAGTGGTCCTTTCCTTGGAGCACTGGCTGACAAAAAACCAAAAGGTAAAATAAATTTTTTACAAATATTTACTTTACTTTGTATCTTAACAACTTGTTTCTTCTGGTTTGCCAAACCAAATCCAAATTATATTTTATTTACTTTAATTATTTTTTTTATTTCAAACTATTGTTACGAAGTTGGATCTATATTTTACAATTCTTTATTAAAAAAATGTTCTAATGAAAATAATATTGGAAAAACTTCCGGATTTAGTTTTGCCTTAGGTTACATTGGATCTGTTCCAATAATATTATTAACTTTATATTTATTTGTTTTACCTGAAGAAGTTCCTTTTGGTTTAGATAAAAATAATTTTGAACATATAAGATTCATTCCTATCATTGTTGCACTTTGGTTTTTGTGTTTTTCTTTACCAATGATTTATTATTTCAAAAAAAAAATATCTTACAATGATAATTATGATTCAGTTCCGTTATTTAAAAAAATTATTGAAATAATTTGGCAAAATAAATTTACTTCTACTGGAAAGTTTCTTTTAGCAAGAATGATTTACTCTGATGCTTTAATTGTTCTTATAGCAGGAGGTGGCGTATATGCTTCAGGTGTTTTTGGTTTTACTGCAGGTGAATTATTAAAACTTGCACTCGTTGGAAACATCGTTGCATTCATCGGAGTTTTGCTCGGTGGATATTTAAATGATAAACTTTCATCTAAAATAATTATTTTAACTTGTATTGCAGTATTAACAGGTACAGTCTTTTACGGATCTATGATTGCGCAAACTAAAACCGAATTCTTTTATAATGTTATGGTCATATCTTTTTTTATTGGTTCCATTCAAAGTGCAAGTAGAGTAATGATGGTAAGCTTATTAAATAAAAATGATTTAGGAAAAGGTTTTGGTTTATTTAGTTTTTCAGGAAGAGTTACTGCATTTGCGGGGCCATTAATGGTTGGAACTTTAACTTATTTATATTCTCAGAGGATTGGCTTCCTATCAGTCTCTATTTTTTTTATTTTAGGATTTATATTGATGATGTCCGTTAAAAATATATAATTTTTATAAAAAAGTAGTTTTTAATTTAATTTCAACTAAAAATTGAAATTTTATAAAAAAACTTTATATTTTTTCATACATCTTTTGATATTTATCGAATTTTGAGTTTTAAAAACTAAAAATTATATAATTTAAAACTAATATTTTTAATTTTGAAAAAATTATTATACTCTACCACAATAATATTTTACTCTAACACAATAATATTTTACTCTAACACAAAAAATCTATTTTGAATTGAAAAATATAAAAACGTTGATTTTATTATGTTTTTTAATATTTTATAAATTATTTATACTCTAACACAAATTTTTAAAATTAAAAAAATTGAAATTGTGTTAGACTTTTCACATTTGTGTTAGAGTGTCAAAAAAATGTGTAAAAAATTTGTAAAATTGTTTTTTTTTAAAAAATTAAAAAAAACCTTGATTTTATTAGTTAATTTACATTTTTTTATAATTTTGACCCAATATGAGCCTACAACCTATGATTATGTGTTAGACATTCTTGTATTTTGTGTTAGAGATTCGTATGTATTGTGTTAGAGAAAAATTAAATTTTATAAAATTATGAATGAAGACGATCAAGATAAAAATAATATAGAGAATAAAGAAGAAGAAGTTAAGAGCGAGGAAAATCAATCCCAGGTAGAATCTACCTCTACACCTGCTCAAACTACTGAATCTTCCGATTTACCTATTGAAAGTAATGAAAATCAAAGTGAAACACAATTAGAAGTAGAAGAAAAAAAAGAAAATGAAGTAATACACAAAAAAGATGGAAGACTGCATATATATGTAAGACAAGATAAGTATAAAGGTGAGCTAAAATCAAAAAATTGGGTTGGCAGACTTTATATTGATGGAAAACAAAAAATTTCTTCATCTGGCACTCCTAATCAAGATGATGCAATACCAATATTAGAGAAGTGGTTTGATAATGTTCACGCAAATAAAGAAAAAGAGGAACAAACTTCTCAAGAAACAACAGAGACAGCAACCGAACAACCATCTACACCACCAGAACAAACACCACCACCAGTCATAGAAACACCTAAACAAACCGAAGTTGTTACTGCAGTAGAAAAAAAACCAGAACTTGCCACAGCACATGCTGCTTCCGTTGCAGCAGAAGATACTAAAGAATCTTCAGAGACAAAATCTGCCTCAAACATTCTTGAAAAATTTAAAAATATTAAGTTTAAAAAACCAAGTTTTAGTAAACAAGATTCAGCAGCAAAAAAAACTAATATTGGAAAAAAATTTGCAAATTTCTTTAAAACTAAATTAGGAAAATCTGCTGTTCAAGGAGAGGAAATAGTTGGTGTTGAATTAACTTCTACAGAAATAAGATTGGCTCAATTATCTAATGATAAAAGCAACCAATGGATTTTAAACAAATTTTTTATTCACCCAATTAAGGAAATACCTGAAAATGGTACAGTTTTAGAAAATCCAGATAAAATCGCTGAGGAACTTCAAGTGGCGCTGCAAAAATCAAAAATTAGCACAACCAATGCAGCAATAGCAATTCCAGTTACTAGTGCAATTATTAGAGTAGTTACTTCACCTTTGATGACCGATGAAGAGTTAAGTAAAGCAATTGATACAGATTCACTTTGGGAAAATTTAGTACAGTTAACAGATAACTTAAGTGACTATTCTATTTTTCATCAAATAATTAATAAAAATAAAACTGCAAACACAATGGATATTTTGTTTGTTGCATCAAAACTATCAGACATAAATAGCTACACTTCTATAATTAAAAAAGGTGGATTAAATGCAGTGATAATCGATGTTAAATGTTTTGCACTTAAATCTGCAGTAGATCAAATGAATCAAATTGCAGGTTCAATTGAAGAAAGCAATTTAACTGCAGTACTAGAATTTGGGTTAGATGAAAATTATGTAATGATTTTATATGAAAATAATCCAATTATTACAGATATTTTTATTAGAGGACAGGATAGAAGCACTTTATTAAAGTCAGACAACCAAGAAGAAATGGATGCTTTAGTTAGACGATACATGACTCAAGTAAAACAGGCTATTCAAGATTTTGAGGCAAAATATGAAAAAAGAATCCGTAATTTAAGAGTAGTTTCAAACCTGGTTAATGTTAACACATATCTAGCAAGCTTTAGAAAAAATCTAGTTAATACTGGATTTACTTTATTTGATCCTATTAAAGAAATTAAAGTTCCAGCACAACTTGAGGAAAGCGTTAAGATAGAAAATAGATCTTATCTTGCAACTGTCATTGGACTGGCATTTAGAAAACTTGATGTATTTGGTTATTACAAATTTGTAACTGCAGTAAAAAATATTAACTTATTACCCAATAGACATAGCATGATGGCTCAAAAGAAAGCAAAAATTTTTTCTAACTTTGCTTTTAAAGGAGTGGTTGGAGTAGTTGTGGTTATTTATGTAGCATTGTTTGGCTTATCATTTTGGCAAATTAAATCATTAAGTGCAAGATTAGTAGGTTATGAGCAAGTTATTCAAGAACATGAATTAAAAAATTTAGAAAAAACTAAGTATGGAAAAGAAGTTGGAATTATGGTTAAATCTTTAAACCTAAGTCAATCAATTCAATCTAATAAAAAATTTAGTTTTAGAATTTTAGCGCAAATAGCATCTTCAGTACCAAGAAGAGTTAAATTTAATTCAATTGACTATGATGGTGCAAATCTAGTTATAATTGAAGGTATAGCATCTACAGATCAGGATATCTTAAAACTTATAGATAACTTAAATGGTCAAAAATTAATTTCACAAGCTTCGCTTGCCAGCATGAGTTTACCCGAAGGTAATACTGCAGGACAACCAAAAATGAAAGGCTTCAAGATAGCCTGTATTGTGGGGAATGTTTAAATGGATTTAAAAAATATTGATTTAAAAAATATAAATTTAGAAGATATCAAGTCAAAGTTAGCCTTAATTGATAAAAAAACTTTAATTAAGTTTGGATCAGGATTTGTTGCAGTACTGGTATTTTTAATTGGATATTATGTAATTTTAAACCCTATAGTTAATGAAAAAAAAGTAGCTTATGATGACAAACTATTAAAACAAAATGAAATTAACCAGATGAGCATTGAAATAACTGCTTATAAAAAAGCTCTAAAAGAAAAAGGACCAGAATTTAAAGAAAGCTCTAAGCTATTTCATTCTAAAGCTGAGGTAGAGGGTTTATACAATAGTTTAAGTAAATACGCAGGGATCAATGGACTTGTTATATCTAAAATTGAAAAGAAAGAACCTAAAGCTATATTAAAAGAAGGTGTTGTGGAGCAATCAGAGGCCTTAACGGATATGCAAAATGTTTCTTATTACAAAATTCCAGTTTCTTATGAGATAAAAGGAAATTTTTTAGGGTATATTAAGTTTAAGAGAGCTTTAGCAAAATCTAAAAAAATGCTTAATTTTGATAAAGAACTAATAAGAATAGTGCAAAACGATTCAACGGGAGCTATAGTAGTACAGGGTGAGTTAACAATAGTAGGATTGCCAGATGAATTTTTTTAAGAACTTTTTAATTATTCTATTTTTGCTTTTATTTTGCAAAGCAACATTTGCAGATAATCATGACATAAATACTACAACTGAAAATATAGCAGAAGTTGAAGTTGAAGTTGAAGTTGAAGAAGAAGAAGAAGAAGATGTACCATTGAACGATCCTTTTGCTGGCAATGAAGGGATTAGCACATCTACCAATGTTGGTGAATCAGAAGAAGAAGTAGAAAATGAAATGAGTTTATATAAATTTAAATTAGTTGGCTTAATTTCTGGAGGTTATGAAAGTTATATTTCATTAGTAAATGCCTCTGGAGAAGTTATTACACTTTCGCTTTTTCAATATTTAGGTGATCTTAAATTAATTGATTTAAGATTGACAGAAGCTATTTTTGAAAAAGAAGATAAAACTTATATGGTAATTGATTTTAATAACCAAATTAGAGAGACAGATGAATATTAAAAATTTTATTAATTTATTTGTTTTCTTATTTTTAATTTTATTTTTAAATGGATGTCAAACTTCCAATAAATTAAACAAACCATTTAAGCATAACACACCATTAATTAAAGATGATGTTAAAAAAATGGGCAAATCTGAAGTTGCAAAAACTATAGAAATGGGCCCAAAACCTGTAATAGGCGACACAAGAAAACTGCAGAAAAGAAAAAAAATATCGTCTCAATCTCAAAGAAATTATTTATTAATTCCTGATACATACCCAATGTTGAAACAAAATATTACCCTTAAGTTTAAAAATTTAGACTTCAAAGAAACAATGAAGCTAATGGGTAAAATAGGAGAAATAAATGTTTTAGTTGGTGATGAAGTTGCAGGAGCAATTAGCGCAGAATTAATAGATGTTCCATGGGATAAAGCATTTCAAGCTTTATTAGATATGAAAAATTATGCATCTGATATAGATGTTAATAGTAATTTGATTAGAATTCACTCTCCTGAAAATTTATCAGCACAAGAAACGTATAAATCTACAAGAGCTTCGTCTGTTAAGAAAAAAGTTGAGTTAGAAGATAGCATTGAACCAATAGTTTCTGAAATATTCAGATTATATTATATTTCTCCTGCTCAAGCAAAAAAAACTATTGATGAATTATTTACATCTACTGGTGACTCAGCTTTTTCACCTATTAAAGTTACAGAAGAAACAACAACACGATCAATTATTGTCAGAGGTAAAGAAAAAGATTTAGATGTTGTTGATAAAGTGATTAAAGAGATAGATGTAAGAACTAAGCAAGTTTTAATAGAAGCTTTTATTGTTGAAGCTAACTCAGATTTTGAAAGAGCTCTTGGATCAAGGTTAGGTGGATTTTATACTAGAAATGGAAAAAGAGTGGGCGGTATTACAGGCGCAAGTTCAGCTGCAACATTGGATAATACATCTGCTGCTATAGGGGGTTCAAAAGATTCTATTACAGGTTTTGGAGCCACAGGAGCAACTAGTGGTATTGGAATTTTGAGACAAACAGGTTCTGCTGCACTTAAGTTAGAAATCACAGCACTTGAATCATTAGGTATGGGTAAAACAATTTCTAACCCAAAAGTATTTACTTTGGATAATCAAACTGCAACAGTAACCCAAGGGGAAGAAATACCATACCAAACTACATCAGAGGGAACGACATCAACCTCATTTAAAGAGGCAGCTTTAAAACTTCAAGTTACTCCAAGCATAATTGGAGATGGAAATATATTATTATCTATACAGGTTAATAATGATACGCCTAATAGAACAACAGAATCTGATGAGCCACCAATTAATAAGATGGAAATAATCACTAAATTACTGGTTGCAGATGGCGATATTGTTGTAATTGGTGGAATTAAAAAGAACGTAATAGTAAATAAGAAGAGTCAAACCCCAGGACTTGGCAATATTCCTGTAATAGGTAATTTCTTTAAAGGTAAATCAAATTCTGATAACCTTGATGAATTATTGGTGTTTATAGCTCCAAGAATTTTATAAAATGCTAAAAATTAGTAGAGAGTCTGAAGTTAGTCTAATTAACATCTTAATTGATCAAGATGTTATTTCAGGAAAAGATTTACCCAATATTAAAAAATTATCCACTGAGGGTGAAAAAACACAATTAGAAGCAGTATTTGAATTAAAATTAACTGATGAGGAAAGAATTTTAGATTTATTAGTTAAAGATCAATCATTGGAAACTATTGATCTTTCAACAATAGAAGTTACTGAAGAATTACAAAAAATTTTACCAGCAAATTATCTTAACATGAATTTTATCGCTCCATTTAAAATTGATGAAACTGGAAAAACTCTTCATATTGCAATTTCTGATACTTCAAAACTAAGTTTAATGAGAAATCTTAAAACAATTACAAAAAAAAATATTGAACTTCATGCTGCTAAAGTGTCTCAAATTTCTGAGTTTATTGAAAAATTATTAAAAGGTAACACAACAACAATTGCATCTATAAAAGCCACCAACCAAGAAAAAAAAGAACACAGAGAAAGAACAAAAACTTTTGACTCTGATCTTGCAGATGCAGGAGAAGTTCTAGAAAAAGAACCAGAAGAAGATATAGAAGCACTTGAAAATGAATCTGAAGTTATTAAATTTTCAACAGCTGTAGTTGCTGAGGCAATTGCCTTAGGAGCTTCAGATATTCACATTGAACCATTTAGGTTTTCATCTAGAGTTCGTTATAGAGCAGACGGTATGCTTATAGCTCAGGAGCATTTCGGTAAATTTTTACACGATAATTATGGAGCTGTAGTTACAAGATTTAAAATAATGGGAAAACTTGATATTGCAGAAAGAAGATTACCCCAAGATGGTGCCATTCCTTTTAAAATGAAAGGAAAGGTTATTGACCTTCGACTTTCTATTTTACCAACAGCTACTAATGAAAGAATAGTAATGAGGATTCTAAACAAGGATGCAGGTGATATTAGTTTAGAACAATTAAATTTTGAGGAAACTGATTTAAAAAATTTAAGAAAAGCAATTCATGGTACGCAAGGCTTAGTATTAGTAACAGGACCAACGGGCTCAGGAAAAACAACAACACTTTATAGTATTCTTAAAGAAGTATCTAAACCACACCTAAACATTTTAACGGCAGAAGACCCAGTTGAATATGAACTGGATGGTGTAGGCCAAGTTCAAATTAAAGATGATATTGGTTTAGATTTTGCAAGAGTACTTCGATCTTTTTTAAGGCAAGACCCAGAAATAATTTTAGTTGGAGAGATGCGGGATAAAGAAACTGTGGATATTGGATTAAAAGCAGCACTTACTGGTCACTTAGTTTTTAGTACTCTTCACACCAATGATGCACCTAGTACAATTACTAGATTACAAAATATGGGAACACCTGATTATTTAATTAGCGCTGCTATAACTTTAGTATTAGCACAAAGATTAGCAAGAAAAACTTGTTCCGAATGTAGAGAGGTTGATCCCGATATAAGTCCCAAGGCTTTAGCAGACTTTGGCTTTACTGTTGAACAAGCTTCAAGAGCAAAAGCTCAAAGAGGTAAAGGGTGCGCAAAATGTAAGAACTCTGGCTATAAAGGGCGAATGGGTATTTATGAAATTTTAATGATTACTAAACAGATTAAGGAAGCAATACTTAGAAAAGCAACAACACCAGAAATAAAAAAAATTGCAATAACCGAAGGTTTTAGAACCATGCAAGATATGGGACGAGAATTAATATTAATGGGTGATTTGAATTTTAGAGAATTTGACCGTATCTTATCATAGGAACAATAGTGTCATCTGAAACTTTTACATACAAGGGTATTTCAGCAGGGAAATACGTAGAAGGAAATATTGAAGCCCTAAATCAAGAAGAAGCCTCTTTTAAACTTAAAGAGCAAAGAATCATCATTACAAACCTAGTTAAAGCTAAAAAGAAAAAAGGTGAAAAAACAAAGAAAAAAGGTGGTGGATTTTCTTTTGGGAAAAAGAAGGTAGCACCTCAAGATGTAATGCTTTTTTCCAAACAATTTGCCACCATGGTTAAAGCGGGTCTTCCAATTCTAAATGTATTAACAATGCTTAGAGATCAAATTGAACACCCAACTATGAAGGAAATTATTGAAGATGTAAGAAAAAGTCTTGAAGGTGGTGTCACATTATCTACATGTTTTGCAAAATATCCAAAAATATTTGATAATATTTATATAAATCTAATTAAAGCAGGTGAGGCTAGTGGTAAATTAGATGTTTTCTTAATGAAACTAGTTGATTCTTTAGAAAAAAGAGAAAAAGTAAAAAAGAAAATTAAAGGTGCTTTAATGTATCCAGCTGTAATGTTTACTGTTGCAATTACTGTAATGGTATTCATGTTAATTAAAGTAGTTCCAGTTTTTGCTAAAATGTATGAAGGCATGGGTGTTGCTCTTCCAACACCAACACAAGTCATTATGAATGCAAGTAATTTTATGAGAGGTAGTGGTGGAGCTACTTTAGCTATAGTTGTAATAATAATTTATATTACATTTAAATACACAACAGCTAAAATTCCTGCAGTTAGATATAAATGGCATAAGTACATTATTGGCATGCCAATTTTTGGAGATATGATTTTAAAATCTTTGTTAGCAAGAATTGCTCTGATTATGGGTAATTTAAGTGCGGCAGGTGTAAACTTATTGGAAGCTTTAGAAATTGCAAAATCAGTTAGTAATAATGACGTTGTAACTCAAGCTTTAGAAAATGTAAAAAAAGGAGTTTTCTCTGGAGATACTTTAACAAAATTATTTTTAAAAGAACCAGTTTTTCCTTCAACATTTAGCCAGCTAATCTCAGTAGGTGAGCAAACAGGTAACTTGGATGAAATGTTTACCTCAGTATCAAATTATTATGAGGAAGAGTTTGATACAGCAGTTGAAAATATGTCTAGTATGATAGAACCTATTATGATTGTATTTATGGGAACTATGATAGGTGGACTTATGATTGCAATGTACTCTCCAATATTTAATGTTGGATCTATTATTGGGCAGTAAAATTTTTTGTTAGAACCAAATGGTTATGCCAACCAGTTGCTTCTTTAAAAACTACTTCATCCATTATCTGCTGTATAAAAAAAGTTCCTAATCCTCCTGGTTTAATATCATCAAGTTTACGATGTTTAACATTTTCTGGATTAACTGTCTTACCTCTATCAAAAAAACCAATTTCTAATTCATTATCTTTAAAAGATATTTTAATTTGCATTGTATCTTTTGTTTCATCAATATCTTTATAAGCATGCTTAATAATATTTTGAGCAGCCTCAGCAATTGCTAAAACTAGTTCATCTTTTTGTGATTGTAGTATTGGTGACTGATCAAATATAGTTCTTGCAAAATCTCTAACTTCTTTAAGACTTTTTGTGTTAACTGGAAAATCTTTTGACTCTGATATATTCACGATCTAGCCTAAATTTAAAATTTGTTCTAGTTTTGCCATCATAATAACTTTAAGAACTGATTTACTAATCTCTTTAAGAATTACTTTTGTTCCAAGTTCAGTTGCTTTTTGATGACTTTCAATCAATACAGATATTCCAGATGAATCCATATATTGTACGTCTTTTAAATTGAGATGAACTTCTTTTTTAGCCTCAATTAATGGCATTATCACTTCTTTTGTTTTATCAGTGATATCCATATCAATTTCACCTGACAAAAACACGGTGGCAACGTTTCCCTCTTCTGTAACTTTATATGTCATATATGTTGTTAATAATTAATCACTATTAAGAAAAATACTAGATAATCAATAAAATTATTAAAACTGATTAAAATTGGCCCAAATTAAGCACATTCCATTTCAAAACTAATGAATTTACTTGTTTATTTAATGATTTTTAAGAATTGATATAAGGTAATTTTAAGCATAGACTAAATCAAGTTTTAGTTAAATTAAGCGTATACAAAATTAACTTTATATATAAAGAGGAACATAAAATTATGAATAAAAGAAATAAGAATTCAAAAGGTTTTACATTGATTGAATTGCTAGTTGTTGTAGCAATTATTGGTATTTTAGCTGCAGTAGGTGTAGTTGCTTATTCAGGATATACATCAGCAGCAAAAAAATCTTCAGCAAAATCAAATCATGCAACGGTATTAAAATACATAGCAGCTGAAACACAAAAATGTAACATTGGTGAAACTACTGCAATGAAAGATAATGGTGGAACAGACAAATTAACTTGCAGTGAAAGAAAAACTGCTAGTAAAATTGATACAGCGGCTACAGCAGCTCTAAATCAATTTAAAAATCCATATGGAACCGTAGGTTCTTCCACACTAGCTGTTTTTACGGCTGCCAAATTTGCCAATGCTGCGGCATGTACAGCCAGTACAGAAGGTAGAACAAATGCTTCTGACTCAGGTACAACGGTAACAATTTCAACTTGTGTAGCTACTGGTGTAGATCCATTAAACGACAGCTTAACTGTAGAGTAGAAATATTATAGATTAGTAAGAATATTCTATGAAAACTAAAAGCTCTGGCTTTACGCTTATAGAGCTTTTGGTGGTAGTTGCTATTATTGGGATTTTAGCTGCTGTTGGGGTAGTAAGTTATAGTGGCTACGTTGAAACTACAAAAAAAAAATCAGCACAAAATACAATGCTGCAAATATCTTTAGGTCAAGTGGAATATTATTCAGATCGTGGAGTGTATTATGGTACTAGTGCTACCACTTGTACCCCTACCGCTAAAACATCAGATGATATAGAAACAAATCTTTTAGGTGGAGCAGACGTCATTACTGGAGATTATTTTATGTGTGCAGCACAAAGTGGATCCAATTTTTATACTGTAGCAGAGGAAGCGAAAGGGAGTAGCAAATGCAAAATTTCGCAGACAAAATCAAATAAACCTACATTTAACAGTTCTTGTTCAGATTAATATGGAAATTAAATTTGAGCTATTAACTGATTTTATAAATAAAGACAGGTCTAAAAAAGAAAAAATTTGTTTATCTGTTAGTATTGGCTGGATATTGCTAATTGGATATTTAACTTGGATTAACGGTGTTAATGATATTGCGTTAATCAAAAGGTTTAAATGGGATGAATGGTTCTGGTTTGGAATAATACCTGCTGTAGCTCCATATATATTTTACTTTATTTGGAAAAAAGAAGAAAAAAATACCGAAGAATAAGGTTAAGAAAGCAAAAAAAGTAACTAAGAAAAAAATAGCTAAGAAGAAGGCTAAAGTTAAAAAGAAAACTGATGGATAAAGTTATATCAGATATAGCTCAGAACATAGATACACTTTGGGTAATAAATTGCGCAATCTTGGTTTTCATCATGCAAGCGGGATTTATGTGTATAGAAAGTGGTCTATCCAGACATAAGAATAGCATTAACGTTGCACTAAAAAATGCTGCAGACTTTGGCATTTCTGTTGTGATGTTCTGGATGTTGGGCTTTGGTCTTATGTTTGGAAAAAGTTTTAATGGTTTTGTTGGAACAGATCTATTTTTCTTTTCTACTAATATGTCACAATATCAAACATATTTTGTATTTCAGGCAATGTTTGTAGCGACAGCTGCAACAATTATATCAGGAGCAGTAGCAGAAAGATTAAAGTTTATTGGATATTTAGCTATAACTATTTTTTCTACAGGGTTTATTTATCCAATAGTAGGTCATTGGGCTTGGTCTTCAGGTTATCTTGGAGAAGCAATGAACAAAGGTTGGTTAGCTAGTCAAGGTTTTATTGACTTTGCGGGAAGCACAATTGTTCATTCTGTAGGAGGCTGGATTGCACTCGCCGCTGTAATAATATTAGGACCTAGAATAGGAAAATTTTCAAAATCTAACAAAGGAAAATTTACTGGGTCAAGTTATCCTTTAGCTGTACTTGGAACTTTAATTCTTTGGTTTGGGTGGTTTGGTTTTAACGGCGGAAGCAACGGAGCAATGAATGAAGCAGTTCCACTTATTTTAATTAACACTTTTTTAGCAGCAGCTTTTGGATTATTAACAAGTTTAGTTGGTTCTTATTTAATTCACAATAAACCAGATCCTTTTTATATTATTTTAGGTCCTCTTGCTGGTTTAGTTTCAATTACAGCTTCGTGTAACTCTGTAACCACAATATTGGCAATTATTATTGGTATAATAGGAAGTATAATTGCAATAATAACAACAGAGATTTTAAACAAGTTGGAAATTGATGACGTTGTAGGTGCAATACCTGTGCATTTAGCTGCAGGGATTTGGGGAACACTGGCAGTAGGTATTTTTGCAGACCTAGAAATACTTGGAACAGGTTTAACAAGGTTTGAACAAATTATAATTCAATTAATTGGCATTGTATCAATAGGTTTATTTTCATTTATTATTTCGTTTACATTATTAAAAATTCTAAATTATTTTTATCCTTTAAGAGTAAGTCCTCTTCACGAAGAACTAGGACTTAATATAGCAGAACATGGTGCTGTTTCTGCTGAACATGATTTAATTAGTGTTTTAGATAAACAAGCAGATAGCGGTGACCTTAAAATTAGAGGTCCGCAAGATCCATTTACATCAGGCGGAGTCATTGGACTTTATTATAATAAGATGATGGATAAATTGGAATCTAGTGAAGCTGAAAAAAACAAATGGAGAAGTAGAATTTCTAAAGAAATAGAATTAGCTGTAAAAGTCCAAGAAAATTTTATGCCTAAAAGAAATTTAAAAAATTATCCAGTAAAAGGAATAAATATTCCAGCAAGAGAAGTATCGGGAGATTTTTTTAGTTTTTATCCTCATAATGAAAACATCTATTTCATAATTGCAGATGTTGCCGGAAAAGGTATTCACGCTGGAATGGTAATGGCGAAAGCTTCTACTTTATTTGAAGTTTTGTCCAAAGGTAAAGTGGATCTAGATGAAATGGCTTTTCATATGAATAATGATTTGTTTAATACTAAAACTGGTGGAATGTTTGTAACTGGAATTATTGGAAGTTACGATACAATTTCTGAGGAGATAAAATGGGTAAATGCAGGTCATCAACCAGCTTTAATTAGAAATTCAAAAGGTAATTTTGAAGAGTTTGAGTCGAAGTCACCTCCTTTCGGAGTTATTTTTCAAAAAAACAAATTAGTTTACCAAGTTGATAAAAAAAATTTAAATGGGCATAGATTTTATTCATTTACTGATGGGGTATCTGAAAGTTTAAATAAAAATAATGAAGAGATAGGAATTGAGGGAACAAAACAAATAATAAATAATAATTTTAATTCTAGTTTAGAAGATGAATTAAAAAACATATCAAAAGAAGTTTTAAACAATTCTAGCAAAGATAAACTTGATGATGATCTAACAGTTTTGATTATTGGAAAATAAACAACATTCTTAAATTGCAATTATCAATAAAAACTAATTAAAACGACCTAAAATGGTCACAAATTGGCTTTATGTGGTTTATTTATTTTGTTTTAATGAAAAATATATTAATAATCATATTAGGGAGATATGAAAAAAATTATTTTTGTTGTTGGTATTTTTATAATTTTAAATGGCTGTGCTCAATACAGTTCAATGGTAGGCCCAAGTTATACTCTGGCTAAATCAGGAAGTATTTTACAAACAGGTACTGCATACGCTACATCGTATGGAGTTAAAAAAACAACAGGTCAATCACTTGGGGAACATGTAAATTCTTTAGTTAGAAAAAATTCTAAAATTGATTCCTATTTGACTCAAAAAGAAAACCTTAGAGAGTGCCAAACAATTCATAGTTCATCTTTAAGTGAAATTTTTTTTCAAACCCTAGATGAAATTGATTGTGTTCAAGACCCATTTAGTATTCTTAGATAAAATAAACATAAAAGCATAGTTAAATACAATTAGTAATTGAGTTAGCTTGACTTGTTTATGGAAACATTAACTTAGATGATTTAATTATTATAAAATCAAAAATGGAAAGAAATTTAAAAATTGGGATAATTGGTGCAGGTATTCAAGGTGTTTGTAATGCATTATTTTTACAAAAAAAAGGATATGAAGTAACTCTGTTTGATAAAGATGAACCAGGTAATCTTTCAGCGTCTTATGGAAATGCTGGTCATTTTTCTCCTTATGCTTCTATTCCATTAAACAGACCTGATATCTTATTAGATGTACCTGCAATGTTGTTAAGTTCCTCAGGCCCTCTTGCGGTGAAATGGAATTATGTTCCTAAGATGATTCCTTGGTTTATAAAATTCATAAAAAACTGTAGTACAAAAAATATGATGCATACTGCCAAATATATGCACCAAATATTAGATATAGCTTTGCCTGCCTATGATGAATTATTTAATGAGATTGATTTATCTGGATTAGTAGAAAATAAAGGCATCATGTATATTTGGAATGATAAAAATCTTAAAAGTAGAGAATTAGAAACAAATATTAGAAATGAAATAGGAGCGGAGCAACAGTTACTAAATCAAAAAGAAATTCATGATTTAGAACCAAATATCAAAAAAATTTATCATGCTGGAGTTTTTTATAAAAAAGCTAGACATACAAGAAATCCAAAAAAAATACTTTTAAAATTATTTGATCTTTTTTTAAAAAAAGATGGAAAGTTTTTAAAATTAAATATTCAGGATATTGAATTTTATAATGAAAAACCAACTTTAAAATCTGAAGCTCAACAATTTATTTTTGATAAAGTTGTAATTGCCTGTGGAGCCTTTTCTAAAAAATTGACAGATAAGTTAGATGAAAAAATTCCTCTAGATACAGAAAGAGGTTATCATATTCATTTTAAAGGTTGTGATCACTTAATTTCGCGCCCTGTTGTATTTCAGAACAGAGGTTTTGGAATGACACCTATGGAGCAAGGACTAAGAGTTGTTGGAACTGTAGAATTTGGTGGTTTAAAAAATCCATTAAGCAAAGGAAGAATAAAAAATTTAGTAAATAATGCTAAATATATGTTAGACGGTTTACCAGAGCATGAAGATGAATGGTTAGGTTTTAGACCAACATTACCAGATTATCTTCCAGTTATAGGCCCTTCAAAAAATTATAAAAACGTACTTTATTCATTTGGTCATCATCATTTAGGATGGACTTTAGCGGCTATTTCAGGGAAAATCATTTCAAATATGATTGCTAACAAAAATACCAACCTAAATTTAGAACCTTATAGTTCTAAAAGATTTTAATATATTAATGAAAAACAAATTTATATTTTGCTTTAGTGTATTTTATTTATTTTGTTTTAATTTGTATGCTAACACCATACTTCCATTTAAAAATATAAGCATTCATGAAAAACCTATACAATATAATGAAATTGTATTTGAAGATTTTAATAATAAACAAATAAATCTTAATAATTATAAGAATAAAATTTATATATTAAATTTTTGGGCTACTTGGTGTGCTCCTTGTAAAAAAGAAATGCCTTCATTAGATAAATTGCAACTAAATGAAGATATTGAAATATTTGCTATCAATTTAGAGAAAAAAAATCAAAAAAAAACTCACAAATTTTTTACAGATTTAAATATCAAAAATTTAACAATCTTTTATGATCCTGACTTAAAACTTGTAAAATTATTGGGTATTAGAGGAGTTCCAACATCAGTGATTTTAAATAAAGATAGAAAAGAAATTGCAAGAGTAATTGGAGACATTGATTTTTCTAATATTGATTTTATAAACTGGCTTTTAAATAATGCTAAAAACAATCAGTAGTTTAATTTATTAAGATTATTGTATGGCTATATTATTTTAATAACAATAGTATAATTAATTAAAAAAAGGAGAATAATAAAATGAAAAAAATAATTGTATCGTTTTTTGTTACGATTTTTTTATCAATTAGTGGTTATGTATTTGCTGCTGAATCTATGGTTGGTCAGGTTAATGGCATGATGTGTATTAAATGTCAGAATATGGTAACAATGAAATTAATTGAGGTAAGCCCAACAGCTCACGTAAAAGTTTCATGGCCAGAAGGTGTTGCTGTTTCCGCATTTGAAGATGAATCAAATTTAAATGAAGAAGAGTTTAAAAAAGCAATTTTAGGAACTGGCTTTGAAGTAGTAAAAGTTATTAAGACTAACAAGTTTATTAAAGATGCCGGCGTAGCAAGAAAACTTTTAGACTAAAATATTTATTTTAAATTATGACTGGAGCTGAAATTCAATTATTATTTGATAAGTTTCAGTCACAAATTACACAACTAGAGCTTACAAATAAAGGAGCTCTAAATGCATTAGAGTTCCGTTTAGATGCAATTCTACAAGCAAACTTGGATACCTTTTGGTTGTTAATTTGTGCAATTCTAGTTTTTATAATGCAAGCAGGATTCATGTGTTTAGAATCCGGATTATCAAGAAGTAAAAATAGCATTAACGTTGCATTAAAAAATGTAGCAGATTTTGGAATAGCAGTTGTTACTTTTTGGGCTTTTGGTTTTGCGCTCATGTATGGGACAAGTGTTATGGGTTTGTTTGGTAATAAATTTTATTTTTTTACAACTAATGTAGCCGGGTATCAAACTTATTTTGTGTTTCAGGCAATGTTTGTTGCTACCGCTGCTACCATTATTTCAGGGGCAGTAGCTGAGAGATTAAAATTTTTATCTTATATAATAATTACTTTTGTTACTTCTGGTTTTCTTTATCCAATAGTAGGTCACTGGGTTTGGGCTTTTAATTTTGATAATCCGGCAGTGAAATTTGGTTGGCTAGGCAAAATGGGTTATTTAGATTTTGCAGGAGCAACAGTTGTACATTCCGTGGGTGGATGGGTAGCTTTAGCCGTTTTGCTAATTATAGGCAATAGAACAGGAAGATTTAGAGAGGGACACTCTAAAAAAACCTTTCAAGGAAGCAATACTCCTATGGCAGCATTAGGGGCGTTAGTTTTGTGGTTTGGCTGGTTTGGTTTTAATGGTGGTGCCAATGGTGCTATGGATTTAAAAGTTCCATTAATTTTAATCAATACATTTTTATCTGCATCCTTCGGTTTAATTTTTTCGAGTATTATGGGCGTCATAGTTTTAAAAAAACCTGAGCCCTTGTTTATGATTACAGGACCACTTGCTGGTTTAGTTTCAATTACAGCAAGCTGTGCTTATGTTGACCCTTCCAAGGCAATTTTAATTGGAAGTATTGGAGGAATTATTTCTGGTTCAACAATAGTTTTATTAGAAAAAATAAAAATTGATGATGTGGTTAGTGCTATTCCTGTTCATTTAGCATGTGGTATTTGGGGAGCATTATCAGTTGCTATCTTTGGTAATTTTGAATTGATGGGAATTGAAAAAACAAGAATTGAACAATTAATTATTCAACTCATTGGAATATTTAGTATTGGTGGGTTTTGTTTTTTTTCTTCTTACATAATTTTTAAATCTATTAACTACGTATTTCCTCTTCGAGTGAGCAAAATTGAAGAAGAACTTGGGTTAAATATTTCTGAACACAATGCATCAACAGATACTCACGAGTTACTAGATATTTTAACTAAACAAGCAAAGTCAGAGGATTATAGTATGAGGGCGCCGCAAGATCCATTTACTGACAGTGGAATTATTGGAACTCAATATAACGTTTTAATGGATAAGCTTGAGCAAACAGAAAAACAAAAAAATAAATGGAAAAATAGAGTTTCACAAGAAATAAAATTAGCCATGAATGTTCAGAAACGTTTGATGCCAAAAAGAGATATTAAAAATTATCCTATATATGGACTAAATATACCCGCAAGAGAAATATCAGGAGATTTTTATGATTTTTATTTACATGATGATCAAGTCTATTTTACTTTATCAGATGTTTCTGGAAAAGGCGTCAATGCTGGAATGGTGATGGCTAAAGCAATTACATTGTTTAAGATATTTGCAAAACAAAATTATAAACCAAATGAAATTTTACTTGAAATGAATAATGATTTAAATGAAAGTAATCCACCAGGCACTTTTGTGACATCAATAATTGGTAGCTATAACTTAAAAACAGACATTGTTGAAATCGCTAACGCTGGCCATCAACCCGCTTTATTGTTAAGAGGGGAAAATTTTGAGGAACACCCTTCATCATCTATACCATTAGGTATAGAAAAACAAAAAAATGAAAGCGTTTATGATTTAAAAAACTTTAAACTTGGCTTAGGAAGAATTTATTGTTTTACAGACGGTTTTTCAGAGTGTCTTGATGAAAATAGCAATGAAATAGGAGTTAAAGGAGTAAAAGATTTAATTTTAAGGCATAAACATCCAAGTTTAAAGAAAGAATTAGAAAGTGCCACAGAGGAAATCAGAAAATTGAGTTTAAAAAAAGACTATTCAGAAAAAGGTATTAAAGAACAAAATGATATACTTGATGATGATTTAACAATAATTGGCATTGGAAAATAAATAAAATAAAAAATAATGAATGCAGGAAAATAAAAATAGTTTAGCATATTTATTATTATTTCTAACAACACTTTTTTGGTCAGGAAATTTTATTGTTGGTAAGGCCGCAAGTATTTATGAAATTCCGCCTTTTTCCCTTAATTTTTATAGATGGTTTTTTGCTTGCTTAATTTTGCTGCCATTTACAATTAAAGAATTAATTAAAAAAAAAGATTATATTTTTGCTAATATTGTTTTTTTTATAATTTTAGGAATTACGAGTATTACAATATTTAATTCAATTGTTTATTATTCTTTATATTATACTCAGGTAATAAGCGGAGTTTTAATGATTTCAACAATTCCCGTGTGGATTATATTCATCTCATCCTTACTAAATATTGAAAAAACAAATATTTTTCAAATTTTTGGTGTAATTTTGTCTTTAATTGGGGTTATAGTTATAATTAGTAAAGCAGACATCAATTTATTAAAAAGTTTAAAATTTAATAAAGGTGACTTAACAATGATAGTTGCAATGCTATCTTGGGCAATTTATTCAGCACTATTGAAAAAAAAAAAATATGAAATATCTCAAATAACGTTACTTCAAGTAGTCATAATTTGTGGTTTAGTATTTTTAATTCCTATTTATTTTATTGAAATGAATATGGGACATACAATTAAACTTGGAAAACCATTTTATTTAACTTTAGCTTACGTAGTGATTTTTCCAGGACTTGCTTCATTCTTTTTTTGGATTAAAGGTATTGCTTTAATTGGAGCTAACAGAGCTGGAGTTTTTTTACATTTAATGCCAATCTTTGGAGCAATAATGGCAATGCTAATATTTGATGAAAAATTTATGTTTTATCATTTTCTTGGAGCAATCTTTATTATTGCTGGCATAATTCTTTCAAACAAGAAAACTATTAATAATGTCTAATAATAAAAATTTAACCGCTGAACAAAAATCTGTTTTATTTAAAGAAGACACAGAGCCGCCTGGTTCTAGCAAATTAAACAATGAAAAACGTGAAGGTAGCTATCATTGTATAAATTGTGGAGTAAAGTTATTTGATTCAGAAACAAAGTATGAAAGTGGATCAGGTTGGCCATCATTTTTTAAATCCTTACCTGATGTATTTGAAACAAAAACAGATCACCTTTTAGGACATGCACGAACAGAATATCATTGTAAAAAATGTGGCGGTCATCATGGACATATATTTGATGATGGGCCACAGCCTACAGGCAAAAGATACTGTAATAATGGTATTTGTTTAATTTTTAAAGAAAAAATATAATTTTATTAAACTTGTACCCAGTGAATGTTGGTTATATATAATTAACAACTTAATAATTTAATAAGGTTATGAAAAAATTAATTAAAAACACATTTTATATTATCAGCTTATCTTTAATTTTACTTATACCTGCAAATGCAGATGAGTTAAAAAATATACTAAATAAAGTATATGACAAAGGTTCGAAGTCAGCAGAAACTTATATTAGCAATTTTTTAGATGGCCCAGGTGAAACAGAAGTTTCAATAACGACAAAAAATGAAAATAAACCTACGGGTAGTATTATGGTTGTAAGACCATATAGCATAGATGAAAATAGTGTAACTTTTTATCAGGCACAGCTGAATAGTTTTGCACTTTTCGGTGACACAAGGCAATCTTTAAATTATGGGGTTGGTAAAAGATTTTTATCAGATGATAAAACTAATTTTTGGGGAATTAATAGTTTTATTGACTATGATATAAAAGGAAATGCTAGAGGAAGTATTGGGTATGAGTTAAAATATTCTGCATTTGGAGCTGCAGCAAATTATTATATGGGAATTACTGGGGATAACGCAGTAGACAGTACTACAGAAAGAATTTTAGAGGGACAAGAATTTAAACTTGCAGGTCAAGTCCCTTATGCTCCATGGGCAAACATAAATTATACAAACTATAAATGGGGAAAAGAGTTAAGCTCTGATGACTCTCAAGGGAAAGTTTATTCAGGAGAAGTATTTTTATCAAACAATCTTACTTTAGAGCTTGGTTATGATGATAATAATATTAGTGACTCAATGGATTATGCAAGATTAACATATGTATATAGCGGAAGAGAAAGACCAACAGTTGCAGATGGTCTATCAGCTGAAGCATTTAATAATTCTGATGTTAGTGAAGAAATGCTAACCAAAGTTAAAAGAAGTAACATTATTACTTTAGAAGTAGAAACTACTGGAGTAGTGATATCAAATGGTAACAGCTAATGAAAAAAATATTTATAACACTTATATTATTTAGCCTTTTAATTTTTAAAAACGCATACAGTGCAACAGGAGAAGCGACAGAATATATAGTGACAATGAAAAAAGTAGAATTATGTGAAGATTCTGCTTGTGCAACATCTTATACAATCGGTGATTCAAGTATGGACGCTGACATAGCAGCAGCTAATGCAGGAGCTACTGTTGGTAGTTATGCATCTACTAGCGGTATACCAGCTGGAAAAACTTACACTCATCTTAGAGTAACATTGAGTAGAACATTTACAATTACAGGAACTGTAGAATTTGCTGGAGATGATTGTGCAACAGATGGAGGAAGCGA
>Ga0209089_10000530_pt1 | contig 35078 bp, 35 predicted proteins | sample ArcticOcean_MG_C_FD_187431 | JGI IMG/M metagenome (GOLD analysis project Ga0209089, IMG submission 187431) | Marine microbial communities from western Arctic Ocean - ArcticOcean_MG_CB2_150 (SPAdes) (version 2) | ecosystem: Environmental > Aquatic > Marine > Oceanic | place: Arctic Ocean: Canada...
CACGTTTTGGGTGCCGTCCGTGTCAGTGTCGTCCACTGCAGTCAACGTGATGGTTTGGTTAACGCTCCAGTTCCCAGCAGTGAACGTCACCGTCACTGAGCTGATCGTGAGCTCGGAGGCATCCGATGTTGATATGTCGATCATGACGTTGGTGTTCGGTGCCGTCTGCAACACCACCGTGACCGTGACCGTTGACCCTTCAGTAACAGAGGTCGCACTCGGACTGACGGTGAATGCCGCGTCGTCGTTATCGGTGTTCGCGACGGTGAAGGTTTGATCCGCAACGTTGTCGAACTCGTTACTTGAACTGCCATCCACCACAGCAATCGTCATGGTCGTGTTGACGTTCCCGTCATCAACGTCGTCATTTACCCCGGTCAACGTCACGTTTTGGGCGGTATCCCAGTTACCGGCAGTAAACGTCACGGTGCTCGCCCCGGTCGTGACCTCACCGGTGTCCGCTGATGAGACGCTTAACACCACGTTGCTCGCGGGTTCGGCGTTGAGAACCAACGAGAACGTGTCCGTGCCAGCGTCTTCGGTGACAACGGTTGCTCCGTTGGTGTGGGCGATGGTGAACCCTGCGGTGTCGTTGTCTGCGTTGACAGCGGAAACGGTTTGGTTGGCAACATTGTCAAACGCATCAGCACTCGAAGCATCAACCACCGCCAAAGTGATCGTTGCACTGACATTCCCGTCGTCAAGGTCGTCGTTGACACCGGTCACTGTCACGGTTTGCGTCGAGTTCCAGTTGCCGTTCGTGAACGTCAGAGTGCTTTTGTCGACCGTAGCTTCGCCGGTATCACCAGAGACCACCGATATGACTACATCGCTCGCTGGTTGAGCTGTCAAAACAACAGTGAACGTGTCAGTGGAACCTGATTCGGCCACACCTGTGGACCCGCCTGACTGGGTGACAGTGAACCCGGCGGAGTCGTTGTCTGTGGTGGTGTTGGTGACCACAACGTCAGACACAGGGTCATAGGTGGCGTCTGACTGGGCGTCGATCACCGCCAACGTGATGGCGTGGGAGATGTTGCCATCCACCGATCCGTCGTTGACACCGGTCACGGTGACGGTTTGTGGGGTGTTCCAGTTATCGGTCGTAAAAGCCAACTCAGCTGTGGAGACTGTGGCTTCTCCGGTGTCAGCTGAGATAACAGAAATATCTACGTCAGTCGCCGGGTCGGTTGTTAAGACCACGGTGAAGGTGTCGGTGGTTGCTGATTCAGACACCGACGTGGTGGATTTCGACAGGGTGATGGCTGCGGTGTCGTTGTCAGTGATCACATATGCGAATGTGCCGGTGGTGGCGTAGGCAGCCCACACCACTGTTGAGTTCGTCGACGTGCCTTCTTCGAGGTCGTTGTTGGCGATAGATAACGTGACGGTTTGGCGGGTGTCGTAGTTGTCGTTGGTAAACGTGATCGAGCTAGGACTAAACGAAGCACCGGCATAGGGACTGGTGAACGACACCGCTTCTGAGTTCACCGGTGGGGCACCAAGTTTCACGTCGAAGGTAATCGACGACCCTTCCACCACTGTTTGGGTGCCCTGAGTGTGTTCAGGGTCGTTGGCTGTGACAGCTCGAACGGTTACTTGGCTCGCGGGAACAGCTGGAGTGTCCTCTTCTTTCCTGGCTGCGGAACCCATATACAACCGGTCGTCACCCGAACACGCGGTGCCTGTTTCTCCGTTGGGTACTTCGCTGTCGTCAGACCACCGCAGTTTGCCGTCTGACCCCCACACATATCTCTGCACGGCGGTGTTGGCTGTGGTGAAGTCCATGTTGTCGAGGGATACCCAGTTCTTGTTGGCGAACTGGCTGCGCCAGAACGTGGTGTTGCCGTCGTGATCTATTTGGGTCCCCACCCACACTTGTGACGCCCATACCCCGTTTTGGCCAAGTGACCGGATGTAGTTGCCTATATCACCGCCGTGATTAGCCAAAGACGTTGGGTCGATGCAGTACCAACGCACAGCTGTGCCGTTGTTGGGGTCGACGAGGTATTGCTCGCCTTTCTCCATGTAATCGGTCATCACCACCTCAGACGGAAACCCTTTGAGGTTCAACCCGTCCACTGCGCCATTGACGTGATCGAATCCGGCAGTGACGCTGTGATCGTCATCCCAAATCACGATGTTCTTCTGAACAGACATGATTCCGTACATGTCATCAGACGCGGCGTCGTTGACCGTCGCGATAATCGCCCCGTTCTCGAAACCCTCGATCACGACGTCTTGCACCGGAACAACAGTGAACGTTTGGGCCGTGCTCCAGTTGCCGTTGGTGAACGTTGCCTGAGTAACCGTGTTCCCACCAGAGTCTTTAACCACCAGATCAGTACCCAAAGTGGTGTTGGCTGCTACGTGATCGTCTGCTCCTACCCACGCACCGATAGTGAAATCGAACACCACGTTGGTGGGCGGTTGGGCCCCTAACACCAGAGTGAACGTGCGGTCCGATCCGTTGACGTCGTAATCCCCATCGAACTCATGGTTGGAGTTCATAGTGTCACCTGACTGGTAACCGCCAGGGACCTCGGTGACGTTGGGATCCTCATGGGTGGCGATGGTCGAGTTCGCGTCGTCTAGCTTGAATTTACCGAACGCTGCCATGGTGACCGCAGGCGTTGTACTCGCCGACACGATTTGGACCAAGAAGTTGTCTGCGTCTGAGGCTTGAGTAACGGTACCGGCGATGAGCATGTTGCCGTTAGAAGCCTGAGTGACCGAGTAGGCGGCTTCGTCGTCAGTGCTACCTCCGTCGTATTGAGCTAACCCATCACCAGAGAACGACGTATCTAAAGCCCCAGCTGTGGTGAATCTGGCTGCAGCAACGTCCTGCCCGCTGCCACCGTTGTTGGTGTGACCTGCAGCGAAGATCTTCCCGTCTGCCTGAATGACCAAGTCTCGGTAGATTTCTGAGTCGCCGCCGTGGTCCTGACAGATCTTTCCATCACCAGAGAACGTGGTGTCCAATACTCCCGCTGTGGTGAATCGGGCGACAAGACCATCGTCACCACCACCCTCATTGGCGACGTCACAGACACCAACTACAACAATTTTGCCGTTCGACTGAAGTTCCACACCGAACCCGCGGTCCTGGTTCTCAAAGTCGGTGCGAACCCAACCATCCCCACCACCAAACGTGGCATCCAACGCTCCAGATGTAGTGAACCTGGCCACCAAAATGTCGCCTTCGGTGTGTCCGTGGTCGCTGACACCGACTGCAACGATTTTGCCGTCAGGTTGGATGGCGATGTCTTCGAACCTGTCGTCCTGATCGAAACTCAACTGATATTTGCCGTCACTAGAAAACGATGTGTCCCAGGTGCCGTCGGCGTTGATGCGTCCGATGATGGCGTCCCAGTCGGTGCTGGAGTTCTTCAGGTAGCCGGCAATAACGATTTTGCCGTCAGCGTCTAAAGCTCCAGCTCGACAATATTCGTCTTCAGATCCGAAGGTGGCAACGAACTTGCCGGCGTCTCCGAATGAGGTGTCAGCCCCGTCATCGAAGTCACTCGCAGAATCCTTCCAACCAGTGGTGGAGAGTGTGCGATACACCACACAGTCGAAGTCGGAGCCGGAGTTCGCGTCGGCGAAACCAACTGTCACATATTTGCCGTTGGCGTCGATCATGATTTCTGTTATGCGATCGGCTGCAGTGCTGAACCACTGAGCTGTGCCACAGTTCCCGTCGAACTGCTCGGCGGCGGTGCATTCACCAGCAGCGGTGTAACGCAGCATTTGCCATGACCAGTTGTTGGTGGTGCCGTTGTTGTTCCAATAGCCACCAGTGATGATCTTTCCTGAACTATCGATCGCTGTGTCAATGATGCCGTCCTCCCCTGATGAGTGGGAATCAACGACGATCCAGCCGTCGTCGCTAAACGATGTGTCCAGGTCGCCGTCGGCTGCAGCAGCTGGAGTTTGAGCTATTAACGCCAACGACGTGAACGAAATCACTGTCGCTAGGACAACTTGAAGGAGGCGAGTGAGAACCCTCACAGGTCTCTGCCTGTCATCGAAAACGCACGCTCAGTTTCGGCAGCGAACTGTTCGTCAGTGAAGGACCCGACAGCCCACGAGTACAACGCTCCTCGGAAATACGTGAGAGGGACGTGAAACTCATCCTCAGACAGCCCGAACTTCACCAACATGGCTTCTGGGGTGAGCTGCGCGGGGGTGCATGGTCCGATAGCCGGGTCCCCCGCTAAAAGAAGTATCTGCCGGTTGACGCCTGAGTCTGCGGTGAACAGGGTGACTGCGGTGCGGGCATAGGCGGCTCCAGGGTCCGCGTCGTCGATCGCAACGGCACCGTCTTCCAGTTCTCTCATCAACTCCTCAAGCAAAGCGTTGATGATGTCGCGAGGGTGAGAGAAATACCGGTAGGCCGTGGGTCGAGCAAGACCGGCTTCTTTAGCGATTTTAGAAATTGTGAGTTCGTAAATGGACGATGTACGGAGCACTGATCGAGCCGCTTCTAGGAGCGCTTCGTGTACTAACCCGTTCATCGTTGACGACATCAAATTCCCCGAACACGTAAAACCGCCTAGAGAGACAAATGTCTCTGCAGGATACGGCTGTTGAATACTAGGAGACGGGCGACATGTTAACCACGGTTCGGGAACGACCTCCCCCGAAGTTCGTTGCGCCTAGCTAGTGGTCGTCAGCTGTAGTTTCCAAGGTGTAGGGCAGTCGAACGGTGGCGATGGTGCCTGCCCCAAATTCTGACTCATAGCAAAGTTCTCCACCTGAGCGTTCCACGAGTTTGCGAGATAACTGCACCCCCAACCCAGTGCCTGAGGCAACCGCGACGGCCGCGTCAGCTCTCCAGAACGGCTGGCTTGATTCCAGGGCTTCTAAGTCGGCTTTTGTCATCCCTAACCCGTTAGGAGTGTCATCGATCACAATTTCGAAGTGGGCGTCATCTGCTCGACGGAGGAGAATAGCAACGGTGGCTTGTTTGTCGGTCTGATGGTATTTGACGGCATTAGACATGAGGTTTCGGACGACCTGTCGGATGCGGTCTCTATCCAAGGTTGCCTCAATCGTTCGATCGGGAACTGAGCGCAACGAGAGAACATCGTGATTGGAGGCAAACTCGTCAACGATTTCGTCAACAATTTCGTGGACGGGGACATTGGGAGTAATCGACAATTCGAAAGCGTCGTTTTCGAGTTTCGCTGTATCGAACATGTCTCGTACTAGATCCGACATTTGCAGCAAAGAGCGTTCAGCGGTTTTCAACGTTGCGAGTACTCCGTCGGGGAGGTCGTCTCGGCGGGTAGTGACGTTCAGACTCATTACTGCAGCGTTGAGTGGACCCCGAAGCTCGTGAGACGCATCGCCCAACCATTTCTGGCGTTGGATCAGCAACTGTTCAAGCTGGCGGTCTTGTTCGGCATAGTTGTCCAACGCCGCTCGGTCAAGGTCGTTACAGACCTCCAAGATGATGTCGTGCTCACCCTGATTCGCTGGAATGCGTATCCAGTGAGTGAGGAGTTGATAGTCGGCGGAGAACGTCGAGTCGGGGTATCGGTAGGGGGATTCGGGATCAGCGAGTACTTCTGCGATATTCAACCGTTGAGTGTGCACCCCTCGCGGTGTGTCCCAACAGGCCTGAAGGTGAGGAAGGAGCTCGTCAAATTTGAAACGCGTGTCGGTTCCCAAAGAGCCGTTCTCGGGTGGGGGAGTAGTCCGATATTGGTACCAGGCGGGATTGGCTCGCAACAGCTCAATATCGCGGATCGTGCCGTCTGCGTTGAGAACAGGAGCATGAAGCGCTACCGGTGAAGGAGAGACAAGAAAGAAGAGGCGGGCTGCATAAGCGAAGTCGAAACCCGATTGAACCAGACTTTCTTCTTGAGCTTCGCTGAACAACTCGTCAGGGATCTGATCGAGAAAATTCAATCTGTCTGTGTCGAGCCCCATCCAGCCCTTTTCGTTCATTTCAGTGCCTGTTCGATGGCTGCCTCTAGAGCTGGTAGATCGCCTTTGCTAACTAAACGAACTCCGTCGGGAAGGTTGTCGGTTGTGCCGGACAACATGATGAATTGCGATACAGGTAACCCTGAGTCTTTCGCTGCAGCTAAGACATCAAGTCCCGCTGCGGGGTGCGGCATTGAGTAGTCAGAAATAACCAACGAGAAACGAGTCGAGTTGAGTAGTTGAGTTGCCTCAGCTGCGTTGGTAGCTGTTTGCAGATGAGCGCTGGGACGCACCGCACCCATCCAGGCCACGAAAACATCAAGCTGGCCTTGTCATCGTCGACTAGAAGAATTGATTCTTGGTTAGTTGGCTTACTGTTCTTGCGGCCGAACATTTCGCTCCCAAATGATCTGCATCTAACGATAGGCGGGTATCTGTCGAGCTGAACACCGGCGGTCAATCAACCGTTAGAGGTATTTCAGTTATGCGACGGAAAAGGTCGCCGCCGCGTCAAAGCTTGGTGTCCCGCACTCTGTTTAGTCAACGTGTTCGGGGAGACGGAATTCGGGTACTAACGCAGTAGTTGCTCACCGAGAACACAACCACACCGCAGCTCTGATGGTGGCCAGTGCGTCATCGGAAACGCTGTAGTTGAACTTATCCAGATAGTAGGTGTGCATTGCGCCTTCGCCATTGCTGTAGGCGACGACAAAGGCGTCTGCTAGAAGCTCGGCTGGGGGTGCTTGATCGTGAGCAAAATGTGCCACAAGGAGCTCTTTTACTGATTTTTCTGCTTGTCGGGGGAAATAACAGTCGTCAAAGAAGTTGTGAACGAAGGCATGACCTGCCTCATGGAGCACAACGTCCGACGTCGTGCCAGTTGTAACAGCACGGGTTGACACCCAAATGGTGTTCGACCATTTGTGCCCAACGGTGTCGTCGGCGTCCCATCCTGCAGGGTCAAAAGTTCCGAGAGCACATTTGCCAAGTTTGCTTGTCGTCCAGGGGTGGCATCCGTTGACGAATGTGAGGCCTTTGAGTGCCGGATGTAGCTCTTCGGGAATAGTTGTTGCAACGTTTTCGATGTGGTTTTGGTAGCCACCTTCGACGCCTTGATAGCCGAAGCTGTTGATGGGAACTTCGGGCGCCGGAACGGTAACCGTTTGATCGGATGCCTCAGCCTGGGTGGCTTGCAATAACGCAACCCACCCCAACACCAGTGCGACGCAAACGAAGGCTATGAAGGCAACTGCTTTGGAAATGGAGAACATGCATATGACGTTAAGAACTTTGGGTTCTGACCCATATAGAGCAATTGAGTGTCTCGGTCTAGTGCAAATGCGGTAGTAGTCCTTACAAACCGATAAGGGAAACGGGTAGGTTTGGCGCATGGGAGTGTCTCGGTCAACACTCGTGCACGACATCCGAAATCAGCTCTCCGCGATGTTGATGTTGGTCACTTTGCTCGAGCGAACTGAGCTACCAGATGATGTTTCTGAGTATCTGTCGCTAGCTGGAACGGGGTTTCGTTCGGTACTTGACGAGCCAGATCTGGCTACCACGTCACACCACGATCTGAATTCAGCACTAAGCGCGCTTCTGCAGGGGCTTGAGGCGCTTGAAACGGAACAGATTAGCGACGAACTAGTTCAGTTATGTCAGGAAGCCGTTTCTCGTGTCCCATCTGCGCGAGAAACGTGGGCTGAACTCGCCCACTAACGGTCGTCGTCACCCCGTTGTTTAGGGTCGACAATCCGAAGTGGGGTCGTGGCGCTTACCTCAGTGATCACTCCGACGGGGAACAATCGGCAAAGGACCTCAGTCATTTTGCTTTTGATCGGTTCTCTTTTCGTGGTTGTCCCACGCAAGGCCGATGTTGTATTGCCGATGAGTACCGGGCTCTGTAGCGCCGACAACGAGAAATGTGACAACTCCAACTCGTGGTGTCTTCGGCCACTTAGCCGACGGTTTTTACCGCTGCTTATCAGAGCAGAGCTTTGCGGACTAGCTCAGCTCCCTCAACCATCGCACAAAGTTTTGAAAATGCAATCCGCCGGTCCAAGTACTTCATTCCACAATCGGGCGCGACAATGAGCCGCTCCGGCGACACGTAAGTGAGAGCCGACTCGATGCGACGAGCGACCAGTTCAGGGCTCTCGACATTGGGGTTTCCATTGTCGATTACACCAAGGATGATGTGCTTGTCTGGCAGCGCGCTTAAAACTTCGAGGTCAATATCGGGTTCAGCTGCCTCGATCGATACTTGATCAACGTTGCTTTCGTTCAATTCTGCCAAGAAGGAGTACGAGTTCGGTTTTTTGAAACCCCTTAAAGCGTGAATGGCGGCGTAACCAAAACACATGTGGAGGGCAGTGGTGCCCTCGATCCCGTCCAACGCCTCGTTGATCGCACTCACCGCATAGCTCTGAGCCTTTTCTGGTCTTGCCTGCATATACGGCTCATCGAGACAGACGACGTCAGCCCCCGCCAAGAATAAATCTTTGATCTCTGCGTTGACCGCTTTTGCGTAGGCCATCGCCAGGGCAACCTCGTCGTTGTAGTAGACGTCTTCTGCCTGTTGGGTCATGGTGAAAGGCCCAGGAAGGGTGATCTTGATCGCGCGATCGGTATTGGCGCGAAGAAACTCCACATCTTTCACTTCAATTGGCTGTTCCCTGACGATTGGCCCTACGACCCGCGGGACCGGATTCGGTTCACCCGTACGATCGAGGGCCACCCCCTCGTTCTCAGTGTCGATTCCACCCAACGCGGTAGCGACCCGATTCGAGTAGCTCTCTCTCCTGATCTCTCCGTCGGTAATGACGTCTATGCCGGCTCTCTCCATATCGTGTATGGCGAGAAGCGTTGCGTCGTCCTGGGCGTCTTCTAAATACGGGTCTTCGATTCGCCACAGTTCGGCGCTTCGCACTCGTGGCGGAAGTCTGGCGCGAAGCTTCTCCCGATCGATCAGCCAATCGGGTTGGGGGTAGCTGCCGACGACCGTCGTTGTGATCAGACCTGACCGAGCCATTGTGCCCTTCCCGAGCCGTACCCGTAGCGCTCGGGGACCCTTACAAATGGTCGGCCGTCGCTCTTTGGTTAAACACAAGGGTAGTCCGGTAGCGCTCACACCTAACGACGCGCGATTTAAGGCCGTTTCAACTTCTCTGGGGCAACGACCAAGACGTTGAGTGGAACCGGAAAGCCAACAGAAGCGTGCTTTTGCACTAGTCAGCTACGAGCGATCGGCCCATATAGCTCAGAAAGGAACCCTCATACGTTGATGATCAAGCAAACACACAGGACAAACCATGACAACCGCTCGATCTACAACAAACACGATTTCGGTCAACCATAAGATCTCTCAAACAGTTCTACATGCTGCCCAAATAACCGCCGTTGCATTCCTGACGCTGGTCTTGGTGGTAGGGCTTCAAGCAGCCGCTTCCGCAACCGATTGGGCGTCTGGTGGCGGTCACGCTTCCGGCCCTGGTCACTTCGAACTGATGCCTGATGACTGTCAAACAGAGTTTTATGACGTGCGCGCGGGTAAATGGGAAGCGTGTGCTCCAAACAATCAGTTCGTCTGGATTCCCGATTCCGAACCCTTCGACGTCGTTGACCAATGTGAAGCGCTTCTCTCGGCTTGCATGGGCGACGGTTGGCTCTCCGCATGGCTCGATATTGACAGGGAAAGGGTCATCAATCGTCAATACGATTTTCCGTCCATAGCTGAGTGGGCAGCGGCGTGGGAGAACGTTGACTTCGCTTCACTACCTCCAGCTCCTACAGTTGACTACACCGACGCTGGCATGGTTGCCACATGTGAGGCACTCCTCCCTGCATGTGTGCCCGGTATGCCCGCGTTACGGCCTCCGCTAGGAGACTGAGGGTTACACCCTTTTCGGGAAAAGTCGGACCATGACGAGAGAGCCAACTAGCCCGCCGGAAGAACTCAGGAGCAGATCGGTGATTGTGTCCTCGTAGCTGAGGTGCAAGCCAGTGGTGCCGCTTTGCATGATGACGTACTCCAAGAATTCCCAAAGGATGATTGCAAAGGCTCCAAACCCTGCTCCTAGAGCGGCTCGATTCCAAGGTGCAAGATTTGTGGCATCGAACATTGCGACGAACGCAGCGCACAAAAACATCCAGTTGACGAAGTGCAAAAAGTCGTCGAAGTTCTGAACGGTGTCAAAGAAACGAAACAGATTCCCGAGGAGGTCGAGGATGAAAGGGGTCACTAGTAGCGCTGTCGGAATGTACGGGAACCGGCCTTTCTGTCCTCTCAGCAACCAAATCGTTCCCATGGCAACCGACGACAGCGGGTAGCCGATTGTTCGCGCGGGCCACCCCTTGCCATCGAGTCGTTCCATGGGGACAACGAGTCCCACTAAAAGACACAAGGCCAGGCTGGCAATAGCCAGCAACATAATTCTGCGCTGCCACTCTGGTCTCACCTGTTTGAGGGTAGTCACCTGACGGGACGTGGGGGCTAAGTGGTGCAAAGACTGGGATCTCGAAGAGAATGGGTGCCTAGGTGGGGAAGAGCCAGATGTTTGAAAACTCTGGCTTTACTGTTCTGCCGCCGTTCTAGAGCTACACATTTCCCATAAACCAAACACTGCCGATACCGCGAGTGACACAAAAAACACCGTCATATCTCGAGCTCCCATCGTGCGTCGGTGCCCGCGAGAGTGAGACGACATTGTCGTACGCCAAAGTGGCCAAGATCACGAGTGTGTTGCGACATTGGTCGTCCTGGGCAAAATTCACTGCGTTGGGTCCCTTTAGTGGCCATGCACAACTTTCCCAAGGGGGTGGGACAATTTTGGTGGCAAGGAAAGTTGGTGCTGCTAATTGGCTAAGGATGCAAACACTTAGGGCCTATCGCGGGCATACGACAGCTTCGCGGTAACGAAAGTTAAGCAAGAATTAAATTCTTCTAATTGACTTTCGAATTTGGTTAACTATCGGATCAGTGAACCCGTAGGCTCTGGCTGATGCGTCGACAGATACCTGTCGTGCTTTCCACAGTGCCGAGAGTTGCTCTCGCTGATGGAACCCCAACCGCCCCAGATATCACCGAGTCTCCTTCGACCCGGCCAAAGCTTGAGGCGGTGTCTCCACGCGCCTGGCGTGCTTTGTCTCTTACGTCCTTAGCTACTGTGCTCGTCGGCTTCAACAGCACAGCAACCAACATTGCGTTAGACGACATCCGAGCAGGATTCACTGGTGCCACTGCCGCTGACGTGGGTTGGGGCGTAGCGGGCTTTTTCATCGGAACTGCGGCCTTCATGCCTCTCGCCGGGCGTCTTGCCGATCGCATTGGAAGAAAACAAATCTTCCAGCTAGGTCTTCTCCTTTTCGCATTGTCGGCGGTTTTTTCTGCTGTTGCTCCAACTGTGATCTTGCTAAATCTGAGTAGGGTTTTACAGGCCATCGCCGGAGCGGCAATGCTTCCGGCGTCGCTTGCCCTCGTGCTGCCCCTCTTCCCAGAATCACGGCGTTCAACAGCGGTCGGATTATGGTCGGCGGCGGGACCTTTAGGGGCTGGGGTGGCACCGGCTGCTGCCGCGTTCATACTTTCGGCCGCGGGTTGGCGAGCTGTTTACCTGGTGAGCGCCCCCGTCGCCCTGCTCATGTTTTGGGGCGGCTGGAAAATGTTGAAAGAACTACCGATCCCTTCCAATCAACAACGGTTAGACCTCGTCGGTGCCGCAGCTGGAACTATTGCCGTGGCCGCCGTAGTGACAGCCATCATGCAGGGCCGTGTGTGGGGTTACTCTTCACCGATCACAATCACAGTGGCCCTTATCGGAGGCGGTGCTTTGGGGTTGTTCATCGTGAACTCCTCGCGGCACCCCGAACCGCTGCTTAATCTGCATCTGTTGCGTCGACGTGGAGTGTTGGTTGCCAACACGGTCAATTTCCTCGGCTCGATTACTTCCTCGCCGCTTTGGATTGTTTGGCCACTTTTCATGAAGAACGTCTGGAATTTTTCGACTCTTCAAGTTGGGTTGGGTATAACCCTTGGTCCCGTAGCCGCAGGTTGCTCGACTCTTGTATTTAGTCGTTTGGCGGACCGCATTGGTTCGATCGGGCTGTGCCGATTTGGGACCATGCTTCAAATGGTTGCGGTCAGTTGGCATCTGACGCAACTAGGCAGTGAAGTCAATTTTTGGTTTGATTTCGCACCGGGAATCGTGATGTATGGGCTTGGATGGGGAATGAGTATTCCCTTGCTCAACGGAGTGGCGTTGGAGTGGGTGGAAGAAAAGTTCTTTGCCGAGACCAACGGCCTTTTCGGCACCCTGCGATACGCGTCGGGTGCTATCGGCACTGCCATGGTTTTCGCGTTGTTAACAACTAACGCCGGGGTTGAAGCGCTGCCCTACTACAACCGCATTCTGGCGGTTTTCTTAGTTGCCACGACGTTGAGCGCAATGGCTATGTGGATCCCAGTTGGGAAGTCACCGCTGCGTAGTTCATCAGCGCCTTAGCGGTCGACTAGCAATTTAGCGACAGGTGACGCACATTGGAGTAATGACCGTGGCGAGTGTTCTGTCTCTTTTCGCTTGGGGCGTTTTGTTTCTTAATGCTCTCACGCTGATGCTCTTCGTGTTGGCCGTCGTTCAATACCGTCGAAAAACCAAGACGGTAAATCGTGTTCGTTCAATAGCTGGGCCGCTCTCGGTGTTGGTCACCGTTGTCGCAACTCTCGGGTCGTTGTACCTGTCCGAAATTGGTGATTTGAGTCCGTGTAGGTGGTGTTGGATTCAGCGGGTCTTCATGTACCCACTTGCTGTTGTTCTCGTAATTGCTTGGCTCACTCGTGATCGCCACGTGCGTCGTTACGCGGTCCCGTTATCGCTAATGGGCGTAGCAGCATCGATGTGGCATTACTTACTTCAGCAAGTTCCATCGTTGTCTGACGCGAAATCGTGCAGCCTCACGACCCCGTGTTCTGTCACCTATATCGAAAAATTCGGATTCATCTCGATTCCCTGGATGGCCGGATCCGTGTTTGTATTAGTCCTGACGTTGTTGATTGGGTTTCGTTTCCGGGAAGGGCGTATCGGATGACTGTTGACGACGAACTGCGCCTCTGGTTGGTTGAAGCTGCTGATGCTGCGATCGAGTTTTCGAACCGGAGCGAAATTGCAGAGGGAGCGGAGAAATTCCGCTCGGTGATTGAGATAGCTGCGAGTATCCCCTTTGAATCTCAAATGCTCCCGGCTTTACGGAACCTCCACCGCGTGTCTGACACTCCCCGCGCTTGTGAGTTCGCTGCGATTGCACCATCTCTGCGGTGGGTTCAGTCTCACCGTTGGGACGACGAAGGAAACGACCGGGCTCTATGTGTTCTGTCTGACGCGTTTGAGTTGCCGGGTCTCGAAGTAGGAATCATGTACGTCGACCAAAACTGCTCGTATCCCGTTCACAACCACCCTCCACAAGAGCTGTATCTAACTATTTCTGGTTCCGCCCGTTGGAGGTATGGAGGTGCAGAGAAATTGGTCGAGGTCAAACCCGAAACCACCCTGTATAACCATCCTTCAGATATTCACACCGTTGAGGCGGGAGACACTCCGCTGGTAGCGATGTATGTCTTGTGGGGTGAAGGCCTTCGACCGTGACCGTTTGACGGAGGCGAGTTGTGAGCGCCCCCGGGCAGAATCGAACTGCCGCACACGGTTTAGGAAACCGATGCTCTATCCCCTGAGCTACGGGGGCGGATAGATCGGCGCCCAGTGGGTTTGGAAACCCGAGGAAGCGCTTTGTGTATACGCAGGCTACCTACGGTGAGCTCAATTTTTGAGGCCGCTTGCTGCTAGAACCGCTCTGCTGGCTCAAGGTGCTGCTGATTGACGACGTAGCTTGCCGCGGCGTGGATCGCTCCGCCTATGTTTCGGTGGCATCTTGAGCAGCGAACGCTGCCATCCAACGACGTGACGCTTCAGCTGACCCGTACTCCTCGACAAGTTGGGCGAACAGCTCTGCGCGTTGCGTGTCGTCGAGTGTCGAGGGGTCTGGATGTTCTGTCATAAAATCCCCTCAGCGGGCCCTAAAACCCCGAAAATGAAGAACCCCGGGTTGCTTAGAAAATCGTTTTCCCGATGATGCGTCCCATCACAGTGTTGTTGGAAGCGGACATGAATGCTTGAACCTCGGGGTCAGCCATGTTCGCCGCCCATCACCATTTGCGAACCGCGGACATCCGTTGCCCCTAAGCCCATTGCTATTTCTTTGATTCTCCCAACACCTGAAATCAACTCTCCCAGGTCGGAGGTAGTGACTGTCGCCGCCGTGATGTATGACATTTTCCACCGTTGCCATTCTCGAACCCGCCCGGTTCGATGGGCCAAAACTTTAGCAAAACACCAAAAAGGAAGAACCGCGGGTAGTCATGTCGGCCAAAACTGAAGTATTCGCTGAGTAGAGGGACGATCTACCGGGCCCGTCGGCCAAGTTGATGGTTATGATCCCCCTATGACTGATTTCGGCATAAATATGTTTCCTACAGACAAAGCGATCAACCCGATGACGCTGGCGAAAGAAGCCGAAGATCGAGGTTTCGAGTCAATATGGTTCCCAGAACACAGTCATATTCCCACTAGCCGCGAAACCCCTTGGGGACTGAATCCAGAGGCACCACCACTGCCAGAGGAATATTGGCGAACCTATGATCAATTCGTGGCACTTGGCATGGCCGGAGCGGGTACAACCAAAATCAAACTAGGTACTGGAATCACTCTTGTAGCCCAACGTGACCCAATCTGGTTGGCTAAAAGTGTTGCGACGGTAGACGCGCTTACTGATGGCCGTTTCTTATTCGGAATCGGCTACGGCTGGAACAAAGAAGAGCTACATCATCACGGCGTCAAGTTCAACGAGCGACGTGCCGTGATGCGAGAACGCATTCTCGCGATGAAAGAACTTTGGACTAAAGACGAAGCGGAGTTCCATGGCGACCATGTTGATTTCAGTTCTACCTGGCAGTGGCCGAAACCAACACAAAAACCGTACCCGCCCATCATTCTTGGTGGCGCTGCAGGTCCGAAAACCATGAAAGACATCATCGAGTACTGCGACGGTTTCATGCCGATCGCTGGACGGTACGACTTCGGCGAGCAGATCACCACGCTCAAGCAGATGGCATCAGACGCAGGAAGAGACCCTGAATCATTCGACTTCGGGCAATTCGGAACCCCGCCGAAAGCAGCGATCGTGGACTCCCTCATTGAAGCGGGGTGCAGCCGCATCGTGTTTTCACTTCCCCCCGCCGACGCGGACACCGTGATTCCCAAACTTGATCAAATCGCCGAGTTCAAAGATCAATACAGCTAACTGCGACACTGAGGCGTCCGGAATACTGATCCCGATTTTATTGCGTCAATTGTCATCGAAGGATCGAAATTTTCCTTCGTCGTACGTCGCGCCGCAACGGTCCAACGCTGCTTTCCAAGCTGGACTTTGCTTCATAGCCCACCGAAGTGATGAGATCAGACGTCGGCCTGCGAAAGCGGAACCCTTGCGAGGTGAGGCGTTTGCGAGTTCAGCCAAGCTCACAGGCAAGGTTGCAACAGCAGCGTTTCTGAGTATTCGATAACCGAGAAGTTGCGCAGGCTGAAGGGGTGGGGTGCGCAAGAATTTCCATGCTTGGTCAAGCGCTGTGGAACCTTCTAGATCAGGATGTTCGATGATCCAAGAGCGGAGTTCAGTAGCAGTTTGCGGCAGATCGGTAATACCCAAAAGTTCACCGATTCTGGATTGCTCGCAAACGAACTGGTCGGCTTCACGAGATTCGAGAGGGCGACAAAAATGTTGATAGGCATCTAAAAACGAGTCTGTAAGTGTGTTGTGAACCCAAGCACCGAGGCGAGGCTGGCTAGCGGAATAGGCGATTCCGCGCTGCGAAATGCCCGAAACCGGCTGATGTGCCTGACGTACGCGTTTGACTGCCGAGAAGACTTCTGGCATCGCTCCATAGTTAACCGTTGTAACAAATAGTGATGTCCGGTTCAGCCTCCCCAAGGGATCTGTCTCGTAGGCAGAATGGTCGGCCACACCTGCGGCCACCTCAGGATGCAGTGCTTGCAGCAGCAAAGCTCTAATTCCTCCTGCGAAGCTGGATACGTCGCCCATCACTTTCCAACTCACGCTTTCAGGACCAAACAATCCAGTGTCTTCGGGGTAAAGGTGAGTCTCGGCAAGTGGCTGTTCTCCTTGGGAGAACAAACGAACGACGCTGGCAGTCATCTTTTCCTGAAGTTTCACGAAGTCTCCGCTCTGCCCGTTACGGAATCGGCAGCCGGCGGGACGCATCCACTAAGGCCAGAGGCCAAGAGTGTCAAGACAGCGAATCCTATAAATAGAGAATTTAATTGAGTGCGTTTTGGGCTCAGCGAGTCGAATTCGAATGGCACGGTCGCTTCTCCTGCGGTGCGCTGGTTTCTGTCAGTTCTAAGAATCATGGTTGCGGTGGTTACCAAATTACGTGAGCTGCCAGGGGAGAGTCCCCCGGGACAGTGACAGAAGTAATTCTGAACCACTGCCCCGGGAGAAACGGAGACTGTGGGGGCGTCTCTAAGATTGGTTTAGCACTAAATATAAGTTCGGCGCAAATCCTTCCGTTTCGCAGCATCAAATCCCGGCGCAACGGAGAACATTTCAGTTCGAGGTGCAGACCGGTTACCGTGATCTGGGACGCTTGTTACTCAGGAGATCACTCAGTGAGCCGCATCGCTTGGAGGTTGATTCTCGATAAGTCTGTTCTGAAGCGCTTGCTGAAGTGGTTCGTAATCATTAACGCTGTGCTGGCCGCGTTCGGAATTTTGATCGGCCAGAACGGCGAATTTGTAGCACGAGTCCATGGCAGCAGTTTTCTGCTTGTTATCACTGCAGCTGGCGTGATGAGCATAGAGCTAGGCAAAGCGGGCGACCGGTTGCGGCCGCTGTGGGTCGTCGGGTCATTGTGCGTGTTGTCTACGGGGTTTGTCTTGTTGGCCCTGACCTGGGGTGTGCCGCTTCCCGAAGTCGCAGAGAGGCCACTGGCAACGGCCGCGGTAGTTGGGGTGGTTGCTACCTACTGCGCAGTTGTTTCATTGATTTCTTCACGCAGTCGCCTGCGCACGGTTTGCTGGGCGGGCGCTGTTCTGCACGGCCTATATGTGTGTGTTCTTATCTGGTTTGAGGTCAATCTGGTATCTGGGAGGATTCTTGCGTTGTTCGCAGTGGCGTTGTCAGCATGCTCGTTACTAGCTGTCATCGAGTTCATCGGATCGCGTCGAATTGGCGTTTCCGAAGGCGACTCTGCCGAGCAACTCCCGACTTACTGCCCGTATTGCGGCGCTCGGTCTCTCGTAAATATGTCGACATTCTCGCAATGTCGTGATTGCGGAGGGAAATTTCAAGCAGCGGTCTAAGTCGATCAACTAGCGACTGTCTAGATTCAGATCATGGGCTAATGGGGCGGCTTGGTGGCCAACCATCTCCCATACGTCATCTGTGTGTTTGAAGACATTGACTGCTGCGACTGCAGAAAGTGAGGCTCCGAGAAGGTTCTCTTCCACGAAGACCCATCCAACGTTTTTAGCTGTGTGGAGCCGCACATTTGAAGTGAGAAACTGCGGTGGTTCGGGGCCAGAAAAGATCTGTTGAAATGATGCTTTGATTTTCGCCCATCCAAAAAGGGTGGGCCATCCCGGATGGGTGCACCAAGTCTCTTCTGAGTTCACCCAAAGGTCGGCCATTCCCTGGATGTCTCGTCCTTCGAATAACGAATAGAACGATTGGTTTGCTATCTCCAGATTTGATTTGTCAATCACTTGGCTCTCGGACTGTTAGCCGTATCGTGAACTGCAGCGATGGGGCGAACGAAGTTTGGAAAAGCGCGGGCTCCACGGCGACTGCGCAGCCATCGAGGAGTCGACGCGAGTCAGGAATATAGAGCGGTCAGTTGCAGTACGGCCATGACGATGATCACTAGAGCATTGAAGCCACGAAAAAGGGGGAATGGAGCTTTTGCAAAGTTTTTCCCAATGTTGCTGGCTGCTATTTCGCTGTCCATGTCTTTCATCGCAGCCCCCAGGTCGGCAATTACGCCGTCAAACCAAAGCAGGGTCCAAAGAGAACCGAGAACGACCCAAGCAGCGATCGCTAGCTGAACTGCGCCAACATCAAGTGCCTCCCCGCCCCAAATGATGAAGGCAAAGGTTCCAAGTACCGAGAAAACATACGGGAGGATCACTGCCTGAGCGTCTGCTCCCCTGGTGTGTATTAGCTGTACCCAGGTTCCTTGTTGCATGCGTTACCTACCTTGTATTGAAGCCATTGTGTGGCTTGTGTGAGTGGCCCGGCTTATCACATGGGAATGCTAGGTCTGGCCAAATGGGCTCCATGGTTTGCAGATGTTTGGGTCGTGTGGGTGATTACTTTGGAGGTCCTCTAAAATATTCGTAACGCAGCCAGTTTTCAGCCCGGGTAAAGCTCTAGTGACACGAAACGAGGGGCATCCCGAGATAGTCGTCGATGGAGATCACCGCGCAACTCCTTCTATTCAGGGAGCGTTGGTATCAGGGCGACTGGCCGCAGAGAGCGCGATGAGTAGTTAATTGCCACTCAACGCCGGAAGAAGCACTAATTAGCGCTAAACTTTCTCCAGCCTGTGGAAGTGAGTTACTTGAGCATTATGAAGGAAACTGCCGATCTCATCGATGTCAACGCACCCGGGTCCTTGCCGTTCGTTGATTTTGACATTTCCGATTTCGCTGATCTCATTCGTGCCACGCAAGCTCTACAAGATTCGGGTCACTGGGCAGTCAGGACGCCCGCTGGCCCTTTGATTGTGGGATACGAACAATCCCGTCAGATTTTGCGCGACCCTTCATGGATAACCGTTCTGTCGGGTCTCGATTCTCTGCAATCTCAAACGCCGCACGAAATAGACCTCAACACCTTGGTTGATCGAGCACAGGAGCTTTTACCTGGTTCAGGTCAGCAGATGCAGATGAGACCCAATCTCTTATCAGTGGAGGGAGAAGATCACCGGCGTTTGCGGAGGTTGGTTAGTTCCTCCTTTACACCAGCTAACAGCGAGTCTCTTCGACCATTTATGCGCAACCACGCCACAGATTTGCTTGTTCCGTTAGTCAGTCGCGGGGAGGGAGATTTAGTTGACGACTTTTGTCGCCCCTACCCAATCCCAGTCATTTGTCGACTGCTCGGCATAGAAGCTGATGATCATGATCAGTTTGGTAAATGGGCAGACACAATTTTTTCCGGGCTAGATGCTGACGCAAATGCTGTTCTTGGACGGCTTGAAGATATTTCTTTGGCCCAGGCGGAACTGGATGACTATGCGACGGGATTAGTAGCAGATCGAAAACGTTGCCCTCACCAGGATCTTGTGAGTGAATTAGTCGAAGCTAGTTACGACGAGGATCGATTGAGCGTCGACGAACTCGTCGCAATGATTGAGGCGATTCTCTTAGCGGGAACCGACACCACCCGAAACCAACTGGGTTCGTTGTTAGCAGTACTGGCTGTTCACCCGGATCAGTATCAGCGTCTACGGGACGATCGAGAGCTAGTCCCTGTGGCCATCGAAGAATCACTCAGATACATCGGTGCTGTTCGTACTACTGCGCGCGTTGCCACCGAAGACACCACCGTCGACGAGTTGTTCTTTCGAGCGGGCACCACCGTGTTGCTCGGTCTTCACGCGGCCGGTTTAGGCCAACCAGATGACGGATTTCGATTTGATCTTGATCGAAAAGATCGGGCTCCTCACCTGGCATTTGGTTCGGGCCCGCACCACTGCTTGGGAGCTTCTCTTGCCCGTGCCGAACTCCAAGAAGCACTGAACGCTTTCCTTGATGTTGTACCCGCGTTTGAGTTAGCAGCACCTGTTGTATGGAAACCACTTTCTATGGGTATTTGGGGACCTGAAAAGCTTCAATTTCGACTGTTGGATGAACCTGATGAAGAACAGCAGAATCTGGAATCGTTGTTCGACTCTTCAAGCAACTCCCTCTCGACTTCGAATCAAATAGCAGCTCCTGATTACGAAAATAAATGGATTCGTCAGGCCCACGTCACCAGGCGCGCTATTTCGTCCGGTATTCCCCGCTTGGTCAACGCCCCGACGATTCCACCAGTTTTTCGCTTAACCCACACAACGCTTCGGTTCGCTTGGGCTCTTTTGACGTGGAAAGTCATGGATCGACGGCTTTCACCGAAACAGCGCACCGAGTCGCTTTACCGACGGCTTCGGATCGCAGCGGAGCGCCTCGGGCCGACTTACGTCAAATTGGCCCAACTTATCTCCGCGGCGGAAGGTGTCTTTCCTCAAGCGCTTGTCGATGAATGTTCCCGTTGTAGAGACCAGGCCAAAGCATCGAACTGGAGGAAGATACGGCGCATAATTCGCAAAGACTTAGGCCGAAGGTCCGACGTATTTGCAACTTTCGAAGAAAAACCCTTCGCTGCTGCGTCTATCGCCCAAGTTCACAATGCTGTGCTCTTGGATGGATCAGATGTGGTCGTCAAGATCCAAAGGCCCGCGATCCATAAAAAGGTAGTGCGGGATCTACGTGTTCTCGCATGGGTCGCCCCTCGCCTTGTGGGAAAGATTCCTGTAGCGGCGTTAACTAACCCGCCAGCCTTGGTTCAACTTTTCGCAGAAACTATCTCTGAAGAGCTGGACTTTCGCCTGGAGGTAGCGAATCTTTTCGAAATTCGACGAGCATTAGCAACAGGCGAGCGTGGTCGTTGGGTGGCTCCGGAGCCGCTCCTTGATTTGACTAGCGCTCGGGTGATTGTGATGTCGCGCGTTACTGGAGTTCCCCTCACGCGCCTTGACTCCGAAAAACTCCCTGAGCAAGTGGCGCGCGAAACATTCAGAAGCATGGTTGAGGCGTTACTTGAGGGTGCTGCACTCCACGGTATTTTCCATGGCGATTTGCATGCTGGGAACTTGTTTATCTCAGACGATGGCGTTATTGGCCTTGTGGACTTCGGCATGGTCGGAAGACTTGATCACGAGCGGAGACTTTCTTTTTTGCGGTATGTGACTGGTCTGATGTCGGGGGACGTGCGCGCACAGGTACTCGCAGTTCGTGATCTCGGAGCGTTTCCACCTGATGCAGATATCGAGGAGCTAGTTGACAAGCTTCAATTGAACAGAGTCGACTTTGACCCTCTGCAACTCACGGAGGAACAGTTCGTAGCCGAATTTCAGCAGCTCTTGAAAGAACTTCTCGTTAGTGGTGCTCGGATACCTAAAGAATTGATGCTTTTCGTGAAGAACTTCGCCTACTTAGCGTCGTTCATTCAAAAGTTAGATCCTGACATGGACTTGTTGTCAGAATTTTCGACCATTAGCGCTGGGTTTTTAACTAAGCACGGGTTCAGAGTGTCAGCCGAATTAGGGCTCGGCGCGCAAGACCTTGAAGTTTCCGAGTCGTCTTTTCGGCGTGCGGCTGGGATTCGTGACGATGTGGAGGTGCTGACCTGGCGAGATCTGTCGAATCGGAGAGACATCATCAAGAGTCGATTGTCACTGACTGATTCAGAGGTATCAATACCGAGAGCTAGGGGGGTAAAGACGTGACTGGTGCAACTGAGCTACTCAGTCTCAACGAAGCGGCGAAACGGTTGGGGCTGCATTACATGACCGTTTACAAATATGTCCGATCGGGCAAGTTGGCCGCTACAAAAGACGGCGGCAGTTGGCAGGTATCAGCGTCGGATCTAGACAGCCTTTCGCAGACAGCACCAGCTCCATCGGGGAGAGGTAATTGGGCGCTTGGGAAAAAATCCGGCATGTTGTTGCAAGCGTTGTTGGCAGGCGACCAACCGGGGTCTTGGTCTGTAGTGCGGGGAGCTTTCGATGTAGGCGCGAGTGTCGAAGACGTCATCTGTGAAGTGATGGTCCCTGCTATGCGCTCAATCGGGGATGAATGGGCGCATGGGCGGTTGCAAGTTTTCGAGGAACACCGAGCCTCCAGCATTGTGTCTGCCATATTGGGCCGCATTCAGGGGTTGCCGCAGCGGCGTGGCCGCAAACGCGGCAGCGTATTGATTGCCTGCCCCCCGCTCGAAACTCATGGGCTACCAGCTGAAATTTGTGCCGAACTGATTCGTAGTCGCGGTTTTGTTCCCTTCAACCTCGGTGCGGACAGCCCGGTCGACGCGATTATTCAAGCGGCACAGTCGACCGATCAGCTCCTGGCGCTGGTTCTTAGCACCGTGAGTTCCACACCTGAATCAGTGATTGTGGATGTCGTCAACCAGGTGCATTCATCGTTGCCTCAAATGCCGGTGCTAGTGGGCGGTATCTGGCCGAGCTTGCCTGAAGAAGTGATTTCGGTGAACGGATTCCCATCCATGCTCGAACAACTGGAGCAATTGGGTGGCTAGTAGCGAATCTCCCGTGGTGGTCACTGGTGCGACTGGGTACGTGGGCGGTCGTTTAGTGCCGAGCCTTCTTGCAGCTGGCCACAGCGTCAGATGTGTAGCTCGACGCCCAGAAGAACTCTCAGACCGTTCTTGGAAAGATCGAGTCGAGATTGTTAAAGCGGATCTGTCGCATCCAGAAGAGATTTCCAAGGCTTTAAATGGTGCTCAGGCCGCCTATTACCTGTTGCATTCGATGTCGTCTTCAGATGACTTCGCCGAAGTCGAATCCACAATGGCAGCCGAATTTTCAAAGGCCGCAGAACGCGAGGGACTCAATCAAATCATCTATCTAGGAGGTCTCGGCCACGATGATGTGAAGAATTCGGCTCATCTATCGAGCCGTCATCGTGTGGGACGTCTTTTAGCTTCGGGTTCGACTCCGGTCACAGAACTTCGGGCCGCAGTAATCATTGGGTCTGGGAGCGCTTCGTTCGAAATGCTCCGCTCTCTGGTAGAGGTTCTCCCATTTATGATCGTGCCGAGATGGGTTTCGCAGACACGCTGCCAACCCGTTGCGATCACAGACGTTCTTGATGATCTGGTGCACGTGTTAGGGAAACAAAATTTCTACGACAGCACGATTGATATCGGTGGTCCTGACGTCGTTACCTACCAGGACATGATGCATGCATATGCCCGAGTTGCTGGCCTTCGAAAACGGTTGATCCTTCCGGTCCCGGTGCTGACACCGAGACTTTCGTCTCATTGGGTGAACTTGGTGAGCCCGTTGCCGATTCAACTAGCCCGGCCCTTGATCGACTCTCTGACGAGCGACGTCGTCGTCGCGGACGAACACGGGGGTTATGCCAGGGAAACAAGTAACCAGGACTTGGAGCAGTCGATTGGTTTGGCTGTTTCCAAGGTACGAGGGCAAGAGTTACCGACCCGATGGAGCGACGCTCGCCGTACCGGTGAGGAGCTGGGCGCGGCCGCTCCGGACTCAAGCGACCCATCGTGGGCGGGGGGTCGAATTTTCATTGATCAGAGACACGAAGCCTGTGTCAATGACCCTGAAGCTGTGATGACCGTTGTGCGTTCCCTCGGTGGCGACAACGGATGGTTGACCTTTAATTGGCTATGGACAGTGCGTGGTTTTGTAGACAAAATTTTGGGAGGAGTTGGAGTCCGCCGCGGCAGGCGCCATCCAACGGAGCTAAGAGTTGGGGATCCCGTCGATTTTTTTGAAGTCGTCGAAGTAGGTCCCCGCCTACTGCGTTTACGTGCAGAAATGAAGGTCCCGGGGCATGCGTGGCTTGAGTGGCGGGTAAACGTGGTGGACTCAGGGTGCGTCGTAGAACAGAAAGCAATTTTTGTTCCCCGAGGCTTATGGGGACGTTTTTATTGGGTGTCGCTGATTCCCATCCATGCTGTCATCTTCAGGCGAATGTTGAAGGCGATTGTTGACCGCGCACAGGCGCAGTCGGGCGAAATATGAGAGCGGCGGGAGTACCTACGTGAGTAACAAAGCTTCGGGCTTTGGCATTCTTTTAGGGTTGGCCTTGGCTGTAGCTATCGCCCTTAGTGGCGCGAGCGGCGCGTGGACTCAATATGACACGCCACCAATTTTGGTGGCAGCTGCCGTGGCCATTTTGGTGCAATGGGCAGCGTTCGTCTTCGCGTGGAGGCGCCAGTCGGAACACTTTTTCGACCTCACCGGATCAGCAACGTTCATATCGGTGGTGTTAATTGCTGCCTTTTTGTCGAGGGCGGCATTGGGGCCATTAGACATCGCGTTAGGGGCAGCCGTTATCGCTTGGGCCCTACGATTAGGCGCTTTTCTAGTTTCTCGGGTCCGTTCGGTTGGATCGGATAAGCGTTTTGAGGCGATAAAGCCAAAATTTCTGTGGTTTTTGATGACGTGGACTTTGCAGGGAGTTTGGGTTGTTGCAACGGCTTCAGTGGCACTGGCAGTCGTAGGCGATGGACAAGCTCAATCGATAGGCGTTGTGGAACTTGTTGGGTTGTTGCTGTGGCTAGCCGGGTTGGGTATCGAAGTTGTTGCCGATGAGCAAAAGAGACGTTTCCGTCAACAAGGCGCGGTCACATTTATTACGACCGGTTTGTGGAGTAAATCGCGCCACCCAAACTATTTCGGCGAGATGTTGCTATGGAGCGGGCTGGCGTTGGCGGCGTGCCCATCGCTCATTGGTTGGCAACTCGTAACTATGGTTTCGCCGGTTTTCGTTTGGGCGCTTCTCATTAAAATCTCAGGAGCTCCCATGTTGGAGGCAAAAGCTGACCGCCGGTTCGGAAACGATCCGGAATATGTGGCCTATAAGAAGGCAACGCCTTTGCTAATTCCCCGACTGTGGTGATTTATCCGCTTGGTGTTGGGTTACCCACCTATCGATCTCCGTCCATTGACCATCGAGCCATTGAATGAGATTTTCTTCTTCTAAGAGGGTCGGGACAGTGGTGCGAGAAATCCGTTCGATCTTGAATGTCAACGGGTTTCGAAGTGGAACTTCGTTACGTAGCTGTTGCATTGAAGAGATGTCAGCAACACCAACGTGGTTGCAAAAGACGAGGTCGGCGTGAGACGTTGATAAAGCGGCAAGTGTTCCTGCGGTGCGTATGGGTAGAACCGAACGCAACTCCTGTGCTGCGTTAACGCGTTGCGGTGCAGTTTCGGTGAGCGCTGAGACTGCACGGGCCAGCTTCCCGAGAGAGAACCTTGTGCCCTCAGGAAATATGACCAGCGCTTCGTCAGATTCAAGGTCGCTGGACAAACGGCTGATATTTGCGAGTTCGGATTTATTGTCCAATGAATCTCTGTTTACGAAATAGTTCGGAATTCGGTGACCGACGATGTCTAGACACGGATCTAAAAGCAATTGCTTTTTGAGTACAAACCTCAGACGACGACCGTCACCTGCTAGCAGGGCTGCTGTTAACAAAGCGTCTCCTTGGCTGCCATGTCGGGCCAGAACGATGACAGGTCCATCTCGCCTTAACTGATCGGTTCCCGTGATGCTCCAGCGAAGACCAATGGTGAATTTTGCGCCCGTCGCCAAGCCGCGAGCCCAAAATCGTTGTAACCGACTGTGAGCGCGTCGCGACGCAATGAGGGTGAGCCGATGCCCAGGCGCGAACCTCACCCAAAGCACAAACGCAAGTACGACGCCAAGAAACTCCATCGAAAGCCACCAAGCGCCAAAGCAGACGAGCCTTGTCGTTGCGAACGTTCTGTCTCTGAGCATGTCGTGCGTACAAGTAAGAACGACCAGAACTGGCAAAAGTACCCACGTGAGGCCGAAGGCTATAAATAGTCCAGGAACAGTTCTAGAGCGACGAGCCCATTTAGCGCCTCTTGTTGAATGCCCAACCGAAAAGTTAAATAGAGGTGATTCGTCGTTGTGACGTCGTGCAGTCATCTCTGCCACGAATTCCGACTAACTGCCAAGCAGCAACCTAGGTCGACCAGTTCTTTCATTGTGATCGAGATCGTCGGTGTTTGAAGATTTGAGTGCGTTCACGATGATTAACTAGCGCTTGTGGGTATCCAGTTACCTCACGCACAGCTGATGTCGGATTGAGTGCGTCCATGGCGTTAAGCCCAGCTAGCTCCGGTATCCATTTGCGAATGTACAAAGCGGTTGGGTCAAATCGTTTTGCCTGAGTCGCGGGATTAAGGATCCGATGAGGGTTTGCATCAGTTCCGGTACCTGCGACCCACTGCCAATTGAGATAATTGCTGGCGACGTCGCCGTCGATGAGCTGAGACATGAAATAACGCGCGCCGAGTCTCCAGTCCTGATGCAGATCTTTGATCAGAAAGGAGGCAGTTACCATTCGCACTCGGTTGTGCATTAACCCATCAGATTTGAGCTGACGCATTCCAGCATCGACAAGCGGGAATCCTGTGGTGCCGTTTACCCATGCTTGAAACTCCTCATAGCAGTAGACCCAATCGTCTCCTCGGCTCCGGTAGTCCTGCCGTGATGCTTCTGGGTGAAAATCGAGTATTTGAGCGTAGAAGTCACGCCAGACCACCTGCCTAACGAATGCTTCGCTGTCATCAACCTGGTTCGCTAAAACCACGACCTGCAGAGGAGAGACACAGCCGAAGTGAAGATAAGGCGAAAGTGAAGAGGTGCCATCGATAGAAGGAAAATCTCGGGCGTCGCCGTATCGCTCTATACCGTCCTCGAGCCACCGACTGAGACGTTCTTGTCCGTGCGACTCGCCGCCCTTCGTTTTCCCAGGATCGAGATGCAGTCGTGTTGAAGGGCGAAGAAGTTCACGTGAAGATGAAACGCCAATTGTTTTTGGAGCAGGTAGAACGGTCCGTTTGGGGACTAGAGACCACGCACGCCAATAGGGCGTAAAGACCTTGTATTCACCGCCATTCCCTGGTTGGACGGTTCCCGGTTCGACCACTGTGACGCCCGGGTGGCGGTGTAAGGCTATGCCCCGAGACTCACACCAGTTATCAAGCAAGTTCAGACGGTTCTTTGCATACGAACTGTGATCATCCGCAATATGAACGTGTTGTGGGAGGGTCTCCTCGAGGTACCGACAAACTTGCTTGAGCCAGTCACCTTCTCTGATTTCCAAACGGGCGCCACGTTCTTCGATGGAGCAACAGAGATCATGGAGTGCTTCATGGAGGAATTCCACTCGTTTTAGAGATGAAGTAGAAGACGCCAAAATTCGGCTGTCGAGAACAAAGAGGCACCCGACTTTTTCGGACTCGCAAGCCGCGACTAGGGCGGGGTTGTCGGTCACCCTCAAGTCACGGCTGAACACCATGACTGCTTGTCCTGAAGTCCGGGAAGTCAACGTAGCGGCTCCATATGCCTCGCGTTGGGTTTAACTGTTAGGGCTTGGACACCCATTTGGTTTTATTGAAGATCTAGTAAATGGTCGTTGGAAAGTTGGTTCAAAGTTTTGACCACCGTGCGACGGGCGCTTTCTGAGGACACTCCGACCATTTCGCCGATTTCACGGAACGTTCGCTCAATGCCGTCATCAAGTCCGAATCGATAGCGGACCATACGGCTCACTTTGGGACTGATTTTGCTCAGCGCCCGTTCAATGCTTTCTTTTTGATGCCACTCGGTGACTAAGTCATCGGGGCTGTCGGCATCAGAAGCGAGGACGGCGTAAAGATCTTTGTCTTCGTCGGCAAGCATTGGGCCGTCGAGCGAAGTGACCCTTGTCAAAGCGTGAACTCGGCTCATTTCACTAGAGAGATCCGGACATGTTGCATCCGCCCCACGTAGCTGCCGTCTTAACGCGTTATGGGTGTCAGCGGGAATTCTGATGAGGTTGCTGTGTTGATCGATGAGACGGTTGACGGCTTGTCTGATCCAAAACGTTCCGTAGGTGGAGAACTTGAACCCCTTACGGCCATCGAATTTTTCTACGGCATGTTCTAAACCGATGTTGCCCTCTTGAATCAGGTCTTCAAGTTCTAATGAACCAGGAACTGGGTATTTCTTGGCGATGCTTACAACTAGCCGAAGATTGCCGAGGATAAACCGCTCTTTGGCTCGAGCTGCTCGTTTGACAGTTCTCTCGAGCCGTTGCAGCTCGTTGAGGTCCCGGTAATCACCGATTTCCATTTTCTCTGCCGCCTCGCGCCCACGGCGAATTTGATCAGAAAGCTTTACCTCCTCATTTTTGTCAAGAAGAGCGTGGTTGCCGATTTCGCTGAGATAAATGCTCAGAGTATTGGGGGATGATGAGGACACGGTTTTTAGCCTTTCGTGAGTGTTAGGGAGTTGCGATCGGTGTGATGAAGTGGCTGGGACGGTTTGCTCTCAGGCGGTGCTAGCGAATTCCAAAAGAACTCGTGGTTCCAAATTTGGACGGCAGTATTAAAAATGTTGCCTGTCGCACCTCTAAGCGCTGGGTCGAGAGGTCTCGTGTCGCCATCTAGCAGCCTGTTCAGATTTTCGACATAGCCCGCTTGATGGGCACCGTGATGGAGAGTCGCTCTCGCCTCGGTGATGAACGGCTGAAGGGCGCTACTCGGGTATGGAAGTGGAGTGAGTCCGATAGTCACGCTGTTCCTTTCAGTGGCTCAAGTTTATCAAGGTTAGCACTAATTAGCACTAATTAAATGAACCCAATAAAGTACCCCTGGTCACCATTCAGGTGGAGAGGTTCTCGAACCCGGCTTTTAGGCGCTCAAGGTTCCCCGACCAGACCCGATGCAAAATCGGCCGCGCAACTAAAGCGCCTAGCCGACCGCCAAGGAACCAGGGGAAGCTGAGACTTTCAGCCCACCGAAAGGTGGTTTGGTTTTGGCCTGAAGGGGTGAGGGAAAACTGGCCCCGACCGCTCACGATGCCGTCGTGACGCACCCCCATAACTCGGGCTGTTTCCCATTCAGTGATTTCCATTTTGTCTATTAAATGAAATGGCCCAATCCGTGTGTCACATTCGAATGTGGTACCGACACCCTTTTGGATATCGGAGGTGAACCGGATTGCGTGTGCATCTTTCATCCACGCCACGTGACTCGCGATGTCCTCAACGTATTGCCATATTTCATCGGGAGTTCGGGCGATGACGACGGACACGTCAATTGGATGTTTTGTGTGCACTTCTAAGTCTTTCTGTCGCTATGAAAGGGTTTGTTGGGCGGCCAATGCGGTGAGTGGGAGTTTGAGTGTCCATGCGGCTGTGCGAACCCAATTAACGCGTAATAGCTCGCTTATTAGATGGGACTCCCCGCGTGCAATCCGCGAATGGAGGGGCACGGCTTTGAAGGCGGTTACGAGAATCGCCAACATGAGTAGCAAACAGGCGAAAACCGACGGTAGTAATGCGTTTCGTGGGATCAACAAAAATAAGTATCCGGTAGCGAGCGCTTCGAGCACCATTGCAGGCACGACCACTCGAGTAATCAGTTTTTGATGTTTAACCGAGATACGAACAATGGAGTCTTTCCCAACTTCCCCAAGTAGGGGGTAATGCACGACTTGTATGAGCCAAATAACCCCTGCCATAAAGGCATTGGATGAAATTGCAAGGATGAATACGAAAGAGCTCACTGCGGCCTGACCCAGGTATCGCTTGCCTGAACCTCAAGACGACTTGGACTGCAACCCTTCATTGGGGAAGGTCGTCTTGTTGGTCTTCAATCGCGGCGTCGCGATCGACCCTGGTGTATGCGGGTTGGGTCGCGAATTGGCCTTCTGGGAACGCAAGTGGCGCGCGATGCCCGTACTCCATGTCCTTAGTGGAGGCCTCACGGCCATTGAAATAAGCGGCTAACAACACCCCCCACACTGAGACTCCAAATACAGATGCTCCGAGGCACATAAGAACTGTTTGGTTCACTGGGCTCTCCGGTCATCCGTTAACACCAAAGTCCCTAGTGAGTGAATAGCGGGCACCCACAGGCCGACGAAAAGGCCCTGGTCTCTGGCACCTGAAAACCACAAGCTCACGGAAAGGACTAACGAGATAAAGCCTCCTGCCATAAACAAGAGTTTTGGTTTAGACAAGAAAAGAGAACGTGACTTGAAGTTTGTTAACACCGGCTATCTCCTTCATGGTTTCTAAGAATTACCACTAAATAACATATCGAGTTACGTGAGATGTCACTCCCATTTGATTTTTAACTTGATGTGTAGGTATCGATGGTCCGTCTCGACCGCTCTTTGAATCTTGGTTTGCATCGAGTGAGGTAGCGAACTACGGGCCAGTAGCGATGGTCACCTAAAATTTTGCTCGCTAAATCTGCGACACTATGAGCATGCGCACTAACCCCTTGAAGACAGCATTGGCAAGTGGCGAAACACATTACGGGACGATGGTTTTTGAATTCCTAAGTGCAGGGTTACCCAAAATCCTCGAAAATGCTGGTTCGAGTTTCGTTTTCTACGACATGGAACACAGCGGCTTCTCCATGCAAGAAATGAAGATCCAACTTGCATTGTGTCGAGGGCTCAACATCGTCCCGCTAGTTCGACCTCCCGACACCACTTACCAGTACACAGCGACTCTTCTAGACCTCGGGGCCATGGGGATGCTGTTCCAGATGTGTGAAACCGCCGAGCAAGCTGAAGAATTCCTGAAATGGACTCGCTACCCCCCGGCGGGACAACGCGGAGCCATGTTCGGTGGAGCCCACGATGATTACAGTTCCGAATCTGTCCCGGAGATCATCGACGGTGCCCACGAAAGAACAATGGTTTGCGTTTTGATCGAATCGGCCAAGGGCCTTGCAAACGCTGAAGAAATTATGTCGATACCCGGAATTGATGTCGCCCACCTAGGCCACGGTGATCTCTCGCTTTCGCTGGAGGTGCCGGGCGACACGGCCCACCCGAAGATGCAGGAAGGCATCGATACAATTCTCGGAGCCTGCGAAACTCACGGAAAAACAGCCGCATGCCTCGCTGGCTCAGTAGAGACGGGAATCGAATGGGTTACACGTGGATTTCGAATGATCAGCTATAGCTACGACATCGGCTTAATGGCATCGGCATTGCAGACCGGAATTGACCAAATCCGCGCAGGAGTTACTGAAAATGGATCTCACTGATAATCAATGTCAGGAATTTCGAGACCGCGGGTGGCTCGTAATCCCAAACGTATTTGATCAAAAAGAAGTGCAGCTGTTAAGCGACGCTGCGCTTGAAGTACTGGAACGTCCCGGGCCAGAGGTAGGGCGCGAAGCCGATGGTTCCCCGCACGTCTCCTGGGGTATGCACCTTTTTAACGAGCAGCTCGCGTTGTTATGCCGGCACAAAAACCTTATTAATCCAAGTCGCACCCTCCTGAACAGTGACGTTTACGTTCATCAATCGCGGATCAACTTGAAGCAAACAAACGGATCGATTGTCGCATGGCACCAAGACTTCGGGACCTATCACCGCGTTGATGGAGTTCCCGAACCCCGGGGAATAATGATCGCCGTATTCCTTGATGACGTCACAGAGGTAAACGCTCCACTTCTGGCTGTTCCCAGATCCCATCAAGAAGGATTGGTATCAACCGCGCGAGTGGATCCCGACGCACCGGACTTTGACCAGGTATCGAAATATCGCTACGACATCAGTGATGAGACGATGACCAGATTGGTTGACAACTACGGCCTGGAAACCATCACCGGACAAGCAGGCTCAGTTGTATTTATGGACATGGCGATCGTTCACGGTTCGACCGTCAACATCAGCCCACTACGCAGACTTCTCCTCTACGTCAATGTGTGCCCAGTCGACAATCGAGGCGAAAGCTTTGAACGGCCCGAGTACTACGCTGCGCGTGATTTCAGCCCGATTATCCCCATCGATTCTGCTGAGCTTCTTGCTTCCGGTCCAGCATGATTTTGGAGTTTGAACCTTTCAGCAATAACTTCGGAGCGCGACTACACGGTCTTGACGACGGGCGCGTCTTAGACGACGGTCTTATTGATGAACTCCGAAGCGGACTCATCGAGAACGGTGTGCTGTTGATGCGCGGTCAAGAGATCTCCCCCGCTCGTCTAGTCCAGCTAGGCAGGGCTTTTGGAGAACTTGAAATCCTCCCCGAACCCGATAAGCGTCACCCCGACCACCCCGAGATTTTCGATCTCACCAATGTCCGCAAAGACGGCGCTGTGGTGGATTTCGAAGAACCCCAAGCCGTGTTTTTGAGGGGAACTGAGCGGTGGCACACCGACAGCTCATTTCGCGAAATTCCATGCCTATGCACAATGCTCTACGCAGTAGAAGTTCCCGAATCTGGGGGTGAAACCCAGTTTGCCAACATGTATGCAGCATTGAAATCTCTTCCGACATCGCTGCGCAACGAGATTGAGGACAAGAATCTGGTCCACAGCTACGTCTACAGCCGAGCGAACAACCCGGGCCGAATGGATCCGATGAGCCCCGAAGAAGAATCTAAGTACCCCCCTGTTGCCCACCCATGGGTGAGAACACATCCGGACGGACGGAAGTCCCTCTACATGGGGGCACATGTCTCCCACGTCGAAGGAATGGATCACAACGAAGGACGCGAACTCATTCAAGAGGTGCTAGCAGGAGCTACAAAAGAACGTTTTGTATACCAACACGTATGGCAAGCCAACGACCTAGTTGTGTGGGATAACCGATCAACTCTCCACCGGCTTCGCCCCTACGAGATCACAGAACGCCGACGGGTCATGCATCGAGTGACCGTTGCCGGTGTAGATCCCGTGGTTTAACTCTGCTGCGTCAACTGAGTTTCGACTTCAAGAACTCGATTGTCGGGGGCCATAGCTCGGCGGCAAGGCCCTCGTCGAACGTTCCTCCCGGGTTTTCCTCGTTCATGAATCCGTGACCGGCATCATGGATTGTGATCTCAACATCTTTCCCCATGTCGCGCAGGCGCTGACCGAGTTCTTGCGCTGCTTTGGGAGGAAAGAAGTCGTCCGGCGAAGCCATATGGCCATTAACTGACGCTGTGAGACCCTCCCAGTCCGGTTCGCCCTCACCCTGAGGAAAGCCGTAGAACGGAACCGCTGCTTTTACAACATCGCCACGATTCGCAGCAATCAGGAAACTCAACAAACCACCCATACAAAACCCGATAACTCCGACACCGGTTCCATTATTTGCATCGTGATCGGCCAGATAATCAACAGCACCACTCATATCGCGAGCGGCACGATCAGGAGGAAGATCCGTCATCAACTGCCCGGCCTTATCCATCTCGTCATGGCCAGCCAACTCACCGTGGTACAAGTCAGGCGCAAGAGCCACGAAACCGTGTCCCGCGAGAAAGTCTGCGACTCCTTTCATTTGCGGGTTTAGCCCCCACCACTCTTGAATCACCAGCACGGCAGGTCCAGAACCGCTATCAGGAACCGCTAGATGCCCGCGGGCATCGTGCCCATTGCTTGCAAACGTAACCATCTCACCCATGAGAAGGACCGTAGTCGCGTTTGAGACTCAGCCGCTCTGATCGACGATGTTTGGTCCGGTCCAACCCGACGGCTCTCGGTTGTCTTGATAAATCATCTCTTGTTGATCAGGAGGAACGTAGAAATACGAACCTGGTCGGAATCCGTAACCAAGATCGCCTAAAAGACGTCTCTGACGCGGTGTTAGTTGCCCAGTAACTTCCGGTGTTACTTCGTGGTCGTAGCTCCGAATAAACATCTGAGCGTAGTTATAGAGAAGTGTCTTTCTGGCTTTGCCGGAATAATTAGGTGACGGCCCATGCCATAGAGAATGAGAGAACAGATAACAGTCGCCGGCGCTGCCGGGAAGCTGCACTGCCCCCGGAGAATTTGGTGTGGGTGGCTCGTCGCGGCGCCACGGGAAAGTGCGCAAATGACTTCCCGGAAAGACAGTAAAGGCGCTGGCATCTTCGCCGGTGACGTCGCTTAGTAGGTACATCGCTTTCATAGCCAAAGGTGGCGACGTCTCGGAAACCCGAATTTCTCGAAGCCCCTCACCACCATCGGTATGGGTGTACCCCGGGAAGGTGTCAGTCGAGGGGCGAACAATGGCCTGAGTCATGGACAACATGATGTGAGGCCCCATGATGTCGACAAGCAAATCGAACAATCCGGGGCGATCAATTAGGTCAAGAAAGTGTTGGCCGTAGTTGAGGAGGTCGCGCCGATCCATAAAGCCATCGGGGTCGACGCTCTTCGAGGTATCCATCCACTCGTAATGACCTAGTTGAGCTTTGCCGGGTTCGTAGCCCGGCAACAAACGCACTCGGTCTAGCTCTTGACTAAAGAACTCCACCTCGTCGGGAGCTAGCACTCCATGAAGATGCAAATAGCCGTCCGTCGACCATTGGTCCCGTTGCTCACTGGTCAGGCTTTCCACTATCGCCCCCTCGTCCTCATGAACGACGCTACTGCCCCGGTGAAGGGTGTAACACTTGAATTGTCCCATCAGGAGACCTCATGAATTTGCGTCCTAGCCCACACGCCCCTTTTTCGTACGTGCCCGGTATCGATCCTTACTCCGGTGGCGTTGTCGCTGCTCCGGGAGCTGAGATTGTTCATGTCACTCTGGCTACTGCAGTGCCCTGGCGCCTCGGGTTTGAACGAATTGAAGAGATCGCGTCTGACGAAGGATTGAAGCGAACGGCGCTGTGCGCGGTTGAGTTGCGGTGCCCCCGACCCCATTCGTTTGAAGGGTTCGCTGATTTCAACAAGGAGTACAGATCCCTTCTCGGTGACTGGGGTTTGCTTGTGGGAGACGACAACCCCATCGCTCGTACCAACGTTGCACCTGCACACCACCCTCCCGATGAGACCTCCCTGTATGCCTTTAGCTACGTTCGCTCGGCACCAGCGGAGCGTCCGGCATCGTTCGTGGTTGCCGGCGCCGGTGACTTGATGGATCAAAGTGATCTTCAGCCCAGCAGCATCGTTGGCGATGGCGCGGAGGGGGCCGAGGCGTGGCGTCTACGAATTGCCCAGGTATGTCAGGAAATGGAAGATCGCATGTCCGCAATGGGAGTTGCATGGAACGACTGCTCAACAGTCGATGTCTACTGTGCCCACGACTGGTTCTCACAAGCGGGAGCGACATTAGTGGGGCGCGTAGGGTCCGCTGTTGGTGCGGGTCTGCATTGGCATATTGCCCATCCGCCTATTGAAGGTTTGAGCTTTGAGATGGATGTTCGACGCGTATCGATCGAGAAAACACTCTGAGTGTTAAGGCACTAGGAAAGTCATGAGGACAGGACTGATTAAGCCCTGGTTGATTGCATCTGCGGCGTTGTCGCGCATCTCC
>Ga0209089_10000539_pt1 | contig 34780 bp, 30 predicted proteins | sample ArcticOcean_MG_C_FD_187431 | JGI IMG/M metagenome (GOLD analysis project Ga0209089, IMG submission 187431) | Marine microbial communities from western Arctic Ocean - ArcticOcean_MG_CB2_150 (SPAdes) (version 2) | ecosystem: Environmental > Aquatic > Marine > Oceanic | place: Arctic Ocean: Canada...
CAAAGTTTCTTAGAAATACCAGGGTTGACTTCTCGTTCAAGTGGTTCAGGATTTATTGTAGCGAGTTGGTCGCCAACAAGTGGATGGATGTCTGCTGATTCAATTGGTTTCTCAACATCTGGCTATGTTGATGTTGATATTGTTGTTGATTCACAGGGTGATGTTTGGTTTTCTGGTGCTTGCGCCGGGACTGTATATATGCATGGTACAAGTTATTCAGGCAGTAGTTCTTGGAATATTTGCATAGCAAAAAGAGGGGTTACAAGTTCGTGGAGTAATATCTACCGCTCAGGCCCACAAGCCCAGTATGATTTATCTCTCGAGGCTATGGTGGCTCACCCAAATGGCGGCGTAGTATTCTGGGCGAAATCAGGTTACTACAATGACCCAAGTGCTAGTAATAATAACAAATATGTGTATGGAAAAGGTGCTTTAATTAGACTATATTCTTCTAATGGAACAATGTGGTGGATGGGAGAGCCAACCTGTAGTAGTGGAAACTATTGTAGTTGGGTTGAGAGTTTAGATGTCACAAGTTCAGGTGATGTTTTTGTTTCGGGTTATTTTGAAAATAGTGTATCTTTTGGAAGTTGTTGTTCCGTTAATTCGGGCGGCGGAATAGATGGTTTTCTAGCAAAATTCAATTCAAGCGGTTCTTGGGATTGGTCTATATCTCTTGGTGGAACTTCAAACGATAAAATCCTTGATGTACGAAATATAGGCAATGGAAGTATTGCTGTTGTAGGGGACAAATCGGGTGTAATTAGTGTAGGATTAACTACGTTATCAAGCGCAGGAACTGGTTTTGTTGCCATGGCAGCAGATCAAGGCACATGGGAATGGGCTGCTCAACCAACAGGCAATACAATCGTACAACAAGTAATCTCAACTGGGAACGGAACCATTGAAGTGGCTGGTATTTTGGAATATCAAAATTCAGCTAGAACATTTGGTTTAGATTCACTTAATTCATCAGATGGAGATGATATTTTCCTTTCTCGAATGAGTGCTGATGCCGATGCTGATGGCATTACTAATAACAGAGACAACTGTCAGCAAATTTACAATCCTAGCCAGACAAATTATGATGGTGATAATCTGGGTGATATTTGTGATGGAGATGATGATGCGGAGGGTATTTCAGATTCAGTAGATAGTTGCCCAATGGGGGCACTTGGCTGGACTTCAAACAATACCACCGACCATGATACAGACGGTTGTAAAGATGATATTGAGGATTCAGATGATGACAATGATGGCCGTCTTGACAGTAATGATGCATGCATGGTTGGCACCCTGAATTGGACTTCAAATGGCACAACCGATTACGATACAGATGGTTGTAATGATTCTAATGAAGATTTAGACGATGACGATGATACAGTCAATGACACAGCAGATGCTTGTCCAAAAGGAAGTTTAGGTTGGTTATCTACGCCCTCAACCGACCATGATGGAGATGGTTGTTTAGATTCTGATGAAGATGCTGATGACGATGATGACGGAATAGGTGATGAATATGATTCCTGTAATCGCGGTGAATTAAATTGGACATCATCTAATGTCACAGACAATGACGGTGACGGCTGTCTTGATGCTACTGAAGACCTAAACGATGATGATGACCATTACCAAGATTACGATGATTCATGTCCAAACGGCACTGTTGGATGGTATTCTGGTAGCATAACTGATTACGATGGTGATGGTTGCAAAGATTCAGATGAAGATTTGGACGATGATGCTGATGGAATTTTGGATGTAGATGATAACTGTCCTAGAGGAGTGATGGGTTGGGTTACTAATCCTACAGTTGATTTTGATGCTGATGGATGTCATGACTGGAATGAAGATTCAGATGATGACGGTGATGGGGTATCAGATCTAATTGATGATTGTTCAAGAACAACAGCAGGAGAGAGCCCCAACGCAGATGGATGTGCCTCGGGAGAAATTCCAGATGGGAACGGCGGTGGAGGAAGTTCATCAGTGAATTATACAGAGGATAACACGTTTGTCAATAATACATATGTGAATAACACATACGTGAACAATACATATCAAAATAATACTTTGAACAACGATACATTCCAAAATCAAACATTCCAAAATAATTCATACAATAATGATACATTCCAAAATCAATCTTTCACCAATAATACAAATTTGAATCATACAATAAATGAAGGTGGTTTAGTAAATAATAGTGGTGAGGAGCAATTAGAGACCGCCCCGGAAGGAGATACATCCTCTGGAATGTCTTGGTTACCCTTAGTTGTTGTAGCCTTGATGGTATTGCTCCTCTTTGTTCAAGCATTACACCTTGTAAAGAAGCCAGCGCTTCCGTTAGGGCCGCCAGAGAGTATGTTGGTGGAACAAGAATTGTTTGATGAAGTGGACCACACTGATGTGGTTGTTGATATGCAAGAAGATTTTGATATAGCATCTAAAAAGGCGGCGGACCCAGTACTTGAAAGTGAAGTTTCAGGCGTACTAGAATCGAAAGGGCCTCCGCTTGTAGTTGAAAATCCGATTATTTCAGATGGTTTTGAATGGGTTGAATGGCCAGAAAGCAGTGGTCAAAATTATTTCAGAGAGGTCGGTTCAATCAATGAATGGCAAACATGGCCTGTAGAGTAATTTTCAAAATTTAAGATATTGCAAAGCCAAGCCCCTGAAAATACAATAAAAACCACGTGGCGCCCCGACCGGAATTTGAATCCGGGTCGAAGCCTCGACAGGGCTTCATGATAGACCACTACACTACCGGGGCTAAGTGAATGGCTCGGCCAAAGCCAACCTGTATTTAATGAGAACCCAACTCGCCGTAATGAGAGACATGGCCAAGAAAGGAGATTCATCAACCGGCGCGGCTGATAATGAAGAAGAAAAATCTTCACCAAAAGGACCGCCCATCGGGCCACCAAGCGGGCCACCAAAAGGCGCACCAATGGGTATGCCTATGGGAATGTTTCCAGGGATTACTGCCGCCAATGCACCACCACAACGGACTGCTGAAAACCCTCCTGAAGTTCAACAAAGTAATGCGGAGCAAGAAGATGATACAGAGCCGGTTGCTGACGTTGATACATCTGTTGATGATGATGAATTTTCAGATGAACCCCCAGCGCCCTCAGTGGATATTGGTGGTATGATTGGTCAATCAATGGCTGCAACACCAATGTCAGATGTTGAGGCCCTTCGGGCCGAGAATGATTCAATGCGAAATGCGTTAACAAATGCTACAAGTATAATCAATGAAATGGATACTCAACCAATGCCACCAATAGTTGGTGATGGTTTTGTTGTTCCCGCTCACGTAGTTAGTGACTTTGTTCGAATAGGGCGCCAATTACAACGGGATGGGCTTTGCCATGCAACAGTTGGAAGTATTTCCACACTCTCACTTGATCAACCAAACCTTGTACATATCACCAAAGAAGGGTCCCCTCTAGGTCAGTTAGATGAGCGTCATGTTGCTTCCGGCAGACTAGGTGAAATGGCACCACTGGATGTAGGAAGTGCCTGGAAAATTCACACAATTATGCTCGCAGTAACTTCACTTGAGCACAATGGTAGTGCCGCTTGCGCGCACCTCCCAGCCCCTTACACTACTGCAATGTCACTTGAACAGGATTTGTTTGTTCTGCGACCACCCGACCTTGCAGGCAAGGAGAGATTTGAGTCAGTTGTGATAGTTGATTCTGATGACGTATCAGAAGATGATTTCTTGCGCCAACTTTCAGAAGGATTGGGCCAATCAAAATGCAAAGCAATCGTTGTGCGAGGCGGCGGCGTATATGCCGTGGGCGCGAATTTTAATGAAGCGTGGGATAATGCTGCAGCAGTAGAACACAGCATGAAAATATCATTCTTAACTCGCCTCGCTGACATAGAATGAAAGCGGCAAGTTCATTGAATTCAGGCAAGCGCCAAGAGGCCGATAGCCATGGTTGCGCCTCTTGTTATTGATGTCGTTGACAACGGCGGCCAGTGGACACACAGAGAATGGAGGATGCTTCGTTACCTTGGTGTAGACACTCAAATAATTCCCAATGACATAATTTCTGACGATCTTAGGGAATTGGATGGATTACTTCTTTCAGGCGGAGCCGCGCGTGTAGGCTTGACCGGTGAACTCGGTAATTGTGGGGAATTGTTGGAACTTGAATTACCAATTCTTGGCATTTGTGCTGGCCACCAGTTCATGGCTCGGCATTATGGTGGTGATTGTGGCGAAGCAGAATCACCTGAGTTTGGGGCGATGGAAATCACTCTCAATGAAGGGGGTGGTGAATTATTCAAAGAAACGCCAGAAACCCAAGTTGTTTGGGAAAGTCATAACGATGAAGTGACAATAGTTCCAGATGGGTTTTTCATTACTGCTAGTAGCCCTTCGTGTCAAGTACAAGCGATGGAAAACGACGATGCTAACCGCTTTGGGTTACAGTTTCACCCAGAAGTGAATGATTCAGAATATGGTGCGAAAATAATGGAGAACTTTGTTGAAATATGCCGCCAATCGCGTAATTAACACTTTCACTCAAAGGGCGAGGTTGAAAAAGGGCGGGCCGGTCGGCGCCTTCGTATGGAACGAGTTTACACCTTTCTAGACGACCGAATGTTCACCTACCGGTGTATCAACATCAACTGCAAAGAGAACCACCGAGTCAAAGGGTGGACACAGTGGATTAACTGCGAAGCATGTGGTGCTGATGCTCTACCAACAGAAGTTCTCTACCGTTGCTTGAAGTGTGGTGCTTTGGAAGCTTTCAGCCAAGAAAAGAATGGCGTATCTTGCCGAAGTTGCGGATTTCGTATCTTTGTCAAACCACGTCGCTCAGGTACAGACCCTGAACAAGGCGGCGAAGGCGCGTACAAAATGCTCAAGGCAGATTGACAAAGGTCATCAATTGCCACACACTTTCACCTTTTGATGGTGAGGCGTGAGTTAGTGTCAAGTGGCACCCCATTTGAACGGGTAGCAGGTTATTCTAGAGCGATTAAGGTGGGCAATGTCATCCATGTTGCGGGAACTACAGCCACCGATTCAAGTGGTAACGTACTGGCTAAAGGCGACGCTGCTGAGCAGTGTAGGATAATCTTTGGAAGAATTGAGACTGCTTTAGGCAAACTGAATTCTTCACTAAACGATGTTGTCAGGACTAGAATGTATGCAACAAGGGCAAAGGATTGTGATGAAATCATGCGAATTCATGGTAAATTATTCGGTGATATTAGGCCGGCTTCAACCCTCGTGGTGGTCCATGAATTAGTTAATCCAGAGATGTTGCTTGAAATTGAAGTTGAAGCAATAATTGATTGATGAATTAAATTAGATTAGACATTCCCGTCGCTGAGTTCAAAGACTGTGGGCCTAACACTTGGGTTAGTCCTATGCCGAGTTGGTTAGAGAAGCACGCTCCTCGCCGCTTTGATGAACTTGCAGTATCCAAGCAAGTGCGGCGTGCACTTACTACTGTCAGCCTTTCAGGAAGTCCTCCCCACATGCTAATCACAGGTCCTGCAGGAGTTGGTAAGACTGCGGCTTGGAGATTAGTGGCGCGTCAAGTTTTGGGTCCTGGTTGGAAATCTACAGCCCATGTATTGCAAGCAAGAGATTTAGTTGGAACAGCAGGTGCGATGCAAACATTTGAGAATTTTCTGCGCCCATCGGGAAGAACCTCAAAAGACACATTAGCAGGCAGAACAAGTTTGGAGGCGTTTGACCGCTCAATGTGGGAGACATCACAAACCGATGACCCACCGCCAGCCGGCGTGGAATTAGCACCACCTGAAAAAGGGGTTACGCCAGTTAGTCGTTTAATCGTCATAGAAGATGCCGACCATCTTGGTCCAAAGCGACAGCCATATTTGCGCCGGATGATGGAATCAGAATCAGCAACATCGCGATTTATTTTCACTGCTAGGGCTCCGAGTAGAATCATGGATGCTTTGAGGAGCCGCAGTAAACATATTCGAATTGCATCAGTTGAGTCTGACCGGATAGAATCAATTCTAAAGCAAATATCTGCCAAAGAAAGGGTTGAACCAGCACCCGGAATTCTTGGGGATATAATTCATGTAAGTGGGGGTAATCTCAGAAAGGCGTTATTCACCCTAGAACTTCTCACGCGTACCGAACAGATTCAGGACCGTTCTTCAGTTCACAAGTTAGTAGCAGCATCGACCCTCCAAGGGGGGAGATTAATGGTGGAAATGGCTTTACGTGGCCGTATAATTGAATGGCGCTGGGAGACTGTATATGGTCGTAAGAAGAAAGTTCTATCTGGTGCAATGGCTGAACTTGATCGCCTAATGGGCGAGTTGTCTTTAGACAAGGATGATGTGGTTTCGCAATTACACAGAGTCCTTACTTCTGGACGCTTGATGTTACCATCAGAATTGCAAGGAGAACTTCTCAATCACCTTTCAGAATGTGATGTACGACTTAGTCGGAGTTCGTATCCTCGGATTCAGTTTGAAAGATTCCTGCACCAAGTTTCTGAAGCAGGGTTAAGGCATGGAATGGCAATGGCATAATGCCACAACCGTCATCTAAGGTGGGCCAGTCGAATAGCCGGGCGCGTGGCCCAGCTGGATAAGGCGGCGGCTTCCTAAGCCGCAGATCGCGGGTTCAAATCCTGCCGCGCTCGTATCAATATCCAGTATTTGTAAACGAAGTTGTAGAAATTAAATTGCTGCTCAAACCCACAGCGTCTCGTAGAGACGCCCGGCGCGGGCTTTATGATGCGGCTGCTAGTGGGGGGCTTTGATGGAAGCCTGGGATGTAGTTGTTGTAGGCGGCACTGTCGCCGGGTTACGAGCCGCTATCTCTGCTCACGATGCAGGCGTGTCAGTGACAATTTTAGAAGAGGGTGCAATAGGCTCAGACGGCGCATCAACATCAGTTGAAGGCTTTGCAGTATCACTAAATGAAACCAATTATGATGGCCATGCACAAGACACAATTGCTGTTGGATTAGGTCAATGTGACGAAACAACAGTGCGACACAGAACCGCTTCTGCTTTTGACCATCTAGCAGAATTAGAGCGTTGGGGCCTTGTTCTCCGCCGTGGGAAAAATGGCTTACCTCTCCTCAGTTCCGGGCCAGGTCACACTCAATCACGAGTAGCAACAACTGGTGATACTACGGGCAGAGAATTGTACTCACTCCTCGAAGAGCAGTGCATGAAGCGAGGGATTTCTAGAAGGGGCGATATGCAATCACTTTCCATCGTAACCGATTCAAATCAAGTTACAGGGCTGATTACTTTAGATGTACAGCGTGGCGAAATGGTTGCTTTGAAGGCAAAATCACTAATTCTCGCCACAGACGGTTTTGAATCAGCATGGAATGGTGGTAGTGGGGGAACAGGTCTCTGGTTAGCCTCTGATGCAGGTGTTTCTCTAAGCAATCTTGAATTCGTCGGCTGGAATCCTCTTAGCATGCGGATGCATGGTTTGCAACTACCATTTGCAATCTTAGATGATGGGGCATCGGTGCGTTCGGCTTCAGGTAGCGATATTGAGTTCCCATCTGAAGGTGGCATTGGAGAAGCCTCACAATCCCTCCTCAATTCAGGTGAACAATGTGTGTTGGACGCCCGTGTCCTAACTCGTGGCACTCCAGTGTGGTATGGTGACACCTCAGAAAGAGTATCTTCACGCCTTGGTGGTCAAATGAGCGAGACAGTAATCCCAATTTCCCCTCAAGTTTCAACCACGATTGGTGGGGTACCTTGTGATATGACTGGAAAGGTTTCTTCGCACGGCGGATTATTTGTTGCTGGCGACTGTGCTTGCAGTGGATTCCATGGTGCAGACATGGCTGTTGGAAACAGGCTGTTGGAATCTCTCGATGGTGGTTCTAATGCTGGTACCTCTGCCGCAGAACATGCCGCAGATTCCCATTTTTCAGATTCTGATGCGATTGATTCCGCTTTGGCAGCAGCGGCAGACCGCTTTGGTAAATTATTAGCAACAACAGATTCTGGAATGACAAGGGGCCAAGTTTCAACTCAATTGAATTCAATTATGTCAGATTCAATGGGGGTAAGCCGTGAAGGGGCTTCCTTAACTGGTGCCGCAGAACGACTTTCACAACTTGCTGAGACTCAAATCACTTTATCAGATGAGAGTCCGGTAATGAATACTGAATTAGTTGAGGTATTCCGTCTTGAAGGAATGGTAAAAGTCTCTCTAAATGCTGTTGAGTCAGCAATGGGTCGGGTTGAATCGTGTGGCAGTCATCAACGCAGTGACGAGTAATTCGTTTACATTGAATAGCCGCAATGTTGACCATCTCCGCCAACCTGCGACAACCATGAGACTTCACCCAATTATCATGATACTCATGGTTTTGAGCGTATTTTTTTCAGGTTGTGTGTCCTCTCCAAACGAAGAACCGTGTCAAGAGGGGCTTTCAACAATAGAATATTTACCCGACCCTGATGGGGTTACAACAGCTAACATTAGATTAGCAGATTTAGATGGTGATGGGGTGGATGAAATATTCTCAACCCACCCTTTGGATGGTACAATTACTAGGGTAATATGTGATGGGGATGGTTGTGTTGAGCAAGTGTTCAGCGATGGATTCATTGCTCCAGTTAGAACACATATTGTTGATTTAGATGAGGATGGTTTCACCGATATCATCGTTGCAGATATTGGTATTCTCCCTCCAGCAGACGAATTAGTTGGTAAAGTCGTGATGCTGAAGGGCCTTGAAGGCGGCGAGTTTCAACAGGTTACATTGATAGATGGAATTGGTCGAACAGTATGTGCCGAATCAGGTGATTTTGATCTTGATGGGGATTTAGATTTAGTAGTCTGTGAGTTCGGCAATTTAGAGGGTAGTTTATTCTGGTTAGAGCAAAGTGAAAACAATACTTGGCTCAGACATAATATCGATGGGCGCTCAGGTGTTATCCACGCATTCCCATTTGACCTAGATAGTGATGGAGATTTGGACATCGCGGTTTCCCTTTCTCAGGTATCAGAAGAAATCAACATTTATCGAAATAATGGTGCGGGCAACTTCACCAAGCATTCTCTAGTAAACGAAGATGAAACGTTCTACGGAATGTCTGGATTAGAGGTAGTTGACCTCGACCAAGACGGTGATTCTGACATTATTTATTCCAATGGCGATACTCTTGATATGGATTTACCAGGAGAGATTGACCCTCATACTTATCATGGTGTGAATTGGCTAGAGAATGATGGTACAGGGGAATTCACTCGTCACCGATTAACCAATGTGTGGGGTGCGTTCACAGGTCACGCGGTTGACATCGATGATGATGGCGACCTTGACATCGTGGTTGGAACGTTGCAAATTACAGATTTCTTTCCTGATTGGGACCGAATTGATATAGTAATTTTAGAGAATGATGGTAATGAGCAATTCACTAGACACGAAAGCACCCAAATTTTGAGATATGTAATGACATTTGATTCAGGTGATATTGATGGCGACGGGACAATTGATTTGATTGGTGGAAGCCATCGTATTACTTGGCCAGGACCTAGTCACAAAGGTATCGAATTTGTATGGACACCTACGGGGGCTTGTGCTTAATGGCGCCGAGTTTATTTACTAAGATAATTGAAGGAGAAATTCCTGCATCCTTCATTGCTAAGCATGAGTTGTGGGTTGCATTTCTTGACATCAATCCACGAGCAGAAGGCCACACGCTTGTAGTACCTGTAGAACAAAAACAAAGGATTAGGGATTTGAGTAAGGAGAGCCAACACTCTTTGATGGAAGGTGTAGGAATGGTTTCGGAAAAATTGTGTAAGCATTTTGGAACTCAAGATTGCACAATTGTCGTTCATGACGGGCCGGCAGCAGGTCAAGAGATTCCACATGTGCACGTACATGTCATCCCTAGAAAACACGGAGATGGTGCCAAGAGTGCATTGGCTATGTTTCCCAACACACCTCCACCAGGTACAGTAGATCCTGATTTTTCTGCGCTAACAAATCTTGCAGACGAATTATCCGAGGATTAAACACCCGGCGTATTGATGGTTTGATGCCATCTCCGAAGGTGTATGGAAGAGGGTGTTGACCATCGTGGTGATGAATTACCCCCACTCACAAAGCGTTCAAGCAATGTAAATCTTGAGCGTATTCTCAAATTTCACAAACCCGATTTTTCTGATACCCATCTTACATCTGCTGGTTTTTGGCCAATTATTCGTACGATGATGCGTTATGGCCATGATTACGTGATGAGTAGAACTTGGTACCATTATCATGGCAAAGATCCTAATGATGGGCCAGGAGTACTTGCAGTAGCGTGGCACACAGCAGGTATGATAGATCCATTATTGATTGTTCTAAAAATCAACAAGAAGTTTGTTTTCGCTGGCCGACAAGACGTCCTCACAGGACCCATCATTGGTTGGTGGGGTAGGAGAATGGGGGTTCAACCATTGCTTCGCCAAGCAGAGAGATTGAGAGGGTTTGTTGATGATGAAACAGCGACGCGGGTTAATTCTGCAAGTATGTTGACGGTTGCATCAAAACTCGCTCATGGTCAAGCATCTATATTGTTACCAGAAGGGCATTCTCATAGTGAGTGGTATATTCATCGTTTACGAACAGGACCAGTTCGTTCAGCCCTCAATGCTGCAGCCTTGGCAAGAGAAATTGGTAATGATGTCCCTGTAATTTTACCGGTAGGCCTTACTTTTCGTGACCCCCACGCGTGGTTTTCAGAAGTCTTGGTTGAATTTGCTGAGCCTATTCATCTTCCCGAACTCCCTGATAAAAACCATGGCGAGAAATTACTTGCTGGTGAATGGGTTGAGCCAGATAAAGAAACAACCATCACTGTTCGAAATGAGATGAGAGATAGGTTAGGTTACCTAACCCCTGATGCCCCCGATATTGATACATGGCGGGCATGGTTATTGCTTGGTCACCTTGATGCTGAATTAGCAGGAAAACGCTTGACTACTTGGCAACAAGAAGTATTACACGGGCGCGCAATTCGCGACCAAATGCGCGGTTCGTCAGGTAAAGTATGGCAAGGGCCAGAGGCGTGTGGTGAAGAGGATTTAGCGTCCACTTCCAAACTAACTGAACGTGCGCGTAAAGCCGCTAAAACACTTCATGAAATGGGCCTAGACGCTCGCGCATCTCACCCCACCTCTGCTGAGATAAACTGGAAAAATATAGCATTGGCATTGGTTATCACACCTCTAATCGCTTTTGCATTACCTTTCACAATTGTTGGTAATGGTATCCAATCTCTCATTGGGTTCTTGCTTGCAAAGTTCAATAGCGAGGCCGTTGATAAAAGAACAACTTTCCATATGATGCCAACAATGCTTGGCACTGTCTTTATTCGTCCACTAATTCATATTGGTACAGCCTTGGTGTTATTGAAAATGGGACATTTTTCAGATTATTCAGCTTATATTATGGTACCCACCCTATTTCTTTTCCTTTGGTTTATCACCGATGTGAGTGCTTTCGCGTGTAGGTGCTTTCTCCGTATTTCTTGTGACATTAGGCGAAATATCCGTTCTTATTCCTCATCCCGTACGAAGGCTTGGGATTCTCTCAGAACTGAGTTTGATAATTTATCAGAGATGCTCGGTGCGCTCAAATAGTCTGCCATCCTCACGACTTCTATGAGTGGTGATTACGAGGCCAATATACGCGATTGGCTAATCAGTGAAGGGCTTGAGGTCAGAGAGCGACCCGACCAGCGCGCTGATTTTCACCTGATGGTGCGTTACCCACCAACCCCTCACGGCCATGTGTTCAATATTGCATCACCAAAACAGCGGAATTTAGTAGTAGTTTCAACAGTCACCCAAGTAGATGTAGGTCAACAAGATGCAATGTCTAAGCGAAGTGAGGAAGACGATTCTGGTTGGGAAGGTTGGTTACACGAAAGCCGGCTTCACTTAACCCGTAGTGGGGTTGATTGGGTTTTACACGTACGAAATTCCACAGAGAGTCCACCCGGGCCACTTCAAGCGTTTAATCTTAGCAAACCAATTTGGACAGATGGATTGAGTCAGAATGAGTTGATGCAAACACTTCGTCATTTGTGGCTCACAAAACTAGCATTAATCCATGAAATAAAATATTCATTTGGGCCGGGGGTTGGTAAACCAGGACCCGTTGATGACTGGCAGCAACAGCAAGGTGTACAACGTTTACCACCACAGCGAGACAATGTTGTGTCTACTGATGAAGGTGGTTCTTTCGGCTCTGGTTTTGATCCGTCAGAATGGCAATGAAATGTAAAATATTCGTTGTTGAATCTGTTGATTTATGGTTAGATTTCTTATCCGGTATTTCAAATAAAAATATGACCGCAAAGCGTCGCGGTTAAGTACCAAATCTATGGCATTCACAATAACACAGTAGTGATACTGAAGGAGTCGAAAAGAATGAATGACACAAATAAGAGTGTGATGATGGTTTTACTAATGGTGATGAGTAGCCTTTTGGCAGGCTATTCGCCAACAATTGGAGATGCAGAAGCAGCCCAAGTAGTCATCACAGATGCAGTACAAGTGGTCGATGGCGGCCAAGTGAATGATAGAATGGCGGCAGTTGATTCTGATGCAGATGGTAATATCCATATTGTTTGGAGTAGGAATACCCAACATTTGTTTTACACAATGTTAGATGCAAGAGCGCAAACAGTGATATCTGCAACACAGATATCCAATACTGGTGCGCACCGTTCTTGGAATCCAGATATTGAAGTAGATGATAGCGGAATGGTGCATATTGTTTGGACCAACACTGCTGGTCAGCACTCAATTGTGTACACTCTCCTGGACCCTTCATTCCACCCTCAAGACGGCTCACCGGGCGATGATTCAACTCTTTCAATGGTTGATGATTTCATAGTTAGTCAACGGAATCAAGACAGGGGATGGCCAGCCATAGCACTCGATTCGCTAGGCTCGGTTCACATTGTTTGGCAAGATGCGTATGAGCAACTTGATAAATTTTACCAGCAACCACAGATATACTACACAATGCTAGATGTTGACCTCTCTACTAGAGAAGCAATAACTGCAATTGATGACACCCTATTGACACCAATCATTGGTCACAAAGGACACCCAGACATAGCTGTTGACGCCAACGACTTCGTCCAGATTGTATGGGACGATACCCGTGGAGGAAAGGTGGAATTCGCAGCACCAATTGACACATCAGGTTCTATGTACCAAGAATGGGGGGACATGTGCACTGTGTTTTATGGTGGCCAATGGTCAAGCGGTGGTTATTTCCGTGGTATCAAACCAATGCTGATGGATGCAAACATTTCGGTTTACGAAACATTGTATCTTCTCAGCGGTAATACTCCAGGTGCTGCCAGTGGTGGCACTTGCGCAACCGCGTATGCAACGGGTGGTTCAGGTGGAAATGTTCGCCCAACTGCACTTGGTCTTAACCCATCTGATCATTCAGGTGGAATTCGAAAGTTGACAGAAGTTGTCTACGGTGGTGCCGCAACTAATCTACCTTCAGATGGTGGATACTACTCTGAATTCTGGGGTCCAGGTTCAACATGGGCTTGTCTTTCATGGAAGGATGCAGGTGGTAATGTACCAGGTAATCCACCAACTCAGCGCGACCACAAATGGAATCCTAATGCAACTAAGATTGTAATGCCTATTTCTGATGAAGGGCCATACGGAGGTCACCCAATTGACCAACAAGATTCACAGAGCATTAACGAAGCACACGACGCTTGTGTCCTTGCCGGTGTAACCCCTGTTCCATTGTATTCCGGAAACAACCAAGGTGTCGCTTCAGCGAGTATCGATATGGCAAAATGTCCGAACGGGCAAACATCAACCGGGCCAAGAATTTGCCCCGGCTCAACCGTTCGAAATACGAATGCAGGTGGCCAAGCCCACGCATTCCCGTCAGGTGGTTCAAATTCAATGAATCTTCTAGTGGAGGCAATGATTTATCTTGCAACTAACAACTCTCGTGAAATCTATCTAACAGTTCTAGACCCTCATTCGCTCATCGATAATCCACCAAACTCTTGGGGATATGGTGACCCAGGACACTCAGTCACTGGAAACTCATACTATGAGAGAATCGGGCCTTCGATTGATTCTAATGGAGACGGCAACCTTGTCGTAGTAAATGATACTAGAATCACTATTGACGATGCATTTAGTCTGCATCCATCAATTGCAATCGATTCAAGTGGAAACACTCACCTTGCTTGGATGGATGCCCGCGGTTATGGATTTGACAAAGATGACAACTACGAAGTTTGGTACTCTCGCCTAAGACTACGTGGCTCAAGTGAATGGAATGGTGTCCCCGGTGGACTACCAACCTATGGTATCAAACAAATTTACGATTACCCAATTTCCGAATTTGAAGGTAAGAACAACATCCCACCAGGCCGGCCATGGGGTCCATCATCTTACATGCCATCTATTTTGGCAGACGCTCAAGATAACATTCACATCGCATGGTTAGAAAATTCCAATGTAACTGCTGGTGAAGAGGTAATGTACACTCGCTTGAATCACACTAACGATGCATATCCAGATGGAATCCCTCTAAACTCACTTGCTTCATACATTCTTGATGAATGGGAGCCAACACCAGTAACAAAGTGGGCATCTGATAAGTTGGGGCCCAATAGCGGCCGCGCACCGGAAATGGGGCAGCCACCAGCATTTGCAAACGACCTTGGCAGTGGTGCACACATGGCATGGTCTGATACAACAAAGTGTGATGGTTCCTCCAACAACAACATGTACACGATTTGCTATACACATATTTTGACCGGTCAAGTTGATGTCTTCCTAGAAAACGGAGAAGCAGACTGGCTACACATTATTGAGCCTGGAGAAGAGACCATCTTCAATATGACAATCAACAATACAACACCTGGACCAGTTGATTTGGTTGCCGACACATATTCTGTAAATCTCAGCATGATGTGTATTGTGCCGCAAGAAATTGCTGAAGCACACGGTATTTCTCAACAATGTAATTCAGGCAACTGGACTATGACGATGTTCTTTGCTAACAACCACACCGCTATCTTCCCAGATACAGATATTTACCTAAAGGGTGGAGAGTCTGCTAGAATATATTTGAGAGTAAGAGCGCCATCAGTTTATCAGGCGCATCATGACGAAAATTCGTATGTGACGGTTTCAGCGGTATCTCACAAAGATCCCGCTATACGTTCCGATAGGCTGACTCTGACAATGATGGATGTGGTTCACGGAATACAACTCGACACCTCGCACGAAACGTCCGATGTTGAACAAGGTCAAACCGCAATTTTCTCTATTACCATAACAAACATTGGAAATGTGTTTGATAGCTTTGCGTTCTATGATCCAAACACGATTGAAGGACAACAAGAATGGCTACTGCCATTTGGTTGGCAGATTCGGTTCCCTCTACAAGTGTCACTTGACCCAGGCCAGTCAGTAACTAAGAATCTCGAGATTAGTGTGCCAACTACGCAAGAACCAGGAACATTTGCCCTGTTCTTGAAAGGGTGGTCAATGGGAGAACCGCGTAAATCTGTCGCATCAGGTACAATGGATGTATTGGAATTGTACGTAAATGTCAGCATCCGTTCAACCGGTAATATTGTCTTTGAAATTTATGATACTACAGAATATGTGTTGCCAGGAGATTGTGCAAGTTATGACATTGATGTCATCAAACATTTCCAACCAGGATGGATTGTTTTCACAACACCCGGCGCACCACAAGTAAGACCAGTTGAAATTCCAGAACATGTTTGGAGAGAAGATTACTGGACTCTTTCAGTAGACTTCGCGAATGCACCCGGTGGCAATTCAATGGGGTTGAATGAACCTAGGCATTGGGGTACTATCGATTATCCATATACTGTAACAGCGGTTGTGTGTGCTCCTGATAATGCAAATGCTGGGCTTGGTCCAGCATTGACTATTAAGGCGCATTTGTCTGGTGCAAGCAGAGTTTCAGACTCAGTAATTCTGTCAACTAATGTGATTCACGTTTATGACTTAGAATCTTCAGTAGTTGGTATGGCTCAGCCTTATGAGTATACAGTTGACCCATCAGATGAACTTGAGATTCCTATCATCACTACCAACAATGGAAATGGTGCTGACCGTTATGACGTACGTGTTGCACGTGTGACTGACTTAACATCTGGTGTCGAGGTTCTTTGGGATGTGGATGTCCCAAGAGGCATACTTTCTGAGTTACAACGGGGAGATTCTGAGAACATTACAGTCATAGTTGATGTGCCATTGATGGTCACAGCAGGTGATTATGAAGTAGTCCTAGATGTGTTCAGCGAAGAATCATATCCTGATTCAGCAGGTAGACCAACCCGCTTGCGAGATTCAATTACATTGTCAATTACAGTTAACGAATTCCATGATATGCAAATATGGCTGGATCCATTTGTTGAGTCAGATGTCAAAACAACAGCACCTGGTCGAACAGTGCGATTCAATCTCAATATTACCAACAATGGAAATGTTCCAGATAGAGCAACTCTACACAACCATACCATCGACCTATCTTCGGGTGTTTGGAATGAGCGCCCCGGCATGAACCACTTAGAGAAGTGGCAGATTTCATGGGCGATAATGGACGGTCAGTTTGAAATCCCTTGCCGTCAACTTGGGGTAGGAGAAGAATCACCTGCTAACGAGTGTGTACGTCATGCAGATGGAACTTGGATTCTACCTGAAATGGCATCGTATACTACAATTCCAGTAGTTGCTCTTGTCAACATCAGTACTGAGGCAGCATTAGGTAATCAGGAACTTGGTCTGAAAGTACGATCTTTCTTTGGAAACATGATGCAAGATGGTGATACCGATGATAGTGAGTCTTGGGAAGGTGAACTATTCGATACTAACGAATTAATTGTAACCATTCGCTTGCGAGCACCAAACCTACTATTTTTGAAAGTTCCAACTGCAGGTAAACCGTCTGGAGACGTTGGAGATATGGTAGCAATTGAGGTACAAATCATCAATGACGGAAATGTTCATGCTACAGATATTCATGTTATTGTCTGTCAAGACCAAACTAAAGACGATGTACGTAAGAATGGATGCGATGAGGAGAATATCGCTTATAGACAAGTCATTGGTGCGCTTATGCCTCCCGATGCTGCAGATAGAAACGATCCTGCAATTATTACTCTTCTTTATCCAGTTAAGGCTGGAAGTCACGATATCGTCTTAGTGATTGACCCAGACAACATGATAGTTGAGTCAATTGAGCGTGACAATATCGAAGAGTTGGAGGGTGGTTTGAAGTCTAGCAATGGATGGATTGACCAAGCAACTGAAACACTTGGTGCGTGGGGTGTACCGGGAATTATTATTCTGCTAACACTGTCATTGCTTGCAGTGGCTGGATTAGTAATGCACGGCCGCCGTAAAGAAGCTCTTGCGAAGGTTGCAGAGCAGAGTAGTTTGTTATCCACAGATGAAATGTTCTGATTGAACAATACTACAGCCTCTTCCTCACCCTTCTTAGGGGTGGGGGAGAGTGCCATATGTGATGATTCAAGTTTGATTACTCAGGCTGAAACAGTATCATGTAGCACCGCTCCCCTTTCAAACATCAAGCGTGTGGGCTAATTCATGAGCGAGGACTTGGGGCTCACACATTCGCCCTGGCCGAAGCGACTTTTAATTACTGGAATAATCGCGTTTATCCTTGGAGCAGCAGGTTTAGGTTACACATTACCTTCAATCAGTGAGGGCCTTATTCCCGAAGATTTCAACGATGCGGTAATTGAACCAGGCGCAACGGTAGAAGTCAACCTAACCGGCTTACGTGTTTACTCATTATTTCAAAATACTACGGAATCTAATGCGATAGATGGTTCAATCTCAATTCTTCAGGATGGAGAAGAAGTTGAACTACGAGAACCCTCATTTTTTTCCGGTGTTGGCGAAATGGAATATGATGGGCATATCACATTTTCAGCGATGGGTTGGGTACAACCATCTGAAGCCACCACCATGAAATTTATTTCCAAATCTAATCAAACAATCTACTTGGTAGACCAACAGAAGGTTAGTGAAGAAGCATTTACCCAACCAGCAGTCCTTTCTTCTTGTTTCTCATTAGTTGTTTCAGCCTGTTTGCTTCCAATATCTATTATCCTCTTTCTATTGAGGAAGAAAGGTCCAGTCAACTCATCAAATGTAACTCTAAAAACATCTGATGGTAGAGAATTAAATTTGCAGATGGAGGGTCTTGCAAATAGCGGAGCAATACTGACAACGGAACAGATTTACGCACTTGCTCGATTACAAGAGCGGGCTGGCCCTGATGGTAAAATTACAGTAGATATTCAAATTCCAAGTGGCCTGGCTTCAAAATCAGTACCACCTCCTTTTTCAGACCGACCCGACGATAGCTCAAGCAATGCAGTACAAGCCTTCAAGAAAAGAGTCAAAGAATCCAAATATTCTGAAAAACCAGTCAGCGAATTAGGCACAGAAACTTCAATCTCAGCATCCCGAACCACAAAACCCCAAACCTCAGCATCAGACGATGATGAGAAAAAGGCAGTAAATTGGAAGGATTGGGATGAGGGATGAATATCCTCAATCTTTTATTTTTTTACCAACAGATCTAGCGGCTTCCACCGCATCATCAGGTAAGAAGAACAAGTCCGGTACAGGTTCAGGAAATGTGTCATCCCAAAATCTCTGAGAGCGGGCCCAAATTTCCTGTGAACTGCACCATTTGAGCCACTCATCTACCCAATCACAGGTGGCGATGGTTTTCTCATCACCGTCTGCTTTATCTCGGATTAGTTGATTCATCATTCCAATCATCACAACGTTTGCTGGGATGAGTGCATAGGTTCCGAATGGGTTGCGTTCGGTGTCGACTGTTCTGTGATCTTTCCACAAAGACAATATTTGATCATAAGCATATCCAATGAATAGGACCATCAACCACACACTAAGAAAAATAGCGCCCAATCCATAGTAAGTTGGTGGAATGCCCCACCAAGTTTCTTCAGAGGGGAATCTCCATTTGATAAGTGGCCACACAATTCCTGTAATTGCTGTCGACCACAATATTAGTGATGCTATTGCTTGAGATTGTTGTATCCGCCAATACTGACGCATGAACCACTTCTTCATCATCACTCTCGCCTCTCACCCACCCCCTTTGATGCTTGTGTGCTTCAGTCAAACAACCGCTGGTTTTTCTGACTATCAATTCCTCGCGGGTCTCAAGAGTGTGAACCTCTCCTCGCTACTCGTGGGCGGTATGGCTAGGGTACGCGCTGTGCTCGTGGGATTAGGTCACAGAACTGCTTGTTATGCTTCATATGCACTTCAACACCCTGAAGAAATGGAAGTTGTAGGATTAGCTGACCCTAATGGCGAACGGCTGGCGATTTTTGCGGAAAAATATAATATTCCAAACGACAAGTGTTTCTCCTCGAGTCAGGAATTAGCAGCAAGCCCAAGATTCGGGGACATTGCCATCAACGGCACAATGGATGAGGCCCATGTTGAAACAACAATTCCTCTTGTAGAAGCTGGATATCATGTGCTATTGGAAAAGCCAATTGCACCGAATTCTAGTGAGTTGAATTTACTTGATGCTGCAGTTACTAAGGCTGGTGTCAAAGTTGTGATTTGCCATGTTTTGAGATATGCACCGTTTTACAATGCTATTCAACAGAGGGTTGTTGCGGGTGAAATAGGTGAAATTATCCACATCCATTCAACAGAAAACGTATCTTATCATCACATGGCTGTAGCATTCGTTAGAGGCAAATGGAATAAGCGTGAAGTAAACCCTATCATGTTAGCAAAATGTTGTCATGATTTAGATCTAATTTGTTGGTATAATAGTGGCATCAAACCGACTAAGGTTTCTTCAATGGGTGGTCGTCATTTCTTCACCACAAAAAATGCCCCAGAAGGTGCGGGGGAGAATTGTTTTGATTGTGAGATTGAGCGTGATTGTCAATACTCAGCAAAGCGTCATTATATCGATAATGATTGGTGGCCATTTTACGCCTTAGCAGGTGAGAAAAATTACGAGCAGGGTGAGCAAACGGATTCTAAATCATTAACAAATCACATTAGTGCCACTGATTATGGTCGTTGTGTTTGGCACAGTGAAAACGATGTTGTAGACCGTCAATCAGTCATTATTGAATTTGAAAACGGGTCAATCGCCAGCCATGATTTAGTCAGTAATAGTTCTAGAGCAACACGTAGATTACAGATTGTTGGAACAAAAGGGGAAATTTTCGGAGATATGACGAGTGGCGAATTTACAGTATGTAAACCGGCTGCAACTGATGGGAAAGAGTACACCCAAGAGGTAGTTGATACGGGGGTCAGTGAAGATATGCACGGTGGGGGTGACCTGCGGCTTGTACAAGACTTCTTGAGTGTGGTGCGGGGTGAGCAACCATCTCTTGCAACCACTACTTTGAGTGATTCATTAAATAGCCACAGAATCGCCTTTGCTGCTGATATTTCAATGCAAGAATCGAGATTTGTTGACTTTGATGACATATAATCTCTTTTTGCAGGTGGGTTTTTACAAGGGGACTGATTACACAACCTTGGGTTGAATAGTGTGGTTGACTTTGACACTGCCTTGACGATTCTTGAAAATAAAGCCCGTAGGCAAATCTTAGAGATGTTAGTGAGAGAGCCGCATTACCCTCTTCAACTATCAAAACATCTTGAAATCAGTCAGCAGGCCGTGATGAAACACCTGAAGGTTTTGGAGGCAGCAGGATTTGTTCAATCTGAGCAAGTAAGGAGCGACAAGGGTGGTCCGCCCAAGAAGATTTTTTCGGTAAAACAATCATTTTCTCTACGATTAGATTTGGGGCCAGACTTATTTCGTTCTGACCACAGAACTCTACCGGTCGGGGGCCCTGTTAGACTATCTTCTAGGCTACCGGATTCAGCAATTCCGGTGGCTGAAAAAATTGGTGGGAGGCGCAAAGTTTCGGTTGCGGAGGGAATGGATTTAGTTGGCCAACTTAACGAAACTCTCGAAGCACTAGATGCACAGAGAGATGCATTAATTGCGCTTCATCAACAAGTTATGAGTAGAGTATCTTCATCTGTAGATGAGAATTTCTCTCAATACGAAGAACGCAATCTTGTACACACCTTGTTAGAACGACCTCGACGGCCAGTAGATTTGGATGCTTGGAGCGAAACCCTTCGTTTGGAAGTACCTCGGGCAGAAGCAATCATCACCGAAGTAAGAGAACGAATGATGTATGAAATAGCAGATGCAGATAGAAGCGTCATTATTGCTGGCAATAAATCCCAATTACCATGGTGGGCAGTTCTTGGAAGTGACGATTAGATTAACCCTAACTCAGATAGTTTTTCTGGCAGATATGTGTCAGTCACGAAGTCAAGACCATACTTTGCTAAAGATTGCTGTTCAGCCTTTTTCCCAAGGTCAAGCATCATATTGATTTGATTCTGCCACCACCCATCTGCAAACCTCGGGTCGGTTAATTCTGCTTTTAGTGCTTCAATATCTTTGCTAGACAAATCATCAGATGGTAGGTCATAAGCAAGAATATCATCAGCAGTAATTCCAAGATATGTTGCGGATGGTGTTGCTAGATATTCAGAGATGTGGGCAGTCTTAATGGCTCCATATGCAATACTGGCAAAGATTCTGAACGACCAAGGATCGCCGTCAAGGAATACAATTATTGGTAGATTCCATTCTTCATTCATCCTTTTCATAATTCTGCGGGTGGAGCGCGCTGGTTGTCCTTTTAGATGAAGCAAACCAGCTCGGTGTTCTTCGTCAAACCCGTTTTCAACTAATCTATCAAACATCCCACCAGTTTCTATTGCCATGATGAAGTCTACATCATTTGCAATCAATCTTAATTTTTCTGATTCAACATTGTAAGGAACACCATATCCAGAATCACCAACATCGTCACGTGCATTTATTCTCATCCAATCTCCTTTGCGATTGCGCTCGTTGATAGTGATATCTCCAATCATTCTTGCACCATCTTCTTCTGGTCTTAATTTGAAATCCTCACGCATACATTTTGTGACAATTTCAAGGTCTTCAGCAAGATTGTTACTTTCGTTTTGACTACCGAATTTTCCATGACCCCATGCTTCAGAAATGTAGTACATCTCTCTCAGGGTTGAAGATTTACCACTGTTAATCATCTCCTCAATAAATTCAATAATATGTAAAGCCCTGAGTAATTGGTTGGCTGAACGAAGTGAAGTAGCATCACGGATTGATCTTTTTTTACCGTACTTGAAAACCCCCAATCGCTTATTGAACTCAATATTTTTCTTAGTTCTAACAGGTAATGACATTGTTGGAGCGGTCCCCTTCATCATTTTGTTATGCATTTCTTCAGCAACCTCATGTAATGATGAAATTACACTTTCATTCGTCTTATTTCTACTAGTATTCATTCTTCACCACTCCATTCCTTATCTTCAAAAAGTTTTGCTTGCCTTGTAGAATCGGTGAGTTCATCTGTGATTTCTTCAGGGTTCAAAGATTCACTATCATCAGCGTCATTCTTGTCAATAACTTCAACCACTGTAATTTCACTTGGAATGCCCTCAATGGTTGGGTTCAACGCATCATCAAGTTGTCCCGAATCAGGGTTTTTAGAATCATCAATGTCACAAACCATCTCATCATTGGCAACATGTTCAGCAGCAATCATCTCTTCTTCTATTGCAGCCATTTCCTCCCGCCTAATTTCTTCAAGTATTTTCTCATCTAATTTCATTGCTCCGATGATGTCACCGGAGCCGCGGAAGAAAACATCAAATTGAGTCCAATCTCCTTTTGATAAACCATCAATAGAGAATGAAATTTCCAAACTATCACTCGGTTGCAAAATTTCGAGTTTCCATTTTCTCAAACCTCTTGCTTCGCGCCTCCCTTCTATATTTTCATCAACCATCTCTACACCCTCCCTTTCAGGCCAGGTTGCTAAGATAGTATATTGACGAGGGCGGCTTGTATAATTGAATAATGTAATAGAACATTTTGTGACCTTTTCAGTACTATCCCATTCAGCCATTTCCTCTGAAAACACAGCATTCATAATGCTAGTAATCACTGGTGCCAAGTCGGGTTCTTCCCGCCCGAGAATGGCACTGGTTTTGGCGCTAATTTCAGGTAGTATCACGTTAACTAATTCGAATTTTTCGCGTGCTTTTTCTCTCTGCTTGCTCTTCCGTTTGTGATTCCTCAAACCTCTTCCTACTTCTTGTAGAGCTAAGCGAATTTCATTAAACACTTCTTCATTATCAGATAATGCCTCCTTCGCTTCGCTGGTAAATTGGACATTTGTGCTGGCAAGATGGACTAGAATAGCGGCTGGGCCCTTAGGGACACCTCTTCCTCCTGGGTGTTCAAGACCATACATCTTCCAGTCAACACTTTCAATTGATTTTGTAAGTAGGCATCCACCCTGTTGATACATCAGTGGCACACGATTAGCAATTCTAAGGACCTCAACGGGGCTGTCAGAAGGCAGGTCGGTCCCAAAAATCAACCCGACTTCAACCTGAAATGGATTTCCCCCCGCAACTGATGGTGAGCGGGTGACAGTAGAAACGAATTTTGAATCAATGGCTTTGGACAATCCTTTCTTGATTAGTAAATCTTCAATTGGTGATAGACAGTCAGTTGGTGGTGCAAGTAATTTGACCGTCTTGAAAGCCTCAAGCATTGCTTGTGCTTCGGGGGCGGTGATGGAACCGGGCTTCCTCGCTTCATCAATTTCTGATTTGCTTAGAATCTCTCTCGCTGCCCGCATTGAAACACCAGAGAAATTATGACGCAAGAAAGAAGTCATTTTTCTTTCAACAGAATCTCTTAGAAAACGCTGAAATGAGCCAATTTCTTGACCGTGGGGGTGGGGCCTAATCTCTTTTACTGGGTGTGGTAGTACATCTGTTACTCTCGGCCAATCTCCCTTATCAATGACTGCTCCATCTTCGTCATAGACTTTCAGAGATAGTGATGCGTGGGGGTTTACGATGGAAGTCATTCTTAGATATTGATGAACGCTCTGCCTTCCGCGCTGATACTTCGCCTTCATATGTGCTTGAACTTTAACACCGTGTTCGATGATTTCACCATCAGAATTGAACCAATGGTCTCTTTTTCTGTTACTTGAGATCGCTTTATTTTTCTTTGTGTCAAGTCCTATGTCAACATAAACTGCCGTCGCTTCTCGTTTGACTTTGGATATAACTCGAGTCTTTTTTCCAGTGGTTAGTTGACTATACATCACGACGCCGGTAATACCTATTCCTTGTTGCCCTCTAGTCTGGCGAATTGTGTGGAACCGAGAGCCAAAAAGTAAGCTTCCAAACACTTTGGTGATTGAATCAGGTGGTATTCCTGGGCCATTATCTTGACTAATCATTACGAGTTCGTCGCTCTTTCCTTTTACTTTTCTGATTTCAATATGTATATCTGGAAGTAAGCGCGCTTCCTCACAAGCATCAAGAGAATTATCAACCGATTCTTTGGTTGCAGTTATGATTGAACGATTCAGCGTATCAAAGCCGAGAAAGTGTTTATTCTTCTCAAAAAATTCGCTAATACTTGCTTGTTGCATTTTGCTACGTGTAGACGCCATGTCTCATCACTCTCCCTCCAGTCCTCCCTCGGCCGTATGACGAGGGGCTAGTTAGCGGCAAAACCCTCGACTTGTCCGACAGGTCATAAGCAGTGTGGGAGAAAGTTAAGCCAAACAGTATATTTTCAATCCGATATGGAATTGACAATATTTGAGACTAATCATAATTTAAACGGAATTGAATAAACCAGGTTCCCAAGCAACAATTTTCCCAACAAAAGCACTTGCCATCACTGTTAGAGGGCTAGCAAGGTAGAGTTTCCCGGGTCCTGACCTACCTTGGAAATTTCGATTGATAGCGGATACTGTTACCTGCTCCTGATTATCTGAAACGCCGGGTCCAGCACCAATACAAGCGCCACACCCTGGATCAATTAATTTCACACCTGCTTGAATGAACATTTCATTCCAACCCATACTCTCAGAATATTCTTTGACGGTTTTTGAACCAAATTGAATGTAACACTCAACGCCATCCGGAATATTCACTCCTGCTTCTAGAGCTGCCTCAACGACTTCAGCATAATATCTGAAATCATCTGCTTTACCTGCTGTACATGAGCCAGCATAAGCTATATCAATATGAATATCACCAATATCAGAGATGTTCACTCCATTTGTTGGGTCTGATGGTATTCCTTCGTCAGGGTTGCCAGGGTGAGCAACCATTGGCACAATTTCAGAGAGGTTGATTGTGTAAATTCCGCCGTCATAATGTGCTCCTTCGTCAGGCAGAATAAAAGCCGCGCGGATGTCCTCTTCGCTGAGGTTCTCGCGTCGCTTCAATAACCATTCAACCGTAACATCATCAGGCTCACATATCCCTGTTTTGGCACTACATTCAGTAGCCATATTGCATAGAGTCGCTCGTTCATCCATAGAGAGACTGGCTAGTCCGGGCCCGCCAAATTCCATTGATCGGTCAAGAGTTTCAGATGTGCTTGCGTACTTCAATAAAATATGAAGAATAACATCTTTTGCAGTGCATCCATGATTGAGTTTTCCTTCCAATTCGAAGCGTATGGACTCAGGGACATTTACGAATGCAAATTGATTGTAAGCGAGGTTGGCATATTCAGTTGAGCCAACACCATAAGTCAGAGCGTTGGAAGCACCACCCATGCAGGTGTGGCTATCAGTTGCTTGAATGAAATCCCCCACATCAATAAATTCCTCTCTAGCAACTTGATGACAAATCCCCGGACTAATTCCATCCTTTGCTGAATAATCTCTGACACCAGTATGTTGTTGGAAGATATTTTGCATAGTCCTCAGTGTTTGTATTTTTTCGGTGAACGGACCGAATCTGGGAACACCTGTGGCATACAGTAAGTGGTCCTCAAAAACTGCGAATTTGGTTGGGTCCGGTAAGGTGTAGTCATCTCCATACTCATGCTTCAAGAATTCATGTACTTGTGCTGTTGTGAACTCGTGAGAGTAGCCCCCATTAACTGATGCGAGCACTGCATTATGTGGTTCAACGTAAGCAGTTTTGCCATTAGTAGCGAGTAGTTTTTTGGCAATAATTTTTTCACACATTGTCATAGGTCTTTGTTTACATTCGGAGATTGGTAAATCAATATTACCAGATTTCAATTGTTTTGCAAAGGGAAATATCCCACCATTTTCAACTATGAGTTTTGTAATTGGGTCGTATTTATCAATAAATTCACAAAGGGAAAGAGTTGCTCCGTTTTGGAGTCTCTCAAGCATCTTATGGTCGCCCATTAACTGACCAAGATTGATGTTATTTCGTTCATGAATTGGGGCGAAAGATGCGGCGATGACGATTCTGATTCCAGCCCACTTTTCTGCTTGAGCCGCGGTTTCTCTACTACTTCCAGTTCCTTTTCTATGACCAGAAACAATAACTTCAAAATTTCCATTTATCAAAGCGTTTTCTTCAAAAACACGTTTACCATTGTGGATTAAACCCGCGTAACCGTTTTTGGCAATTTCAGCAGGATCATGGTCAAAACAAACCCAGGCAGGGGTCATGACATCGGTATTGATGTCATCCAATAATTCACCAACAGTAAGGTCAGACATGGATAGATTTAGCCCATCATACAATTGTTGGCGAATTAAATCTAAATTCTTGGTTAAAAATAATACTCTCTTCTCAGAACTCAAAGTGATTTCTTGAGGCGGCCAATTATCTGCCATTGTTCATCACCTGCCCTATGGGCAGAGAGGCCGAGGTGACTTTCACTTATCACCATTCTCAAGTCAAAATATAGATTCATTTTATCATATGTTATAAGGTGTAAACTAACCGCTAAACCTTATATAACCCCGGCTGAACGCCGTTTATACCTTTCTCTTAACAATGGTAGTTGAGGTAAGTAGTGAAGTGAATATTGTGGCTAAAAAACAACCCGTACAAATTGAAGATATTGTAAAGTGTCCTGAGTGTAGTAGTAGGAGCCTTGACCATGACCAAACAAGAGGTGAAACCGTTTGTCAAGATTGCGGATTAGTGATTGAGGATAATGTCATTGACCAAGGCGCAGAGTGGCGTGTTTTCAGTCCCGAACAAGGTGACCAGAGGGCTCGAACAGGTGCGCCAATGACAGTAATGCTGCACGATAAAGGCTTGTCAACTGATATTGATTGGCAGAACAAAGATTATTCTGGAAAGACAATTAATAGCAGATTTCGTTCTCAATTCTATCGGATGAGAAAATGGCAAAAGCGTAGTAGAGTATCCAATGCGACTGAACGAAATTTGGCAATGGCTTTGGCTGAACTTGACCGTATGGCAAGTCGTCTAGAATTACCAAAATCAGTTCGTGAAGCAGCTGCTGTGAATTACAAGAAAGCAGTCGAAAAGCGGCTAATTAGAGGCCGTTCAATTGAAGGTGTTGCAGCCGCAAGTTTGTATGCTGCTTGCCGTCAATGTGGTGTACCAAGAACACTTGATGAAATTGGGCAAGCAAGTAGGACTGGCCGCAAAGAAATCGGTAGAACATACCGATTCATGGTTCGTGAACTTAAGATGCGAATTATGCCAACAGGACCTGAAGATTACATCTCAAGATTCTGTTCTGGACTTGGTCTAGATGCTGAAGTCGAAGCAAAAGCATACGAACTCATCAAAGCAGCCCAAGAAAAAGAATTGACAAGTGGTCGCGGACCAACTGGAATAGCGGCCTCTATCATTTACATCGCTAGTGTGCTGTGTGGCAAGCGCCGAACTCAGCGAGAAGTTGCTGAAGTTGCTGGTGTAACGGAAGTTACAATCCGAAACCGATACAAAGAACTCATTCAAAATCTCAATATTGAACTTGATATTTGATTATCAATCATCCGTTGATTTGATGGGTTAGACCCGATTCGTGGATACTATGGAGGCACCAGCACACACCGCGCGCCGCCTTCTGTTTGGCTTGGGATTGGCGCTATTACTAGCCACAGCATTTGCTTTAATTGATGGTAGATTACCACCATCAGTTTGTGCTGAAAATGCTATTGAATGCACTGCTGGTAACGATATTTCTTGGCTTGTCCCCGCCTTTACTGCAGTGACATTGCTCGCCGGTTTTATCATTCATCTTGGAATTACTAGAGGGGTAAAATCCCCCCTTCTTCACCTGTTTCCTATTGAAGGGACCTCAGCGCAGCGTGAGCGCATGATTAACGAACTCTCGGATTCACAGGATGAGGATGACCTTTCGGGTGCTTGGGCGAACCTAGAACAGGGTCTTCTAAGTTCTAAAATTGAAGAAGAAGAGTGACGTTTGGAGCGCAAAGATAGTCATCTAAGTAGCCCTCGGAATGGTCAGGTGAGATGATGAGTGCAGCACCACAAGACTTGTTTTATACAGCAGAGCATGAATGGCTTAGAGTTGAAGGAAATGAAGTAGTAGTCGGAATTACTGACTATGCTCAGGATTCATTGACAGATATTGTCTATGTTGAACTTCCAGAAGATGGTATGGAAGTTGGAGAAATGGATGAGTTTGCAAGTGTTGAATCAGTAAAAAGTGTATCAGCGATTTTTTCACCTCTCGCTGGGACTGTTTGTGCAGTCAATGAAGAATTAGATGATACTCCAGAATTAATTAACGAAGATCCTTATGGTGAGGGTTGGATTGTTCGAATTACCATGCAAGATGCTTCTGTGTTAGATGGGATGATGGACGCCTCGGCCTACCTTGAACAGATTGGAGAGTGAGTATAGTTGCCCTCTGCCTCATCAAGCGAGGCAGAATTAACAATCTATGTTGACGGCTCTTGTCAAGACAATCAAAACGTAACCTCGAAAACCCCTGCTGGATGGGGTGTTGTCGTTGTTACTGGTGATAATCAACGAGGGAATGGAACCGGTGCGGTTCAAACTGAAATCAGTGGTTTGGTAATCACAGATCCCAAGGTAAATGGCTTTCTTGGTGCCGAGGTTGGCTCAAACAATACTGCAGAACTTAGTGCTATCGCGCACGCATTGCGATGGATTCTTGTTGAAGCGGGTGAATCTAAAATAATCATTAGAGGCGATTCCCAATATGCCTTGGAAATCGCCCAAAAGAACTGGCGGGCAAAAGCGAACAAATTGCTGGCACAACGTGTGCAATCTCTTTGGGATGAGGTCTCATCATTACGACCTTTATCAGGTGAGTGGGTTCGAGCTCATCGAGGTCATCGGTGGAACGAACGTGCGGACCATCTCGCTTTTCGTGCAATGCAAGGTGAGCAACCCCTTCCCCTTGAGTTTTGGAAACCAGGCAAAAGGTGATTATTCCTCTTCATCTTGTAATGGTCCACTAATGACCAACCAAGCATAAGCCGCATGCAAAAACATTAGCATAGCGTATAACAAAAGAATCAGTGGTGCGGGTACAGGGACGAAGAATCCATTGTCTGATAGAGTTTTTAACAGCAATATTAGAGCAATTGCTGCCAGCCCATCTGCTGCTGAAATTCTAGCAATTTGTTGTGGTTTACAACGGAAAATTTTGAGATATGGTATCAAACCATCTTGGTGAAATTGCCAGCGGTATTTTGCAACATAGACAAAACCAAGGCCAATGAGGGCAATAACACCACGAGTGAATGATTGCTCTTGCCAAGGCCCTTCAGGTGTATTCCAATTGACGAAGGATTGTGCAACGCAGATGAGGCCGACAACTAGTTGCCAACGCCATTCCGGCTCCTTTACCATAGATATCCCACAACCTCTTTGTGCTTCAAAGGAGGGGTTCAGGGATAGGTCCTTGGTCAATAATATGGGTTTTCCACGCTAAAGCCCTCTCATGATTTCTTACCTCTAGTACTGACCAAAATTTCTCAAGTGAATCTGCAGACTTTGTGTGAATCATTTTGCCAATTATTGCAAATGATTCTGTTTCAACATCTTGCATTCGCAGTAATAATTCTCTCATTCGAATACCTGCTACTTCATCGTCTTCAAGCCATAATGGGACAAAGATGTCCAAGGAATCAGTTCGGTCTAATTCAAGGTAGTCTCGAAGGCAAGTTTGTATGAAAAGACGCCGAATTCCAGGATCCTCATCTGTTGCTGATTTTTTTATTCGGCTGAGAAAAGCCGCTGAATCAATAGTTGCTAATTCTTTGAGAGCGGCAGTACCGGCTGAGCGCGCGCCGACATCTTCAGAATTTGCGAGTTGATCCATCGCCGCCAATCCTACTTCTAGTGAGGTCCTCAGAAGTGAAGGCAGAATGTCTGCAAGAGCGAAACTGACGTGTGATTCTAATCTTGTTTGTAGTGCTGTTAATACCATTAATCCGGATTCGGGGTTTACTTCTAATAATCTTGGGACACAAGATACTAGTTCAGCAGCAACAAGTTCAGGTTGGGACCGGACCATCTGTTCAAACCGATTAGGTAAAGCCATTTTTTCAACTAAAATTGGCCGCTCTAACATCAACCTCATCCATTTGACTAACAGAACTTTCCTCTCATCACTACCCTGGTCAAGAGCATCTAGTAACCAGTGAGCAGCATCAATTCCCCCTGAATTTTCATCGATGTTTAATTCGCCTGAGTCTTGTTTATTCCAATCTAATTGATGGGAGCCAGAGAGAGGACGGGTAGGCCATCTTCCAGGTGGGTGCGTCATAGCAATACTCTCTAGAATGTGGTATCCACGGTTTTCAGCCAAACCATCTCCTTGGGTGCACAAGCCATTCGCTAGAGCAATTCCTGTATACCAACGTGTTACATCGGGTGCTTCCTTATCAAGCGCCATTGCTAGCCAACCCTCACAAACCCCAAATAGAATTTTTCTTGCGACTTCAACGAGTCTTCTGAGAAGCCATTTCTCACCCTCTTTTTCTGGGTCAGAGGTAAGGGAGAGACGATGAGGAATCATTGATTCGCGGCATTCTTCAAGTAGGCTGTTGAATTTTGCTCGGTCAACCATGAACAATCCTTCAACTTGTTCAATTATTTGAGTCGTTGATTCGGGTTCAATTAGAGGCAGTTCAGAATCAGCGATTGGAGGCGGTGGCAAAGGCCAATTTTGGACTGATATCACCATCAAGTCAGCCAACATCTCGAGGCAACGTGTGTGAATGATGTCAGCAGTTTGTTGCCTTTGCCGGCTAGAATCCATTTTAATCCCATTAAAATGTTTCACGAACAATCTTGTGAATCTTGTATGGGAGTAATGCACGGTTTACAGGAGTAACTTCTAACACTCTCGCATCATCTCTTCTTCGAATATCTTGTAAAAGTGGATGGCGGCTTTTTTTGTGCAGGGTCAAAATGGTTGGTTTGTCAACTTCAATTGCTTCTCTAACAATTTCTACAAATGCTTCAGACTCAACAGAAAATTTTCCTATTTCATCAATTACAATTACCTCGTAATTATCCATGGCATCCTGAATAGCAGGAACCGCGACCTCATCAAGTCCTTGAGGATTGATTCCAAGTCCAAGAATCCTATTACGTGAATCAATTTCTTTATGGGCAATCGTTGCTATTTCACCTGTTTGGATATTCATGCAAGAATAGCCAATTCTGGATGTTCCATCCATAATTGGTATGGTTTTCATACCTCCAATAATTCGGTGATCGATAGAATCCTCACCCCTACCACGTAGTTCGGAAGCGCGCTCATTTTCGAGCATCATTACAATTTTTTCCATTACCGCACTTTTACCAGCACGCGGTAAACCGGTGATACCAATTTTCGGATGTATCCCCATTATTCTCTCACCTTTTTATGTGGTATCTACAGATGTTCCCGTACCACTAACCTATACGAGAGTGGTGACACCCTTAATACCTGTTCCAGTAATTAAATTCCGGAAAGCGGAGAGAAAACACCTCTAAGGGGCAGAGATGCCCCCCCAATCTCAATTTCGGTCAGAGTAAATAAATCAAAATTTAAGTGGGTAAAATCGTATTTACAACCTATATTCAACCTGTAAGGCCAAGTATTTCACTCATCAGTTAGAAGTTCATCACCAGCAATTCTCATATCAACTACATTACGACCTTTGGCAAGCCAGTGCCACCCTTCTGTGACCCAATCGTACAATTCGTCTAACCCATCTATACTGACCCCAGCAGCCTCTGCAATGCGCTCTAGAACCAACACTTCGGCTGGATGATATTCCCCATCAGCCGCAGCCAGTAAGACCGAATCACGTAGAGCAACTTTCAATGTATCAATTGATGATCGTTGTAATAACTCCTCTAAATCACCTGTCTGGCGTAATTTTTTCCTAGTTTCGGCTCGGACTTCTGGTTTCAATAACGCCCTACCCATGAATGCTTCTAGCGCCGCCATCTCCTCGCGGACAAGCGCACCATCTGAATTTGCTACAATGGTTAGAAGTTCAATGTAAACTTCTTTTTCCATCGGTGAAAGCATATCGATGGCATCAGGCAGCATGCCGCTCATTTCTACACCTCATTCAACGTTTAGTAAGTCAAGGCCATCTTGCATCCAATCAAATCCGGCCATTACCCAGTCAAGTAAACTATCTATTATCCCTTCACCTAAATTGAGATGATTAGCAATTGCTTCCAAAGCAATTTGCTCTTTTTCATCGATGCTTCCATCAGCCGCAGTCATCAAAGCAGCATCGCGCAAAGCCAATCTTCCAGAGGTTTCTCCAAGTTCATCTAAACACTCCTCTAGAGTGGGTGGATTTTTCAGATATGTCCTAACTTGTTTCCTTTGTCCAGGTGAGAGAAGTGCAGTGCCGAGCCGCTGTTCAAAGACGGTCATTTCGTCGATTGTAACTTCATCATCAATTTGAATCATGTAGGCGAGTAATTTCGCGTAAGCAAACCGTTCTTCGCGGGGTAACTCGTGCAAGGTGTCCGGTAGCATGGTTGGCCGAGGAGTGCCTTATCTAACAAACCTATGCCGGATGGATATCAGTGAAACAAGTTCAATCATCTTGAGTTTCAACATCTGATGGCTTTCCAGTCAATGTACCGCGTAGCCTTGCATTATCGCTTTGTAGGGCATCAAAAATATCGTACTTACAACCTAATTCTTCAGCTAGAACTCTCAGCGCATTAGAGTCCATAGGCATGAACTCAAACATCATAACCGTATCTTTTCGCTAATTTTCGAATCGCTTTGCAGAGTTTGCGGTCTTCTCGCTTGAGGTCAATCCACTCTATCCGATTGTAGGTATCCCACTCTTTTCGTGTGTTCGTACTGTGAGGCACTTCTGAAAAGACATCTTCGACCCGATAGGTTGCGAGTGCGCGTTTCTCCGCCATCAGGTTCCAATGGTACCAATAGTTCATGCACTTGCTTAACAAGGAATCTTCTTCATCAACCGAGTCAATGTGTCTATGGATGAGTTCCCAACTACTTTGCATTAGGATAGTGTGACAAGAGGAAATCACATCGAGAGGGTGTCTTACTTGATGTAGAATAAAATCACCCGGCTGGATGTCGTAGAATCCATTTCCGTCTACAACGGACTGCCAGCAAGCGAGGCCAGAATCCTCTAACTTTTCATGCCCGAGTCCAAGATGCTTAGAGATGAACTTTGTGCCGCTACGGCCGCAGCCAATGATGACGAGGTTGTTCATTTCAACCATTCAATTTCCATCCCATATGCCTTCTTGGATCATGAACTCCATAACTCGCTCGGATACATTGGCGCGGTTCCCACCTCGTACTCCGGTTGCTGATACAGCAAACACCTCAGGAGGGATGCCGTCTGCCTCGCGCAGTTCGTAACCGACCTTCCGGCCATAGGAGATGGCCTCGATGTCGGGCATCACCCACGCCTCGACATCCTCCCCCTCATATCTGTGCTCGATCATTCGCTTGCGAACGTCGATGGAGAGGGGATTAGATTCGGAGATTGGGGTGTCGCGGATTCCGACCACTACTCTCTTGCCCTGATCCAGTTCTCGCTGGATGAGCCACTCATGGCCCACATGAAGGGGCTGCCAGCGACCGGGTAGGAGAACGGCTTTCGGCTTATTGAAGAGATGGGCCAGTTGGTCCACCATATCATCTACAGAATTTCCTACAGCGCCGCTAGAGTCTAGGGTAATGTGAGCACACTTCGGCTCGTCGAACGGATCGGATATTCCGGTGAAGTTGCTGATTTCTCCAGCGCGAGCCTTAGCATAGAGTCCCTTCACATCTCGCTCCTCGCAAACTTCCAAGGAGGTGGACACATGGACCATCAGGGCATTGTCTGGGAGGATTTCCAGTATCTTCTCTCGAATGTCCTCGTATGGCGTGATGAATGAGCAAAGTACGGAAGTGTGCTTAGATATCATGTTCGCCATCTTGGCGATTCCCAGAAGGTGTCGCTCGCGCCCCTCGCGAGTGAAGTCATGGTTCGTGAAGAAGTCTCGAATGGTGTCACCATCTAGCACCTCACATCCGAAACAATCTGCAGTGGCCATCGCGATTGTTGTCTTTCCAGAACCGGAGAGTCCTGTAAACCAAATTACTCTATTTTCCATTTATCAAGCCCCAGTACGCATCCCCAATCGTGTTTTCAATCATCTTGCGTTTCAACATCGGATGGCTTGCCAGTCAGTGTATCTCGTAGTCTTGCATTATCGCTTTGTAGGGCATCAAAAATATCGTACTTACAACCTAATTCTTCAGCTAGAACTCTCAGTGCATTAGAGTCCTTGGGTAGGCAC
>Ga0209089_10000542_pt1 | contig 34647 bp, 55 predicted proteins | sample ArcticOcean_MG_C_FD_187431 | JGI IMG/M metagenome (GOLD analysis project Ga0209089, IMG submission 187431) | Marine microbial communities from western Arctic Ocean - ArcticOcean_MG_CB2_150 (SPAdes) (version 2) | ecosystem: Environmental > Aquatic > Marine > Oceanic | place: Arctic Ocean: Canada...
GTTGATATGACTACGGGTGATATACTAAAGTCAGCATCATGGGCTGCCCCTGCGCCTAACGGTATACGCGGTAATGTCTTTAGTGATGACTACGGTGCGAGTGTAGTGAATGAACATGGCGCCAACTATAAATACAACATATGACACACCCTAGACCTATACAATAGCATGCCTAGACCCAGAGCACGTAAGCACGGTTGCCCTAGAGGTAGACGTAGAGTCGGCAGTAAGATGAGACGTTCTAGAAATATGGCAAGAAAAAAGAAAACTTAAACTGAGTCGAAAAATTTATTTGAAGACGAAGGTTCCATCGAAAGGTGGGGCTCCTTTGTACAGCACAGCATAAGTAGATCCTTATACAGCACTATAGGCGAGGTCCTAGAAATCTTCCATTCCTATAGATTGGTCTATATAAAATCTTCTACACACTATGCTATAATACTCTTATGATAACATCTTTAATAATCGTTTACGTAGTATATGCAATAATGTCGTATTCTACTATATAAATTTTTTTTGCACTATAATTTTTTTATAACATCTTTATACCTTTCTTGCACTATATAGACTATTCAAAGAATGTTATCAAAGAATGTTATCAAAGAATGTTATACAAGCATAACTATGTTATATGCAAAAGGTAACTCATAAGACTCCTATATACTATAAAACAGTATTCAGTTCTCCTGTAATGTATGTTATGCCGTATGCATGGTGTGAACTCATAGAGAATGGTTGGATTGATGAATTCTGTAGACCATTTGAATATGATGAGGAAACATTCTTTACTACTGATGATAATGATAAAGTTACAGGCTTTATTACATTCAAAGACTACAATACAGTAGACTTCAGTAACGTTATAGAAGTAGGTATTGGTTATGTTATCCCGTCTCAAAGAAAGAAAGGATTGTATGAACACTTGTATGCACGGTTAAGGTATGAAGCAGTTAAACGTAAGAAGACATTCATATGGTCATCAGTATGGGCAACTAATAAGGGAATGCTTAAACATGCGGAACGTGCTGGAAGAAAGATACGCTATATAGGTATTGAAGAACGACTTTAATAACATCTTATGCATTATAATTACCTCTGTGAATATAGGAAAGCATTTCCTGTTGATGAATATGGTAGATTGGATATAACATCTAATATAGAATCTTCTTCTACTAAAGTATTGCAACGATTAGGAGTTGTATTTGCAGAAAATGATGGCAACCGGTTGTTACATGTTCGGGATAAAGAACATCCTGATTGGCATTTTTGGGTTCCTTATAGTGATGTTGATATTGACTTACATATTAAAAAGGAACTACGAGCTGTTTAATTAAAGTATGTTTTAATTGATTATAAAAATTGCGGAAGCCGGTTAAGGTAAAGTGTGGAATAAGCCGCCCGCTCCAAAGGGTACTAATAATGAAAATACAACTAAAGAAATTAACTAAAGTAAACTGCGAAGTACATTTTGCGTTTACTAACAAAAAGAAGAAGGATTGGCCATACTCAATAAATGATGGTAAGTTTCTTTCTACTACATATGTAATAAGGCACGGGTCGTCGTTTGAGTTGCTCGATGAATGTGATGTTCTTATTGTTGGTGTAGATGATTACACTGAGATGACTCCAGTTAAAGCTGAGAAGATTGGCAAAACAATTTATAACAGTTTACAAGAACATAAGGTTACCGGCAATGTTAATATACATGTTGATGACGAGTTGCGTTGGCAATCGATTAAAAAAGCACAACCAGCAATCAACATTGCGTTTGGTATACAACAAGCAGAGTATAAGTTTGACAAATACTTTACCAAGAAAGATGATGACGATACTGTTTTTAATATTGGATTCGATTATAATTCTACTAGCAAAACAAAAGATGATAAAGACTTTAAGAAAGCAATGACATTAGTAGATAGTATTAATTTTGCTAAAGATTTAATATCAGAACCTTCTAATGTAATATACCCAGACTCGTATGCTAAACTAGTGCAGAAGAAGTTTAAGCCACTTGGTATTAAAGTAACTGTGCTAGGGGAAGCACAACTCAAGACACTTAAAATGAACGCATTGCTTGCTGTAGGGCAAGGAAGCGAAAGAGAATCTAAAGTTGTTATTATGGAATACACTGGTGCTAAAAAGTCTGAACCAATTGCACTTGTAGGTAAAGGAGTAACGTTTGATACAGGTGGATACTCTATTAAACCAGCAAAAGGAATGGGCGAAATGAAATACGACATGGCTGGCTCTGCTGTAGTTGTCGGCACTATGATGGCATTAGCATTACGTAAAGCAAAAGTTAATGCAATAGGTATCATTGGTTTAGTAGAGAATATGGTATCACATAATGCATACAAGCCAGGAGATGTTCTGGTTTCAATGAGCGGGCAAACTATTGAGGTTGATAATACTGATGCTGAAGGCAGAGTTGTATTAGCAGACATATTACATTATGCACAAACAAAATACAAGCCGCAAGCAATGGTTGACTTAGCCACGTTAACAGGTGCTGTCCTTGTTATACTAGGTAGCGAACTAGCAGGATTATTCTCTAATGATGACACGCTTAGTGAACAGTTAATAGATTGTGGCAAAGAAGTTGAGGAAGAAGTATGGCGTTTACCATGCGATCCAATTGGAGAACGCTTTGATAAAATGATAGATTCAACTATTGCTGATATGAAAAACACAGGCAGTGGCGGACCTGGATCAACTACTGCGGCACAGTTCCTACAAAGATTTGTAGGTGATACCCCTTGGGCACATTTAGATATTGCTGGAGTTACATGGGACGGAAAAAATGGCGGAATGGTATCAGCAGGTGGAGCAACAGGTTGGGGTATTAAACTTCTTAATCAATGGACACAACATTACGAGGAGCAATAAAGGTTATATTAATATGAATGTAGAAGAACGAGTTATAAAAGTAACTGCTTGTGTGTTAGGAATTAAGTGGCATAGCGACATAGATATTGAATCTAATTTTAGTAATGATCTAGGTGCTGATTCTTTAGATACATTAGAACTAGTAATGTCATTAGAGGATGAATTTGATATTGTAATTGATGACACTAATGTTGCAAACATACATACAGTAAAAGAAACAATTAACTATATTAAGGATCTTCTAGAACCTAAAACAATATGAATGCTATTAGTAGTCCTATGGAAATACCAACACCTATGCTAGCGCAGAATACTTGTAGCATATCAACGTTAGTCCATGTTTGTTTATGATACTTATCAAGTATAGCTTTGGTTGTTTTCATTCTGGATTGCTATGATGTCTTAGCATTATGTTTAATTCACTAACTGTAGACTTGGTCATGCATTGTAAAGATTTAATCTCTTGATATGTTAACCGCTCGTTTAGGACTTGCTCGAGGTTATCCCAATTGGTATTGATATATTGCTCGCATTCTGTTTTAGTTTTAAAGGATTGATCGAATTGCATCCAACCATGTGGTGGACCTATATAGGATATTGCAACAAGAAATGACACATAAAATAGTTCCATTATACTAATATTTAGTTATATTAGTATAGATTGACATAGCGTAATAGTGTGTTATACTGTATAGTAAGGATAACAATATGACTAACGAATACTTTGTAGAAACATTGCATCACTTTACTTGTGTATCATGTAATGGTTGGTGGAGTATAGCAATGGACGAAACAGACCGTACTAATTGGTATTGTCCTTGGTGCGGTGAAGAAACAGACTACATTAGAGCAATCAATGAAGCTCTTTTACACGATACAGACTTAGCACATTACAGTCAAGTAGATTGGATAGAACGAGAAGTAGGGTATGGATCTATGTCTACAGACTATAGTGTGCACAGTAAGTGGGCAGAAACATCAGATAAGATTAAAGCAAGAAGTCTTATTATTGAAGAATACGTAAACAAAATGAATCCATCCTGATAGTATACTATGGCTCATAACACTAAAGCATATAGAAACGGACAATTTGTAGTATTAAAAAACAATAGTACAGATGAAGAGGTTACTATTAAAATTGTTATGTACGATACTATACAAGGTTGGCTTGGTGAGAAGTTAGAAGGTGAAGGCTTCACCGAAACAACAGACTGGGTTTGGTATACACTTGATGCTTATACATTTGTAAAACGATTAAAAACGGATAGAAATGTGTTGACGTGAAACGAAAACGGCAAACGTATAAAGGCAAATACAAATGTAAGAACCCTGCCAAGTACAAAGGCAGAGTAGGACATATAGTATATAGGTCTTTATGGGAACGTAAATTTATGTTGTATTGCGATAAAGTAAATGCAGTATTAGAATGGAGCTCAGAGGAAGTTAGTATTTGGTATCGTTCTCCAGTTGATACCAAGATGCATCGATATTATCCCGACTTCTGGATTAAGTATATTGACTTACGTGGCGACATTATAGAGAAACTAATAGAAGTAAAACCTAAAGCACAAACAATACGACCCAAAGAGAAGTACTGGAGAACGTATGATACATATCAAGTAAACGAAGCAAAGTGGAAAAGTGCTATACAATATTGCAGGGAGGACGGTATGCAGTTTCAGATACTAACAGAGGATCACTTATTTTGAAACGAACATTATTTAAAATAGCAGTAGATATATCAGATAACATTGATATATGGGTATCCAAAACATTTAATATACAACCTAAACATCGTTTACTAGTAATGGCACAGGATACAATTACTAAACGACACTTACAAAATACTATTGGTAAATCAATAGGTGCAAGTAATATTAGTGAACACAGGAAAAAAGATGAAGATGATCTTCATCTATTAATGTAAATGAAACGCTGGCCTCACGAATCACAGGACGTTGCAAACGACAGGTTTCATGCCTCACTTAAAATGGGCAGGATGTGGGAAAACTATTTAATGACTGAACTGCCTTACGTGTATTCTAAATACAAAGTAGAGCATGTTCAAGACATCTTGGGTTTCGATACATACAGGCAAAACGATAACAAGTATCCTGACTTTAGATTAACACATAAAAGCAAACGAAAGAAAGAACGCATATACATTGATGCTAAACGCAAGAAAGGATATCATTCAAACAATGCACCACACGAAGAATTTGTAACGTGCGATAAGTCATTTATCGATTCATATAACAATATTGTTCAACAAGACATAGACGAAGGCTGGAATGCCTCAGGTGCTTTGCTGTTTTGGCACGAGCCAAGTGGTGCATATCTCGCACCACTTGAACCTCATAACTGGTTAAACTTTGGCGCAAACGGTTATGGAACTGATTTGTCTGGGCAGTTTTGGATTAAGAGGTTGACACGAATGCATGATTTTGATGACTTTGCAAAAGATATTGCCACAGACATTGAGCATACTGGATCTATGCTTAACGATTGGGTTGCCGCCTTTAATACACAACATGATCCAAACTAACAATGAATAAAATAAAGGAACAAACAACATGAAATACGTTAAGAATGAAATGCTGTACGAAGGCAAGGCAAAGAAGATATATTCAATTGAAGGATTACAATTCCGTAATCAGTGTATTATGTACTTTAAAGATGATGCCACGGCGTTTAATGCGGAAAAGAAAAGCCAGTTTGAAGGCAAAGGTGAACTTAATTGTTGGATTAGTGATGTACTTTTACGTGCAATGGAACACTTAGGCATACCAACTCACTATGTAGAGAAGATTGGTGACAGAGAAATTGTTGCTGACCATGTAAAGATAGTTCCCATAGAGGTAATTGTGCGTAACATTGCCGCTGGAACCTTTTGCAAACGATATGGTTTAGAAAACGGAACTAAACTTAATCATTCTATTATAGAGTATTGTGTTAAGGATGATGATTTAAGTGATCCACCTATTGCGTTTAATGCTATTACATCATTAGATCCAACCGTAGAAGATGATTTAATAGCAATGACAGCAATGACAGAAGATGTTAACAAATATCTTAGAGCAATTTTTTATACGTTAGGGTTAGTGTTAGTAGACTTTAAGTTAGAATTTGGAACTAACGCATACGGTGACATTGTTTTAGCAGATGAAATTTGCCCTGACACAATGCGCCTATGGGATATTACCACAATGCAGTCCTTTGACAAAGATTTGTTTAGGTTTGACACTGGTGACTTGTTGGCCGGGTATAAAGAAGTACAACGAAGATTACAAGCATGGCAGGGTTAGCCATTTAAAAACACATGAGTAAAATAGGATTCACATGTAGTACATTTGACTTGTGTCATGCTGGGCATGTGATGATGTTACAAGAATGTAAAAAGGTTTGCGACTATCTTATTGTAGGTTTGCAAGTTGATCCTAGTAAAGACAGGCCAAGTAAGAACGCACCTGCACAAACATTAGTAGAACGATACATTCAAGTAAATGCAATTAAGTATGTAGATGAAATAGTGCCATACGAAACAGAACAAGACTTGGAAGATATATTTAGTATGTTCCATATAGATGTAAGAGTTCTTGGTGTGGAATATAAAGACAAAGACTTTACGGGGAAAGATATATGCAATAAACGAGGCGTGCAAATACATTTTAATAAACGAGATCATAGATTCTCAAGTACAGGCTTAAGACAAATCATTAACAACAAGGAAACTAACAATGGCAATAACTTATAAGATAACCGAAAACGGAAAAGATAATAGTACCATAGTGTATCAAACTGACGATTGGTACGATGCACTCAAATGGATTAGAGATGATATGCATCCGAAACATTGTATACAGTATGAAGGTATAGAGGGTATGTCTATAAAAGAGTTTAATGCATTAAACGATGACCCAGCGTGGCAAGTAAATGCGAAGCAACTTGTACTTGACTAATAAATACTTGCATGGACTTACCTGAGTATTTAAAAAATTTACCATTACATCAGGATCCCGCTGTTGAAGAACTGATAATTACAGTGTTAAAGTCATGCAGAGATCAAGGCTTAACAGAGTTATCAGTTGGGACGTTAATGCTGTTACTTGGCGTATCTGAAGATAACATTAATGAAGAGATGTATACAGATGTAATTGAATTAACACCCAAAGGTATTGACATTGCAATAGCAATGAATGAAAAAGAATCCCATGTGATACACTGATGCCACGTGTTACTTGCCACAGAAAACACTATAAACTTTTAGATCCGCATGTGTGGGAAGTGTTTGGTGGTGAGTACAGTACCGAACATCAAGGATTTTATAATGGATTAACCGAGACATCTTGCGACCCACCCAGGTACGTTTTAACATCAGAGCAGTCGGAGTTGGAGAAGGATGCGTTAATTAACTTACCCCCGGGTTCTGTTATTGTAGAAGAAGAGTGGGACGAGTTCCTACCAGGCTTACAAGGCCCTGAAGTAAATGAGATATGGGATACCAAAGAACAAACAATTGAACATTTGCATGAAAAAATACAAACATTGCGCGACGAATGTGGCGAAATGGATATACAAATAAAACAATTACAACACGAATTAAAGCATAAAAAGCCAAGTGGTTCTATACGATGGAAACTCTCATATACCTGGTTGGGCGACATGAAAGAAGTATTTTGGGATTTCAAAACTAAAAAACAAGCTGTAGCATATATGGAAAACAACATAAAAGGTTTCTTTGGTATCAAGGTAGTGGAGACTATTAAAGATATCAAATATGACAAGTACATTTATGGTACACGCAATGTAGAGAACAAATAATAATGCATTATATTAACGGACAGTGGTGCACTTCCATTGATGTAAATAATGCAGTTGCGGCCGCTCGATCTGCTTTTTATATGTACAAGCAGACAAGTGCTCAAGAACGTATTAGTTTAATACAAGCATTATATACAATATATAAAAGCAGAGTAAAAGAAATAGGAGAATGTATTTCCAAAGAAATGGGTTCCCCAATTACTATAGCACAGAGTTGGCAAGTCGAAGATAGTTATATAGATTTTGAAAATGCAATTAATTTATTAAATGAGTTTTCATTTAAAGATGATATTTTACGATATGAACCAATTGGAGTTTGTGGAATACTTACTTCATGGAACTGGCCAATTGTTTGTATTACTGAAACTGTTTTACCTGCATTAGCCGCTGGGTGTACTGTTATCTTAAAACCTAGTGAACTTACGCCATTGTCAGCATTGTTATTTGCTGAATGTGTGCATGATGCTGGAATCCCAGCAGGTGTTTTTAATCTTGTTAATGGTGAAAAAGAAATTGGGCAAGCAATTACACAACATCCTGACATTGATATGATCTCATTTATAGGATCACTTGAGACAGGCCGAGAAGTTTCTAAGGCAGCGGCAGGTACATTAAAACGAGTAGTACAAGGAGTAGGTGGTAAGTCTCCTGCTATAATTTTTAATGATTATGAAGATTTACAACATGCGGTTGAAAAACGAGTTAATAATTGCATGAATAATAGCGGCCAGACGTGTGATGCTTCGACACGTATATTAGTATATAAAAGCCAATATGATATTGCAGTTGATATGGCTATTGAAGCTGCTAACAATATTGAAGTTAATTATTCAGACATAGAAGGATATCATATGGGTCCAGTTGTAAGTAAAGCACAATTATATTATATAAAAAAATTAATACAAGAAGGAATTGATGCTGGTGCCCGTGTTGTTGCAGGTGGGTTAGATCGTCTTAAACATTTAGATAAGGGTAATGGTAATTTTATTAGACCAACTGTTTTTGCTGATGTAGATAATAGTATGAGTATTGCACAAACAGAAATTTTTGGACCAGTGTTGTGTATGATTCCTTTTAAAAATATTAATGATGCTATACGTATTGCAAATGACAGTATATATAAATTAGCTGCTTATGTCTATACAAGCAGTTCTAGCAAGGCAGATCGGGTAGCACAACAGTTACAAGTAGATAATGTATACATAAATGATAGTCGATATATTAGATCGTGTGAAATTAATAATTATTTAAAAATAAAAAGGATTGTAATATGATAATGCACGGTGTAAATAATATATGTTAACTTTAAAACAACAAGCCAAATGGCAAGAACTTAATACTTTCTTTAAAACTAATTCAAAGTATTATAAAAAAATAGACAATGATAATATAATTTTTAATACGTGGGCGCAGGGTGCTGGCGGCGATTTTCTCTCGACTCTTTTTTTAGATAGTATGTTAGATATTGATTTATATGTAAGTGAAATAGCAGAGTATATAAAAAAAGTTAATCGCTATGAACAAATTATACCATGTGTAGAAAGCCGGATTAATACCGCTATATGGTTAAAAAATGGTACACTTGATGATTCTTTTAATACGCAAGAGCAAGTACAAAATTTACAACAGCAATATATATTAACCGATCAAGTTTTTAATTTATATATATTATTTGAATTTCCAAAAGATAAATTTGATGTAATAGATAATATTTTTAAAGACGCATTAACAGATTATAAAACAATTAAGAATATACAGTATTTTAAAACACACAATTTACCTGTTATACCATATTTTTATTATAAAAATCCTGAAAAAATAAAAACAATAATTTTAGCTTATACTGACGATCAAACATTGCGTTTGTATTTAGACATATTAAAAATTATAAAAAGAGATAATTTGGTTGATAAAAATACTAACGAGTTACAATTTGATTTATTTCCACCAGGTATATCCATGGATGTAGTTAAAGAAACAAGGTTGGTTTATAATGAAATATTAGAAACAATAGATAATTTTTCTATCGCTAAAGGTGTTATAGCAGAACTGTTATTATTAAGTTTAAAAGAACATGAATTTAATGTTAATAAAACAAAACAAAAATTTTCAGAGCACCTTAAAATATACATACAAGAATTAAATTCTATTAATCTTGATAGCACATATAAACAAGCAAGCGTTGATAATTGGTATTCGTTAACAGCAAAACCATATTCAGGAATAATGGACGAGGATGTACAACTACATAAAATTGATTATAGAAAGTTAATACTAGAGCAAGACGATGCAACTATAAGACAAATGATGCAATGGTATAATTCAGACCAAGATATCTTATATTATAAAACACAGATACAATTATACCATGAGAGAAACATGAAATTATTTAACCAACTTAAAACAGAATTAAATTGGTATGAATAATATATTTTGTCGTGCTCCTTTTATGCATTCATATATCGGCTATGCTGGCCGTCCTAGATTATGTTGTGCATCTATTCCTGATAAAAGAACAGAAACATTACCTGCAATAGATTCAGCCGATTTTTGGGATTACTGGCAAGGAGAATACTTAACCGAAGTAAGAAATGACATGCTTAATAATGTTCCCCGTAACGAATGTGAACCTTGCTATGCCATTGAAAGAGCCGGAGGTAAAAGTTTTCGTAATGCATTTGATATTAGACATAATCATATAGATCTACAAGGTAAAGAATTATTTTTTCCAAATGATTTAGATATACGATTTAGTAAGTTATATAATTTAAAATGCCGCATGTGTAATGAAGCTCTTAGTTCCCAACTTGAAAAGGAAATAGCTAATAATTATTCTTTATTAAAACAATATAAGGATCCAGTAGTTCAATCTACTATGTTAGAAAATAACTTTAAAAAAATTCTTGACAACATTAACAGTATAGATTATATTAAAGTAGCAGGTGGCGAACCATCTATTATGCCAGAGGTAGAATCTTTCTTGCAGGCATTCATTGATAACAATAGGCACACTGGTGATAATGCAGTTAATTTATTAATCACAACAAACTGCACAAATCAAAATACAAAATTTGAAAAACTTATTAATCAGTTTAGTAATGTTACTCTTACTGTAAGTTTTGAAGGAATAGGGCTAGTTAATAATTATATTCGTTCGCCAAGTAATTTTGATATACTTGAGCAAACTCTTATTAGTTATTTGACGAAGCACGAATGTATACTTAATGCAACAATACAAGCTTATAATTTGCCTTATTTAATTGAGTTTGTTAATTGGCTAAAATATATAAATGAAAAGTTTGGGCAGTTAGATGCATATTTTGTGTTATTGGAACAGCCTAGTGAACTTGCTTGTTATAATTTAAGTAAATCATTACGAAATTATTATGTTGATATGTATTTAGAAAATATTGATTTTGATGCGAGCTGGTTGACAGATTCAAATTTGAAATCAAGTTTAGAATTATTAAAAAAAGATCAATCAGAGATTTCTAATTATAGATTTGTACACCGAACAAAAGCATTTGATCACGTGCGTAACCAACATATTAAAGATTATTTGCCCGAAGTATTTGAGGATATACGAGAAACATATACAACAATGGCTATGCCTTCATAGCCACTGTGCCTAATAAATTAGAATTGTGCCTCTTCGGTTGATCCTTTTATAGCACTCGTTGATGACGATCCTACAGCAGTAGCAACTGCATCAAAATAACTTGCACCTACTTCTGTTTGATGTTTAGTAGCAGTATATCCGTCTTTCTCAGCTGCAAATTCTGCATCTTGTAATTCTACAAATGCTGGCATTCCAACTTGACGATACTCAAGTGCTAATTCAAACATGCTGTAATTTAATGCATGAAACCCTGCAAGTGTTATAAATTGATATTTATATCCCATTGTTCCTAATTCGTTTTGGAAAATTTTAATATCGCTTTCACTGATATTTTTACTCCAGTTAAACGAAGGCGAACAATTATATGCTAACATTTGATCTGGATATTCTTTGCGTATTGCTTCAGCAAATTTACGAGCCTGCTTTAAATCAGGAGTTGAAGTCTCCATCCATAACAAGTCACAGTATGGGGCATACGCAATACCACGCACAACACATCGCTCAAATGATTGTTTAGGATCTAACTTATAAAATCCCTCTTCTGTTCTATCATCACTAATGAACTGATGATCACGTTCGTCTATATTGCTTGTTAATAGTGTAGCACTTTCAGCATCTGTACGAGCAACAATAACAGTAGGCACTTGCATAACATCTGCCGCGAGCCTTGCCGCATTTAAGTTTCGTATATGTTGTTGTACAGGAATAAGAACCTTACCGCCCATATGCCCGCACTTCTTCTCAGATGCTAACTGATCTTCAAAGTGAACGCCTGCAGCGCCTGCGGTTATGTATGCTTTTGTAAGTTCAAATGCGTTTAGTGCACCACCAAAGCCTGCTTCACAGTCTGCTACGATGGGAGCAAACCAATAACGGTCTTCGTCGTTGCCTTCTACTACATCAATTTCATCGGCACGTTGAAAAGCATTATTAATCTTTCTTACTAATTCCGGACCACTGTTGGAAGGATATAAACTTTGATCTGGATATGTAGTTCCTGCTGTATTGTTATCGGCGGCAACTTGCCATCCCGATAGATAAATTGAGTTCAGTCCAGCACGTACCATTTGCACTGCTTGGTTACCAGTTACGGCTCCAAGTGCTTTAACATGCGGTTCATCCTTTAGCATTGACCAGAGTTGCTCTGCTCCATTGTGTGCTAAAGTATGTTCAACTTGTATAGTACCAGATAGGCGATGGACATCATCAATGTTGTAAACACGTTCTACATTGTTGAACCGACCAATGTGAGAAGTGTTAACATGATGGGTAAACATAATACTTTCTCCTATGAAAAAAGTTACGTAAAATTATTTATAGATAATAGCAGAATATATAACAAAAGTCGATGGTTATACTATAATAAATTCATCGCCATTATTGTTTGCTGTTAATGTTAAGCAACAGCCAAGCCGAGAGTTGTCTTCAATGTCGTCTGCAAGATCATCTAATGTCTCTCGTTCAGACTTTCTCATTGTTGAGTAAATTCCTTTAATAACATATACATGGCAGGTGCTACATGCAATGCAACCACCACATAGACCAAAATCTGATTCGTTTATTTCATCTTCAATTACATCTCTAACGGTGTCACCTTCCATAAAAGGAATTTCGTGTTTGTATCTGCCTTTATCAGTTATTGTAATTTTCATTATATTTCCAAATCAAATGCAATAGGCCAATGCCCTACTGGATCATCCCTATCATATTTAATAACAGTAACGTTTGATATTCGTATAGGATTTATTTTTGTTGTTATAATTTTGTCAATACTATCTATAAAACCATTGTCACAAGTAAATGTGCCTTCGGTAATATGATTAGTTAAACTTCTTTTTTCTAGTTTTATTTCATCTTCTAGTTTGTCATCACTTGAATGAAAATCGCCAACAAGAACAGAACGGTAGTCTACTAAATCTAATAATTCGCTTGTCTGCGATATACGATTCGCATCTGTAATACTACCATCTTCTTCTGGATAACTTGGCAAGGCATTAATAAATCTAATAGGTATAAGACCAGTTGATGTATTCATGTTAGTAGTAAATGTTTGCCAATGCTTTCCTTGGGTGTCGTCTGCTGTTTCGTTGTACCAAGAAAATTTACCAAACGCAATATTATGTTCTAGTTGTCGTTCTTTGCTTACAATACATATTCCTCTTTTAGGATAATTTTCAATATAGTTTCTATGATAAGGTAAATTGAAAACCATACTACGGCACATTCGTTGAACGAAAAATAAATCAAAGTCGCCAAATTGATCTATGTCAAACTCGCCCGGGCAGTTCCAGGTTATAATACGCATTAGTCTATTCTCCCAAATCCCCAGAGTCTTTCTTGGCACCACCAGCAATCATCTCTCCCACAATGTTTAGATAAATCAAGTTGCATTAAGTATTTTCCATGTGTCATTTCACAACTATGTGTAAGTGGAAATAATTCATCCAATACGTTAAGTGACGTATATAATTCGTAAATACCCCTTTTATCAATATTTACAAATGGTTGATGATCACTATCCACGCCGTCATTGCTAGGGAGAAGTACTGGATATTTTTCACCAGCAGGTAATTTAACACGTTCTGGGTCTGCACCTTCTTGGTTTGGAAAAGCATCTATTGGAGGATTTAAAGTAACGCCATAATACTGACAATCAACAATCTCAGCATCATATAGTTTCATTAATAAATCATCTTGCCCTTCGCTAATGAGATGCGTGTGAACCATATTAAAATAATGTGTACCAAATGTAATACCCACTAGCTCTTCTATTTTTTGTAGTGACATTGATGTATACATAAATTGAAATGGCTTTGTACTCTCTATTAATGTTATTGGTATAATGTCTATATCTGGGCGTTCGTCTCTTTTATATAATGCTAACATATATGATAGTATAGTACTGTCAAGGCCGCCAGATGCTTTAATACCAACCTTAGTATATTGTTTTGGTATATCTATAATTATATCGTCTTGTGAGTTTTTAAAAAGCATACTATTTTATTTATTGTTAATTATTTAAACCCAAAATTTTGTTGTATCTATTACATGTTTGCCACACACTTCGTGGCATCGTTCGATTGGGTTCTTTGTTTTCCATGAAGCCTCAATGTCACTAAAGAAGTCGCCAATAAGTATTTCTCTTAAAGAATGATGATGTAGTGAGAGTGCAGTATCTGGATGTTTATTCCATACTTTATTCCATACTGGTTCTTTAAAATAAAAAGGAGGATCGTTTTCTGGATTTTTTATTTTATAATTAAATGGCATATGTACATACCCATTGAGAAAACAACAAGGAGTAACTATACCTAAGCTATTAATTAATATTCTCTTTCCATTTGGCCCTTGGCTTTCACATGTTATTTTAATTTGTTGTCTTTTTTCTGCTTTCATTATAACAGAATTACTTGTTGGAGGTTTTATACTATCAACCGGTATATGCTTAATGTCGCCACTCCGGTCATCACGTGATGAGGACATAACACTAAATGCTTTAAACCCCAAGTCTTTTGATTTTTGTTGTGCTTCGTCAATTTGATGTTTGTTGTGTTCGAACTCAATAAATTGCCAATCTGCTAATCCGCCTGCTTTAATAAATGCTGTTGCATTATTAATTACTTTTTTAAAACTTGAACCTACTCTGTATTGTTCTGATACTTCATCTGCCCCATCAATACCAAATACAACTTTATGATTTCGAGGCATTGTGTTTGCTAATTTTTCCCACCAGGCTGTTGTTTTAAGAGAGCCATTGGTACGCATATCAATCATAAAGTCTTTGTTACGTTTTACAAAGGTTTCATTAAAGTAATTAATGATATCAAACAAATGTGGGTTTGCAGCTGCTTCGTCAATTGCTCCACAGAATTTGAGTTCGTTAAAATTAACAAGATCATCTAGGTTAAACCATTTTTCACAATTTTCTCTAGTTACATGTGTTGTATTTAAAATAGAACTTACCCATTCTTTATCTATTTCTCGTAGGCATTCAGGACAATGCAAATTACAAAATGTTGTAATTTCTATATCAATTGCTTCGATATCTTCTATTTTTATACTCCACATTATCGTATCCTTGTTATTTCGTTATTGTTGTATTTGTAATTTGTTATATAGTCATTAAAGTTTTGTTTCCATAACTTATCTGAAACGGTTATATAATGCATAAATGATTTATAATGACTGTCAATACCGTTTGGCCATTTATCAGTCGACGCCGGTTTGTGAGTTGTAACATATGTTTTTATTTTATGTAAACTATCGAGTGCTTCATTTTTTAAATTCCCAATTGGATATTGTTGAAGCCATGCATATGTATTTTCTATGTCAGTTAGTACATCATCTTTAAAATGTAGCATCAGTATTGTTGGATTTAAATACTCGGGTGTATATACTAATGATGCATGAAACTCATCAATGTCTAATGATAGTAATGATTCAAATACATTTTGTATATCCATTACTTGATAAACAGATGTAGTACATACTGCTCCTAGGCGTGTAAAGTTATTTACAGAACGAAAGGTGTTGATATTATTTACTAATGTTCCCCAATCACCACCTCTAAAATATGGATAAATGTTTTTACCAGAATCAATTGACATATGTATTAATGATTCACCAAATGGTTCAAGTAACTGTGATAATTCTTTTGGGTCAAAGTTTGCATTAAAATTTGAATGAAATGATACAAATATATTTTTAGAATTCGGATGTTGTGCAAGTAATTTTAAACAAGGAAAGAATTGTTTTTGATGTAAAACCTCACCACCGGCAAATTCAACCCGTTCTATATTTGGAAAATTTTTATTTAAATCTTCTACAATGTCTTTTATATCTGTTATAGATAATTCTATACTAAAATCCTCATCAGGGTCTCGTCGATGCATTGCTCCAGTTAGTTGGTCAAGATGCAATTCGTGATCTTGTTGGGTTGGTGTATAATGTTTTAGTTTTGACATCCAACCAGACGAATATACTTGACTACAATGTAAACAAGCCATGTTGCAACTATTACTAAATCTTAATTCTATTATTTTAATACTTTCAAAATCAATCTCACCTGTTTCGTAATGATAATGGGTCTCGTCATATTTGTAATCAAATCGCATCGAATTACTGCTATTCTCATGTTCTACTTCTGCACACATATGACAACCGGCTGGCCATTCACCTCTTGCTAGTTGTAATCTAAATTGTTTAAAGTTTGGATTATTAATAAACTTGGAAGGCAGGGTTGTACTTTTATATTTGTGTAAATAATCAGTTTGAATAGCACAAGTAGTAACAAAACCGTTTTTATAATTAATACCACTTACAGCATAATGACAGGGAAGCTTGTTAACTTTTTGTGGTTGGATAGAATGAAAAAACTTTTCGAAGAGCATATTAATATTTATAATACTTGATTTTTTGGTTTAAGGTATAAATATAAGAAAGAAAAATATGTTATTGTTAAGCAGAATTTTTTTTGACTGGAGAAAAGGAATGACCCAATTAATTAATCCCGAACAATTCACTGAAGCCGCCGGCCTATTAAGGTCTTTTTTTATGGGCAAAGGTTTTGTAGAAGTACATACACAAAATAGACTGAGTATATTAGCCGCGTGTGAAGATCCTACAACGGTATCAACATATAACTACGCAGGCAATGTGTGGCCACTGCCACAGACAGGCCAAATGTGGCTCGAATATGAATTACTTACTAGACCCCATATCCCGGGGTTTTTTTGTATGTCTACCTCGTATAGACAAGAACCAAACATAGTAGAAGGACGACATGATCTTATATTTCCTATGTTTGAATTTGAAATGCCAGGTACAGTTGACGATTTAGAAACTATGGAAAAGGAACTTATGGAATACTTAGGTTGGTGTTCTAAGGGCGGTGTTGTTGTTAAAGATTATATGCAATGGTGTGAAGACTACGGCGTAGAAGAACTTGAGCATGAGCACGAAGATAGAATGTGCAAAGAATGGCAAGGGCGAGTTTGTATGATTAAAAACTTCCCTAACTATACAAGTCCATTTTGGAATATGAAGCAAAATGGTGATGGTACTGCCGCAAAGATAGATGTTATTATTGCAGGGCAAGAAACAATAGGTTCAGCAGAACGTAGTAGTGATCCTGTTGAGATGCGAGAGATGTTTCATACAATTAGCGAAGGGCAGTATGCTGATTTACTACATGGTACATTTGGTAAGGACCGTGTAGATGAAGAACTTAATAACTTCTTAGCATTAGACTTCTTTCCACGTGTAGGCGGCGGAATAGGTATGACGCGGTTTATTCGTGCAATGGAACAGTATAAGTTGCGTGGTATTCTTGCAAATATGCATAGATAAAAAATGATCCGGAGTGGTGGAATTTTGGTAGACACGCCTAACCGTTTATTAGGTGGTATTTCGATACCGTGCTCGTTCGAGCCGAGCCTCCGGAGCCAGTTTATATTATATTTATATGAGAAAAGGAGAACAACGTTCTCCTTTTCCTTGATAAACCTATTAACATACATCTGCTAAACACCTCTGTGTATATTAAAGTTATTATTTAATTACCGACCGATAACCGGTCCGTGATCGCTTGCGTCAGTACTGCCCGGAAAGACCGTGCCGCAGACTTCAATTGGGCCGCCACGCTCTTGTTCCATCGAACATGCACCTGGAGTACCATGTGTCCATACAATTGGGCCATCTTCGTGATCATGCGCGAACGCTAAGCCGAGTGAACCAAGTGTTAGGCCAACTGTTAAAGCAATTATTCCTACAATTTTCATTTTACAATTCTCCTATTAATAGTATCAATTTATATATAAATTGACACTTGTATTTACCAGTTTTTCTCCCAGGTTTTATATATCTATATAAGTGAATGCTTACATAGTTAAGGTTGACAATTATCCAATTCATTGTATAATGTATACATAATGAGAAACAAGGAAAAAACCCGAATCCCCAAAACCGCTAAAATAGCGGCCACAGCAGCTGCCGCATATGGCGCTTATAAACTAGCATACCATCTGACAACAAAAACAGCAAAGAAACCAGTTTGGTATAAAAAGGACAAGTAAATGGCAAGAAACAGACAGACAATCAATGTTGAAGAAGTTAAGGATTGGGCGAATCAGCAATTTGAATCAACAGAATCTGTTGATCGAGCATGGCGCCAGGGCGTAATGACAATGCTCGAAAATATCCTGATGTCTACTGGCAATTACAAAGGATTTCGTTATTTGGCACTGGACGAAGTTCCGGCCGGTCGTATGCCAGGCATACGACGAGAACTTCGGACCACTGCCCCGGTCCCCTTCAACACTGAAGAGGTTGATCATTTTTGTAACACCGACAACACCCGAGTGAGGTACTTTTAATGCTAATGCTAGACGAAGGTTGTTTTAAGATTTTGTATCGTGAACCCATAATGGGCGGCGCCCGGACTTTTATATCCGCCAGTACTGCTACCCTTATGGACGCGGTTGCAGAATTCAATCTGCTTAAGGGCGGGTTTGATACACCACTTACCGTTGAGCGGTATGGGATTGAGGGCAACCTTACACACCGTTGGAACATGGACGGCCGTTATGCTGTGCCACGTTGCGTAGTAGAAACCGATCGTCACTCACAGAGGTAGAAATGGCTTATATACGAACAGACGAAGTAAAGGAAATCCGGAATACTCTTAAAGAGGAATTCGGACCCGATTTGAAATTTGGAGTAAAAAAGGAATCCGGTGGCATAGCAGTAAGGATTACCATTAAGAAAGGCAACGTGGATTTTTACGATATCACCCGCGACATGTCAGGCGGCGACAATCACGGCTATGCTCAGATCAATCAGTACCACCTGGGCAACTATGGTGATCACCGTCCCTTGTTTGAAGACATTATCAACGTCATCAAGAAGGCTCCTGGAAAAGCAGAAGGTGGCCGTGAATGGTTTGATAAAAGTGATGCGATGGTGGATTATTTCCACACCGCTTTTTACTTCAGTATTGAAGTAGGAAATTACAATAACCCTTACGAATATCAGGGATAATCCGTTAAGATTGACAGATCGCCAATATGTCGTATAATGTTAGGTATAGTTAAGGGAATTCACAGGATATAGTATGATTAATTATGATGAACTAACCATAGATGAATTGAACACTATGGCACAACTCGTTAGGCAGGCATTGAAACGCCGCGGTAAAGAAACTGTAAAGGCTATGCAGGTGGGCGATACGGTAAGTTGGAAGTCTGGTCGTACACGTGGCAGGTATGCTAATAAGACCTTGACTGGTGTTATTCGTAGAGTCAACAAGGTCCGAGTTAAGGTAGACACTGGTTCTGGCATATGGAATGTGCCCGGGTCTATGCTTACGAGGGTAGCATAATGAATGACCGCGATGCCCGTGAGCGGCTTTGTGAAGCAGTACAGGAAAGCTTACTTGATCCTGATTATTTCGTAACGATGGTCGCTAAGTGGATGACTAACGACGACATAATTGAGATGTGTGATGCTAACGAGATTAACCTTAAGGCACTAGTAGGATACTAATATGATGGCTGATGTCATCTTTGATGTAGACGGGACGCTGATGGATATAGAGCATCGGCGCCATCACGTTGAGCAGAAGCCGAAAGACTGGGAAGCCTTTCGTGAGGATATGATCTTCGACAAACCTAATGAGGATGTCGTGATGATGGCTAAACTGCTAGAAGCGGCAGGGCATCGTATTATTATTGCTACGGGTCGGCTTGAGCACGATAAAGAGTTAACACTCAAGCAATTGAAAGATGCTGGCGTTAACTACAGCCTGGCATTGTTTCGCGGAATCTGGGAGAGGTACTCGCCTGATTCAGAGGTTAAAGAAAACATGCTCGCGGATATGAAGAAGTTAGGATTCAATCCTACGATGGCATTCGATGACAGAAGCAGAGTTGTAGATATGTGGAGAGACAATGGACTCCGCGTATTCCAAGTTGATAAGGGAGACTTCTAATAATATGTATAGACGAGCAACACTTGAAATATTGCAGGGCGGCGAGATAATATTTGGATCGCCGATAGCAGGCAAGTATTTTGTACAGGAATTTGAAAATGAGCGGCCTAGAGGTGGAGCATTTTTTAAGACTATTAAGGAAGCTGAAAAGCATATGATAGAATATGAAAAGGGAGACTTATGAGTGCTAATATAGATGTATTCAGTCCGCCACGAAATAGTATGCTAACGAATAAGGTAGACAAACGAATGGAAGATCTGGAACAGGCTGTAAATACGCTGACGGTATTAGTAAGGCGATTACAAAGTGACCTGTCTGCGGATCCATGGAAGAGACCAGGACATCCCTGGAATCAGTCACGAAATCCTAGGCATTTGCCTAAGTGAGATATTAATTAGGAGACTTAATATGAGTGACGAGCATACAGATTACCGGGGATTCAAAACAGGAAAAAGGAAAATAACAAATTATCGTTGTTATTACAAAAAAGAATTTCCAGTAGATGAATATCATCGGCCAGGTGGCATGTACTCACTTGCTGATGTACCCGTTGCTAGAGCTGAAATTATATCGAGACGAGGTGTAGTAATGGCACAAAACTCTCAACTTCAAATGTATCAGATTCGTGATGTCGAGCATCCTACTTGGGAGTATTGGGTTCCTATGACAGACGTATCCTTGGGAGAAATTATTGATGAGAACAATTAACGGCAAACAACTCATACAGAACGAAGCACAGTGTATGAAGTGCGGAGACATTATTGTTTCCAAACACGTACATGATTTTGTACAATGCAGGTGCGGTGCTATCTTTGTAGATGGTGGTATGGAATATCTAAGACGAGGCGGTGAAGACGAAGACTTTATTGATCGTTCTTTGCTAATGGACAAGGATGCTTTAACTGAATGTGTTGACGCAGTAAGGTATGCCGGGGAAAACAATAAAAACGAATTAGGAATTGTGTTATCAGTAATTCGCATATTGCGTGATTTTGAACTACTAAACAAGAGAGAACTTTATGGATCCCTCAACACAAAAAATAATTGATCATTATCGGTCCATCAGTAAAGAGATGATGGATCGAGTTGCGACTACCCAGATTAAAGTAGTTCCACCTAGGATGATAGCAACATATGAATCAGGATCAGTGCCAGGACTTATGTATAGTGTAAAGAAGACTGGTGATAATTTAACTTGTAATTGCCCAGGTTTTGTTTACCGCCGGAAGTGTAAACATACTGGTATGGCGGAGAATTTACAATAATGGATATTTACAGAAGCAAAACAGACATTAATCTAATGGTGTGTGAGCATTGTGTTAAGGAGCAAGAGATTGACATAGCCGGCTATGATGAATACCCACTAGGTGTGTGTTCAATATGTGGTGCTGTTAATGAAGATGCTCGTGTAGAGTATAATGACGTACAACAATACAAACAAGAATAATAGCAGAGGAGAACTAGGGAGGTGTATAATAATGAACGAGAAGAGAATGGCATTAAACGGAAGGGTAGTATCAGAGAAAGAGATAGACGCGGTGGCCGCCAAGATGGTGAAGGACATTCTAGCCGAGTGGCGGAAAGAAGATCGTCCGAACCCGTACGTGTAGAGTATAACGACATATAGTAATGGATAACATGAAAAATATTGTATGTTTAAAATCGCTATATAAACGAGATAGCAAAGGCAAAATCCGTATTTGGACTGTCGAAGTTGGATATGATAATGAGGATGTGGCAGGCATTCGTAGTGTAAGCGGGTTGGTTGACGGTGAAAAAATTACTAGTGTTTGGAATATGAGCAAGGCCAAAAACGTAGGTCGTGCGAATGCAACAACGGCTAAAGGCCAAGCAAAGTTTGAAGCACAGGCGCAATGGACAAAGAAAGCAGACAAAGAGTATTTTGCAAACAAAAAAGATGTTGATAGTTACGAGTTGTTCAAGCCTATGCTGGCGCACGACTTCACAAAGACTCCAGTTGAAAGTGGATACACCCAACCCAAACTGGATGGCATTCGTTGTGTTGTTGATAAGAACGGTATGCACACTCGCAGTGGTAAGCCTATTAATAGTTGCCCGCATATATGGGAGAGTGTAAAGCATATAATCAAAGCCAATCCAAATGTTGTGTTGGATGGCGAACTTTACAATCATGAACTTAAGGCAGACTTCCAAAAGATTATTAGTCTGGTTAGAAAAATAAAATGTCGTCCAGAAGAGATTGCTGAAAGTGCTGAACTGGTTGAGTATCATATCTATGATATGTTTGACCATAGTAACGAAGACATAGTGTTTACTGACCGATCACAATGGCTTGCAGATAATGTTGCAGGAAACAAGATTGTCCTAGTAAAAACTACTAAGTGTGATAATACTGCTAAGATTGATAAAATGTATGGCACATATACACAAGCAGGGTTTGAAGGTCAAATGGTTAGGCAGAACAACAAGTATGAATGTAAACGGAGTAAAGGTCTGCTTAAAAGAAAAGAATTCATTACTGACGAGTTTGATGTAGTAAGCGTCGAAGAAGGGCAAGGTGCATGGACAGGCTATGCTAAAAAGTTTGTTCTCGAACTATCAGATGGTCGAACATTTAGTAGTGGAGTTCGAGGATCTCAGGCACAATTAAAAGCATTGCTTGAAGCAAAACAAAAGCCAAATTGGGCCACTTGTAGATTTTTTGAATTAAGCAATGATGGCGTGCCTCGGTTTCCTGTAGTTATTGATTACGGGGTCGGAGTGCGGGACGATTAATATGAATGCCCCCGTGGCGGAACCAGGTATACGCAGTGGGCTTAAAACCCATCCCTCGTTCGAGGTTGCTGGTTCGAATCCAGCCGGGGGCACCATTTGATATTCTCTACTATTACCCTACAAAATAAATGGGTATTGTTTGTTTAAGATTGACAGAATACCAATATATAGTATAATGTATGTATTATGAAAGTAATAGTAGCAAGATCATCCGCTCGCTTTGATAATGTATGGGCACAACCATATATTGCAGAGGAGTTTGCGTTTGATCAACAGATTTATGATTTGCGAAAGAAGTATCCACCCGACGGTGTTAATGGTGATGAGTTTGCTGAAATATATAAAAAGCAAACACCCGAGGAAAGAGCAGAAGAATTTGCAACAGACATGATTGTTAAAGAAGGAGCACATCAGTTAGAGTCTGTAGTTATTACTGAGATAGATGACGACAAGTATCAAGAATACGAAGTTAAATTTCTCTCTCATCAGACTGGTTGTGTTGAAACTGCTACTGTAGATAACTTATATGATATAGTTCAAGGTCTAAATCATGACGATGTTAAAAACAATATTGTATATGAACGATTTGAAATTATGGAAGACCATGTGCTTACTGTTAGTGTTGATAAAAAGATTGTTTATGATAACACAGAAACAGTAAAGCAAGATGTCTTGAAAGAGTTAGGTTTTGATAATGAAACACAAGAAGCAAAAGCCTAAAAGCAGGTATGCAAACGTTTTGTTTAATAAGGATTCTCCGTTTAAACAGAAAATTGTTAAAAACAAAGCTAGATATATTCGTAAACTGAAACATTCAAAAAAAGGAGATGTAAATGAGTAGTAATATCGGCATAGGCTTATATAGCAAAATTGTTAAGAAAATCGAAGGTGGGGTAGTTAAAGAAGAACACGTAATGCAATTACCGACAATTGAAGAAATTCGTGAGAAGTTGTCATATAGAGGAAGTGAAGATCAGTCTTTTCGTTGGCGCGGGGAGATACTTGCATACGGTAAATATGATCCTAAAGAAAAAGTATATTCTTTAAGCAATCCTGTTTTTTCCGGAATGCAATTCCCTACTTGGCAGGAAGCATTTAACTTTCTTGATGCAGAGAAAGAAGCAATTACCACAGAGTTAGAAAAGTTAACAGTGATTGAGGAGGGTGAAGAATGAAAGAAATAGTAAAACGCCGAGGCAGACCGCCTGGCAGTAAAAACAAAAAGAAAACTGTTGTTGTTGAAAAAGTAGCAAAGAAACGCGGCAGGCCTGCCGGTATTAAAAACAAGACTACAAAGAAGAAGGTAGCCACTGCCTTAGCAGGCGAACGGTTGGATAGAGTTTTTATGATCGAGGATATGTTTTACTCCTCAACAAGAACAGAGGAAGCAAAGGAAGAATATGAAAAAGCATATCCAGGCGAAGAGAAATTTTTTAAGAAAGAATGGGGCCGAGTAGCAGGAGATGTTGCTACTGTTATGTTAGGTCGCGGCTTAAGCCAGTAAAATGGAAAGAACGTTAACATTGTATTTTAAGTACAAAGACCTTAGTGGTAAAGTAGGTGAGTACGAACAATTTGCAACAGCAGTTGTTAATGCAAATGACGACCTTAAAGAAACCAATGACTGGTTTACTCATATAATGGAATTAAAGATTAAATCAGATCCAGAAGTTGCAGGTGTTTATATTTCCGATGAAGTTAAGAAATTATCTAAAGAGGATTTAAAGACAGTTAAGGAAAACAATGTGATTACGCTCGTCAAGGAGAGCAGTGATAAATGATGAAAAGAATATATTTGATAGTACTTATGCTTGGGATGGCAATACCATTAAATGCAAATGCCGGGAACTGGTGGGATACGGATTTTTGGAATAACCCAGTTAGAATGTCTGAAGACAATGGATCAGGTAATTGGGGGGCCGCGCGAGTGGTGCATTGGAATCCGCATAACCCATATCATGTTGGAGTAGTAGGTGCCGGCCACCCCCGACGGGCAGGCGCACAGAGTTTTCGTTTTGAAAAAAGACCAGGGCAGTGCGGCGGCGATTACAACAATGAAACAAACAATGGTGATTGTGATCCGCAACATCGTAGTGAAAGAACTGAATTAGTAGTAGGAAAAGACACCGGTGATAAAGACAGAGCAGGAGTTAATAGATGGTATGCCTGGAGTGTCTATCATAAAGATTACCGATTTTTAAATGGTGTGTCACCTATCCATGGGCAATTCAAACAAGATAGATCTGCGGGCTGCAACGCGGGCGACCCAAATGGTGCTTGCCTGCTATTCTTTATGATGGAAAAAAATAGAGGAATGGTAGCATCATTTACTAGTTTTGAAGGCGTACGATCTGAAGTCCTCATTCCGGCCAGTCAAGTTTCAAATAAATGGCATGATATTAGGGTCCATGCAAAATGGAGTGCAGGTGCAGATGGAATTGTGCAAATTTGGATAAATGGAAAACTTAAACTAACTCGACGCGGCCCTAATCTTAGACATACTACTGATACTATTTCTCTTCGGTTTGGTATCTATGCACCGCAAGTATATAGGGCAAATAATAATCATACACAGGTTGTTTATTATGATGAAGTAACACGCGGTAATACTTGTCAAAGTGTTAGCCAGTTTATGTCGTGCCCAGGTGCCGCTAATCCACCAACCAATAACGGCGGTAATAAGAATGCTGACTTTTCAAAGTATGTTAATATGTATGGAGACCTTCTTGCGGCGTATAATAAAAATCCAGGAGGAAAGTCAAAGGCCGAATGGGGCAAGTGGCATTATTGTACTTACGGTAAAAAAGCAGGCCGCGCAGGACTTACGCCAGCACATTGTTCTGTGAAATTAAAAACTAATAAGCCAAAGATAAACACAACAGTTAATGATACAACTGAACGTGGTGGAGACAGATTTACTAGTGAGATTACAAACGGTGTTAAACGTTTTGCAAGGGTTGCAATACTTAATGGCAATATATTTTCTTTCAAAGATTATCACACCTTTACTGCGTATGAGACTAGAAAAAACCGAGGACTAATGTTAGGTTTTTCTAAAAATACTGATGCTGATGGTGGTATTACAGCACCTATAGGTATAGGTTGGTTGTTTGATAATGTTGCAGTTATGGTAGCAAATGACAATTCTATGTTGGGATACAAAGCCGAAGGTATATTTGATTTTAAAGACCCAAATACTACTTACGTTGATATAGGGTATCGTAAAAAACTCTCTGATACTTTGATATTACATAACGATATTATCTATGCGTTTGGTAGAAGCAAGCCAGGTGAATTAGTAACAATGAGTGATATTCATGCGTTGGGGTTTGAATCAAAACTTCAATACACACCCACTGATGAACATCAGTTTATTTTTACAGTTGATATGCCGCTCCATGTTGAACGAGGATCAAGTCAATTTACTGTTAGTCAGTTAGGTACATTGTATGACTTAAATATTGACATGGTGCCAGATGGACGACAAATAAATCTTGGTATGAATCACATATACCAGTTAACTAAATCATCCAATTTTACTACTGTATTAAATTATACAGATGATTTAAATCACAGGCGTGGTACTAATGATTATGTAGCAATGGTTAAGTATAACATAAGTTTTTAATAAATAATACTGCCGTGTGAAGGCAGTCTCACTGAAGGAGAATTAGCCACCGCTATAGCGGTGGCTTTTGTTTAGAAAATGAAAACGAAAATCAGTTACCTCGAGTTTGCAAGACCATTTAAATATAACAAAGACTTTTTTGTTCTTTGTCATATGGTATTGGAAACATATGCGGCTGAGTATAATATCGAATATACAAATAATGTAAAAGAAAAATGTTATGAATTTGAAAACGGAACTGATTTATTAAAAGTTAGATTTGCTTTAAACAGTGAGAAAGTATTAAGATATTATTGGCGTCAACTTATAGAAAATGATCAAAGTGATTCTGTTATACCTAAATTTAGATATCTCAAAAATGTTTTAATCGAGAAGAGTTGACAGTGCTTTAAAACTACGTACCTTGCTATCCCGCCTACATAGTTGTTTATATTTTTTAACATCCTTGCTCCATTCCATACCAGTCCACCATTCAAACCCATCTACATCTGCTTTATAGATACTACTGCGTTCGTATCCAGGACCAGTATAAAGATATTCATAACCCCGGTCGCCGCCGGCATCTGGATTGCCATATTTTTTTGCCCATGCAATCTCATGGTGTAATGTAACCTCACCCAACCGTAGTTCAGGGTTTGCATAATCCCACGCAAACATAAATGTCTCTGCACCTTTGTATGGCCAAATTTGATATGCAGTTTGCATCAGAATTGGATAAAATTGCATTTTAGTAAATGCAACAATTTCATTTTTATGATAATATATAAAAAATTTAGATCGGTCAGATGTTGATAATGTTCTACCATAGTCAGTGAAACTATGTTTTTTAATATATATGTCTAGTATTTTCTCAAGTCTTTTCTTATATACGGGTGTAAGTTTATCTACTATTTCCCATTGCTCGTTGTATTCTTCATAATTTGTTTCAGCTGTACATACGCGAGTACTACGAGACATATACCAATAATCTTTGCCATTTGTTTTATCAACAAGAAATCCCTGGCCAAGTGCTTTGTGTTCTGTATGATGCCAAACGTCTTCGAGAGATATATCGTTAATTATAATTTCTCTATTTTCTTGTTTCCCAAAATAAGTTTCAATAACAGTACGCATTCTAATATTTATTATAATAAATATTAGCATGACAGAAAAAAAGTTTGTTGGTATGTGGTATGTAAATAATCCGCATGCCGCATTTAGTGTTGATTGGTATATTGGTAAACGATGCAATTTTGATTGTACGTATTGTGTTGATTACTTACATGACAATATAAGTAAACACCCGCCATTAGAAAAACTTCAACACGTAGTTGATATTATACATGATAGATATGGAAACAACGTACATTGGTCTATAACAGGTGGTGAGCCAACTATTATTCCGTGGTTCCATGAAGTAGCACAGTATATATATGAAAAGCCAACAGGTGTTAGAGATATTTCTATTACAACAAATGGTTCTCGTCCTGCAAAGTATTTTATGGAAAAGCTATATCCTTATTTGCATAACATTACTATGAGTATGCATTTTGAACATATTGCACATAGAGAAGATGAGTATGTTGAAAAGATTATTGCATTAGAAAATTGGCGCAAGGAATGGAATGCAACACAGAAAAAATTAAATCCAAAATTTAATAAAACTGAAAGTGATGCAACTGGGTATCGTAATAAAACATTACTTGCACGTTTTATGGTTTACCCTGGCCAGTTTGAACGCATACAACGAATGTATAATAAACTTAAAGAAGCAGGTGTAGAAAAAATTGAGTTTAGATATATTCGTCCGTTAGTAGGAACAGATAATGAATATATACCAAATCAAAAAACTGGATTAAAAATTACCGGACGTGGTGAACAACTTGGCACAATAATACGAGACGATGGCATTACTGATAACCAGGCACCAGATTATATTCCATTAGATAATAAAAGTCCCGACACAGTTAAAATAGTAGAACACGAAGAAGCATGGTATAGTGAAAAAGAAAAGAAACAATTAGAAAAATGGTATGCTGGTGAACCAAAGAAATTTCTAAAAATGTACTTTGAAGAAGATGAAAAAATTGTAGAGGAGGCCTATCATTATAATCAATTAAACTTTGAACGAAAAAATAACTTTGAAGGTTGGACATGTTGGGCAGGAAGAACGCACATGAAGATAACACCATCCGGTGACATTTATGTTGGTAGTTGCCACCTGGGTGGTAAGTTAGGTAATATATTTGAATTGGATAGTTCTATATTACCTAAGGGTCCTTTAACTTGTACGAAGTGGCGTTGCACAGATAATTTAGATATTAGGGTACCCAAAGCAATGCCGGGTTATGAACATCTTGTTGAACCGTATGTTACTAAAGTGATTGAGGGGCTATGAAAAAATTAAAAGAAAAACCATTTTGTTTATTTCCATTTGTCTCAACAAGGTATAGTCCTGATGGCTCTACTGCTATTTGTAGTGAAGGATTAAAAGAGATAGGACCAGAGGAAAGGTTTAATACTAACACATTTGATGAAGTATGGAACAGCGAATTTATGCAAGACTTTCGTATGAAAATGATTAATAATGAGCATGTAGAAAATTGTTTTAGTTGCTATTATGGAGAGTCGCAAGGGTATGAAACTAAGCGAATGAATTATTTAGATAAGCATTATGAGAATTATAAACATGTAGTTGAAGATGCATATAATAATAATGGTTATATAAGCACAGTTCCGTGGCACTGGGAAATACGATTAAGCAATTTATGTAATGCTCAGTGTGTTTCGTGCAGACCAATAAACAGTAGTAAAATTGCAAGTGAGATACATAATCATTTAGACAACAAACTAATGCCTGATGACATAAGAAATGATTATAAAATTTATAAAGAAACATATGAACGACCTGCAGGGCATGTACATTTTATAGACAACATTTGGGAAAACATAGAACATATACGGATGCTTGAATTGCATGGCGGCGAGCCGTGGGCAGAGCCTATGGTTACAAAACTATTAGAGGATATATCTAAAACAGAATATGCAAAGCAAATAGAGATTAAAACATTTAGTAATTGCTCTTTGCTTACAGCAGATAAAATTGAAGTGTTAGACAAGTTCAAAGGTGGACAATTTTTTTGTAGCATAGATGGTATAGGTGATGAAGCAGAATGGGTCCGGTATCCATTAAAGTGGGATGCGGTAACTCGAGGAATGCGACTTGTTTTAAATAATTTAAACAGCAATTGGAAAGTAAGAACTCTTACTGTGTCAAGCATACCAAACATATATAATATAGATCGCATATTTGATTTTTTATTAAAGACATCTAATGAGTGTGGGTCTATTGAAAACAATACTGATAATAGATTATTTTTAGCACATGCACCAGTTAGTCGTCCTCGCTTTCTTAGTCACGACTTGTTACCGTATGATATGAGATTAGAGATTGCTAATAAGTTAGAACGCTTCAAAGGTATAGAACAAATGTGGGGCATGGCGGAAGAGATAATAGATCATTTACAAACAACGGATGAGGAGTTAGCAGTACGAGAAGAAAAAACATTAGCAGAATATAAAGCATTTAGAACTATGCAATTAGAAAAGTTTAAAGCCTATTACATATATCTAGACAGTGTTCGTAATACTAATACGTTAGAATTGTTCCCTCATATTAAACTTATATAAAACCAGGTTTGCCTTCTTCTAGATATCGTAATAGTTGTCGTATACCAACTAACGTATCCTTGTCCCAAGCAACATGAATAGCATTAGCAGGTTTTAAATTAAAATCCTCACAAACTTTATTGTAATGTTTTTCATATTTATTCCACCAAAAGTCAGCACCAAATTTTTTCATCATTTGAATACCGTTCCACATATCGGCTATATTAGTATAACCAAAATCATTCATTATCTTTACAGGGCCGTGCTGTGGCTTTTTTGCATAGCGAAGTCCTATACGATGTACGCCCATACCTAGTGCTTTGCTTAAAGAGAAGGTTACCGTCTGTATAGCAGGGTGATCGCAGTTAAGTTCAATGTTTCGAGAACAGCCAAACCATGCCGCATCTATATGTACTGGGATATTAAAAACCCTACACTTTTCAAGGATTTCCATAGTTTCTGGGTGTATATCAGCAATTCCCGGAAACGGTACTGCAAGCACCACAATATCGGGGTATACAAGCGACTGTAGCGTTCTACAGCGCACGTTTGGATCTAACCGCCAGTGATACCTATAGTCTCCCTTAAAGACGGCTATACGACCCTTATATTGCATGTGTAGGTCGTCTAATTGATGGGTTACGCCTAATACCACATTTCTATCAGGGAATTGCTCTAATCCAGTGAACTTAATCCGTTTATGAGAGTGGATCCAGTGGTCTATTTGTTCCTTAAATTGTTCAGTTAGTTTTTCTACATTCTGATCAGACTGGTTTAAATACCGACTCTTTTCTGGTGTATGAACTTCATTGTCATACATGGCCCTCGGCCGGGTTGTTTGTATCAGGTCTTTTGTATACATATAAATATTTATATCATGGACATTTATCATATTTGGGCAAACAAGGATGGTGATATTAGCGACCTAGATTGGGTTAATAATATGAAAAGTTTTCTTCAGCATCTTGAGGATGAGGAAAAAATTGATTCATATCGTATCACACGTTGTAAGTTAGGGTTTCGTAGTATACAAGATTTACCAGAGTGGCATATAATGATCGAAACAACAGATATGCAACAATTAGAATCTGCTTTTATTAGGGTGGCACCATTAGAAGGTGAGTTAGAAGACAAGCACAAATCATTTAATCAATTTGTAGCAGATGATATTCAACACGCATTATATCGAGATTGGCCTGATGAATAAATTTACAAAAATAAACAGCTGGGATGAATTCTCGCCATTACGAACTGTATTAGTTGGTAGTGTGTTTGAACCAAGTTTTTTTAATGGTGTTAAAAATAAAAAAATTGAATACGCATTAAAAAAAATCTTCGAAGAAACAATCGAAGATTTAGAAAACTTTAAAGAGGTAGTAGGCTCACATAATATTAAAGTACATCAAGTATCACCTACTGAGATGGGTTATAAAACAAACATAATGGAATATATAAATCCCGACGGTAAAGTAGGCTATCATGGATTTAAGGGCGGCGATGCAGATTATGATATAACTCGAAATAATTTAATACCGTCAGCACCATTGCAAGTACGAGATGAAACTATTATTATGGGCAATGAAGTATTTGTTACAGAGAATGCATTCAATGTTCATATGATGAGACCTTATTATGTAGAATGGTTTGGCGAAGAGAATTGTAATTTTGATGTGTTAGATGATAAAGTATGGTGTAGGCGATCTGATTATAATATTAATGTTTTATTAAAGCGGCGTCGAGCAGGTGATGACTTTTTAGATATTGAAAGCGTAGAACAATTAACAGAAGAACAAAAAGAACAAATTTTTAAAGATCGGCCATTACCAGGTTTTTGTGCTCCTAACATTACTCGCATGGGTACAAAATGTTTAGTAGACATTTGGCAAACAATAGATATACAACCTATATTGGAAGAATTATATCCACAATTTACATACCAATCTATTGATATGTACGGTCATAATGATAGTGTGTTTTCTGTACTTAAACCAGGTGTAGTAATTGCAGCGGCTTGGGTACAAGAAGAAAAAGGTGTACAAGAGTTATTTCCAGGATGGGAAATTATATATTTTGATGATCCTAATTGGAATCAAATAAAGCGTTGGCGTAAACTTAAAAAATTAAATCAAGGTAAATGGTGGGTACCTGGTGAAGAAGACAATGACGAATTTACAAACTTTGTTGAGACATGGTTAGAAAATTGGACAGGTGAAGTTGAGGAAACAATTTTTGATGTTAACACATTAGTATTAGATGACAAATATGTTGTTGTTAATAGCGACAATCCAGTTCTTGTAGATGCGTTACATAAGCATAATATGGAACCAGTGTTTTGCCCATTGCGACATCGTTTCTTTTTTGATGGTGGGTGGCATTGCTTAACACTTGATGTTGAAAGGGATGGCGGACAACAAGATTACGGTTTATAATATTGTGTCTTTACTTTGAGACATAATTGGTGAATATTCGTTTCCACATGTTCTACTGCATCGCATAAGTTTACCACCTTCGAGATTTGTATCCCAACTTTCTTCTAATGTAGAAGCAAGCCATTCATGGTTAAGAATATCGTCCCACGTATGCTTATGCAAACTATTAAATGTTAATCCATACTTCTTAAAAAGTTTTTCAGTTGTGTCTTGCTTAATATTATTTGTACCAGGATAAATGTCATTGCTAATATAACAACAAGGAAAAACTTGCCCATATGCATTTACATATATGCGTTTAAATTTTTCTTTATATAAACAACTGATACTAGCAACATCAAAATATTTTTCAGCAGACCCATACTTCTCTTTTAATAATTCAAATTTATCTATTTCAGTGTTATAATATTTCTCATCATCTGTAGGTTCGATATGATATGCAAATTTTTGTGGAGTGCCAAATGGTGTTCTGTCGTACACTGGCCACTTGTCTGGCCCTGCAGGACTATAATTAAATCTTGCTGTTTTTCTAATACGAAATTGTTTAAATCCCATTTTCTTTGCAAGTGTTTCTGCTTCCTCTACTTGATGTTGATTATGTTTGAATACAATAAAATCCCAACGTGCTCTACCACCTGCATTAATAAATGCTTCAGCATTTTCCATAATAACATTCCAACGTGTTTGCCTACGATAGATATGATTTGTATCCTCTAGTCCATCAATACTAAAGATGCCTACATCATAATTTCTATAATGATCGTCGTTAATTTTTTGTTGTAATAGTTTTCCTAATTCGTACCACCAGTCTTTATTACGTGTAGAGGCATTTGAAAAAAACTCTATAGTAGTATTAAAATTTGTTTTGAGGTATTGTATTGCATCTAAACTTTGAGGTGCTACTGCTGGATCACCATGTGTTCCACAAAATAAAACATTACGTAAATTTTTAAAACGTGAATCAAATACTTTTGGAATTAATGTTTTGTGCCAGTCTTCTTGTTTTAAATCTGGTTTAGTTGTGCCGCCTAGTTCATTTCTTGCACACATAGGACACGCGGCATTACATCTACTTGATATTTCGACATGAAATTCTCGTACAGTGTCAAAGTTATGATACATTAATTTTCATCCTGAATCATGTCGATACTAATTTCGTTAACGCATAAATCTCGCGGTTGGTCTATAACCCATTTTATATAACCTACTGCACGGTCTATATCCATACATACCCGGCCGTCATGCTTATCTTGTTTATTATTTAAAGTGCAAAAACTAATTAAACTAACTCGAGGTGCTTTTGAATGTATGCCTAGCTTACCACAACTATCAGCATATTGTCTAAGTGTCTTTTTTTCAGTGCTATAAATCCAAGCAGTTGCTTTATGATAACGATCAACGGTGCTTCCTAGTACAACAATTAAAGGAGTTAAACTTGCATTCATATTTGTTTTAAATACATTCTCAAGTAATAGTGTTTGTTGGAATTTCCATAATGCACTAACTAATATAATTTCATTATGGTGTGTGCTTTCTTTAGCAAATTCATTAACACTATCTTTCTCTTCAAAATCATAACCAGTTGTGCGTGAACAATATAAAGCATCTGGGTATATTTTACATAGTCCTTCTGCAACGCCATATTTTTTATTTCCAGCAACGATCATTATTGAGGCCTTGTATGCTTAATTAGCTCATATAAGTCAGGAATCATATCTCTAAACTTTTCTTCGCGTATACTATCTAGTTTAGAATTTAATTCCCAAAATTTAGGCATTAGCTCACTCCAGTCATCTTGATTCATAAAGGTAGCATAATTATCTAATAGTGCTATTGTTTTATTATATAATTGTTCTTTCTTTTCTGGACCTT
>Ga0209089_10000543_pt1 | contig 34632 bp, 28 predicted proteins | sample ArcticOcean_MG_C_FD_187431 | JGI IMG/M metagenome (GOLD analysis project Ga0209089, IMG submission 187431) | Marine microbial communities from western Arctic Ocean - ArcticOcean_MG_CB2_150 (SPAdes) (version 2) | ecosystem: Environmental > Aquatic > Marine > Oceanic | place: Arctic Ocean: Canada...
ACGCTGATCGACTGCCACGCTGATCTACACCCGTCAATTGAACCACTGCCTCGCTTGGCCTCTTCTGCGCTCGCTGTTTCTTCTCGAGCCGGGCTCATGGATGAGACACTTCCCCGTCTCCGTCCTACGTTTCTACCTGTTGTTGAAAGGGATGGGTCGGTGTAGCGTGTTCCTTGACGATTTCGTGGGATGAACCCACTCGAGGACGGCGATCAAGGATCTGGAGGAACGATGGATGCTCCGCGATATGAGCGATACTCGTCGGTGCCCCTGTTCGAAGGGTTGCAGCCAGAAGAGATTGGCGCATTACTGGGGTATTCGCAGGAGGTGATCGTCGACGCGGGGGACGTGGTGATCAGTGAGGGGGATACCCCAGGACACTTCTTCATCATCGCCGAAGGCACTCTCGATGTGATCAAGTCCGACGGAGAGAATCCAAAGGTGTTGGCGAGGCTTTCCGATCTGAGTAGTTTCGGAGAGATGGGACTGGTTTGCGAGAACCTTCATACCGCCAGTGTGGTGGCGGTTTCCCGCTCACGGCTGCGCTCCTTCTCGATCGCAAAGTTCAAGGAGTTGTTGGAGATGCAGGATCGCACCGTCTATCGGATGGTGCTGGGGTTGGCGCGGCTGATCGCCATGCGGCTCCAGTCGAGTGACCATCGAAGGGTGAATTGATCCGTGAGGCTACAGTTATTGCCTTCCACCATCGGTGGCGTGGGCCCAGCCCAACTGCTCAGCTCTTACCTGATCGATCAGAACATCTGCATCGATGCCGGTAGCATCGGCTTTCATGCAGAGCTCTCCCAGCAGATCGCAGTCAAGCATCTCTTCATCACTCACTCCCATAGCGATCACGTTGCCAGCTTGCCGACCTTTCTCGATGCTCACTTTGGTGTTGACGGTGATTTCGATGTTCCAGTGACCATCTATGGCACTGAAACCACCATCGCTTCCCTGCGGCAGGATATGCTCAACGATCGACACTGGCCCGACTTCATCCGGATCTGCGAGGAATCGGGCCGAGATCTGGTCCGGCTTCATGTCATCGAAGAAGGTGTTGCGGTTCAGGTCGAAGGAATCACCATCACGGCGATTCCAGTCGACCACATCGTCGAGACGGTGGCCTACATCATCGAGGACGATCAGAGCGCTTGCGCCATCGTGACCGATACCGGGCCGACGGATCAGATCTGGAATCGATGCCACCAGGTCAAGGGGCTGACCACCGTGGTGCTGGAGTGCGCCTTTCCCGAGCGATTGCGGTGGCTCGCGGATGCGTCGAAGCACCTGACTCCGAGCACATTCAAGGCCGACCGGGCCAAGGCCCCGGATCCCGATCATTTACGATTTCTCGCGGTCCACCTCAAGGCCAATCAGTACAACGAGATCGTCGAGGAACTGGCAGCATTGTCGCTTCCTGGCGTCGAGGTAATGGAGAGCGGAATCGATTATCAGGTGTGAATCTGGCGTGTTCAGTCTACGCGGGCTCGACCACGTCCTTGCTTCAGGAATAACTCTGAGGCACGGTTCAGAAGCGAAACTGAAACCAGATACGATTTTCCATGGAAGCGAGAGGAGTCCGAGATGACCATCGACCGACGAGATTTCCTGACCAGCGCAGCGGCATTCGCTGCAGTCAGCGCTACCGGAGTTGCAGGCGCATCTCCGGTACAAGGCGATGATGGATTCATACCTTTACCCTGGGGAAAGACACGATTTGCAGTCAACATCGAGATGTGGGGATTCGGTGGTGGGCCCCATCAAGATCGGATTCGGGCGGCAGCGAAGTTGGGATATCCCGCAGTGGAGATGTGGCCGTGGCGCGGCAAGAACATCTCAGAGATCCGCAAGGCCTGTGATGAAACGGGCGTCGAGGTGGCGCAGTTCACTGCATGGGGTTTCTCTCCCGGCATGAACGACCCGAAGAATCATGATCAATTCGAGCAGGAGATCGCCGCATCCATCGAGACCGCCAAGAAGTTGAAGGCTCGCAAGATGACGGTGGTGGGGGGCAACGATCAGCCGGGGATGACCCAGGAGCAGATGCATCAGAACATCATCACCGGACTCAAGAGAGTCGCTCCGATGGCAGAGGATGCCGGGGTGATGTTGATCCTGGAGCCGATGAATATCCGGGTCGATCACAAGGGGCACTGCCTCTACGGCAGTCCGCCAGCGGTGCGGATCTGTCAGGAGGTGAATTCTCCGATGGTCAAGATCAACTGGGATCTCTACCACATGCAGATCACCGAGGGCGATCTGTGCCGTCGGCTGCGGGAGGGATGGGATCAGGTCGGATACTTGCAACTGGCCGACAACCCCGGCCGCAGGGAACCGGGAACAGGCGAGATCCAGTACTCCCGTGTTTTCAAGGAGGCGTGGAATCTCGGCTACCGTGACTTCATCGGATTGGAGTGCTCACCGAGTGTCGAAGAGGCACTCGCTACCGAGCGAGTCAAAGCTGCAGACGTGTGGTAGAAAAACTGAAATGATGAACCTCAAGCCTCATCCGACGTTGCTGAAACTGCTGCTTCTGCTGGCCATCGCGGGACTGGGTCTTCCGGCGCTGCCGGCTCAGGACAGCGTTCTCGACCAGTTCGAAGCAGAAGATCCCTGCTCCATCGGCATCTATTCCTCGGTCAAACAGTTCCAGCCTGGAGTTCCATTTCAGGTAGGTGTGCTGATCAAGCCGTTACCCGGTTGGCACGGATACTGGCACTCCTCTCGCGATGGAGGGGATGCCCCCGATGTGATCTGGTCGTTGCCAGAAGGATGGAAGGTCAGCGAAGCGGATTTTCCGGTTCCAAAGCGCATGGTCGAAGAGGGCGATCTGATCTCGATTGGCTACAGCAAACCATTTCTTCTACGATTCATCCTCACTCCATCGAGCCGTTCGAATGTCGATGATCCCCGCAAGATTTGCATCCCGGTGAAGGTGATCTGGCAAGTGTGTGAGAAGGTTTGCATCTACGGCAAGAGCCAAACTGAGTTGAGCATCTCGCGAGGTGACGAGAGCATCACGATGGATACGGGTGGCAGCTCGATCCTGGCCAGGTGGAGAGACCGGTATCCAGTTCCTGCAGAGAAAGCTCGAGGCTTTCACTTCGAGCAGCAGTGGATCCCGGAGCAGGGATCGACTCCAATTCGAAAGGGCACCTGGGTGGTGCGCTGGTCGCGTCAAGGTGACGATCGACGACCTGCAGTTCCGCTGCAGTGGATCGCTTTTCCTCATGGCATCGAGGAGGGCTTGATCTCCGAGGCCAAGGTCGAGAGGTGGAATCGGGAGTCGAGTGTCGAGAATGGTCGACCTGTGGGCTGGCAGGTCCGATTTCAGTTGCAGGAGCTGGGGTTGGGCTTTCATCCCGGGTTACTGAGTGTCACACTGGTACCCAGTCCGGGAAAGGCTGCAGGGCCGGTCCCGGGAATGCCTGCGGTCACACTGGATGGGCCACAGAAAAAGCAACCGAAGTAAGTACTACTGCTCAGCAGCCCGACGGGCTGCTGCAAATGGAAAGGAAGCGGCTGATGAGAAGTGTCGCAACGATCTTGGCTCTGGCTCTCTGCTTGTGCGGTGGTGCTGCGCTAAAGGCCGACGATGAAAGTGTCAAGAAGACTCCCGAGATGTCCTTCGATCTGAAAGATCTCGATGGCAAATCCTTCAAATCGGCGGATTTCAAGGACAAGTACATCGTGCTGGAGTGGACCGAATCCGGGTGTCCTGCGGTGAAGCCGCTGTACAAGACCAAGAAGGTCCAGAAGTTGGCCGCCGAGTACAAGGCGAAGGATGTTCAGTGGTTCTCAGTTTGCTCGACCAAGCACAACACCATCGAGGGGCTGAAGAAGTTCACCAAGCAATACGGAATCGAGCACAAAATTCTCGCCGACTTTGATGGCAAGGTGGGGAAACGATTCGGAGCCAAGAGAACCCCGCATGTCTTCATCATGAAGAATGGCAAGATCCTCTACCAGGGTGCTTTCGATAACCGTCGTTCGGGAGAGAACTACGTCAAGAAGGCGCTCGATGAGTTGCTCGCCAACAAGGAAGTTTCGACTCCTCGGACCAAGCCCTACGGCTGAACGGTGAAATACGCGTCGTAGTTCACGACGTTACTTTCGCTTCGAGGATTTCAATGAAACCAGCTGGGCCCGGATGTGATCACGTCCGGGCCCAGCTTGCATCGAAAGGGTGTTTCCTGGTTCGGCCCTTGGTCGAAGAGTACTCAAGGTGCATCCTGATCGCACTGATGGGAGAGCGAATGTCACCAATCCGCTGGATGATCCTGTGCTTCTGCTGCTGGCCATGTTTTGTTGCTCCGATCGGTGCCACTACGGTGCGGATGGAGGACGATTGGGTTCCCGTGCCGGTCCCTGGCGCCTGGGAGGCCGCCTTTGGGGCTCATGATGGCCACGGTTGGCTCAAGGCATACCTGATCCTTCCAGCGGACTGGGCGGGCCAGCAACTGGTGCTCCACGCGGGCCGGATCGATGATCGCGATGAGACCTATTTCAACGGTGTGAAGATCGGCGAAGGATCGGTCTGGAATCAAGATCGAATCTATCCCATCGATGCGAAGCTGGCTCATGAAGGGGCCAACCTGATTGCCATCCGTATCGAAGACACCGGGGGAAATGGCGGAATCACCGGCGGCAGCGTGTTCATCGAGGGGCCGGATGGTCGTATCAGTCTGGAAGGTGGAACCTGGCTCGGTCGCAAGGGAGATGATCCTGGCTGGAAGGACTGGCCCGTCCCACGGGGATCGTTGCAAGCGACCTTGCTGGCGCGGAAGTATTTGTCGACCCAGGGAGATGGAGCGCGCGCCCCAGGTGGGGGGATGCAAACCTCGGGATCTGCCCACCGCCCCGGCGGCGATCAGATCCTCTGGTACCGGAGCCCGGCGGGAAAACAATGGACCGAAGGACTCCCGGTGGGCAACGGCAGGCTGGGTGGGATGGTCCTGGGAGATTCCCGCCACTGGAAGATTCAGCTCAACGAGGACGGCGTGTGGGCGGGGACTCCTGCCAACCGAGTACGGCGGGGGGCACACCTTCATCTGAAACGGGCTCGAGATCTCATCTTCTCGGGAGCGGTGGTCGAGGCCCAGAAATTGTTACAAGAGCAGTTCATGTCGCAGCGCTTATCCCGCTCCTATCAGACCCTGGCGGATCTGGAGGTCGACCAGTCCGGCATCGAGGAGTCGAGGGATTACCGCCGTTGGCTCGATCTCGATGAAGCCCAGGTGACCGAAGAGTTCACCTCAAGAGGAGTGCGGTTTCGCAGAAGAGTGCTGGCCAGTAAGCCGGATGAATGCGTGGCAGCGATCCTCGAAGCGGATCAACCGGCATCGATTTCCATCGATTGCAAACTCGCCAGAGAGATCGGCGGTTCATTGCTCGAACCGATCCGGGTCGTTGGGAATCGCGCCTGGATGCGATTTGGTGGTCGGGCTTCCCACGGCGAGAAGCAACCAGGGGCTCATTTCGAGTGCCAGGTCAGCATCGTGGTGCAGGGTGGAATACTGAAGATGAACGGTCCCGGAGTCTCGGTCGTGGGGGCCGATTCGGTGCTCTTCCTGATCAGCGCAGATAGCGATCCAGCCGGGCAGTTCGACCCGGAGAAACTGGCGGTCATCCATCATGCGGGCGACGATGAAGTCGATCCTGCCGGTCGTTATCAGCAGTTGAAACGGACTCAGGAGGCCGATCATAGGTCTCTGATGGATCGAGTTTCGTTGTCACTGGGAGGCGAGTCGCTTCGTGAAATTCCGACTGACATCCGTTTGAATAATATTCGAGATGGAAAACAGGATCCCGATCTGGTTGCGACCTTCTTTCAGTTCGGTCGATATCTGCTGATCAGTTCTTCTCGTCGAGGATCCCTTCCTGCCAATCTTCAGGGGATCTGGAATCCTCACATCTCCGCCCCTTGGAACAGTGATTATCACATCAACATCAACCTCCAGATGAACTACTGGCCTGCTGAAGTGGCGCACCTACCGGAATGTCACGAACCGCTCTTTGATTTCATCGATGCACTGGTGGTGAGAGGTGAAGAAACCGCCCGGGAACTCTACGATGCCCCCGGGTGGGTGGCGCACCATACCAGTGACGTCCATGCCTTCACCGTTCCGATCGGGCGAACGGTCTGGGGATTGTGGCCGCTGGGTGGGGCCTGGCTCTGCCGCCATCTTTGGGAGCACTACCAGTATGGCGGGGATGAAGATTTCTTGCGTGAGCGTGCATGGCCAGTGTTGAGTGGTGCCAGTGAGTTTTTCTGTGCTTACCTGGTCGAGGATCCTGCGACAGGAAAATTGGTCAGTGGACCATCTTCGTCCCCTGAAAATTCCTACAAGACCCCCGATGGCCAGGTGGCGGATGTCGGGATGGGCAATGCGATGGACCAGGAAATCATCTGGGACCTGTTCACCATGACCCTCAACAGTGCCGAGGTACTCGGTATTGAAGATGACCTGGTGAACACCATCCGGAAGACCCGAAGCCGGATCGCCAGACCCGAGATCGGTGAAGACGGCCGCATCCTCGAATGGTCACGACCATGGCAAGAGGTGGAGAAGGGGCACCGACATATGAGTCACCTCTATGCCCTGTATCCCGGTGAGGAATGGACCCTTGAGCAGACACCCCTATCGGTCGACGCAGCGCGTCGCTCGATCGAGTTTCGTCTGGCGAACGGAGGTGGGCACACCGGTTGGAGTCGAGCGTGGTTGCTCAACTTCTTTGCGCGCCTCGGCGATGGAAAGTCGGTGGGTGAGAGCATGCAGAAGCAACTGTCCAAATCGACTCTTCCCAATTTGCTCGATGATCATCCACCCTTCCAGATCGATGGGAATTTTGGAGCGACCGCAGGGATCGCAGAGGCACTGATCCAGTCTCATGGAGAGGTTCTCCGATTACTTCCGGCACTTCCTGCTGGCTGGGCGGATGGGGAAGTGACGGGATTGCGTACCCGATTTGGGGTCGAAGTTTCCCTGCGCTGGAAAGATGGAGTCATCGAATCGGTGCGGCTACTCCCATCTCGCGATGTTTCGTTGACCTTGTCGAGTGACGGGCAGAAACTGGATCTGACACTGGTACAGGGCCGGCCGATCCAGTTAGAGCGGCGTCATGGGCGCCTGAGCTCAGGTGAGCCAGCCAAGGAGTGATGGAATGCGCATGAAGGGTACAATCAGATGATCCCGACTGCCCCCTGGAGGACCTCTCAGTGAATCCCCGTAACCTGATCATCGCATGTTTCATCTTGCTCGTGTTCGTCACGATGATGGTGATTCTTCTGCCCGATGACGGGCCATCGATTGGCGAGGTAGGAGGGCTCTCCCAGGAGTCATCGACCCGGAACGATTCGGGCACCACCCTCGATGAAGATGGCAATAGTCGCAGGGATGGAACTGGGGGTGGGAACTCATCTTCCACAATACGAGGATCAGACCGCACCAGCGGAGGCTCTTGGGGTGGTGATGGTGGCACATCCGGGACTCGTACTGGCAATCCTGGCTCAGGCTCCAATGGAGCATCGCCTGACGTGGGATCGGGAACGATTTCTTCCGGGCAGGACCCGCTATCCAACGGTAGAGGTAGCGGGGATTCCCGAGGATCGGGGAGTCGGGGTTCCAATGGCAAGCCTCGAAGAGGAAGCCAGAGTTCTTCGGGTCAAGTTCCTCCTGGGATGATCCGGATCAGAGGTGAAGTGGTACTGGAAGATGCTGCCACCGTAGTGTTGACACAACTGTCAGGCCAGCTACAGATCGGCGCCCTCGGTGGATCTCGTTCGGTTGCTGTGGTTTCTGGACGTTTTCAGCTGGTCACGCCGGAGGAGGGAGCGATTCAGTTCTTCGGCGCGGTGCTGGAGAATCGCCCTGCTCGGGTGGTCTCTCCGATCGGTGCCATCAGTGCTCGATCCGCGGGCGTGGTGAAGGTGGTTCTGCGATACGACGCACTCACGATGCTCTCCCTGAAATCAGCCGTCACCGGTGAACAGTTGACTGACGTCGAGGTGATCCGAGTACAGGATTACTCGCGTAGTTCGCTTCCTCACCCGGGGTGGCCGCAATCGGAAGACCCCATAATCGTTTCGGAGCAGAGCCCGGTGGCACTGGACGGACGTATCGGATCGATCGGATCCGCGGTGGCACTTCACGCCCGGGCTGCAGGACACGAGTGGCGCAGGATCACCGTAGATCTGGTGGCCGGAGGTGAAAGAGAACTGAGCCTCGAGCCGAGTGGATCGGTCTCGTTGAGATTGTTCGGGGATACAGAGAGGGAAGGAGTGGTACTGCGCCTGCGAGAGCAGGGTCGAGCAGGATCACCTCATGCAGAGGTATCCGTCACCGGAGTCTCGATTCGACAACTCGATGGATTGCTACCGGGATCGTGGATTGCAACTCTCGAGTCGGGGCACTGGGCCCATCAACCGCAAGTCTTCGATGAGTTCGCCTTTGAATTGACGGTGGAAGATGTTTTCGAACTGGATCTGGAGATTCCGTTCGATGATGAAGAACGGGTCGATCTGTCGGGAAGCGTGTTCATTCCAGAGGGTTGGCAACTGAATCACTTCTCGGTGAGAATTCGCCCGACTGGCCCTGGCAGTGATCCCATCAATGACACCATCGAATTACAAAGTGCTTCGATGGAGAGCACATCGATGGCGGGAGGGTTTCTCTGGGACTGGGGTCCGGTGCAAGTGAAGCAGGGGAGTTACGGTATCCTGGTCCTGCCAGTTGGAGTCGGTGGGCTGTTTCAGGTCGGTGAAGATGGGCTGATCGATGCCAACATCGAATTGCCTGCCCCGGTCGAGATCTCGGTACAGACGGTTCTCGCAGATGGATCGGGGATTGCGACACCGAGCCTCATCCGCTGGGCACCGGTGCGTCCTCCAGGAACACCGGGTGCGGGGGCTATTCCGGTGGGTTCGGGTATCAACGGGTTCTTTCAGTTCCAGGTCCCGGTGGGGGCGGTGTTGATCTCCTGCTCGGATGTGGCGTACCGACCCACGCACCAACAAGTTCAGGTCACCATGTCGGGGCCCAACGAGTTCACGCTGCCGCTGGAACCCGCGATGGGTATGCGACTTTTCCTGGAGGAGAACGGAACTTCCGTTCCCTGGGATCTGGCATGGCATCCGGGAGTGAGTGCCCAGGGGCACACCGGTACCGTGGTCACTCGTGGCCGTACCGGCAATGGATATCGAGTCCTGGTCAGTGAACCAGGTTTGTATCTGGTCACTACTCCCGATCTGACCGGTTTTCTACCTGTCGACCCCATTGTCGTGCAGATCATCGAAGGCGTCGTTGTCGAAGAAGTGATCGAAATCGAATCGGAGTGATCGCTAGTCTTCGCTCCGGCGTGCTCGTTCCTCGATGCTTCCATCTTCATCGACAATCCAGCTGACATCATCCTCGGTCCCCGGTTCTCCGTCGGGACCAACGCTGACGATCAGTGCAATTCCTTGATCATCTGGAGCATTGAAGACCGAAAGCTGTTGCCCGTATGGATCGGCTAGAGCGGTCTCGTCAATGAAGTCAAGAATCCGCGCTGCGGCAGGAACCGGGGTTCCGCTTTGGCGGTCCTTGATACTGGCGGCAATCGTGCTTCCAAGACGACTGGCAGCGATCTGCGCCTCGATACGAAGCCGCTCATCTCGATTGCGCTGCATCGGGTTATCGCGATCTCCTTCGGGATTGATCCGGAAGCGTTGCTGATCGATCTCTTGCGGGAAAATGTTGTTGGAACGATCAGCGTCGGCAATCTCCAGCCTGGGATCGATCTCTACCCTGACCACCGGCTCGTTGGTGACCATCAGCCGGGAAACGGCTCGTGGGTCAGACCTCCACAGTTCGGCAGGGATGCGAAAATCCTCGGTCTTCCCCGATGCGTAAGTGACTCGGATGGGCACAGGCATCAGCAAGCCACCATAGTTCCTCAGGCGAATCACGGTGAAATTCCAGTCTCTCTGAATCAGTTCCGCATCCCCATCGTCGAGCCGTAAAAGGAATCGCTCGTACCCTCGTCGGTCCGCCTCCGTCACCTCTAGCTCGTCAAAGGAGTTGTAGAAATCGAGAAGTTCGGGGAATCGATCCGATCGTAATGTGATGCCCGCATTTCCTTGCCGGCTGATCCATTCTGGATCCGAATCACGAGCCTCCTTCTGGAGAGGCTTCTCCACATCGGGATTTCCGGTGTCGAGGTGATAACGCACGACTCGCTCCACGGCGAAATCGGCGTGATCAGTGGTGTAGAACCAACCGCGCCAGAACCAGTCCAGATCTACTCCGCTGGCATCTTCGATGGTGCGGAACAGGTCTGCGGGCTCTGGTCTGCGGAATGCCCAGCGCTTGGAGTATTCTTTGAAGGCGAAATCGAACAACTCTCTGCCGAGCACGCTTTCTCTGAGGATGTTGAGAGCGGTAGCCGGTTTTGCGTAGGCGTTGTTACCAAACTGTAACAGTTGCTCACTGTTGGTCATGATGGGCATCTGATCGGTGCTGGTGGTGAAACCAGTGATGTTTCGTGCTTCACCCCTGCGAGAAGGATATTTTTCTTCCCACAGTTGTTCGGCGATGAACTGGGCAAAAGTATTGAGGCCTTCATCCATCCAGGTCCACTGACGCTCATCCGAGTTGATGATCATCGGGAACCAGTTGTGCCCTACCTCATGAATGATCACACCGATCAATCCGTACTTGGTTCTTTGAGAATAGGTCCCGTCCTCCTCGGGGCGAGGGCCATTGAAACAGATCATCGGATATTCCATGCCACCGACCGGGCCGTTGACGCTGATCGCGACGGGGTAGGGATAGGGAACGCTGATCTGGGAGTAGACCTCTATGGTGTGAGCCACTGCATGAGTCGAATAACGACTCCACAGCGGCTCTCCTTCATTGGGGTAGAAGGACATCGCCATCGTGGTCTCTCCGCCTGGAACGGAGACTCCCATCGCATCCCAGATGAACTTGGGGGATGCCGCCCATGCGAAGTCCCGGACGTTCTTGGCATCGAAGGTCCAAGTCTTGACCCCCTTGGCTTCCACCTGCTCGTTTGCGAGAGCCTCTTCAGGGGTCACGATGAACACCGGACGGTGCGAGTCTCTCGCGGAAGAGAATCGATCCTTCTGGTCCGCTGTGAGAACCTCATTTTGATTGATTAGCACACCGGTTGCGCTGACGATGAAGGTGTCAGGGACGGTGATGGCGACGTGGTAATCGCCGAATTCCAGGGTGAACTCGCCACTGCCGAGGAACTGCTTGTTCTGCCAGCCGGCGTAATCGGTGTAGGCACACATACGGGGGAACCACTGGGCGATCTCGTAGATCGCATTTCCCGCATCATCGAACCACTCATATCCACCGCGAGCCCTCAAGACATCAGCATTGACGATCGAGTGATTCCACTCCACATCGAACTCGAGAACCTCTCCAGACTTGAGCGGGGAGGTGAGATCGATGCGCATCATCGTGTCGACGATGATGTGGTCAAAATCAGTACCTGCTGAACTGTGTACAGATAGAATTTCATAGCCGCCCTGAAATTCTTCTTCGAATGCCAATCGCCGCAACCAGCGAATGCTCTGTTCATCTTCCAGGCCACCTGGATCCCCGGTATTGCCGATGGAGTCGTTACGGAAGCGATTCTGATCCAGTTGCATCCAAAGATAGGTGAGAGTGTGGGGAGAGTTGTTGTGGTAAGTGACCCGTTCCTTGCCATGGATTCGATGGTTCTTGGCATCGAGGGTGACCTGGATATTCATGTCTGCCTGTTGTTGCCAGTATCCCGGTCCAGGAGCGCCTGAAGCCAGCCGTGCCTCGGTGGGCGTGGGTAGCACGTCATCGAGCTGACGGAATGGATCTTCTCGATCGATCTTGTCGATGGCGAGAAATGGCGGGGGAATGTCATCGTGGGGATCGTGGCATAGTCCGATGGATGGAAGGAGACAGAGGAAGAGGGTTGTAATGAAGCGCATGTGAACCACCGTTCCGATTTGAAATAATCCAGTCGGTGAAGGCATCCTGGAAGTTCCAAGATGAAGGCATCTGCCAAGATGGAAACTGAACCGAACAGGCATGATAGCCCGATCGGGACTCTTCAACTACTGTCGAAATTGTATCGCAGTAACTTTGAATCGCTCATCGCAGAAAGAAACGTCAGGAGTGAGAACCGTCGCAGAAGGGCGCACCAGCAGTCTTCTTGCAGGCGCAGAGTGCCACCTTCTTCGTTTCTTCCACCTCGAACACGACCGGGGTCATACCGGTACCCGAATGACTTCCGTCGCAGAATGGATGGTTGGAGGATCGGCCACAGGCACACCAGGCATGTTTTCCGGCGGCCAGTTCTATGACCACTGGTTTGTTGTCGACGGATTTCGGTTCTTGATTCATGACGTCGTCCCTTTCTGCGGAGATTGAATCTAACAAGTTCAGATGTGGATTACTGGCTATTTTCGTTCCAGTAGCATTTCTTGATGACCTTGCTGGAAGGATGCCCATTGATCTCGAGGTATGGATTTACGAAGTAGTTAAGAACCGGGCCGGCTTGTGGGGGAGCCAGCGTCAAGTCGCGGCCGGTACTGAGGGTGACGCGGTTTGCCGAGTGGCTTCCGAAGTAACGTCCGACGTATTGTGGATCTTTATCTGCTTCGGAGATATCCACCGGTATCCAACCCTGGCCGGGCACATGGAACTCTGCCCAGCAGTGATAACCGCCGGTTTGGTACTCGCCGATCAATGATTCGTATTTCCCCCACATTCCGATCTGGAATCTCGATGGAATACCACTCGCCAGGCACAGAGCATTGAAGTAGGTGTGGAAGTCGGTGCAGTTTCCCTTACCAACATCGCATGCATGGGAAATGTCTCCTCGACCCCAGCCCTGATGCTTCTTGTCGTAGGCCATCTGCTCGAGGATGTAATCGAAAAACGCACGTCCCTTCGCTAGCACCGTAGATTTGTTGGCTGTCAGGATCTCCGCCTCTTGTTTCACCTGTGATGTGACATAGCACAGAGATGAGGGGGTCAGGTATTTGGCCATCATTTCTTTCGAATGATCAGTGGTCTGTTCAGCAGCGAGAGCTAGATCGACCGAGTAAGCATATCGATCGACATCGTATTCGATGGTGAAGTTCATCTGCGAAGCGGAGCACTTTCCTTCGAAGAAGTACATCGAGTTGCCGAAGCGGGGCTCGCTGGAAAGAGTTCCCGCAATCGGCCCCCGCACCTTCATGTTCGAGATGACCTGATGGTCGTCATCGTGGGGAACAGGGATCCAGAGCTTGAAATCGTCACCGATGTTGCAGTTCTTCAGTGAACTGACATATCGGACATGGAACACCCGCTCGATGGAGCCTGTCTTGGTCTGGGATGTGGATAGCAGTCCACAACCAGATGTAAGTAGGGAGATCCCTGTCAGCAGAAGGGCAAACTGACGGATGGAGTTCCACCGGGGGGGGAAGAAGCGCATTCTGATCTCCTCGATAATCTCGCCGGCTGCGATGCTATTCCGTTACGATGGGAAATGTAATGATCGGTAGGGTATCCAAGCATCCGTAAGGTGCATCGTGCTGCACACGAAGATCAAGTCAAGAGGTTGTAGGAGGCTGTTGATTTCCGCCCGAAGTGTCTTCCTTTTGTGGGTGCATGGCATCTTGAAACAGATTTTTGATTTCGCCTTCTTGTAGCGTGTCTTTGAGCATCTGATCGATCCGTTCCTGGGACCAGCCGTCTCGACCCCGCGCGTGGACACCGATGATGATGATTTCACGGATATCAGCCAAGATCCTCCGGATGTATCCCTTGGCGATGGCGATGACCGGAATCAACAGCACTCGCTTGAGGGTATTCACATCTTCTTTCGCCATCGCGCCCTCGATAATGATGTCGAGATTTCTGGAGATCCTGGACGAAGTGGGTATGACCAGTGCATCGCCCCATACGTCAGCGGGGCGAGTGGCGGGCGCGTCGAGCACCCCTGGAATCAGGCCGAGCAATGCTTGTAGAGCCTGCTCATCCAACCCTATGCCGCCCTTCTGATTTGCCGAATCCAACATCTTGTTCTTGATCTCTGGTATCGATTTCCCGGAGATTCGAGAGATCCCCTGAAGTCCTGATTCCAGCATCTGGTCATCGATGGAGTCATCTTTGTCTACAGCGATGTAGATCAGTCGACGCGGATCTTCCCCGGACAACTCATGAAATACTGTCGCGGCTTCATCGGCATGCTCGGCGATCTCACGAGCTGCACGGGAACTGGTTGCATAGACCAGTACTCCTTCTGATTGGTAGAGATCCCGCTCCCAGGCGACCAGCGGCAGACCTCGATCCTCGATGACCCTTTCGACCTGTCGACAGCCGAGCATCAGGGTTGTCATCAGTGTCAGCAGGATAATGAAACGGAGGGAATGGGAAAACGCCATCGATGTAGACCTTCCTCCAGCGAACTCGGTCGGATCAGTAGCGAAACCACTTGGAACTGCACTTCTAACTGACCGGAGTGATCACCCTGATTGAATTACTCAGGTTGAAATTACTCAGTTTGAATTACTCAGGGGAAGTATCTTCATCGCTGGTGGTTTGCATTTCCAGAACTGTTTCGACCCGCTCGGCGAGCTCTGGGATTGAAAACAGGTGATACCGTTGTTTCGTACTCATCGGGGTGATCATGGAGAGGATATCGGAGAGTTGTTGAGCCGAGGTGCCCTCGGGGAGTTCGACATCGCTCTTGAGATTCTGGATCGCTTCTCGAAGAGCGAGAACTTTGTGGTCGTTGATGAATGTCGATGGCTCGGGAAGATCCTCCACCCGAGCCTCGGGATACAACTGCTGTCCGATATGGGGATGAATCCTGACGCGCCTTTCTCCCAGGATCATCACGAGGTATCTCCCGTCATCGAGAGCCTGATACTGTTGGAGTCTGCCCTGGCAAGCGATCGACTGGACCGATGCCGTTTCCTTGAGACTCTCCTTGTCCTTTCCCAGAACAGTGCCGAGGATGATCTCGCCAGCGTTGTCGAGCAGATCACGGGTCATCTGACGGTAACGAGATTCAAAGATGTGAAGGGGTATGATCTGCCCTGGAAAGAGGACCACGTCAGGGAGTGGAAAGAGCGGCAGGATTCGAGGTCTGGCTTCAGAATTCATCTGGATATCGATTCTGCGGGGGCGAGGTGGGCGTAACCTGTGCGAAATAGCCATGTGTCATGGAAGCCGAAACCCGTGGTTTGGAAGAAGGAATCTGGTAGACGGTTATATCTGCGGATCATGTTCTCTTTCATCTGGTCCATTGCGGCGAGATCGATGTTTCTCTCATCTTTGGCGCAAGGGACTGATTGCCCTCGTCTGTTGAACAGTGGATGACTGGACATTGGAGTGGACGCTCACCAGCGCGAAGTTGTTCCAGAATCCTATCGGTGTCGAAGAAAATCACAGTAGAACTGGATAGAAAACTATCAGAGAAGGGTCCCCGATTCCATGGCGCTCTGGCAGATGATTCATGATGTGTAAACCTGTGTCATCAGGCTGGTTGTAGGGGAGTGGAGTGGCTTCATGAAGCGTCAAGATAAAGCAGACAAGGCGGCTGTTATTCTGGGCAGATTGTATCCAGATCCTCCGATCCCACTGCAGCACGACAGCCCGTTCACCTTGTTGATTGCCGTGTTGCTGTCGGCACAGACCACCGATGCAAGGGTCAATCTGGTAACACCGGGGCTGTTTCGGCGAGCCAGAACTGCCAGGAAGATGGCCGAACTGGAAGTAAAAGATATTTTCGAACAGATCCGGACCTGCGGCTTGGCCCCGAGGAAGGCGAAAGCGATCCGTGATCTATCGCAAATCCTGATCGAGAAACATCGCTCTCGGGTACCGGATGACTTCGAAAGCCTGGAAGCACTTCCCGGAGTGGGGCACAAGACTGCCAGCGTGGTGATGGCGCAAGCGTTTGGTGTTGCGGCATTCCCGGTCGATACGCATATCCATCGCCTGGCAGCGCGTTGGGGCCTCTCCAGTGGAAAGAATGTCGAGAAAACCGAAGCGGATCTGAAGAAGTTATTCCCCGAGCGGTTGTGGAATGATCTGCATCTCCAGTTCATCTACTTTGGTCGTGAGCACTGCCCGGCCAGGGGCCACGACCTGTCGACCTGCAAGATCTGTTCATGGGCAGCGACGGCGAAGCGGATTCGAGAAGAGGCGAGCAAGCATGGCGGTGTGCGGAAGTAGGCTCTCTGAAGTGAGCTTCGGGTGGTGGTTCCTGCCCTGGATGAGTTCGGCTCCGTGGAATGAAAAACACCCCGCCTGGCGATGACGCCGGGCGGGGTGTTTGGCTTGATCGGTGGCTCTTCAGCCGGTATCGATCAGCAGCCGTTATAGATCGAGCAGTTCTGCGGTTCTCCAGCGTTTCCACAGTTCGGGAATGGAGGTGGAGGAGTAGCTCCGTTGGTGAAGATGTAGGAGATCAGCCAGACGGGGTCCGCAACATCGAAGAGTTCGTCACCATTGGCATCCTTGGCGTCGTGACAGGTACCCTGAGGTCCTCCGTTGAAGATTTCCTGCAATGACCAGACCACATCCGCAACATCAGGGATCCCATCCCCGTTGGCATCGCCGCGAATGAAATCGAGCACAGATTGAGGATGCAGGATCAGTGAACCATCATAGGTCACTGGTGAAAGGCTTTGGTTGCCAAAGGTCACCACATTGAAAATCGGTGGCGTGCTGTGACTTTGCCAGGTGAGTGGAATGGTCACTCCAACTTCATCCCCGGCAAGTTCCGAAGGCACCGTAGAACCGGTGATATTCACGGCATCCGTGGCGTTGGGAAACTGGATGTAGACCGGCAACTGGAAAGCGTAGACCACCCCGATGGCCCAGCCAGATTCTGTCAAGATCGATTCCGAAAATGCTGGGTTCGTCAGAGCCACCGGACCTGTGACCGCCGCTCCTGTGGGAATGACATAAGTCGGGTTGGTTGACAAACTCATCGAAAATCCCTGGGTATCGGATGGGTATGTCGCATTGGATGGGTCTTCTGTGATGGTCAATGTCGCACTGAAATTGGCCGAACCGTCGAGAGGATCGTAGTTGACCTGCTTGTAGGGAGCGGTGAAGTAGAACAGCGTTGGGGGTTGTTCAAGAATTTCGATGGTGCCATCGATGCTAGTCATCGGATTCGAGGTCCCATTCACCACTGCGACACTGGAAACCGGTGGAATACCGAGGGTGTTGCAGAGGCCAACCGTGGTCACCGATCCGACCGGCCCGGTCAGGCGGTAGAAAGCGGTTCCGATCTCCGTCGAGCCGGCGTCCATGACGGCACAGGAGGTGAAGCAAATCACGCAGCCGACCGCCCAGCCACCAGTTTCGATGTTCTGTTGCATGAAGTCGGGAGCCTCACCGTTCTTGATGGTCTCGATTTCGGTGGACCAGTCGATCACGTAGTCCAAATCGGCGGGATCGGTTCCGAACGGTTCCAGATCGAGCAAGTTGAGATCGTGGCAAACTCCGAAAGAGAAACCTTGAACCCCTGAGGCTGTAGCATGAGTGAGAGTCAGAGTGATGGGAACCAGTCCACCCTCGGCGGCAGCGCCGCTGCTAAAACTCATTTCAAAACCACCACCCATGGCCGTGGCCAGGGTTGGAAACTGGAACAACAGCAGGATTGCTAGTGTTGCAGCATGGACACTTTGACATTTCATGGTTACCGTCTCCTCTAATATTTCAGGCGTTACCTTGAGATTCCTGGTAACGGACTCTACCTCCCGTGATGATCGACCTTTGAAACAGGCTGACCAGTTGCATACTACCTCTTAGCCTAAATACTAGCGGGCGGGAGTGTTGTTTGATAGGAGCAGTTCACAAGGTGCTGAAGAGACCGGTCCTGATATTTGTGCTATATCGTCACAAAAGGTCCTCGAATTTGTTTGGAGCTGCTTCTGATGTCTGAAAAGCAAGGTGAGTCGGCCAACGATTCGGACAAGCCTGACAATTTCATCGAGAAAATGATCTCCTCAGATGTGTCAGCGAGCCCCGCTGGAGGGCGAGTTCAGTTTCGATTTCCACCCGAACCCAACGGCTATTTGCACATCGGCCATGCCAAGGCGATCTGTCTCAGCTTCGGTCTGGCTGCCAGGTTTTCTGGTCGCTGTAATCTTCGTTTTGATGACACCAACCCCTCTCGTGAAGAGCAGGAGTACGTCGATTCAATTCAAGATGACATTCGCTGGCTCGGATTCGAATGGGATCAACTCTGTTTTGCTTCCGACTACTTCGACCAGCTCTATCAGTGGGCCACCCAGTTGATTCGCCAGGGAGATGCCTATGTCTGTGACCTCACGGGTGAAGAGGTTCGTCAGCACCGTGGCAACTTGACCGAGCCCGGTCGTAACAGTCCAAATCGAGATCGATCCATCGAGGAGAACCTGGATCTCTTTGGCCGCATGAAATCCGGGGAGTTCCCCGACGGAGCAAAGACCTTGAGGGCCAAGATCGACATGGAGTCAGCCCATATCATCATGCGGGACCCGGTCATGTACCGGATCCACCGCTCCACGCATCACCGTACCGGCGATACCTGGTGCATGTATCCGACATACGACTGGGCTCATGGTCAAGGCGACGCCATCGAGGGAGTGACCCATTCCCTGTGTAGCCTTGAGTTCGGGAATCACCGACCGTTGTACGATTGGTTCCTCGATAAAATTGGCCTCGAGGAGCAACCGAGACAAACCGAGTTTGCTCGACTGGCACTTTCTTACACCGTGATGAGCAAGAGATCGTTGAGAACCCTCATCGAGGATGGTCATGTCGAAGGGTGGGACGACCCACGCCTCCCGACATTGTCGGGGATCAGACGTCGGGGATACACTCCTGAGTCGATCCGTAATTTCATGGCAGGGATCGGAGTGGCCAAGTTCAACTCGACCATCGAATACTCGGTCCTGGAGAATTCAGTTCGTGATCATCTCAACAAGGTCGCGACTCGCAGGATGGCCGTTTTCGATCCACTCAAATTGGTGATCGAGAACTTTCCAGAAGACCTTCAAGAGATGGTTGAAGCGGTCAACAACCCAGAAGATCCGGATGCGGGAACTCGACAGTTACCATTCGAGAGAGAGGTTTGGGTCGATCGTGATGATTTTCGTCTCGTACCACCGAGAAAGTGGCGTCGTCTGGCACCCGGTGCAGAAGTTCGATTGCGCTACGGATATTGCGTGACGGTCAAGGAAGTGATCGAGGATCCAGACAGTGGTAAGGTCCTGCAACTGAGGTGTGAATACGATCCCGACACTGCTCGAGGACAGACGCCGGACGGCCGCAAGGTGCGAGGTATCATCCACTGGGTTCCGGTGTCGTGCTGCGTCGAAATCCCGGTGCGACTCTATTCACCACTGTTCAGCGTGGCGGACCCGGATCATGTCCCGCAGGGGAAATCTCTGATCGATTTTCTCAATCCAGAATCTCTGGTCGAGACCACCGCGCTGTGCGAGCCATCGCTGGCTGCGGCGGCCGCCGGTGATCGATTCCAGTTGGAGCGAGTAGGCTACTTCGTGGCGGACCAGAAGTTGTCGAAAGAAGGAGCTCCTCATCTGGCCAGGATTGCCCCTCTGAGGGATTCCTGGGCCAAGCAGGAGAAGAGGCAGTCCAACTCCTGAGGATCGAGCCGGTGGGAGGGGACAGCCGCCTGGCCGGGGATCGACCGGGCTTTAGCCAGGGGTGGTGATTTGAACTGCTGCTCTAGCGGTCCAGCGGGCCAGAGATCCCCCAATCGCCACCTTGACCGCCCCCATCATACTTGCGATTCTGATCGATCTTGACGGCTTGAGTCCGTCCGGGTTGCTTCGCTCTTTGAGGTCAATTCTGGCCTCGCTGGGGGGGGAGCATCTGAAAGGAATGATCATGCGAACATTTGCCCTCACGCTCTTCTTCTGTTCCCTGATGGCGATGCCGGCGATGACCGTGGCAGCCGATGGAGCCGAACCAGTACTCTCGGAAATGCAGAAGAAGTTGATCGATATCGGGATCGAAGACAATCAGGTGGTCGAAGTCCTCGACCAACTGGTCAATGGTATCGGTCCTCGGTTGACCGGTAGTCATCAGGATCATCTCGCCTGTGAATGGGTGAGAGATCTGTTCATCGAGTATGGTCTGGAAAATGTCAAGATGGAGGAAGCCGGAGAATTCAACGTTGGCTTCCAGCGAGGTGCGTGGAGAGGTCACATGATCTCTCCCGACCGAATGGACCTTGAGTTTGGCACTCCAGCCTGGTCTGCGGGGACCAAAGGTGTGCAAGAGGGTCCTGCAGTGATGCTGCCTACTACGATTGAGGGGCTCGATGTCGATTCGATGAAGGGCGCCTGGATCGTCCGTCCAGCCCAGCGAGGGCGTCAGGATCGCGAGACGCGGCAAGCTCAGCGTGAAGTCACCGAGAAGCTGGAAACTGCGGGAATCGCCGGCTGGATCTACCCCACCCGTGGCGAGAACATCAACGTTTATGGAAATCATCGGATCAGTTGGGATGACCTTCCGACAATTCCGCGGATCAACCTACGCAAGGATCAATACGATACGATCGTCGAGAATCTGGAAGCGGATGAAGAGGTCACTCTTCGCATCGATGTTCGCAACCATTTCCAGCCAGGACCAGCCAAGTTTTACAACGTCATCGGCGATATCGTCGGCAGCGAGTTTCCGGATGAGTACGTCATCATCGGCGGTCATATCGATTCCTGGGATGGGGCTACAGGGACCACCGATAATGGAACGGGTACTGCCACCACCATCGAGGCGGCACGGATGTTGATGGCGACCGGGGCCAAGCCTCGCCGCACGATTCGATTCATGCTCTGGAGTGGTGAGGAACAGGGCCTGCTCGGATCCAAGGCATGGGTCGACCAGAACCCGGAACTACTCGACAAGATCTCGGCGGTGTTTGTCTATGACGGTGGACCCAACGCCATTGCCGGTCTTCCGGCAACCGCTGCGATGAAAGAGGATTTTGAAAAGGTCTTCACTCCAGTGATGAACCTGAACCCTGATTTGCCCTTCAAACTCACCGATGTAGATGGTATCCCCCGCGGCATCGGAAGTGATCACGAGTCCTTCCTCGCTCGCGGTGTTCCAGGGTTTTTCTGGACCCAGGAAGGCCGTGCAGATACGTGGCACGGTATTCACACCCAGTTTGACACCTTTGATCTAGTGATTCCGGAGTACCTGGAGCATTCGACGACGGTCATCGCTCTCACCGCACTGGGAGTGGGTAATCTCGACGGTCTTCTGTCCCGCGAAGGGATGCTGGAAGAGGGTGGAGAACGCAGGCGCGGCGGCGGTGGTCGGAGACTGGGAGTGATGCTCGAGGGAACCACTCTTGCCGAGGTGATGCCCGATTCCACAGCGGCCAAGGCCGGCATGAAGGCCGGGGATAAGATCCTCAAGATTGGCGATGAGGAAGTGGACGATCGCCGCTCCTTGATCCGTGCCATCATGGCGGGCGAAGCGAAGCGCAAGGTCGTTTTCGAGCGCGATGGAAAGAAGATGGAAGCCATCATCGAGTGGCCGCGACCAAATCGAGATCAGTCGGATGACGCTGCACCCGCAAAGCCCGCGGAAGAGAAGAAGGAAGAGAAAAAACGGGGAGCTGTTCGCTGAACAATCCAGCGGTGCAGACTATCAGGCGTTCGAGTCGACCGAAAATCACTGGTCGACCCGAACGCCTTTATGAATTCGCCATGAGTTCCATCATCGTTTCGATGTGCCTACTCATCAGCATCGCCAGCTCAACCGAGATGGTGCATGCTGGCGATGCCATCACTTCGCATGTTCCCAAGCCGATCAATATCGAAGTGGATGTGCGAGAAGCAGAAACCGAAGTATTCCTGCTCATCGATGAAACGCTGTTCACCCACTGGTTATCCCTCGATCCAAAGGAAATAGAAGATCTCGATCCCGACCTGAAAGAGGATTGGGGAGATTACGGAAATCGAGTGGTGGAATGGCTCGATTTACATGCACCCGTCCAGGTCGATGGGGTGCAGTTGATTCCAGTTCTTACCGATCTGGAGTATCAGGAAGGATTCGATCTCAACGACCTGATGAACTTCGCCGCCATCACCGTGACCTATCCGACCAAGGCACGGCCCAGACAACTCGACTTCATCTGGAGTCGATTTGACACCGAAGATGGGTTCCCTCTCGAATCGGTTTATTACGTGCTCTCGACCAGAGATGACTACCAGGTTTATCGATTTCAGGAAGATACTCCTGGTTGGAGCTGGAGCCCGCCCGATGTGGAGAAGATGATCGACCCGGATCTGGTCGCACCGGGAATCCGCCTGCCGTGGTTCACTCTCGATCTACTTCCGATCCTGTTCAGCATCATCGGTCTGCGTATCGTCTGGAGAGCCAAGAAGTTCTCCAGAGCCACGGTGGTCGTGGCCTTGATCTGTGTGGCTCTTGCCGCAGCCACTCTGGGAACCAGCAAGGTCGAGGTTCGCCCCTTCTGGTTGTCACCTGTGCAACTGCCTCCTCCCGAGCAAGCAGAAGCACTTTTCGAGAGCCTTCACAGGAACATCTACCGTGCCTTCGACTACGAGGATGAGCATCAAATTTATCGACTTCTCAAACGAAGTGTTTCGGGGCAACTGCTGCAGCAAATCTACGACGAGATTCATGAAAGTCTGATGATGAGAATCGAAGAGGATGCGATTTGCGATGTTCGAGCAGTGCGATCTCTCGACACCGAGGTTATCGTGATCAAGACGGTGGTGGATCCGATGTTCCAGGTCCGTGCACGGTGGGAAGTGATTGGAACGGTCAAGCACTGGGGACACACTCACTGGCGGAAGAATCTTTCGACCGCGCTGTACGATGTTCGCTGGATTCCTGATTCAGGCTGGCGGATCGATGGAGTGGATGTCGTGGAACAGCGACGTCTGGATGATGGTCAGGAGTTGATCAAGTGACGGGTTCCAGCGTATCGGTCATCGACTTGGTTCATCGCCATGTCGGCCAACAACATCCTGTTCGGGTCGATAAGATCGTCATCGATGCGGGAGAAAAAGTGGCCATCATGGGGCCGTCAGGTTGTGGGAAGACGACGCTTCTTTCATGCATCGCCGGAATTCTCTCCCCCTCCTCTGGTGAGGTGCAGGTCGGAGAGACCCGGATCGACCAGCTCTCGGATGCAAAACGGAGAAAGTTCCGCCGCGAGCACATCGGGCTGGTCTTCCAGGAGTTCGAATTGCTCGAGCACATCGATGTGATGGAGAACTCGTTTCTTCCGTTGTGGCTCGATGGTCGTGAACCGACCGAGGAAGAACACGCCAAGCTACTCGAGCGATCTCGCCGCTGTGGAATCGAGGAACTCTTGCACAGAAAGCCGCGGGCACTCTCCCAGGGAGAGCGACAGCGTGCTGCCGTGTGCAGGGCATTGATGACCTCTCCGTCGTTGATCCTCGCCGACGAACCGACCGGTAGTCTCGATGGGGTCTCGGGCAGGGCGGTTCTCGATCTGTTATTCGAGGAAGCGGATTTGACCGGGGCTACCGTCATCGTTGTGACCCATGACTCGACCATCCTGGACGGCTTCGATCGAGTCGAAGCGTTGGCAGGGAGCGTTTCATGAGTGGCCCGATGCTGAGATTGGCTCTGCGCTCGCTGGCTCATCACAAGGTAAGAACCGTGGTGCTTTCTCTGTGCATCGCGCTGGTCGGGGTTCTCCCCGCTGCAGTTGACGGATTGCTGGATCTGTATCGAGCGCGGTTGGAGGCGAGAGCGTTGTCGACCCCGCTGGTGGTCGGAGCGCCGGGAAGTCGCTCAGACCTGTTGATCCATGCACTCTACTACCGCGGTGAGGTGGAGCGGACTATCGAGATGAAGGTGGCGATGGAGGCGGGTGAGTCCGGCCTTGGTGTGCCGATTCCGATTCATCTGGAGGGATCGGTGAATCAGTACCCGCTGGTCGGCACCACTCCCGATTACCAGGAATTTCGAGGGATCCGTCTCGCCCAAGATCATCACTGGCCACAACGACTGGCGGAAGCGGCACTGGGAGCAGGAGTCGCAAGGAGCCTCGATCTGACGGTCGGCGATACCATCGCCACAGACGTCCACAAACTCCATGATCTGGCGGGATCGTATCCTCTGTTGCTGAAGGTGACAGCGGTCTTGCCTGCCATGGGAAATCCTGACGATGACGCGGTGTTCGTCAGTCTGCACACCTCCTGGGTGGTGACTGGTGAAGGGCATGGGCACCTGGAAATCGACCCGGAGAAGGATTTCCACCTGGTCCTGGAGAGTAAGAGCAATCACGTCACGGCCTCTGCAGCGGTGGTGGAAGCGGTCGAGGTGACACCGGAGAATGAGGATAGCTTCCACTTCCATGGCGATCCGGATCAGTTGCCGATCACTGCATTGATCATCGACGCCAAGGGTGACGAGGGTGCGACGATCCTCCGATCGAGATTTCGCCGGCAGAAGGACCTGCAAACCATCGACTCGATGGTAGAACTCAAAGAACTACTGACCGTCGTGATGAGAGCGAAGGCAATTCTCGATGCCAATTCGATGTTGGTCATCGTGGCGACGACATTACTTCTGATGTTGATTGTCACCCTCGATGTAAAGGTCCGGGAGCGAGAGGTGAAAACGCTGGAGCGGATCGGAGCGCCACGAGGATTTGTCGCTCGCTTGCTCTTCACCGAGGTTTCGATCGTGGTTCTCGCCGGTGGTATCCTGTCGTACTTGCTGGCCATCGCTGCGATCCGGTTCATCGCCGATGGTCCGCTGCTCTTACCATGATGAAGGACTGCCCGATGTTACCTCGTCTATCCCTGCACCCACGATTACTGCTGTTGGTGGTATCCGTCTGTATCGGCTGTTCGGCGGAAACGACTCCTGTCTCGGGAACCGGCGATTCGCCGATCTCTGGGTCTGCGGCTCCGTTGCAGGTGATAGCTTCCGTCTCACCACTGGCATGGATTTCATCCGAACTGGCGATGGAATTGGGTGAAGTGGTGGCGCTGATGCCCGCGGGTGCCGATCCCGCCCGCTGGACACCGGATGACGCAACGCTTTCTGCGCTGGCAGCGGCGGATCTCATCATTCTCAACGGGGCGAACCTGGAGGGGTGGGCACGTCGGTACTCACTTCCCATCGTCAAGAGTGTCGAAGTGGCACGCGCCTGCCGAGATCAGTGGCTTCACTATCCAGATGTCGTGACTCACAGTCACGGTCCAGAAGGCAGTAGTTCCTACGAGGGGATCGCCGGCCACACCTGGCTCGATCCAGACCTCCTGCTCCTGCAAGGTGAAAAGATTCGTGATCGATTGATTCAACAGTTGCCCGATCACAGAGCCGAGGTGGAGCAGCGCTGGAAAACTCTGGCAACCCAACTCGAGGCGCTGGGAAAACGGATGTCGCAGCTAGCCAGTACCCATCCGAAACTCCCGGTCCTGACCAGCGGCCCCTTCTGGGTCTATCCCGCAGCCAAGATGGGGTGGTCGACACAACGCATCGATCTCGACGCTCAAGGGCAGTGGAACGATGGCCTGGCCGCAGATCTCAAGCAACTTCAGGCGAGTACCGGTGCCCGGATCTTGCTCTGGGATCAGCTGCCGGCGGAGGAACTGGTGGAGGAGATCTTCGGTCAGACAGGCCTGATCAGCGTGGTCTGGCCGGTGGCGGATTCACTGGGGCAAGAGCATCGGCGCTATCTGGAGATCCAGCAACAGGCCATGGATCGCCTGGAGGCCGCCCTCAGTGGCACTACTGACCGTCCTTGACCTGACCATGGCCAGCACCGACGATCACATCTGATGTTGATTCTGCGGGATACCGATTTTCCGGTTCCCCTTTCAAGTGGTGCCTCCTACCGAGGTGCCAAATCTCAGGGTGTCGATTCCCCAGGAGGTAATTTGATGATGAAGCTGATCCGATGCGCCCAGTGGCTGCTCACCAGTAGTTTACTGCTCTACTCCACGATGGTTCTGGCCATCGATGTTCCGGCAGTTTTTAGCGATCACGCGGTACTGCAGCGGGACCTGGATTTGCCGGTATGGGGCACCGGTGCTCCTGGCACCGAGGTTTCCGTAAGCTTTGCTGGCCAGCAAAAGAGCACTCAGGTGGACGATCAGGGCCAATGGTCAGTCATCCTCGACCCGATCCCCGCCAGTGCAGAGGGCAGGTCGATGATCATCGTCGGCTCTGACGGCACCATCGAGGTGAAGGATATTCTGGTCGGAGAAGTGTGGCTTTGCGGTGGTCAATCGAACATGGAATGGCAGCTTCGGAGTTCGATGAATGCCGATCAAGAGATTGCCGCCGGAGATCTTCCCTGGTTGCGCAGGATCAAGGCACCGCATCTCCTCTCGAGAACTCCAGAGTTCGATATCGCTGCGGCATGGGAAGTTTCGACTCTGGCCACGGCCGGGAATTTCACGGCGATTGGCACCTTCATGGCGCGTCGACTGCACGAGGAGTTGGGAGTCCCTGTTGGAATACTCGATGTCAACTGGGGTGGAACTCGCATCGAACCGTGGACATCGACGGTGGCGATGAAGCGTCATCCGAGGTTCAAAGAACGTGTTTCGAAGATGGAGAGAGAAGTGGCGCGCTGGGGAGATCGATCGACAGAAGAGATCGAGAAACTGTATCGCGATCAGGTCACTCAGTTCGAACAAAGGACCGGCGAGTGGTGGAACAAGAAACTGGACGGAGATCCAGGGGTCGTCGGTTCCTGGGCTGATCCCTCCTATTCCGATGAGAGCTGGGAGGAGATGCCAGTTCCAGGGTTATGGGAGGGGAAGAACCAGGGTTGGGACGGATTCGTCTGGTATCGGACATCCATCGAAGTGCCGGAGAAGTGGAAGGGCCAGGATCTGCTGTTGCAACCGGGAGCCATCGATGATGCCGACATCACTTACTGGGATGGTAAGGAAGTCGGTCGGACCACCAATCAACACTCATTGATGCGTAGTTACACCATCTCTGGTGATATGGTCGAGGCCGGTGAGGCGACCATCGCCATTGCCGCTCTCGATACCGGTGGAGCCGGCGGAATCACCGGAGCGCCTTCGGCGATCAAGATCCGTCCGGTGAGTGCCAAGGATGACGAGGCGATTCCTCTGGCTGGAAATTGGAAGATCAACCGAGGAAACGTTTTCTCTGGTGATCGAGGACCGAATCCTCCAGCGGTACCCGAGGCTCCTGGTCGTAAGACTGGTGATCCAGGTGTGATGTTCAATGCGATGCTCTCACCCTTCAGCGGATACGGAATCCGCGGAGCCATCTGGTATCAGGGAGAATCGAATGCGGGACAGCCCACCGAGTATGCAGAGTTGTTACCACTGATGATCGGATCGTGGAGAGAGACCTGGGGCCAGGGAGATTTCCCCTTCGGCATCGTGCAACTGGCAGCGTTCAAGGCGACCAGCGACGACCCGGTCCAGGGTGGCTGGGCCACACTTCGAGATGCGCAGGACTTCACTCACCGGGTCGTTCGCAACACCGGGTTGGTGGTCCTGACCGATGTCGGCGATGCCCGCGACATCCATCCTCGTAACAAGCAGGCGGTGGGCAAGAGGCTCGCCGACTGGGCACTTCATCGCTGTCACGAGAGGTCCGACCTGCCAGAATCGGGGCCCTTCTACCGGAGCCATCAAGTCGATGGCAAGAGCATCGTGCTCTCCTTCGATCATGCAGGAGATGGATTGACCGGCCGTCGCGGGATGAAGATCGATGGGTTCGCACTGCAAGGATCGGATGGATCCTGGCATTGGGGAGAAGTCGAGGTGATGGATGAAGGACAACTTCGCATCAGTCATGCGGATGTAGAGTCACCCACGGCAGTTCGATACGCATGGCAAGACAACCCGGTAAGAGCCAATCTAGTCTCGAGTCACGGATTGCCCGCGGCGCCCTTCAAGACCGATTGAGGGCGAACCGATCAGGGGCCACCGACCGACAGTATCAGATCGAATCGTGGCTGGTTGTGAGAGATGATGGAATTGAGGGAAGCGGTTCGAGCTGCGGCGAGATCCGCTTCCCGTCCGAGCAGTTCATCGAGCAGTTCATCGAGCAGTGCGGCACCAGCCTTGTAGCGTGATTCGGTCAGCTTCATCGCTTCTTCCCCGGCTTCCAGTTGACGCTGTGCGGCGGTCATCGCTGCTCGAGAAGCCTGGAGTCTGGCCAGGCGGATGCAGATCTGAGAGACGATACGCAGCTCCAATTTTTTCGCATCGAGCGGTGTCTCTTCGAAGGTGGCCACACTTCTTCGATGGGAAGCGGTGGATTCAAGGCCGAACTGCCAGCCGATTCCCACCTCGGCAGTCTCCTGATCCGACTGATCTGCCGAGTCGCTGCCGAATCTTCCGACCCAGGATCTAGCACTGATCGCGATCCGAGGCTGCAGGGTAGGACGAAGTTCAAGATCTCATCAGCGAGGTGCCCAACTCGCCCCCAGCATTGTGGAGCGCAAGAGGCGGGTAGCGAATTCACGGGGTTCAAGAGACCCCAGAGGGCTGAGGGTGAGATCCAAAATCGCTGGATTGGTCAGAGCCGAAGTCCCGGCAAGGTGCCGCTGCTATCTCCGATATTCTCGACAGAAGAGCCCACAGCATGAGCCATGGTGAGGAACAGGTTGCACATCGGAGTGTCCTTGGGGGTGATCAAGTGTCGACCGGTGTCGATCAGGCCGTTGCCGCGGCCGGCGATCAGCACCGGCAGGTGGTCATGATTGTGACGATTTCCATCGCCGATGGCAGATCCATGGATCACCACCGTCGAATCGAGTAACGACCCTTCCCCATCTTTGACTTCGCGCAGTCGTTGCACGAAGCGGGTAAATTCTTCGACCTGCCAGCGATTGATGGTTCTGATCTGGTCGACCTGATTTTTGTTTCCCTTGTGATGTGTAAGGGTGTGGTGGCCTTCTCCCACATCTAGATGGGGATGGGTTCGATTTGATCCTTCATTGGCCCACATGAAGGTGCAGACTCGGGTCAGGTCGAGGCGAAATGCCAGGATGATCAACTCGTGCATCAACTGAATGTGCTCACTGATTCCGCTGGGTGGGACCTGTCCGAAATCGGGGAGGTCACCCTCCTGCCGCTCCAACTGCTCCAACTGTTCCAGTCGATCAATACGACGCTCGATGTCCCGGATGCCAGCCAGATATTCATTCAGCCGCCGACGGTCGCGGATCCCGAGTTGCTTCTCGAGTCCCTTGGCATCCTCCAGGATGAAATCGATGATACTGGATCGCCGAGAGATTCTCTTTCGACGCGCATCGGTGGTCTCGCCGGCACTACCTCTGAGGAACATTCGCTCGAAGACACGGCGAGGATGAGTTTCATGGGGAAGAGGTTGGTTTGCCCCAGCCCAGCTGATGTTTGAGGAATAGGCACATGAATATCCGGAGTCACAATTTCCCGACTGTCTTCCACCTTCCGTGCCCAGTTGCAGTGATGGGATCAAGGTCTGTTCACGGACTGCGGAGGCGATGATTTGATCGGCAGAGATCCCCGCATGAATGTCGTCGCCAGCGGTCTTGTACGGATGGGCACCGGTCAGGAAGCAGGCGGCGGAGCGGGCGTGGTCACCGGGACCATCGCCGAGGGCGCGAGCGTTGTGGTGGGCCAGCCCGCTGACCACCAGCACATCATCGCGTACCGCCTCCAGCGGTTCGAGAATCGGCGAGGTGACCCAGTCAGCCCCTGCACCCGCAGGAGACCACTCCGATTGGTGAACACCATTGGGAATGAACAGGAATACCGTTCGAAGTACTGCATCGGCGGGCGGCATCTTGCTGGCCAGAGCGGTCAAAGGACTCATCGCATCGAGCCAGGGCAACGCCATCGCCGTGCCGAGTCCGCGTAGAAATGTACGACGATGCATCGGATAGGCCATGACGAGATTGTTCCTTTCACACCTCGATGAGGTACTTCGATGAGACACGGCAATGGCTGGGGAAACAAGCGACGAGTCCGCGGCCGGATCAGGGGACCAGTCGGCGGCGAAACGCCTCCAGCACCACGATCTCCTCGATCAGTGCCGCAATCGTCGGGTCTGATTTCAGTCGCACCAGCAGTCGGGCAACGGCGGGAGCATCCTCATCGGTCAGTCCACGACCGAGAGCATAGGTGAGGAGGTTCCTCGCCAGAGAGCGCTGGAATCCGGAAGAGTTCTGGATGTTCGTTCTGAGATCCTCGACCCCTTCGAGCACCGATCCATCGGGAAGTTCGCCCCGGTCATCGATGTCACCGCTTCGATAGCGGCCGATGGCATCAAACCTTTCAAGGGAGAATCCCAGCGCATCCATTCGACGATGACAGATGCTACAAGCGGGTTCGTTGCGATGGAGTTGCAATTGCTCTCTCAGCGGAAGATCTGCCCCTTCCTCGCCGGGCAACGGCAAGGTCCCAGCACCGGGAGGAGGTGGTGGAGGAGCGGCATTCAGCAACACCTCCAGCAGCCACTTTCCGCGCAGTACCGGAGAGGTTCTCTGACGGGTGCTGGTGGCCAGTAGGATGCTGCCATGAGAGAGCAGGCCGCCACGAGGATGCTCGACTTCGAGGAGGCGCATCTGCTGTCCGGCGATCGGCTCGAGACCATAGTGACGAGCCAACCGTTGATTGGCAAAGGTATAGGATGCATCGATCAACTCGTTGATCGGCAATCGATGACGCAAGATGTGATCGAAGAACTCGACCGTTTCCAATCTCATGCTTTCGAGTAATTTCCTGTCGAACTTGGCGAAGATCTTGGTATCTGGCCGAAGGTCTCCGAGGTCACGGATCCTCAGCCACTGGGTTGCAAAATTGGTGGCGACAGATCGTGATCTCGGGTCGTCGAGTAACCTCCGGGTATGGATCAGCAGTCCCTCGGAATCCTCCAGTTCGCCACGCCTCGCAGCTTCCAGCAATTTCGGGTCCGGGGTGGTCCCCCAAAGAAAATATGAAAGTCGTGTGGCGAGTTCATGCCCCGAGAGGTCACGAGTGGTCCCGGGTTGAGATTCGGGGGGATCGATCTCGAGACGGAGGATGAACCGTGGGGAAGCGATCGCCGCCACCACCGCTGCGCGGAGCAAAGACTCTGCCGAGGTAGGATCTAGCGCCGCCTCGGAGGCAGTCTCCAGCAGCCGCTGGCACTGTTGAGCAGTGGTGGGACCTCTCCAGAATCGCGGCAACCAGTGCTCGATTCCTCGCGCGAGCCGCTCCGTTGGAGAGCCCTCTCCGGCCAGCGCTGTGGTCTGAAACACTGACGGTTCCATCCCTTCCGCCGGACCCTCGACTCTGAAGGAGAGGATGGCTGCATTTCGGTCTCGTTGTGAAGGCTCGGGATGATCCGGCTTGTAGTAGTCATTGATGAAAGTGGCAGAGATTCGCTGCGGGCCGGCCGGAACTGAAAGTTCGATGCTTCTCGATCCCGGTTGATCTCGAGTCTCCGGGATCTCGATGACTCGTGGCTTTTCATTACCGATCTTGATGCGGAAGCGTATCGGTTGATCCCCAGCTTGTTGTCCCCATCCGCGAATGTCGATCTGGTAGGTCCCGCTGCGAGGAAAGTGATGATCGATGGAAGCGGTTCCTCTGCTGGAGAAAAAAGCGCTGTCGGACAAAACCCTTCCTGCACCCTCAACAGTGATCTCATCGATGGGATAGGTGGTGATGGGAGTTTTGTTGCCGTCATCGAGGATGACGGCACTCACTGCAACCTCCTCAGCGATCCTGAACAGCCGCTCGATGAAGGTGGTGGAGAGCGCTCCTCCCTGATTGTCGAAGCCATCGGATGAAGGATCGGCGGGGAGATGACGATCGACGTCGATCTCGACTCCTGTCAGGTCGCGGATCGTCGCTCGTAACTCCGATCTTCCAAGCCTGCGCGGGCCGACAGTGCCCGGCACCTCCGGTCTGGACTGGAGTATCCCTTGGAGCCAATTCCTCAGCGTCGAGATCATCACCTCGCGCTCCTGCGAAGTGGGTGCGGGCTCATCTTCCGGAGGCATCTCTCCACTGGTGATGACTCGTTCGATCTGTCGCCAGTCTTGTAGCAATGCGCTGGCTCCATCTTCGATCACCACTTCCAGGTCGATTCCTCCCTTGGGTTTCTTTCCCGAGTGGCACTCGGTGCAGTGAGTCTTGAGCCAGTGAGATATCGGCTCGGGTGCCTGAGCCAGCGTCATCGTAGGAAGCAGTAGTAGTGGCCAGAGTAATTTCAGCATCATTACTGGCGCCTCTTCGGTATTCCGGCGCCAGGAGCGGGTCGCGAGAGATCGAAGTTTTGCAGTCGGTGCAGATCTTCGGCAAACTTCGCACTCCGCTCCGAACTCATCCAGAGAGCCGGTAGTCCGGTGCCGGGAGGAAGATCTCCCCGGTCCTTCCAGATGATGAGTGTGCCCCCACCCTGTAATGGCTCGAGTGTGATGGAACCACTGCTGTTGATCTCTTTGCTTTCGATGGCTCCCTGATACCAGATTCCCCGCTCCGGCTCGCAGCGATCGAGGGTCATGCTTCCGTGACTGGAGCGGCTGGACCAGCGGTATCTGTGACCGCTGCTGGCGGCAGTGCCCTCGATCTGGATGGTGCGCTCTCCGTATTCCTGCTCGTCCCAGCTGACCCATTGTTGCCATCGATGGAAATCGGCGATCAGCGGGTAGAGTTGGGCTGGGGAATGAAGAGATGTTTGCTCGACCGAGACTTGCCAGCTGGAGGGGAGCAGCAGCGAAGTGCCTCCGATCACCAGCAGTAAGAAGCCGCCGCAACCGAGCAACAGCAGTTTACGCAGCATTTTCATGGCAGAGACCTCTCGCTGAGCCTGGAAGATACAGGAGAGCGAAGATACAGGAGAGCATCGAGCGAAACCAACCTCGTACCCTCAACCCGCTGCGATCACCGGCCAGAATGGGCCAGCGCAGTCGGTCGGTGTTTCTGGCGGGTGGATCTCGATCGAGCCATGGTCAGTGCTATCTTGTTCTTGAGCCGCGACAATCACCGTCTGCGGATCGATCTGGAGGAGACATGGTGAAGAAAATTCTGCTGACTCTGGGCCTTCTGTTGGGGCTGTTTCTGGCGCTGGGATATCTGTTGCCAGTGAGCTACACGGTGACACGAACTCTTTTCATCGAGGCGGAGGCCGATCGAATTCATACCCAACTGGCTGATCTTCGGTCGTGGCCAGAATGGACCCCCTGGAATCAGCAACTCGATCCCACGGTTCGCTTTCAGTTTTCAGGACCCGAGGATGGGGTCGGCTCTAGTTACTCCTGGTCGGGAGATCAGCTGGGCGAAGGAGTGCTGGAGATCACCAGTTCCGAGATGGGCCGAGGCATCGTCTACCTTCTTCACTTCGAAGGAGCACCGACTGCAGATGGAGTGGTGCAGATCACTTCGATGAAGGGGGGCTGTGAGGTGTTGTGGAAGATGAGTGGCGACACGGCGCGGCCGCTGGGCCCTTACCTAATCCCGATGATGGATTCCTTCATCGGAGCCGACTTCGAGGAGTGCCTGAGGGGCCTGCAGGAGAAGTGTTCATGAGGGATGTCCAGCGGCTTCTGATGATCCTGCTGATCTTCACCACCGTGGAGACGATGGCTGCTGAGGAGCCCACTCCCCCGAACATCCTGTGGATCGTTTCCGATGATCAGCGGGCGGACACCATCGGTGCGCTGGGCAATGACGAGATCAAGACTCCGTCTCTCGATCGTCTGGTCCGGCAGGGCATCAGTTTCCATCACGCTTATTGCATGGGTTCAACCAGTGGAGCGGTCTGTGCTCCGAGCCGCTACATGATGATGACAGGAAGGTCGCTGCATCGACTGCCGGGAAATGTCTTCAACATCCCCGAGCAGGAGGTGACCCTTCCCCAGCGGTTCCGAGAAGCGGGATGGAACACCTTCTTCACTGGCAAATGGCACAATGGTAAGGCGGCTTTCCAGCGCTCCTTTGGTGGCGGAGCAGAGATCTTTTTCGGCGGAATGGGCAGCCATACCGATCTGATGGTTCATGACCATGATCCCGATGGAAAGTACCCCGATAGCAAACGCCACCCCCTGCCAGCCTTCTCCTCGACCGCTTTCGCGGATGCTGCCATCCGTTTCATCGAGGAGCAGGCAATCATCGAAGAGCAGGAAAGAAAGAACGAAGAGCAGGTGAGTGACGGCCGCAACAATCCATTCTTTGCCTGTGTCTTCTTCACCGCACCCCATGACCCTCGCACTCCTCCGGCGCAGTTTCTGTCGATGTATCCAGAAGAGAAGATGTCGTTACCGACCAACTTCTTGCCGGAGCATCCCTTTGACAACGGAGAGTTGAAGATCCGCGATGAAAAACTGGCGCCATTCCCCCGCACCCCGGAGGTGGTGAAGGAGCAGTTGGCTGCCTATTACGCGATGATCAGCCAGATGGATGCCCAGGTCGGCAGGATCATCGATGCATTGCAGAAGACTGGTCTGGACGAAACCACGATGGTGGTCTTCACTTCAGACCACGGGTTGGCGGTGGGGAGCCATGGATTGATGGGTAAGCAGAACCTGTACGAGCATTCGACCCGGGTTCCACTGCTGATCGTCGGCCCAGGAGTCGAGGCGGGCAGCGTCTGTGAGCAACCGGTATACCTCCATGATCTGGTGCCCACCATCGCCGACTGG
>Ga0209089_10000551_pt1 | contig 34296 bp, 31 predicted proteins | sample ArcticOcean_MG_C_FD_187431 | JGI IMG/M metagenome (GOLD analysis project Ga0209089, IMG submission 187431) | Marine microbial communities from western Arctic Ocean - ArcticOcean_MG_CB2_150 (SPAdes) (version 2) | ecosystem: Environmental > Aquatic > Marine > Oceanic | place: Arctic Ocean: Canada...
AATATAGATAATATTACGAATAAAACTTTGTTACATCATTCAATCTAATCCACAAAGTTTATTAATCATTAAATCTCAATTAATTATATGGATGAATTGGGTTGTTAGTAACAATTATTAGGCTCATATTTTGACTAATTTAAGGAAAAATCCAAGTATTTGGTTAAACAAACCAACCTTTTGGCTATAAAGTAGTCACCGGGTCAACAGTGGTCATCCTGGAGGAAGACGTGGTTCAGTTCCACGTCTTCAACGAAACATTGGTTGAAATAATTGAGGTCAAACCAACGATTTTAACTTGACCTAAGGTATACATAATTCGGTAACAATTGGTTGTTAGGAGTAATTACCAGTAGAAGCTTAGACCGTTATCTGTCCCATGGTGATAATTCATGAATTTAGTCTCCATTGCCTTGAACCATATTTATCTCAACATGACTTTCAGGCAAAGTCACGCTTACCTAGATGGTTTAAAACGTAGCACCCCCAGTTGTAGATCAGAGCTTTTAAACGCCATCAGCCGCCTTTGAAAATTTCCTTTATCGGAACCCTCACTGTTTCTATCTAGCACTGGTTATCCTAATGGCATAAGGATTTACGGTAGAGTCTGTCCAAAGTTTCATACCGTAAAAATATATGCTTCAAATAAATAGATAAGAAGGAGGCCGTTTTATGGAAGGAACACGGAACCTAGAAAGTGAAGCTCGGGCAATTCAAGCCTATGAGACATTCATAGGCACGCTAAATGCAGGGGATAACCAAGCGATGTTCGAAGTTCTGCATGTTCCCCATATACGTATATCTAGCAATGGAGTCGTTATCTACGAAACTAAAGAAGAACTCGAGCGCGAATACTTGGGTAGCTTCTCCTCTCGCGCGGGTGAAACGTGGCATCATACTTCAATGGACTGGATACAGGCATTGCACAGCTCTGAAGATAAAGTTCATTTATACCTTCACTGGACTCGGTATGACGAGGATAATAACTCACTGGCTACGCATCCAGCTCTTTGGATAATGACCCGAGTAAATGGTCAGTGGGGTGCCCAGTGCCGTTCAAGTTTCGCTCCTTAAAAACCTTAAAACCATTAAAAAATCAGAATACCTCTTGACCTGATTATCTAGAAGTTAGTTATCACGTTAATTTTGGAATTTATGACGCCAACAGAACATTTATAACTTGCTTTGAGTCAAACTGAAAAATCGTTATGAGACAATCGCCTTAGTCCTCACCTAAATAATCGACCTCCGGATAAGTCTGGTTTGGACGGTAATTTCGGGGATACCAATCATTTAAAAGGCTACCAACATCCGATTACACTTTGGTAATAAAGAACGTATTCGTATGTTTTTGACAGAAATAAAATAGAGCCTCGAAATAAATATATAATTGCTCGAGTGGATTAGCGGCGTATTAGCCCGGGTCACACTACCCCGAAGACACTCGAAACTAACTCTAGTCGGAGTTGTTTTTATGGTCCGTTGGGAAGATATTTATCCGAATGAACAAGCTAGTTTTCTAGAATATTAGGTGGAAGATATTCGCCTCCCGTCGACCAACTTCCATATTCCTGCCAATTCAATTAGTGCCCGATTTTGGAGTTGTAGAGGTCCACAATGCCGTATTACAGGTTAACCCGTGTTAGTGTTAGCAGTTCGAATGCCGATGCCTTTATTGCTTTTTTCGAAAACATTAAATCTCAACTCCAATGTATACCTGGGTTTTTGTCAGGCGATATCGTCCAGACTAATAACCCCGCGGACGACAATACAATCGGATACCTTAGAAACCAAGGAAATCCAGATGAAGTTCAGATGCTTGCCATAGCCCAATACGACTGCAAAGCTTCTGCAGATGCATCCATAGAAGAGGTTCGAAAAATTACCTTACCAGCGATGGCTACATTCGCAACAGCCGAGTCTGTGGTTAGGGAAGGTGAATCACTTTGGAGTCTCTACTAAGACCTTAAAATCCATGGTTCGTCATGACTGATAAAAAGATATCGTTCGATTTACTTCCTTGTTCGACGGACAATATTAGATATGAAATCGTTTGGTTCCAGCCGACAACCCATCTCCACGGTGCCGGTTATGGGGTGGAGTTGTGCTTAGCGGACCGTGGAAGATCAGCCGGAGTATTTTAGTTCATTAACCAAGAAGGCCACCAATTTCTGGTGGCCTTCTCATCGGCAAAAAGTTAACCGGGAAAATTCGCAAACTTCGTTCCCCATCAGGAAACCATACCCGGTGGGGTACTTTAAGGGTATGGGTATGTGCAGCCGGAGCGTGAAGATTGCAAAGCGGGGTTAGAGAGTGTGCTTGCCGAGTCCCTTGGGCGGCTGGCTTCTTCTTCACTAACCCAGAACTCAGCAGGCAACTCTGGAGTGGGGTTTCCGGGTTTGATGCTTAGGTTCTTTTCCTCCAGCAACCGGTTACGACCACTCATTGTCGGGTGGCCAGATATTAGCGCAACCTCTTCCAGCGCCATCGGCTGAGGTATCAGTTCGCCATTCATCGGCCATACCCCTGAATTTCAGATAATGGGGCGATTGTTGATGAGCCTTGAATGCCTCCTCATCCTTATAAACCTCATAAACCCATATCCTGTTGATATCGTTCGCGTCCTGGATAACGTTAAATCGTAGGCATCCTGGTTCGTCGTTCTGGGCATGACTAGCATTCTCTTTTATTCCAGCTACAAACTGTTCCTTGAACCCTTCCTTGATTTGGATTGGAACATTAACGATATACATTAGACCTCCTGTACCACTTTGGATTCCATGGCCAAGGATACCCCAAAAGTGGCTGGTGTAGCGGCCGAAGCGTTATCGGTATCGCGGGGCAAGTCCTAATCTTGGGCCGTCGGCTTCTTCTTCAAGAACACCGAACTCAGCCTGGAACTTTGGAATATAATTGCGAGCATATCGAGTTCGACGATTGAGGGAAATCCGATGCGTTGCCCCGAATGTGGAGCCCCTGGTTGGTGTGTCATTGTCTGTCGCTGAAAATGTCTGGGGATGGGGAGAATAATCAAGGGAGAATTTCCACCAGATCTTGGGGAAAGAACACGTCTTCACTCCCGACTAAAGATGTGTCTAAGGGGCAAGTGAGGTATTTTCCAATTACCCAAACGCCGTCTTTCGGATTGTCTACCACCTCCACTGTTGCTCCGGTGGTGGTGGAAACCTTGGTGCCTTCTGCCAATGTCATTAGGTCTATCGATTTGGCCATCTTATGAACCCTGTGGTAATCGCAGTGCGGTAAGAGCGCTGCCCGTATTTTGAGAGTAATCAGTGAAGCTTTATTAGTCCCGACAGTATACCGCACTGGACTGAATCACCTTGGTAGAAATGGAGTCGGCGGCAGGGTATTTGGCAGACCGGAGTAGACCAAAAGATAACCCTCTTCCTTCTCAGTTTTACCTGAGAAGGAAGAGGGTTTGATGCGTGCTAGGTCGAGGCAAGACCGGTTCGCTAGACTAGTTCGCTATCGGAAGGGAATTCCAGCACGGTGATCTGTTTCACCAGGGAATCGTAATCATCGATGCGTCTAAGAAAAAACCATCCGGGATACCCAATAGCCAAACTAGATAGCAGGGAACCAGACCCCTGAAGAGACACTCCTATCTGGCGGAGAAGCAACGAAATCTGCCATTTCGGAAAACACTTTTTGGACTGTATCAGATGCGTCGCGGGCATTCTGACTGCTTTGGTAAATGCCTAAGATTGTGAGCTCGTCTTCCCCTGTTACAGCGACTGCAAACCCGATATTGCCTTCTAATCCAGTCACTAATCCGGATTGCGAGTCGATTAACTTAGTTACCTCTTCCATCTTACCGGGTTTCAAATTGACAACAGTTTTAGATATTCCGGCCATTTTCTTAACTCCTCGTATTATTGAAATGTTCGGTCGGCGTACGGTGTGGTTTAAGTCTGCCTTCAGCTTTGAGCGGAAAGTTTAATCCACTAGTATTTGCCACCGCAAGGATAAACGTATATAGGCCCGCGATTGGGAAAAGTTGGGTACACCTCTTAGATTAGCTTCCCTTATTTATAAAATCGTGTTCTCTCTTCCACAGTTGCTGCGGTTTTGGCGATCACAGTTCTAGTTCCTAGTTCGGTAGCCAGTAAGCACCCCGTATTAGCACTGAATGGGGTAGCACTAACCTTGTCGGAATAAATATCGATGGAATCAAACTGTTCCAAATGGTGGAAACAATTTAATTTTAGAGCGTTGGTAGTTCGGTTGGATTGATTAATAATCAAATTTCAATTTGATGCGTTATTATAAATATAACTACCACTTCGGATATTTTACCCGTTATTTAAAATGCGGCATGACTTTTTCAGATAGAAGACGGAGAGAGTTGCAAACACTATCATAGGGAATGCGACCGCCATAGTTACACTCCATGACGAGTCCGGTTATGCCTAAATCTTCTTGAACTTCTTTTAAGCGGTCCACCACTTCATCTGGGCTGCCGTAAATTACTCGATTAGCCAAAATCTCTTCATATGGAAGATTAGCCGTTCGATGCATGCGGGCCGCTGCTTCTTCACTTGCGGCAGTTTGACTCAGTTCCTGAGCAGCGTAAATTAGTGCGTGCCTAGCGCTGGCTTCTGGCTCAGATCGCGCTTTTTCCTTTGTCTCGGCCACATATACAGGAACCCGCATCAATATATTGCCTGTTGTTGTCGTTTCTCGTTTTTGCCTGGCCTCTCTGTATGAATCCAACCGATCCTTTAGCTGTTCCCGACCTGTGTTCATGCTAATGAAGATGGAATGACCCATCTCCCCTATCATCGGAAATGTTTCTTCTCCCGCGACCGCTACAGTCACAGGAGGGTGGGGATTCTGGAACGGCCTTGGAACTACTGTTACATCGTCATAAGAGTGATATCTGCCATTATGAGAAAACGTATCTTGCTTCCAAGCTTTCATTATGATCTCTAGGGATTCGATGAATCTTGGTCTGCTTTCTTCGTAAGGAACATTAAAGCCTTGGTAATATCGCGTTAGTCCACTACGGCCGATTCCGAATTCAAATCTCCCTTTCGATATGTGGTCAACCGTGGCCGCTTCTTCCGCGACCCGCAGCGGATTGGTCAAGGGTAGAACCTGTACCGCTAGACCAACTCTGATCCGCTCAGTCCGGGCGCATATCGCACTAGCCAACACCATAGGGGATGCTAGAACTGCGCGTTCTGGGCTGAAATGGTGTTCAGCAAGCCAAACTGTATCCAGTCCTAATTCCTCAGCAGCCATCACTTGGTTGAAGGATTCATCAAAGGCTTCCACCTGGTTCATATTTTCCCGAACGTGGAAATCGGTAAACATACCGAAGTTCATAAGTTTCTCCAAATAGATGCCAGGATAATGTAAATGAATCTTGCTGGCACTCAAATCACCTGCCCGAACAGCTTGGGATATACCTGATAAATAGAATCCGATTGATACCCCAGTGTAATGGCGTTCGGCCCAATCAAATGACAGTTCTTTCGCGATGTAATTTTACATTAATTTTGCCGAGTTAAGGCCAGTTCTACACTCGTTCATTCCAGGTCTAGCACAATGATTGGGCGATTAGAGGCTAGCACCAGCATACGCTCTCCTGAGTAGGGTTGCCCTCCAAACTGTAATCATTGCTTGAGGCTCTGCGCATGTAGTGGGGCGAATCTAGAAACTACTAAACCTTCAGAGTGTAAGGTGTGTAGGCGTTCAGCGATAATGGGACATTTTTAAAAGGGAGAAAAACATGAAGGTGGTGGTGTGTTTGGACTCCCGGTGCAGGGTATAGATCTACCGCACCTAGAAAGGAGCCGAAAGTGTCCCAAGACAACACCGGTCAAGCCCACGTAGCAGAGATCTCGACCCAAGAGACCGGGGAGTACGCCCCGGAAGACAAGATCCGCATCGTTCTGGAGGGTTTCCGAAGGGAGGTCACGGGTAGTGACCTCTGTCGGCGGGAGGGGATCAAACCGGGCGTCTTCTATGCCTGGACCAAAGAGTTCATGGAAGCGGGTAAAGAGCGTCTCACCCGGTATACGGTCCGAGATGCCACCCGCCAGGAGATCGAACACCTCAAGCGGGAGAACTACGACCTGAAACAACTGGTTGCAGGTCTTTCCCTAGAGGTCCTACGCTTCAAAAAACGGCCATCCCAGCCTTCGAACGGGCCGGGTTTGCCAGGGCTTCGTGAGATTCCGTGGCAAACTCGGCCGCCGCCTTTGTCTTCTTTTTGGGCTATGTTAAACTTCCGGCGTTGACCCCAAAATACTCATGCTACATTCGCACGGATTAATTTGTGGTCACCCATTTCATTAATGTTTGGTGATTGCTCTACCAAAATAAAGGTCATCCGAATAAAACGACCCGGCCATGCGGCCGGGTCGTTTTATTCGGATAATAAGTTCAAGAATCATTTATGGAGGATTTATGAAATACGATGTGATTATCGTCGGCGGTGGAGCCGCCGGATCAGTCTTGGCTAGCAGGTTAGCCGAAAACGCCGATACCTCAGTTTTGGTATTGGAAGCAGGACCGGATTATCCGGATCCCAATAACATCCCGGACGATATTAAATTTGGTGGCACCCGGTATGCCGAAGCCCAAGACTCGAAGCACAACTGGGCCTTGCGCGGGACCATCACCGAGGAACAAGGCGAGATTCACGTAGCCCAGGGACGGGTAATTGGTGGTGGATCGTCCATCAACGGCCAGGCGATGCAGCGTGGTTTGCCCGAGGACTTTGAAGCCTGGTCTGCCCTTGGCAACGATGAATGGTCCTACTCCAAAGTTCTGCCGTTCTTCAGAAAGTCTGAGCATGACCTGGACATTCGAGACGACTTCCACGGCACAGAGGGCCCCATGCCAGTGCGGCGCCGTCAGTCTGGCCCCACACCAGACATCCAACGGGCGTTCCGTGAGGCCTTGATTAGTGATGGGTATAACCCCACCGATGACACTAACGGCGCCAACCCTGCCGGCGTTGGAGTATCTCCGTCAAACAACCTTGACGGCATGCGAATGAGCGCAGCCATGACCTTTCTTGGCCCGGTGCGCCATCGTCTCAACCTGACCATCAGGGGCGGCGTGGCCGTCAGAAAGATCATCATCAAGGACCTGAAGGCTGTTGGAGTGGAGGCAGAGAGCGGGGGCGAGGTTTTCAACATCGAAGCAGACAAGGTTGTGCTCTGCTCAGGAGCAATAAAATCACCCCATCTGCTCATGTTGTCGGGCATCGGCTCTGCCGACCAAATGAAAGAATATGGCATCACCCCGATCCATGAACTCCCTGGCGTGGGCAATCATCTGTGGAACCACCTCAGCTCTCATATCGCCTTCAAAGTAAAGGACGGGATCACTCTATCCGGAGAAGCTGATGCTGTTCACTACAGCCTGCATTACACCGCGGACGGATCAAGTGAAGCCAACGACATGGTGCTGCGGACTAACCCCGTCGTCGACGAGCGTGAAGAGAAAGTTCCTGGTCTGCGAACCAAGTACGTCACCGATGGAATACCACCAGAACAAGTAGGACGCATCTCATGCACACTCGGTCTTCCGGACGGATCAGGGTACGTTAGGTTAGCGTCGGCTGACCCGTTGGTCCAGCCAACCTTCAACTACCGGTATCTTCAGAACGCCAATGACATCAAACGAGTTCGAGAAGGAATCCGGATGGGCTGCGATCTTCTGGAAACCGCGGCGTACAAAGAGGTGTGCGATTACCGCATCAACCCCAAAGACGATATTCTGAACGACGACGCTGCACTGGATCTATGGATACGCCAGAACGTGGGCAGCGCCAGACACGTCTCCGGCACCTGCAGGATGGGACCCGATTCGGACCCCACAACTGTTGTTGACCAGTACTGCAAAGTTAAGGGCATGCAGAGTCTATTCGTAGTAGATGCGTCAATAGTTCCAAGAGTTCCCAGGTCTGGCGGTCTCCACGCCACGGTCCTAATGATCGGGGAGCGCGCCGCAGACTGGATTGCCAAGGCCTAACGCCCAACAACGGCCCAAGTCACGGTACTTTTGCCAAGACAAGGAAGAAAATTTATGGAACCAGTAATCCGAAACATCAAAGACGTCTTTGACGGCACAAACGCTGCCAGGATGATTAATCTGGATGATAACCCGCCCACCTGCACCCTCAGCTATTCAGTGATACCGCCCGACGGAACCAGCGCCCATCACATCCACGAATGGGAACACGAAGTTTACATAATAGAGGGTATTGGCACGTTGATCTGTGACGGCAAGGAGTACCCGGTAAAAGCCGGCGACGCCATGTTCATCCCGCCGAACGTGGACCACTACACACTGAACAACGGCGGCCAGGGCGACATCCACCGCATAGAGATTAACCCGCTAATCGCCGCCCAAAGCGGGGGAGCAAAGAACGACGGTGGCCAGGGCACTGGCGCCCCGCCGGTCATTCGCAACCATACTGAATTAGACCGTATCGCCGGTCACGTGTTGATTACCAGCAATGACGGCGCACCCAACTACATCATGCTGCACAACAACCCCATGATGCCGGGTGCAGTCAGCCATCCTGACACCGGTGGGCATACCCACGAATGGGAGCATGTCGTGTACGTACTGGAAGGAACAGCAACACTGGTCTGTGGCGGCAAGGACTACACCGTTTCGGCCGGCGATGCCATTCTGGTGCCGCCCAATGAACATCACCAATGGAAAAACGAGTCACAGAGCCCCGTAGGACGGGTTACATACAACCCAGTGGCTTCTGAGACAGCAGAACATTAAAGAGCGTGAGGTTGGCAGCCTGGCCGTCAACTACAGGCCATTGGCCAATCTCTCAACTACGAATTAGGGGTTTAAAAAGAAACCTGGGCTGGTTGAAATAGGACCAGCTCAGGTTTTTATGGTTAATAGCCTAGATTAATCAAAACGGCTACCATCCTTTATAAACCAACGATTTTCGTAAAATTATTACGGAATCGCTTAATCCAGGATGGTGGATGTATGTAAGGAACCGTAATTGAGTTTGGTCCAAATTTCGCCAGTTTCGTCTTTTTCACTTAATTCTCTGACCCTAGTCAAACCATTCTCTTTCAATTTACCTGCCAGCATCTAAAAGGCATTTTGATTCTCTTAACCTGAAGTGAGGAAAAACAGTTGAAAGCATTGTTGGTGATTTTGGTACTTCTGGCCGGGCTGGTTGCCATGCCCTGTTCCGATAGCTCAGACGAATCAGTGGCAGATATAGTTGGTTAGGAGTCCGTTACGGCCGTGGCTAATACCATCGCAGAATCCGGATCCCACGCAAAGGATGACGAGATTGGCGATGCCGGAAACCGAAAAGGCGACTCGCTGGTTTGCTAGACCCTAGGAGCCATGATTAACTTCGACGTAATCAGCACCGACTATTTTGACCGAGTCGACAACGCCCTTACCGTCATTGGAACAAGCGCCACTTCTTCGGACGAAAGGATATCAGGGAATCTTCCAAGGACCTGCTAGCAGGCTGGAAGGAAATTATCGCAAATGGAGGACTTGGCGTAGATGCCACTTTAGGGCCCACAAAAATCCTCACCAACTCCTGTATCGAGAACAAATCAGAAGACTTCTTCGCTCCGTTCAATAAATAAACCAACCGACCCGTAGCCCCACCCAGCGGAGTCCTTATCCCTGCAGGAGCTCTATCAGGGCGTCGGCCACAGCGGCGGGGCGCTGGGTCGGTAGGTCATGCCCTGCGCCCTCTACTATTCGCCGTGCGACCATTCCCGGGAACCGATCTTGGTCCAGTGACGGGTCGGTGGATGGTCGCCCAAACCCACTGGCCCCGCTAAGTAACACAATGGAAGGCACGGTAATCCTAGGTTGTTCCGCCAGACGGCGTTCCGCTTCTATAAACCGTTCTTCACCCGGGGCGTTTTTGTGGCGGTGCCGGTACGAGTGGATGACAATGTCGACAAAATCTGGATTGTCAAAAGCGGGGGCGGCCCGGTTGAAGTCCTCGTCGGTGTAATTCCACTCCGGTGCCCAGGTCTCCCAGAGATATCTGACGACATCTCGTCTGTTTTCAGCCAGCCCTACTATTCCCTGCGGACTGTTGAAATACCATTGGTACCAGAGTTGGGCTTCCCGCATGGCCGAGACAGGTTTCTCTGTGTTGACCGTGTCCTGCACGGAATAACCCCCGATGGCAACTTGGGCTTTGACTCTATCTGGATGAAAAATTGACGTTAGGCAGGCGGCGCGGTTCCCCCAGTCATATCCAGCAGTTGCAAACTGTCCAATCCCTAAAGCGTCGGCAAAGTCCGTAACATCTTGACCAATGGCGGCCTGCTCGGCCATCCGAGGAGCGTCGGGGTCTATAAAAGATGTCGAACCATACCCCCTCAGATAGGGCACAAGCACTCTGTATCCAGCATCAATCAACGGTTGAACCACACCGTCGAAGGAAATCACTTCGTAGGGGAACCCGTGCAGCAGGAAAATTGGGAATGCCGTGGCATCGCCATAGTCTCCATACCCGATGTTCAACACTGGGGTTTGGACTGATTTAAAGTTCTCTGGATCAATCAAGATTTTCACTCCGAGTCTCGTTTTACTTGGTTATCAGCTAGTTTTTGGCCAAGTAAACCTAACACAGGTTGATGCCTGTGGGAACTTTCCTGAACTCCTTTCCGTCTAGCTAATTGACAGTTAATTCAAAAACCAATCATCCAAATGCCAAACGCCACTGTTGGATGGGTTGGCGAGGAAAGGAGACCCTGATGAGTCACTTAACAGCCGCAACAATCGCACCTGGCCGCACCGGACCCGGAATGATGGGTAGGCGCCGCACCGGTAAACAAACTTTGGTGGGTTCTGGGATAGTCGTTGCTATAGCGCTGGCCATATTCCTGTCGTGGCTGTTCTTCTGGTCCGGGAGCAATTCGTTCTCAGTCTCTGAAGCAGGCCGGTCCGGCGGTGGGTTCGACGCGATTCGGTCCCTTCCATTACCCCGTCTCCCGCTGGTGAGCAACCTTTTAGGGTAACGATTGGCGATGCGGACTCCAGGGCAAGCTATAATCTAGGGCCTAACAGGGTGCCGCGGTGCTGAAAACCAGCGTGGCACCTCTATCGTGTGATTCATCCAAAAACAAGCGAGGCCCATCATGGCGAATGGCAAGACTTCTTTTGGCTACTTGCTGCCCACCAGGGAAGTGGTCATGGCCCCTGGAGTTCCGGATTTCGTGTCGATGATCGACCTAGCAGAGACGGCTGAGGGCTACGGCTTTGACTCAGTCTGGTGCGGCGATAGCGTGCTGGCCCGTCCGCGGTTGGAAGCATTGAGCACCTTGGCAGCCATTGCCGGGCGCACCAAGCGGGTTAAATTGGGCACGGCGGTGTTCTTGCCTGCCCTGCGAAATCCCGTGATACTGTCCAATGAAGTCGCCAACCTAGACATCATTTCCCAGGGTCGCGTCATCCTTGGCGTGGGTATCGCCAGCAAGACCCCGGCAGTGCAGAAAGAGTTTGAAGCCTGCGGTGTCAACTTCAGATACCGAGTTAGCATTTTTGAAGAAATCATCACCATCATGCGCCGGCTGTGGACGGAAAATGAGGTGACTTTCTACGGACGCCATTTCCAGTTGGACGGCGTTAGTTTGGGGTTGAAACCGGTGCAGAAAGACGGCATCCCTATCTGGATGGCCGCCAGCGCCGAGAAACCCCAGCGCCGCATGCTTCAAATAGGGGACGGCTGGTTCCCCAATGCCAAGTCCCCAGAAGCATTCACAGAAGGTTGGAATCAGATCGAAGCCCTCGCCAAGGAGTCCGGTACCGACTCTGGTCGGCTACACAAAGCCCTCTACACCACCCTCAACATCAACGAGGACAAAGCGCAAGCGGAAAAGGAGATGCGCGAGTTCATCGAAGGCTATTACAACATGCCCTTTGAGACTATGGCCCGCACCCAGAGCGTTTTCACCGGCAACGTGTCTGAGGCACAGGCCTGGCTCAAGGGATTCATTGACGCCGGAACTGAGACCATGGTCATCCGATTCGGCAGCCCGGACCAAGCCGGCCAACTTGAACTCTGCTCCCAAGAAGTCTTGCCTGCAGTACGCAGCCAGGCTATCTGAAATCGGTATTCAATCGCGATATTGCACGATTGACTTCTACGCTCTGAAAGATATAGTGAGACGCACATCGATGCAGACAGGCATCCAGTCGTAAAATCTTCGCATGCCAAAATTCCACAGCAGGGGATAAATAATGGCCACAACCACCGGCACTCAGCAATCAGAACAAACAAAACAATACAACGTCGTAGGCACTCGGCCCATCCGCCACGACGGTCTGGACAAAGTGGTCGGCTCCGCCAAGTTTGGCGCCGACACCCAGTTATCCGGGATGCTGCACGGCAAGGTTCTTCGCAGCCCTTATGCCCACGCCAAGATTCTGGGCATCGACACTAGCAAGGCTGAGGCGCTGCCCGGCGTAACAGCGGTTGTCACATCCAAAGACTTCCCAATCATTGGCAACGTCACGATTGACTTGGCTGAAGGCGGCTCCCGACTGTTGGCCGAGCACATCATGGCCGCCGATAAAGCCCGCTACAAGGGTCACGCCGTTGCAGCAGTCGCTGCTACCAGCGCCCACATAGCCGAAGCAGCCCTAGAGCTTATAGAAGTCGACTATGAAGTGCTCAAGCCGGTGCTCAGCATCAAGGACGCGATGGCCGATGACGCGCCGCTACTGCACGAGAACCTGACCACTCACTTCAAGATTGAGCGGTTTGCCAGGGGCGACGATACCGGTGCGCAGAGCAACATCGCATCCCATATCCAACACAAACTCGGCGACATCGAAAAGGGCTTCGCAGAAGCCGATGTAATCCTAGAACGCGAGTTCACCACCCAGACCGTCCACCAGGGATACATTGAACCCCACGCGTCCACTGCCACCTGGGCGGGAGACGGCAGGTTGACCATTTGGACCTGCACCCAGGGTGCGTTCGCTATCCGATCATCATGTTCCGCGATCTTGGACATCCCCGAGTCACGAATCAAAGTAATTCCCACAGAGATCGGCGGCGGGTTTGGCGCTAAGGCCACCACCTACCTGGAGCCGGTGGCCGCCATCTTGTCCAAGAAGAGTGGCCGCCCGGTGAAGGTAATCATGAGCCGGAAAGATGTCTTTGAAGGTACCGGACCGGCCGCCGCATCCTGGATGAAGACCAAGATCGGCGCCACCAACGTTGGAAAGATTACCGCCGCCCAACTGTGGATTGCCTTTGATGCCGGCGCATTCCCCGGCTCCCCAGTCGGCGGAGCAACACTCTGCGCTACCGCACAATACAACATTGAAAACCTGCTGGTTGACGGCTACGACGTCGTCACCAACCACCAAAAGGTCCAGGCCTACCGCGCACCCGGCCAGCCACAAGGGTCGTTCTCTGTGGAGCCGGTAATTGACGAATTGGCCGAGAAACTTGGGCTGGACCCCATGGAGTTCCGGCTGATGAACGTGGTTAAAGAAGGCGACCGGCAGCCCAACGGTGTCCAGCATCCCGTATTTGGCGCCAGAGAGATGGAAGAAGCCATGCGGGATCATCCCCATTACAACGCTCCGTTAACCGGTCCTAACCAGGGCCGCGGCGTCGCCACCGGATACCGCTGGCAGGGCGGACAGGCCTCGTCCGTCACTATAAATGTAAACAGTGACGGCACCATCAGCCTGACTTCTGGATCGGTTGATATCGGCGGTTCAAGAACGGCCATTGCCATGCAGGCCGCCGAGGTACTTGGCATCTCTGCCGAAGACGTTTCACCGTCAGTGGTTGATACCGACTCCGTGGGCTACACGGCCAATACTGGAGGCAGCCGCACGGCCTTTGATACCGGATTTGCCGCCATCAAAGCAGCGGAGGAAGTCAAACACTTAATGTCTCAACGTGCCGCGTTGATCTTTGAGGTTGACGAAGAGAACATCACCTTTGAAGGCGGACAATTCATGTGCGCCAGTACTGAGGATAAGATCAGTTTCAAAGACCTCTCAGCTCGTCTGATGCGCACCGGCGGGCCGGTTACTTGTTCGATGTCCACCGTCTCACCCGGCATAGGCCCGGTCATCGCCGGGAATATTGTGGACGTGGAAGTTGACCCTGAAACTGGCAAGGTGGATGTCCTCAAGTTCACTGCCTTCATGGACGTGGGCACAGCAGTCCACCCGGCGTACGTAGAAGGCCAGATACAAGGCGCCTCGGTGCAGGGCATCGGTTGGGCTCTGAACGAAGGCTACGTCTACGACGAGAACGGGGCCATGCTCAATTCCAGTTTCCTCGACTACCGCATGCCCACAACGCTGGACGTGCCCATGATCGATACTGTGATGATTGAAGTGCCCAACCCTAAGCACCCGTTCGGCCTGCGTGGGGTAGGCGAAGCTCCAATCATTCCTCCCCTATCGGCGATTGCTATCGCGGTATCCAATGCCATAGGTGTCAGGATGCGGGACCTCCCGTTGACGCCTGATGTCATTTTGGACGCTTTGGAAGCCAAAAACGCATAACATCAGCCCCAGACCCCGCGTCGATTTTTCACATCCGACGTCGGAATTGATTCGGACCCTAAGCCGCGGAGAGATTCTCTAGGACATGGCAGAGACCCAACCTGCGGCACAACCTAGGTCATGGTCCGGACGGATGCGAAGCCTGCTTCAACTCCGTGACTTTCGCCTACTATGGGCCACCGGCGGTCTGGATAATACCGGCCGCTGGATGGACTCCGTGGTCATGGGCCTGCTGGTGTTGGACATCACCGACTCCGCCTTCCAAGTGGCCCTTTTGTTCATGTTCCGGTGGAGTCCAATGCTGGTCTTCGCTCTGATTTCGGGCATGGTAGCCGACCGGTTCAACCGATGGGCCATCATGATGGTTGCTCGCATTGTGGCCGTCCTCGCCACCAGCGCTCTTCTCGTGCTTGTCGCAATAGACAGAGTGGAGCCTTGGCACGTATTCATCGCGTCGTTCTTCTTGGGCTGCATCTTTGTGCTGGAATTCCCGTCACGTCGTTCTCTGATCTACGACTTGGTGGGCAGCGAGAGACTCGTTGGCGCAATGTCGTTGGAGACCATCAACTCCACCCTAGGTAAGTTCGTTGGCCCTTTCATGGCCGGTCTCCTAATCGAGCTGACCGGTTTTACAGGGCCTTACGTATTCTTATTGGCGGTCTATATTCTGGCCCTTATATTCACATTCAAGGTGGAATCCAGGGGCCCAATTCGGTCGACGACTTCTGACTCCTTCTGGCGCACAGTGTCCAGGGGGCTCACTTATTCTCTGAAGAACAACACCATTCGCAGCGTTTTGATGGTTACGTTTATCTTCAATGCACTTTCGTTCAGCACGGAATCTCTGTATCCCGTGGTGGCCAGGGACCACTTGGGGGTTGGCGCGGGGTTAACCGGGATACTGATTGCAGCTCCCGCTATCGGGTCATTGTTATCCGCAACTATCATCGCATCGCTGGCGCTAGTGCGGTACCACGGGCGCATATTCTGCTTGGGCCTGACGCTGCAGATGATTGCCGTGCTGTTTTTCGCTCTGTCACCGTGGTATCCATTGTCTATCGTGATGCTGATGGTGGCTGGGTTGGGCGCAGCGGGATTCAGCGCCATGCAGGCCACTATTATCATGATCTCGTCAGAACCCGAGATGAGGGGTACGGCTTTGGGGATGCTGGGGCATTGCATCGGCGTGGCGGCCCTGGGCGGGTTGGCTCTAGGTACAGTGGCCAACTACATGGGCGCTCAGACGGCGGTGGCCATCAGCATATCCCTGGGACTGCTGCTCTTGGTGCCGGTGATGGTCTTCTCACCCCTTGTCAGACACCCAACTGCCCCGCCGCCCAGCGACTAACGGCGCTACAAAGCCCCTTCCGCTTCCAACGCCATAACCTCGTCACTCGTCATGCCACCTAGAGAACAGAGTATCTCAGAGTTGTGCTGGCCCAGCGTTGGCGCAGTCTCGGAAGGCGAGTCAATGCAGCCTGTAAGTCGGGCTGGCGTTCTTACGCCCCGGAACGTGCCACCAAGGGTGTCACCGGTGTCCACAAACATCTGTCGCGCTTCCAGCTGCGGGCAGTTGGCTAGGTCAGCCACAGTCTGGGTCACGCCCATCGAAAAGCCAATCTCAGTGAGGGTCGCTGCCACCTGAAATTTATTTATGTTCGAGGACCAGCCTTCAATGGCCGGGATGATGTGATCGGTGTAGAACTGGCCGTCCATGCCCGGCCCGGCCAGGTATCTCGCGTCACCTTCCAACAGGTCTTCGCGGCCAATCAGCGTCCACAAGTCTCGCATCCGTGCTGGCGTGCGGACACCGGCCAACACGCAATAGCCATCCTTGGCCTTGAAGGTGATACCGGCAGTGGCGTTGCGGTCACGGGAACGGGCCGGGTTGCTGCCGGTGGCCTGATAGGCGTTCATGTTGCTCTCAATGTGCGAGACCATGCACTCGTACATGGCCATATCCACGTACTGGCCAAGACCGGTCTTACGCTTAGTCTCCAAAGCCAAGACGATTCCCAGGGCCGACCAAACACCGGGTATGGAATCTCCGATGTTATCTCCCACGCTCTGAGGCACGCCATCGGGGTCGCCAGTGATCTCCATCCAGCCAGACATCGCCTGGATGGCCAGGTTATTGGCTGGACGGTCAGAGTAGGGGCCAGTTAAATCGGGGCTATCGCCGTAGCCGGTGATGCTGGCATAGACCAGACCAGGGTTAATCTGACTCAGGTGGTCATAGCCAAGCCCCAGACGGCGGAAGGCGCCTGCACCCCAGTTGTCCACCAGGACGTCGGAGTTCCGCACCAGCTCTTCAAAGGCTTCTTTGCACCGGGGATTCCGCAGGTCTATCGAGACGCTTTTCTTGTTTCGGTTTACCCCCAGAAACCGAGAGCTGGTCTTTTGGCCATCTTCATTTTTGATGAACGGGCCGCGACCACGCGACAGGTCACCGGTGCGCGGACGTTCTATTTTTATTACGTCTGCCCCCATATCAGCTAATATCATCGAACAAAATGGCCCGGCGACGATATGGGTGGAGTCTAGTACTCTGATACCATCCAGTGGCAGGGGCAATTTTTTCCTTTCTTGAGTCATCGAAACACCTCATGCCTTCTTAAGTAACCGCTAAAGAGCCACAGGAGAAGGCGTATATTCATATTTTCCAGCATTTTACACTGCGCCTAGCACTAAAACTGCCTTTGACATTCCCGCGTCCGCCCACTAATACGTGCGCCGCCGCCAATGACGAGCCCCGCCACAATTCGGCGAATCTATTAAATTAATAATTCAGACGGAGTCCAAATTGAAAACTAGAGGCGTATCACACATTGCAATCTGCGTTGCCGACCTGGAGAAATCCCTGGAATTCTACCGTGACCACTTGGGTCTCATAGTGAAGATGCAAACCACCCAAGAGATGGCAAATCGTCCCGGTGCCGAGTCTGCCGAGATGTACGAGACTCCCCGAAAATCGCGTACGGTGGCCAACATCTGGTTCGACGACCCGGCCCATGGCGAGCCATTTCTGGTGCTGACCTCACACCCTGGAGACGTGGTTGGCGGAGAGCCCATCAAGCTGGACCAGAAGGGTATTAGCCACATTTCCTTTGGCGTGGAGAACGTAAAGGAATTTGCCGAGGAGTTAAGCGCCAAGGGTGTGCCACTGGCAGGCTCAATGGAAGACTTCACTGATGCTTCTGGCAACGTGCGAACCATCTTCGTTTACGATCCGGACGGCATACTTGTGCAGTTTGACGAAGGCCCTTCGACCAACTAAGCCTGGCATAACTTCGGTCTCGATAAAGGCTATGAATGAGTAATCTGCAATCCCCGTTGCCTGCGGAGCCATCTGCGATTGGCCTTGGCCGATTGTCCTTGCTTGACCGCTATCTGACCGTCTGGATATTCCTGGCAATGGCCATTGGTGTCGCCAGCGGCAACGCTTGGCCTGAGATGTCGTCGTTCACCGAATCCCTGACCATTGGCTCCACTTCTATCCCTATTGCCGTGGGCCTGATCCTGATGATGTACCCGCCGTTGGCCAAGGTACGTTATGAAGAACTGGGTGAGGTATTCCGCAATTGGAAAATCTTGCTGCTGTCCCTGGTGCAGAACTGGCTAATTGGCCCGGTACTGATGTTCTTCCTGGCAATTTTGTTCCTCCGGGATTACCCGGAGTTCATGGTAGGCGTGATTCTCATTGGCACGGCCCGTTGCATCGCCATGGTGATCGTGTGGAACGAGTTGGCCAAGGGTGACAGTCAGTACGTAGCGGGCTTGGTGGCCATCAACTCGCTATTCCAAATCCTCTTCTACTCCCTCTATGCCTACATCTTCATCACCGTCCTGCCACCGTTTTTCGGTCTGGAAGGCGTGGTGGTGGACATAACCATTCTTCAGATATCACGCAGCGTATCCATCTACCTGGGGATTCCTTTCTTGGCGGGAATAATCTCGCGGTACGTGCTGCTTCAGACCATGGGCCGGTTCTGGTTTGAGCAGGTCTTCATCCCCAAGATTAGTCCAATAACTTTGGTGGCCTTGCTGTTCACCATTTTTGTGATGTTCTCACTTAAGGGGAGTGTCATCGTAGACATCCCATTGGATGTGGTGCGAATTGCCATTCCGCTCAGCATCTACTTTGTGGTGATGTTCTTGATCTCCTTCTACATGGGAAAGAGAATGGGGTTTGGATACTCAAAGACGACTACAGTAGCGCTCACCGCGTCCAGCAACAACTTTGAGCTCGCAATTGCCGTGGCAATCGGGGTGTTTGGCATTGGCTCTGGTCAGGCTCTGGCGGCAGTGGTAGGCCCGTTGGTAGAAGTACCGGTGCTGATCGGACTGGTAAACGTAGCGCTGTTTTTCCAACGTCGATATTTTGCGAACGAGCTGACCGGCTCAGAGGGGTAGGCCACACATGTTGACTATATTCGGCGTCATCGCCGTCAGCATCATGTTCCTTTCCTACTGGACTGAAGAACGGTCCAAGTGGCTGGTACTAATCTTTGCCATTGGATCGGGTATGACGTCTCTCTACAGCGGCCTGGAAGGTGTCTATCCCATAACCGTCATTGAAGGCCTATGGGCGCTGGTTGCCTTGCAGCGTTTTGCCCAAAGACACAGGCGAGAGAAGCTCACCCAATAGAAACAATAACGGTTCTTCTAGTGGAACATGACAGAACGTTGTTGGAGTTTTTCTCAACAGTGTTACGCAGAGTAGGATACCCAGTTCTCATTGCACAGAACGGCCTGGAAGCCCTCAACCTTGTTAAGGCCCAGCTCAGCCCCAGAATAGCTATCCTGCTGAGCGACGTAGCGATGCCTTATATGGGAGGCATTCAGTTGGCTGAGAGTCTAAGGCAAACACACCCAGGTCTTCAGGTGTTGTTGACCTCCGGCTTGCCTCTTAATAAAGTCACGAATCTATGCGGACCGAAATTCCAACCTGAATTCCTGGCCAAACCGTTCTCAGTGTCAGAACTTTCTGGCATGATCAGGATGCTCGCACAGGCAGCCTAAACCTACCCGTTACTCCAAACACCGCCAAACGCCCACATGGGACCCAGTGGTTACTCCGACAGGCCGTAGGTGCTCAAGAAACGATCCACCATGTCGGTGGCTTTCTCCCAGTCGTAAGTTCGGAACGAGTGGTTACGAACTGCGAATTGAGCGCCCGAGTAAAACATCTCATACTGGACGTGCCGGGAGCCAAACTCAGACCCAATCGCGTCCCACGCCAGTTTAAAAAGCTTGACCCGGTCTTTGGAGTTACTGACTGGTGATTGTTGGGTCTTCTCAATGTAACCAGCAGTCTCATCGCTGAAGAAATCTTCCACGGATGACGGCATCATAATCACCCCGCCTCCGGTCATCTGCCGAATGGCCTGAATCACCTCTGGATACATCTTCTGGGCCTGCACCTGAGACGCGTACATTAGATGACGGTCTGGCACGTAGTACTTGTCCACCCAGGTGCCCTTGGCCTCCATCCCGTGGACCATGCCTTCTATCAGAGCTGTCTGCCCCGCCAAACTCCCCAAACTCTCCACCACCTGAGGATAGGCGATAACGTTTGTCGTCTCGGCAATTTTTCGGGCCACGCCAACTAGAAAGCGCAGCTTCACCATCAGCCGAATTTGTGCCTGATAATTGTGGAATACGTGGGCCGGCGTCTCATGGTATTGGGCGTAACACATGGCCGGGTCGCGGTGGACAAACACGCGATCCCACGGAATTTTCACCTCATCGAAGTAAACCACCGCATCGTTTTCATCGAATTGGGATGAAAGCGGGTTATCGAATCCTGAAACCGCAGAAGCTTCATACGATTTACGGGAAAGCAGCTTTACTCCCTTGGTACCAATGGGCACGGCCGCTGAAAATGCGTATTGCTCATCACCCGGTTTCATGGGCTGAATCGTGCCTAATAAGACCTCATTGGCCAGGATGCAACTGGTGCCAAGCATCTTAGCGCCCTTCACGGTTATCCCTTGGGAATCCTCATCACAAATGCCGGCAGTCAGAAATTCATCCGCCTGTTGGCTAACGCCCTTAGACCGGTCAGCCTGTGGACCAACAACCACGTAAGTCACAAACTGGTCATTGTCCCTCACGTAGGTAAAATAATCGGCAAAGGCCTTGGCCCGTTTCTCTCCGTGGGCTTCAAATAGATCTGGGCGCATCATCATGCCGCACAGGGAAGATGCCACATGGTCCGGAGAGCGGCCCAGGAATCCATTTGTCTGTTCCGCCCAGGCCTCGATCGCTTTACGCCTTTGCACCAACTCGTCGTAGGACTCAGGCAGATGCCAACTGCGGTTGACCCGCGCACCGGTGGGCGAGACAAAAGTCATCAATTCCTCGTTCTCGGGCGCCGCCTGAAAGTCATACAGCTTAGCCGTCGACCGTATGGCGTTGCGGTAGGCCGGGTGGTCAACAACGTCGCCGACCAATTTACCGTCCAGAAAAACGCTACGACCGTCCCGCAAGCTATCAAGGTGATTTTGTCCGGTTTTGGTCATTGAGTGCACTCCGCAATCACGAGTCAGTCAGCCTCATTTTATTTAATCAAAAACGGGCTAGCGGTTGAGGGCGCAATAATATCACAGCCACCACTACCAGCCTTAGGATAGTAAACCTCAGTAACCCGATGAACACCGCTGATTGACGGGGGTTCAGCAACAGATATAATCGGGCCATCTCGGGAACGACAGGGCCCTTTCGGCCTAGTCTATACCTGAGAACCCGAGCCACGCGAAATTTCCCACACAGTCTGGTATGCGTCTGGTTCTGCAAGTGCGAATAGGGTCTTTAAGTGGGACTAGATGAGTAACAGCCTGTGTCCGTTCAGTCGAAATAGTAAGGAGTTGGTCTCATGAAGGTTATATCCTGGAATGTAAATGGTCTCAGAGCAGCCCATAAGAAGGGCTTCCTAGATTGGTTCGGAGACGAAGCGCCAGACATCCTCTGCCTTCAAGAAACTAAAGCTCACGAAGTTCAATTACCCGACGAAGTAAAATTGGTTGAAGGCTACACTTCTTTCTTTTCAACCCCAGAGAAAAAGGGCTACAGCGGCGTTGGTCTTTACGCCAAGAAGGCACCGGAGAGCGTGCAGTACGGATTTGGCGACCGCTTCGATTCCGAAGGCCGTACCATCATCGCCGAATTTGGAGATTTTGTTCTTTTCAACATTTACTTTCCCAACGGAAAGCGCTCCGCTGACCGCCTGCAATACAAGATGGACTTCTACGATGCCTTCCTGGAATACGCTGAAAAAACCCGCAAAAGCGGCAAGCACGTGGTGGTCTGCGGCGATGTGAACACCGCCCATAAAGAGATTGACCTAGCCCGCCCCAAGGAAAACGTCAAGGTATCCGGGTTCTTGCCCAAAGAGCGCGCCTGGATGGACGAATTCTTGGCCCGAGGCTACAAAGACACCCTCAGGATCTTCAATCAGGAGCCGGACAACTATTCCTACTGGGACCAGATGACCCGCGCCAGAGACCGCAACGTTGGTTGGCGCATTGATTATTTCTTTGCCGACGATGAGTTTGCGGAACGCCTGACCGGAGCGTTTATCCTATCCGATGTTTATGGCTCAGACCACTGCCCAGTGGGCATCGAGATCGGCTAAAGAGATACCCAAGGCGACATAAAAACACGGTGCTATACTAGGCTCCGTCTTGCCTTGACCCTGTACGCAGGCTGATTTCGAACGTGATTCGTCCGAATTGACCCCACCAGACGTTTTTGAGATGTTTTTGTTATGAAAGACCATGTCGAGGTTTTCTTCCACTCGCAGCAGCCATACATACACGTAAAAGAAGAAGACCTGGAAAAATATGACTCGGGGCGATTGGGCTTCCCCAATAGCTACTTTGACCCGGAAAAGGCCCACACACTCTATAACCAGTACCACGAGCAATACATTTTGGCCGACGAAGCTGGCATGGACGGCATCATGACCAACGAACATCATGCCGCCTACTGGAACATGAAACCATCTGCCAACATTGATGCAGCGGTAATCAGCCGTCTTACCAAAAAGGTGCGCATCGCCATTCTCGGCAACATCATCCCTATCAACGACCCGGTCCGTATGGCCGAGGAATTGGCCATGCTGGACTGCTATTCCGGTGGCCGACTTATCTCCGGTTTCGTCCGTGGTGGCGCGGTTGAAACGCTTCAGGCGGGGCTGTCACCCACTGAAAACCGAGACCGGTTCGAAGAAGCCCATGACCTAATCATCAAGTGCTGGACCCAACCAGGACCGTTCCGTTTTGAGGGCCAATATTATCAACGCCGCGTGGTTAACCCCTGGGTACTGCCCATTCAGAAACCCCATCCCCCGGTCTGGTTTCCCGGCGGAAGCAGCCCGGAGAGTGTGGTCTGGGCCGCCAAACACCAGTACGCATACATGAACCTAGGGGCGCTGATTGGTCTGACTCAAGAGCTGAAACAGGTTTACATTGATACCGCCAAGGAAGTTGGCTTCACACCGACACCAAAGCACTTTGGTTACCAGGTACGAGCTCTGGTTGCCGACACTGACGAAAAAGCTCAGGAGATTGGCAAAGGGTTTCTCTGGGCCCAGAAGCACAGAATGCATGGGCCCGTAGAACACACTGACCCGCCCGGGTATCAGTCACGTGTGGCCAGTCAGATGTCCACCCGGCGATTGGGCGGTGGCGGTGGCCCTCCCATGACCTACCAGGACCTGCAGGACGTGAACGCGATAGTCGTCGGCAGTCCGAAAACCGTGATTGCAAAATTAAAGGACACAGTCGAGAAACTGAGTCCCGGCTATTTGATATTAATCGGAAGTGACGGCAACATTCCCCACAAAGATGTGATGCGATCATTGGAGCTACTGGGCGGCGAAGTAGTCCCGGAATTGCACGAAGTAGAACTGCAACCATTCGTCTAAATCGCACCTGTCAGAAAAACAAAGGAAGTCAGTGAAATGTCGGTAAACGTCAAGGTCCAACAGGCAGCGCAAGCATTACTAACCCAGTTCAATTACAACGAGCTGTACTCGTTAGAAGAGCGGCTGATGCCCTCTGATTTGGACGAAGCATATCTGATCCAACGCGAGTTCCAGTCCCACGTTTCCGAGGCACAAGGCGCCATCGCCGGTTATAAATTGGCCTATACGACGGCTCAGCTCCAAGAGTCCGTTGGTGTGAGTGATCCAGTGTTGGGCATAATGCTGGAAGACAACATCCGCCACTCTCCCAGCACTCTAAAAGCCACTGATTTCTATCAATTGGCCCTGGAATGTGAAGTTGGGGTCCGGCTCGGGTCCGACCTAAGTCCGGCCGGAGCTCCCTATGACCGAGGTAAGGTCTCAGAAGCCGTGGAGTCCTTGATGCCGGCCTTTGAGATAGTCGACTTACGACGCACGCCCGGCATGGATCGCCAGGTTTCCTTCATCACAGGAGTGGCCGCCAATATCTTCAACGCCGGAGTAGTCTTGGGTGAGCCCGTGACCAATTGGCGGGAATTGGACCTTGAATCTGCCTATGGATCAATGACCATCAACGACGTCATGGTGGGTGATGGTCACGGCTCTGACGTAATGGGCCACCCGCTGGAGCCGCTAGCCTGGCTGGCCAATAAATTGGCAGAACAAGGCTTGGGTTTGTCAGCCGGAATGGTGATAATTACGGGTAGTATCGTGTCGCCCAAAGTCGTGAATCCAGGCGATACAGCCTCCATAATTATTGAGGGACTCGGCAGCGCAGAGCTAAAAGTCGTTTAAATTCCCACCCGGATTCGAACACCAAGCACAGAGGAAGTAACTGAATGGTGGTAGCCGCAGAAACCGCTCAGATGGACCCGGCCGGACTCAGCCGGGTGGAAGATTTGTTCAATCAGCAGATAGAGACCGGGGGACACCCGGGCGCAGCGCTGGCAGTCTACCGCCACGGCCTGCCCGTACTCGATCTCTACAGCGGACTGGCAGACCAGGAGACCGGCAAACCTGTGGCAGAAGACACCATGTTTGTGCTGTATTCCTCCACCAAGGCGGTCACATCCGCCTGTTTACACATCCTCTGGGATCGGGGCAAACTAGGCTGGGATGACACCGTTGCCTACCATTGGCCTGGGTTTGCTAAAAAAGGAAAGGAAGGCGTCACCATCCGGCACGTCTTGACCCACCAATCCGGGTTTCCAGACACCCCAAGCCACATGACCTGGGACCGCTGGCACGACTGGGATGCCGTGGTGGATGCCATGGAGCAAATACCCCTGGACTACAAACCAGGCCGAGTGATTGCCTATCACCCCCGCAATTTTGGCTGGGTAGTTGGTGAGTTGGTTCACCGGATAGACGGCCGGGCCATTGACCAATTCGTCCGAGAAGAAATTACTGGTCCGCTGGAGATAGAAGAGTTTCACCTGGGGATAGACCCTTCGATGGAAGACCGTGTTTCCAAACTACACGCCATGGAAGACTGCGACCGCACCAGTCAGGTTAATATCTACAATCGACCAGAGGTGCATACCGCAGTGCTGCCAGCTGGCGGTGGGATTGCCACTGCCAGAGGGTTGGCCAGGTTCTATGCCATGATGGCCGGCGGCGGCACACTGGACGGCGTTACCACACTAAAACCTGAGACGGTGGCCGCAGTCACAAAACAGCAGTCAGAGGGCTTGGACCACAGCCTAGACCGCAACGTAATAAGGTCTTTGGGTCTCTCACTAGGAGACCCTCGGTCCGCCGCGCCCGGCAACGAAGACACTCGCACCTTTGGCCACGCTGGTTCCGGAACATCCGTTGGCTGGGCCAATCCAGACTCGGGTCTGGCGTTTGCCTACATCACCAACGGATTCCGCGCCGAAGCTACCAACACCCCAAGGCTGGCGGCAATTTCTCAAGCAGTGCTGGATGCCGCCCTGTAGTAGGCGGTCTACCCTAAGGAGACACCAAAGATGGCAAATCCCAAGCAAACATACGAACTTGAATTGGGCACCGACCAGATGGCCTTTATCCGGTCGATGACAGATAAATACGAGATTGTGGATGAAAGCAAAACATTCCGGGCTATTGTCGACTATCTAATAGCCACCCGGAATGTTCATGACGAAGTGTTTGGGAAGCGCCGCTGCTTCAGGTGCGACTAGGTCTTAAAGCCCTTTAGCGCATGCTTTTGATTGCTTCCAGCGCCAGTTTGTAACCGTAGATGCCAAAGCCGTAGACGGAGCCTTTACAGACCGGTTGAATCTGGGAAACGGTGCCCCGGGACGTGGGATTGGAAGCGTGAACCTCGATCATTGGGAACTGCACCTGGGCGATGGCTGCCTTGATCGGCCCAGTGGTGGTGGTGAAACCGGCCGGGTTGATAATCCCAGCTTCATAACCGTTGTCATGGGCTTCATAAAGGGCGTTAATGACCTCGCCTTCTAGATTGGAATGGAACAGTTCAATGTCCATATCCAATTCTTTTCCGTAGCCAACAATCTGCTCGTTCATTTCTCTCAGGGTCATTGGGCCAAAAGTCTCCAATTGGACCTTTCCTCTCATGTTCATCCCTGCGCCCTGAATTACCAATACCTTACCCATGATGTACTCTCCTGAATTCTTCTATTTGTTTTAACCAGACACGGCTGGCTTAATTTATTATCTGGTTGAGGTTGGCCCCTGTTCGGAATCAGGAATCGGCGGGGCATCTTCCGTCGCGGCCGTCGGGGTCTCGTTGATGTAACCAGCCTGCAAGATATCAAGCTGAACCATCAGCATTTTGTTCCAAGCAATCGACGCCTGATGAGCGTCCTTTCGATCTGGGATCTCTTCCTGAAAAATATCGGCTAGGGCCGTCTGCAAGAACGACATTGATCCAATCATGTACTTGCTGGGAACCGAACCCATATGGGCACGGTGCGACGGCGGATGGCTATGGACGATTCCGGTGGCCAGCAGCCTCACCGGGTAATCCTCGTCGATCTTGAAGTCCAACGACCCTCGCAGCCAACGCAGTAGGCTGTGTTTGCGTCGCTCCAACCGGTCATCGTCAACCACGCTATCTTCGTCGAGGAAAAAGCGGCGCGTCTCCTGAAATTGCAAGAAATGGTCGTAAACGGCGGCGGTGATCTCTTCACCCCTAGCTAGAATCAACTCACGGGTGGACTCGATAATATCCAGTTCGTTTTGGCCCAGGCCCACAAACGCGGCAACCTCTTTCATCCTGGCGGGCCAATCTACGAGTTGAGGCATGTTTACTCCCGGATTCTTTACTGGTGGCTACGCAGACTTGAGTCTACGGCGGTTAGCCAATCAGAATATAACGTTTCCCATAGGTGCGAGCAAGGAGAAGCGCCAAAACGATTTTGGTCAGTTGTCGCCAAGTTCAGGGGCTCTGGGTTCCCGAATTGCCGTCTCAGCAGCTATATCATCCGAGTCAGTGTCAGACTCCGCCTGGGTTAAAGGCTTCCAGGCCAAGGGCGTAAGAATGATGGCTGGGACAAGAAGTACCAAACCAGCAAACATATTCAAGGAGATGGCCCACTGGATCGAAACCGTAGATGCCACCAGACCGATCTCCGTGGCACCCACGGGAGTGCCCACGCCGATGAAAACGCTAAGCAGCCCCATCATTCTGCCCCGCATATCGTGGGGCGTCGACAGCATCGTGATGGCGCTCTGCATGGTTGCAAAACCGGACTGAGCGACGCCGCCCACGGTCAGCAAGCCGAACGTCAGAGCATACCAAGGCGACCACACAAATATCATGCCAAAGACCAACACACCCACACAGCCCAGAACAAACACCCGGCCGTGGAATCGAAGGTCACGGGTCAATGCCATAATTCCGGCCCCAGCCAGTTGACCTAAGCCGTCAGCGGCAACCAGCAAACCCACCAGAACCACGCCGACCTCCAAGTGGTCGCGCCCGATGGCCGGGATAAACTGCTGGAATGGGAACGCCAGCGTATTCATGACGATGGTGATGTAGAACAGTCCAACCAACACCGGACTGGCCCAGGCGTAGCTAATCGCAACTTTCATACTACGTACAATTGGCTCAACCCGGGCCGGTCCCTGGTAATCGGGAATTCGTAGTCGGGTCATCAACGCCAGGTTGGCCAGGTGCACGGCCAGCAAGCAGGAATAGGCGCCAGTGAATCCGGAAAGGTCCAACAATATCCCAGCCACGATCGGCCCGGCCATCTTGCCCAGGTTGTTACTAATAACGTCCAAGGAGAGTGCGTTTACCAACCGTTGCTGGCCCACAATGTCAAAGATGGCGGTGCGGCGGGAAGGATCTTCAATGGATTTGGTGATGCCCTGTACGAACACCGCGCCAAACACGTGCCACGGCTTAATCAGGTCAAAGTCGTAGGCCATCACGGCCAATAGCACCACCGCCGTGAGGACATTTAGAACTTGCCCGGCCATCAGAACCTTGGCCCGAGGAAAACGGTCGGCGATGTAACCCGTGTACAACGATATCATGGGCCGAGGGAGGTTATTGAAGGCGAAAACCAGACCCAACTGGAAATAGGAGTCGGTCAACTGGAGTATGAGCCAGCTTAAAACAAGCAGCTCCATGCGACGGCCAACCTCGCCCAGGCTACCCACATACCAGATAGACCTGAAATCGGGGTTCTGCAACACCGTCCAGATTGTCCCTTTAGCCCCTGAAAATGGCCTCATTCCGCCAAGATACCTCAGATGAACGCCAGTGCCCCATTATTTAAAAATGGTGATTGATAATGGCGACACCGGGATTTATTAGGTCAGTTAGACTCGTCATTCTACTCCCCAACTCCAGGTGTCGGCTTCACGGCGCTCTCAGACTGAGTTTGACACTCCGTCGCAGCCCTGGGTATCGTGGTTATACTCCTGTCACCGAGGTTCCATCTTGGCATCGGACATGACGACTCCCCGGACCACACGCTGGGATTTTCCACCCGGTTCACTGCCTCTTCCTTTGGTAATCGCCCACCGCGGCGACCAAAGCAACGCCCCGGAAAACACGATTGCTGCCTTCACAAAGGCGCTGGAACTAGGCGCCGATGGCATCGAGCTAGACGTAAGACTCACCCGTGACAACGAATTGGTGGTGTTCCATGACCGCTGCCTGGAGCGAACCTCCAATGGTTTCGGGCCAGTGAACCACCGCACCCAGCAAGAAGTACTGGCCTTTGATGCCGGTTCTTGGTTCAGCCCCGAGTTCTACGGCGAACACCCGCCGACATTGGACGAGGTATTTGAGTCTCTGCCGGGTGACTTTCTAATCAACGTTGATATGAAGGTCATCATGAAGGGTATGCGGCTGATTGCTCACAAAACCGCGGAAATCGTGCGCCGTCACGCCCGATGGGATAGCACTTTGGTTGCCAGCTTCAACCCCATATCGCTGTGGGAACTGAGAACTATTGAGCCCAAAATCAACCGTGGGTATATCTGGTCCAAGAACCATCCATTCCCGATTAGGTCAAGAATATTCAGCCCGCTGGTGCAGGCCGACTGGTACGACCCAGCCAACGATTCCTACAACACCAAGTTGCACCGGCAGTTTCAAGCGAAAGGTGCCAGAGTTTTGGCCTGGGACTTGGACTTTGATCGAGATTTCGAAAAAATGGCCGGCGTCCGCCTGGAAGCAATCGTCACTGATTCCCTCCAAGAGATGTTGGACCGCAAGCAAGAATGGGCCGACCGGCTAGCCTAGCCGTCGCACTAGAATTTGCCTTAATCACCTATGTTCATGACTGCCAAATGGGGTGTCAAAACGTTAAAGACTATGGTAAAATTAAGTGGTAAAATGACGTCTTATTCGCATGGTTTTACGGGGTATTAGCTGTAGATGGGCGGTGTTGTCACGAAGCGACTGATGGAATTAGATCAGCGGTCAAGGGTTTTTAGGCTCAGTGATATGGAGGGCGGACAATGACCGCCGTCGATGATGTCAAGAGTCAGTTGGATATCGTTGAGGTAATCTCACAGAGAGTACCACTTCAACGCTCCGGCAACAGCTACAAAGCGCCCTGTCCTTTTCACCAAGAAAAAACGCCGTCATTCCACGTATTCCCTGACCGGCAGTCGTGGCGCTGTTTTGGCGCCTGTGCCACCGGCGGTGACGTTCTATCCTTCGTGATGAAAGCCGAGGGCTTGGAATTTGGCGAGGCCCTGAAGCAGATGGCGCAAGTGGCCGGAGTAACCCTACCCCAACGTGGACAGAACCCGCAGAATAAAGCTGCTTACAAGATAAACGAAGATACCCGGGCTTACTTCCAGCGAACGTTGTCATCGGCCCAGGGCGCGTCCACCAGGGAATACCTGAAAAAACGCGGTATGGATAAACAGGTAATCGAAGCCTTTGGAGTGGGCCTCAGCCCCTCCGATGGAGAATCACTCAAAAATCATCTAATCAGAGAAGGCTACTCGCCAGAAGACCTCGTCAGCGCCGGTGTGGTGCGCGTGGGCGACGACGGTGTCAGCCATGACCTGTTCCGGGGACGTCTGATGTTCCCCATCCGTGACGCCCATGGCAACCTAGTTGGTTTTGGCGCCAGGACACTGGACGGAACGGAGCCCAAGTACCTGAATTCGCCCCAGGGTCCCATGTTCGACAAGAGTCGCATCTTGTACGCCATGGACCGGGCGCGAACCGACGTAAGAAAAAACGGTGCGGTAATCGTTGAAGGTTACATGGACGCCATTGCGGCCCACCAGGCCGGGTTTAAAAACGTAATAGCCCAGATGGGAACGGCGCTGACCGAGTTTCAAGTTGATGAGATCAGGCGCCTCACTGGCAAGATGACCATGGCGTTGGACCAAGACGCTGCCGGCCAGAACGCCACTCTGCGCAGCCTGGACGTGATCCTGCAAAACTTCAGGACCAAGACAGTTAACAAACAAGGACCGGACGGCACGACACAAACAGTTGATGCCGACCCAAGAATCATCGTAATGCCGCCAGGCCAAGACCCTGATGAAGTGATCCATCGTTCACCATCTGATTGGACAAACCTGGTGGAATCAGCGATACCGGCGATAACGTTCCGCATCAATGCAATTACGGGACAGGGTGATATAACGTCACCGGAGGGCAAGGCCCGGTGTGTGGCTGAAGCGGCACCATTCATCCACCTACTCGCCGGTGGTATCCAGCAAGCCAACGCGATAGAGCAATTGGCGGGCAACCTAAGTGTCCCGATTGACACAGTAAAGGCGGCTTTGAGTCGCCCATCCGTGGCCAGACGGACCCGGCAACCAGAACAACCGCGATCGGCGGCGTCGACAGCGTCACCGTTCGCAAAGCTGGATCACGATCCGATGGAGGAGTACTGCCTGCAACTGCTACTGGGTTACCCCGAGGTGCGGGAGATGGCTGGAGGACTGCGACCTGAGTTTTTCACTAGACACGAGAACCGGGAACTGTTCGCCAGATGGCTGGACGTAGGGCCAGGAATGGACAAAGATAAAACGTTGGCAGCGGTTAGACGCGACGGTGACGACGAGGTTACCGCGCAACTGAATGCGCTGTCAAAAAAACCGATGATTCCGTCAGACGCAACCGGACGGACCAAATCATTGGCGGAAGTGGTATCCAGGTTGGAAGAACGCAACCTGAAAAACCTAAAAGGGGAAGAAGTTAAACGCTTCGCCGACTCGCCTCCGGATGTGGAGGACGGCGAACAAGACGACATCCTGCTCCTAAATGAGCAGATCAAAAAGAACGAAGGCCTCCGGAGAGGCCAGGCCCAAGAAATCTCCGGCTGAGGAGGCATATGGTAAAACGACGAGACGGCGCAAGCGAATTGACCCCAGAGGACTTTTTAGAATCTAGGCAAGACGACTCGGAATCACCCAACCCAGTGTTGGACATTATCCGTAACGTGGATGCTGTGCGCGACGAAGAAGGCACCGATGCAGAAGGCATGCCCGGTGGAGTGCGTAATGCCACGCTGACTGAATCCGGCAGTGAAGCTGCTTGGGACAGCGGTCAGACTGAAAAAGACGGTGATTCCACCGAGACAACTACCACTGTAGCAAACACAGCCCCTGATTCTTCTTCCGACGATGATGAAGAGCCGGAATGGGAACCGGAGACCGAGTCTGTAGAAGTCTTGGACGACCCGGTCCGCATGTACCTGCGTGAGATTGGACGGGTTCGACTACTAACCTCCGCCGATGAGCGTTCCCTCGCCCGCAAGATCGAAGGTGGCAAGCACCTGGACGGCCTACGAAATGAACTGACCGAACAGGAAGGGCGCCCGCCGCGCCCTTGGGAGATCACAGCCGGACTCCTAAAGCGCATGGTTGACGCCTCAGCCTTGGTCAAGTCATTGTCAGAACAACTCGGATTGCCATCTGACCTGACTGTCTCCCAGATTACAGACCATAAGAAACTCCGCGACGCCATTGACGCCGAAGTCTCCGTTGACCTGTTGGAGGCGATGGCCGGTGACCTAAACGAGTACTCAGATGATGTTTACCAGAAGGTAATCGGTCTCTCTTTGAGCTCGTGGTTGGTACCGCCGGATGCGGTGGATGTCCTAGAAGACGCTTCCCTGGCTCAACTAGACGCCAAATTGTCAGAGTTAAACAGCTTCTCAGACCTACAGGAACTAGACCCGATTTTCCGCGCCTACTTCCGGAGGATTGACGCCGAGAGCGAACGCGCCCAGGCCCGTTTGACCGAGGCCAACTTGCGGTTGGTGGTCAGCGTAGCTAAGAAATACATCGGAAGAGGGATGGCCCTTCTGGATATGATCCAGGAGGGTAATATTGGCCTCATCCGTGCGGTTGAGAAGTTCGACTACCGAAAGGGTTACAAGTTCAGCACCTATGCCACCTGGTGGATCAGACAAGCTATCACTCGGGCAATCGCCGACCAGGCACGGACAATCCGTATCCCGGTGCACATGGTTGAGACCATCAACAAGTTGATGCGTCAACACCGCCGGTTGCTTCAGGAATACGGCCGTGAGCCCACTCCGGAAGAGATTGGCCTGGCCATGGAAATCGGTCCGGAGAAAGTTGAGGAAATCCTCAAGATTTCTCAAGAACCGGTTTCTTTGGAAACTCCGATCGGTGAAGAAGAAGACTCCCACCTTGGAGACTTCATTGAAGACCGAAACGCGCTGGCCCCTGCAGATGCAGCGTCTTTCCAGCTGCTAAAGGAGCAGGTTGGAGAGGTATTGCACACGTTGACCGAGCGTGAAGGACGGGTTCTGCAACTGCGGTTTGGTCTAGAAGACGGTCGCAGTCGGACACTGGAAGAGGTCGGACGAGAATTCGGCGTCACCCGGGAAAGAATCCGTCAAATCGAAGCTAAGGCATTACGGAAGTTGCGCCATCCCACCCGCTCTCGGAAGTTAAAAGACTTCTTGGAGTAGGCAAGCACGCATAAAATAGGAATGAGCCCAGGTGACATAATATCGAATCCATTAATGTTGTTACCTGGGCTCATTTTTTTAGTAAACATCGTGCTCAATTCTGTTGTTCCTGCACAAATTACGGTGATACACTCGGCATATTCCGAGTCGGGAGGAGGCGTCCGTGACTGAATCGGCTATGCCCAAATGTTTGAGTTGTGATATTGGTAGTCTCGTCCCTCTTTCGGACTACGGCGGTCAAGGGGCTGCGGTCCATTACAAAGCCTGGGTCTGTATCAACCCAACCTGCGGGTTCAACATCAAGATTCGTAACGGCGATATCTACCTGAACGAACCTATTTCTCCAGGTAGTGCAAACACTCCCAGACCTCGCTAATATCTTTTAGAAAACCCAAGAACTGCGCTCGCCCTACGGATTTTCGTTTGAGAATTTGGGTTCTGGCGGGGGTGTGGCGGAGGTGGTATGGAAGCCGGTTACGATTATCTCCTTATCCATGGGCGTCTGCAGCGACGTATTGCAAACTTCACTGGAATATTCCTTCTAGCCTTTGGATTTCTGCTGCTGGCGTCAGGTGGTGCATACTACGCCTATTCGGCCAACGCCAAATCCAACCTCGACGATTTAGCGGCAGTTGTTGGCCCGCGTGCAGTCAGTTCTATCACCGGCAACTCTGCATCCAACGTTAGTTTGTTCCCAGGCAAAGCAATTACGGCAGAGTCGTGGGACAACGTCTACGGCTACGAGCCGGCGTCCCTCAAACAACAAAACCTACTTGATGGCTTCTCGCCCATTGGCGAGTCCGGTGTGACTCTCACTGAAGTTCCTTCTTCCACCAGAATCCTGGTTCCAGCTATCGGCGTCGACTCCACGATCTCTGAACTCAGCATCTTGAACTTGGGGGACAGCCGGGCCTACGAGAGCCCGGATAACACTGTGGGCCACATCCCTGAATCGGCAAACGCCGGGGAGTCGGGTACCTCTTGGTTCTTTGGGCACACTGAAAGTCCCATCAGCAGAGAGGGATCTGTATTCTTCAATCTCCAGCTAGTCCCTGAGAAACTCCGAAATGGTGAAGACGTATTCATCATCACGGACAACGGAATCAACCAGTTTCTCTACCGAGCGACTAACAGCCAGGTGGTGCACCAAAACGACCTGACGTTGGACGCAACACCCGGCGCCGACATCAACCTAGTGTCTTCAGTGCCACGGTTCGTTTACGACCACCGTTTAGTGGTATCAGGCGAGTTAGTCGCCCTCCGGTAAAAACCCAAAGCAAACGTCACCTAGATGTTGGTAACAAAAAATGTACTTGCGACTCTTGACTTGGGTGCCCCAGAGCAACGAGATTCTTCGGCTGCGGCCCCAGAATGACAGACTTAATCAGGCGGATAAGATGGCAGGCG
>Ga0209089_10000557_pt1 | contig 34160 bp, 28 predicted proteins | sample ArcticOcean_MG_C_FD_187431 | JGI IMG/M metagenome (GOLD analysis project Ga0209089, IMG submission 187431) | Marine microbial communities from western Arctic Ocean - ArcticOcean_MG_CB2_150 (SPAdes) (version 2) | ecosystem: Environmental > Aquatic > Marine > Oceanic | place: Arctic Ocean: Canada...
TAGTTCGGTGAGCCCGTCGAGTTCTGGCAGTCCGTCGAGTTCTGGCAGTCCGTCGAGTTCGTTCAGCCCGTCTAGTTCCGTGTCCGCGTCACTGAGCCCGTCAAGTTCATTCAGTCCGTCAAGCTCATTCAGCCCGTCGAGTTCCACATCGGCGTCCGTGAGCCCGTCGAGTTCGTTCAGCCCGTCAAGTTCGGTGTCTGCGTCACTGAGCCCGTCGACCTCCGTGTCGCCGTCTAGTTCAGTGAGCCCGTCGAGTTCGTTCAGTCCGTCAAGTTCCACGTCACTGTCTACGAGCCCGTCAAGTTCATTCAGCCCGTCGAGTTCATTCAGCCCGTCAAGCTCGGTGAGCCCGTCAAGCTCTGCGTCACGGTCTACGAGCCCGTCAAGTTCTCGTTCAATGAGCCCGTCAAGTTCGGTGAGCCCGTCAAGTTCGGCGTCTGTGACTGATAGTCCGTCTGCATCAGTTAGCCCGTCCGCATCGAAGAGTCCGTCTGCGTCACCGTCAGTGTCGTTCAGCCCGTCGAGTTCATTCAGCCCGTCAAGTTCTGGCAGCCCATCGAGTTCCGTGAGCCCGTCGAGTTCTGCATCAGTGTCGGTGAGCCCGTCGAGTTCGTTCAGTCCGTCGAGTTCGTTCAGTCCGTCGAGTTCATTCAGTCCGTCGAGTTCAACATCAGCGTCCGTGAGCCCGTCAAGTTCCGTCAGTCCGTCAAGTTCCGTCAGTCCGTCAAGCTCCGCGTCGGTCTCCGTGAGTCCGTCCGCGTCAGTGAGCCCGTCAAGTTCGGTGAGTCCGTCAAGCTCCGTCAGCCCGTCAAGCTCCACGTCGGCATCGGTGTCCCCGTCAGCGTCAGTCAGCCCGTCAAGTTCGGTGAGCCCGTCCAGTTCATTCAGCCCGTCGAGTTCGGTGTCTGTGTCAGTGAGCCCGTCGAGTTCGCAGAGTCCGTCATCGTCACAGTCGAACAGCCCGTCGAGTTCGTTCAGTCCGTCAAGCTCCGCGTCGGTCTCCGTGAGTCCGTCCGCGTCAGTGAGCCCGTCAAGTTCGGTGTCGGCATCGGTGAGCCCGTCAAGTTCAGTGAGCCCGTCAAGTTCGCAGAGTCCGTCGAGTTCGTTCAGCCCGTCAAGCTCTACGTCACCAACGGTGAGTCCGTCAAGTTCGCACAGCCCATCATCGTCGTTTAGTCCGTCTAGTTCGTTTAGCCCGTCGGCATCGGTGTCCCCGTCAGCGTAAATGGATCACCGCTAAATACATTATGAGTTTCCGTACAGGTCACATCTATTATGCCCACTAACGATACACGTAAATATCTGACATTTTTGTCGAAGCGTTTGAATGAAACGCTGGTGACGAACGAGAAATACGAGAGTCTCGTTACGACATTTCAGAGTTATCTAGCCGATACCTCGACGGCGGCCGAGGTGAATACGCTGATCGACGATCTTGGTGATATTAGTTCGCGACTCTATTTGGGCATTGGACGCCCGGTTGCGTGGGATAACGATAACGCTCCACCGACGCCGGAGACAACGACACAAGCTGTGGACTACATATGCTGGCGTGACTTGATGGCGATGAAGCGTATTGAAAGTGCGAATACCGCATATGTCATTTCGCGTGTAAACTGGGAAACCAATACCATCTATACACAGTACGACGATACCGTCGAAAATATTGCGAACACGAACGTGTATGCGCTCGACACCAATGAACTTCCATACAAAGTCTACAAGTGCCTGTGGAACAATAATGACGGCCGCAGCACGACCGCTCCGAGTACGACAGGGAATACCGTCAGCCCTGTGGCTACCGCTGACGGATATGTCTGGCAGTACCTCTATAGTATTACAACGGATGACTATCAGTTCCTCACGACATCGTGGATGCCTGTGCGTACGGATAGTTTAGTCCGCACCTATGCGACCGACAATCCCGGTAAGTTGTCAACCGTCGTGCCCTGTATTATGACTGCCAATGGCACGAACTACGATCCAGCGGGTACGTTGACGGTGACTGTCACGGGCGACGGAAACGGCGCGATCATCGCTGCGAATACTTTGAGTTTGACATTCACGTCAAACACGACTACGAATATCACACCGTCGAACGGTGGTATTGGGTATACGACAGTAGATACGATTATCGTGGAACAGTCCGGCCGCGCAGTCGGTTCAACGAATGCGACGGCGCGTATGATTATTCCTGTGTATCCTAATCACGGATATGACCCGCAACGCGAGTTGGGTGCTTCGGCCATTATGTTGAACACCACGTTGCAAGATGACGAAACCGATCAACTATCAACGGTGAACGACTATCGACGGATTATGTTGATTGACAATCCACTCTTGGCGAATGGCGCAAGTGCCAATGGATCGTTTTACCGACAGACGTTCGACATTACTCTCTCTGCCAATACGGGTGTCTTTGCGCCGGACGATGGAATCAAGGTAACAAACAACACCGCGTATGCCGTCACTGCTACGGTGGTAGATACGGTTCTTGTATCCAGCGTGCCCGTGGTGCGTGTGACGGATATCAACGACAAGGGCCGTGATGTGGCATTTCAAATTGGCGACGAAGTCACAGATACGACAACCGAGGGTGTCATTGGTGTAGTCTCAGCGATATCTGCGCCTCAACTGAAACCTTTCTCCGGTGATGTGTTGTATGTCGATCAACGGGCGCCCGTCACACGGGACCCCAATCAAGCGGAAGATATCAAATTAATCTTTCGATTTAATTAACTAAATATGATAGAATACTTCTTCATAAACGAGATACTGAATGGCACTTAGCAACACCACAGAAAATACGCTGCGAACGACACCGTATTACGATGACTATTACGAAGTCGCCAACACGACCACTGGGCTGTTGCGTGGTGATGACTTCGACTTTCATCGAATCATGTTTCGTCCACGCTACGGTGTTCAGGCGCGTGAACTAACGCAGATACAAACACTTTTACAGTCGCAGTTGGAGCATCTCGGCACGACGCAGTTCCGTGATGGGGATCGCGTCCTCGGCGCGTCGTTGACGATTGATACATCCGCTAATAGTGGACAGGTACTTGCGACCACGAATCTGGCGAGCTTCTTCAATCGCACCACGAATGACGGCAAGTATGTTTATGCCAAAGTGGCAGGAGTAACGGATCTCACGACCACGGGGCGCATCACACAGTTTGTCTCGATTGATGACGCCGAAACCACGAACAACTATCTCGTCTTCAAATACACCAGCACCAACACCTTTAGCGCGGAAGGCGTTATTCAGGATCGCGATGACGCGACGGTAACGGCGACGTTCGCAGCGGGAGCGAATTCGTCTGTCTTTCATAGTGCATCCACGATTAGTGTGGATGAAGGGGTGATGTTTGTCTCCGGCTTCTTCGTACGCGTCAAGCCGCAGACTATCGTGCTTGATGCGCTAACGAACACTCCCTCCTACCGGGTCGGTATGGAAGTCGTGGAAGAGTTCCTCGATGAACTGGATGATGTCGTCGGTGCGTCACTCCTTGATGAAGCGAATCGTAGCGCCGTTGGCGCACATCGGTTCCGTGTTCGTCTGACCCTGTCGAAGCGAGCTATTACGGACACTGCGGATGCTGGATTCATTGAGATCGCTCGCGTCGTTGACGGGCAGATTCTCTACACGCAATCTAATGCAAAATATGTCACGGCCGCTGAACTGAAGCTCACGCTCGCACGGCGTACCTACGACGAGTCCGGCGACTATATGATTCGCCCGTTCTTGCCCGTAGTGGAAGCTGCGAGCTTGGCCAATTCTACGAACTCTGCGGATATCACAACTCTCCAGTTATCGCTCTCGTCAGGAAAGGCGTATGTGCGTGGGTTTGAAATGGAAACCACCGCGCCGGTGCGGCTGAGTATTGACAAGGGACGAACGACGGAATCGGCGACCAATCGAACACTACCCGCGACCGTAGGAAGTTACCTGCTAGTCAACCGTGTCTCTGGTACAACGGCGCCGAACAACTATTTTGTTGGCACCACGACAGTAGACGTACACTCTGTTGCGCCGACGAGTATTGATACGGCAAGTGCGACGACGTACGCGTACTCGAAGATTGGTACCGCGAAGGTTCGAATGCTGGAAAGCTATAGTGTTCCACTCGCGGCCGCCATTTCGGAACTTGCGAACAGTAGCGTCTACAAACTCTTTACATACGATTGGAATTTTACGAGTCTCACTGGAAATCTAGCGAGTACAGCCACGATTGTTGATGGAGCAATCCAGTTACCGGTTGCGGTAGGAGATGGGTTCCCGGCTGTCAACACAGCAATTACGGGGGCAACCGTCGTTCTTAGTGGTGCGGCTTCTCCGGTAACGGGCACGTTCACCGCTAATAGCTACCACTTTCTCGGTTCGGACGCGTATATCACGCTGAAAGAATATCTTGCTGTACTGCCAAATGCGAATACCACCTATCGTTTGTTATTCCAGCCAAGAGACGCGGATGCGTTTACGTTGTATGATGCTACAAAAGCTTACGACAATGCGATATATGCGGACAATCTCTCTTTCCAAGCGAACGTAGCGCCTGCTGGAAAGATTAACGGCACACCCAACGGCTATTCACTGATTAGTTCCACGGGCACCAACAAACTGATTTACCAGCTTCCCGAAAAGTTTATCGAGTCGGGAAGTATTGACACAAGCACCGCAACGTTCTCTACGTGGCATGCGTCGGCTTCAAATACTCGGACCTTCAGTAGCGCCACTAGCGGCGCGCTGTCACTTTCGTTCGCAGGAAATACCTTTAGCATTCCCGCAGGAACCTATACGGCAGAAGAAGCTCGAAAGTATTTCACGATCTTTGATATCACCGCTGATGCAAATGGATATGGTCAAGTTGTCCAGTTTACCGATTCCACGCCGGCCGGGAGCGAGCGAGCGATTAACGGCGTGAGTATCTCTTCTGCTGGTTCGCCAACAGGAAGTGAGTATCACCTATCATTCACGTACTACCACGGCGCGTCAACGAGTGATACGCGCACCTTCATCGCGACTGGTAAAGCTCTCGTCACTGGTTCGTCCGCACGAACGAAAAACTACTATGTCGGTAATACTACGAGCTACCATGCGTCTGCAACGACCGCGTTGGTTAATGGACAGGTGGAATATCATACGCTGAACACGGCGCCGAGCTTTGCGTATTCGCTTCGCACACATGATGTGACGAATCTGCGGAAGGTACTGTATAAGAGCAGCAACACGGTCTTCTCTACTGGAGATATGTCTACCGCCACGGATGTTACGTCGCACTTCAGACTGGATACGGGGCAACGCGACAACCATTACAACTACGGCCGCGCCATTGTCGGGACGGGCGCAAGTGCTGTGATCGTCACGACTGGGCGTCTGCTGTTTATCTTTGACCACTTCATGCACTCGGGTATTGGATACGCGACGGTGGATAGTTATCTCTCGACGAACAATGTCGATAAGGGCATGACGTACGATACCATTCCCACGTATGTCTCTCCGAAATATGGGCGAGGGACGAACTTGCGAGCTTGTCTGGACTTTCGTGTCGCGCAAGGCCATTATGGGGCGGCGACCGGAAATGTTGCGTTGGTGTTTGCGTCAACAAATACGAGTGCCAACAGCACATATGCGGCCAGCGATGGTACGCCCTATCTTATTCCCGTGTCCGACGATATCTGGAATGGTGATTACGATTACTATCTGGCGCGGAAGGATGCTGTATCGATTACCGCCAACGGAGCGTTCCATGTCACGAAAGGACAGGCTGCGGTATTCCCAGAGGCGCCGCATATCGAAGCAACAGACTTGTTGCTCTATCGATTGACTATTCCTGCATATACGCTCGTTGATGGGGCGGGCATTCCTACTAATGTCACCGTGAAGTCGTACGACTACAAGCGATACACAATGCGGGACATCGCAAAGGTGGACGACCGTGTAAAGCGGGTAGAGTACTATACGGCACTGTCGCAACTGGAACGCCTCACGCTTGACACGACGGAACTAGATGCCGACGACAACGAGCGGTTCAAGAACGGGATTGTGGTGGATAATTTTACAAGCACCGGAACCGCGCATGTGTCCCATATAGACTTCGCCGCGTCCATTGACACACGCAAGCACGTACTACACTCCGCGTTCAGATCGTTCTCGACGCAGTTCAGCACGGACTATGCGAACACCACCACGGCTGGTATTACCGTTGTTGGTGATATCGCCATTCCGGCCTATACGACGGAGGAGTTCATTTCACAGCCGTTAGCAACCAAATCGGTTTCGGTAAACCCATTTGATATCGGTTCCTTCTACGGGAAGATTCAATTGTCACCAGCGGTGGATACGTGGAAGTCTACCACGACACTTCCGGCACAGGTAATAGACGGGGGTGGTCCGACGCAAGCGTGGATCAATGCAAACCTGCCTGCGTACACGGTGTGGGGTGAATGGAATACGACATGGACCGCAACAGCACCCGAAGAAGAAGAAGAAGAAGAGAATGGCACAGAATGGCGTGTCAACGAGGGGAGTGAGAGCGCAAAGGCAGGCGAGTATAATTGGCGAAGTTGGGAAGCCTGGGACGCCGCCGGTAATCCACCACTCGTAAGACGGACCGACGTTTGAGCGACGGCTAACACATAACTTTCGAAGGACACTATGTCAGAAACAGTAACCGCATCTGTGTCGGAACGCACAGGCACCGAATTTTCATACACCTCGCAAACGAATACACAGTCACTTGGCAACGTGATTTTGGACACCTCTGTTGTCCATAGTATCCGAGCCCGAGACGTTGTGTTCGCCGCCAATGGGTTGCGTCCGAATGCCACGCTGTATCCGTTTTTTGATAGTGTGTCGGTGCAAAAATATGTGCAGCAAGCAAATGTGCTTGAACTGAACCCCGTCGCTGCGAGTGACATTCCCTCGGGCACCTTCTTCATTGGACAGACGCTCTATGTGAAAAAAGCCTTGACGGGGACCGTAAGCACTATCACCAATTCAACGGCAGTCACCGGAACCAGTACTGAGTTTGACTTCGAATTGTTGTCGAATCAGTTGGTGCGTGTCAAGTCTGGTGTGGATGTGTTTGATCGATACATCGCCAGTGTTTCGTCAAACACCGCCGCGACCTTCGATAGCAATGCTGCCCTCAGGTTGAATGGTGCAACCCTTTACACATTGACCCGTGTCGTGGTCGCAGATGTCACCCCGCGTTTGTCGAACTCGGGCGCTACGATCACATACACACTCAAGTGCACTCGGGCGCAGCAGGATGTGGACGCTGATGCCATTCTTGGGCCCGGGCTGAACTACGGCAGTGCGACGGGTACATTTACGGATCGTGGATCGCGCCTCATTCTACCGGAAGATAATGGCGCGTATGCTCGGAAGTTTAGCTACGCCGCCGGGAGTTTGCGCCCCGAGAAAATGGCGAAAGATTCTGGTGTTGGCACGGTCGGTGCCGAGGTTATTTTGCCGATGTCCTCCCGTACGTCCAGTGTTCTCAGCGCGGCCAGTGTTGCGGTAGAAACAAAGACACTCACGGTTAACACGGCGGTGATTACCTCGGGCGTCGTGCGGGCGTATGATTCAAACAACCTTCGGTTGGACGTGGACATCACGGATACCAAAATCGCCAACACCACGGTGATCTATTTTGTCGGTGGGCCTGGCGCGGGACAGAGTGCGAGTGTCACCAACTATCACTCAGCGAACCAGACGGCGGTTATTGATACAAGCGCACTCACAGATATCACAGCGGGACAGACGATCTATAGCGTCGGGTCGTTGTCATCTGATGGGTTCCTTGCGAACAGTACGGTGACTGCGGGTGGTGCGGGTACCGTATCGGGGGTGCTTCATCTTCAGGAAGGGCAGTTCGCGACTGGTCAACGACTCTTCCGTTTGACGGATAGCAGTACAAACGATCTCTCAAGCGCCACGACCACCGCAGAAACCAACTATGTGGCCTCCGGTTTGTCGGTGTCGCAGCAACCCACTAGTATCGTATCTCGTACCACCAATGTCACGCGACGTGGTGTCCACGACTCTCGTTATTGGGAGAACGACACCTACACGTCATGCCCAGAAGGATGGGCAGATCCACTAGCGGAAACGTTCCTTGTGGATGCGACACGCTTTCCACAGGGTATCATGCTAGCCTCGGTGGACTTGGTGTTCTCAGCAAAACCTACCGATGACATTCCAGTCACGGTTGAACTTCGACCAGTTATCAATGGATATCCTTCGTCATATCAGGTAGTGCCGTGTGCGTCACCAGAAGGACAAGCGTCTACCACACTGCGGTACGACGCCGTGAATGTTATCACAACGGATTTGTCTACCGCGTTCAGCAACACATCCGCGTACACGCGATTCACGATGCCCTCACTGGTACACCTGTTGCCTGGTATTGAGTACGCCCTTGTGGTTCGCTCTGACTCCTCGGAATATAAAGTCTACACCGCCGAACTCGGCGCGCAGGTGCTTGGCACCGATAAGAAGGTTGCGAAGCAGCCCTATGCGGGCAGCTTCTTCAAGTCACAGAACGGATCGACGTGGACCGAAACACCATTTGAAGATATAATGTTCCGCTTGAACAAAGCAAAGTGGACATTGTCGAGTGGTGCGAACACTGGCATCCTTGTCGCCCGTGGCGTGCAACCGGCGACAACCAAGACATTTGATTCGATGACATTCTATCCGTATGAAGTTACCTTCCCGTTGGTGACATCGACGAGCTATTCGTTGAGCGTCAAGCCAGAAGGTTCTGGCACCGCAGTTGCGTATAGCGTTCAACCGAACAAACTGGTAGCGTTGTCCTCACGGTCGTTCTTAACCGGGAGCTACGACGCGAACGCTGCGCCACAGTTCTACCCTGCTTTTGCGAATAGTGCGCCAGCGGGTCAGACAGTCAGCGGGGTGTCAGCGAATACCATCGATACCATCGCCACACTCACAACGCGAAGCACTGATGTCGCACCGTATGTCGATCTGAAGAAGATGACTGTCCTTGGTATACAGAATCGCATCAATGAGATGGAACTGTATGCGACACAGTTTGTCATTCTCGATCCCGGTAGTGGCTATGCGAATGCGGCCGCAGCCACAGGCACCGTCACGACGGTCGCATCGTCTAACGTTGTGACAGGGACGGGCAGTGCGTTCCTCACCTCAGTTATTGTGGGACGAGATGTGGTGATCGGGGCCAACTTGGCGGTGACCGTTGCGTCCATCGAAAGCGACTCTCAGTTTACTGCGACAACGACCGCCGGTGAAGCCCGCGTCGCGAATGCGTTCTCGACCTTTGCGAACCTGACGATGACAATAAGCGCCAGTAATGTCGGTGCGAATGCAGTAGGATACGCAGTTGTATCCACCGTCAATAGTTCCATCGTCACGGGCACTGTTACTAGTCTTGTGTTAACGACTGACGGAAGTGGCTACCTCACTACGCCGACTGTTACGGTATCTGGCAATGCGGCGCTGACGTATCGTGGCGAGGACTCCGCACAGCATGGTAATGCGCTGACACGATACTTCACACGGGAGGTGTCGTTAGCGGAAGGGTTCGACGCTCGCGACATCAAGATGTACTTTGATGGATATCGCCCCGAGGGTACTAACTTCTATGCCTATTACAAGGTGCTATCGGGCACGTTGGATAGCGAGAGGTTTGCGGATCAGCCATGGCGATTGATGACACAAATCACGCCGGATGGAGTGATCAGCACACGTGCCACACAGTATCGGGAGTTTGAGTTCCGCACGCCGCAAAGTCAAGCGTTGACATCATCTACGGATACCACGGATCGGTTCAAAGTGTTCTCCATTAAAATAGTGATGTCTACCAACGATACGACCGTCGTGCCGAAGATTCGCAACTTCCGCGCTATTGCCTTGGATGAGTAATGCTGATACAGACCGATGACCGCAAGCATGTACGGGACACCTATAACAACGCGTTACTATTAACCGACAAAAAGGCTCTCACGCGGTCGCGGGCCCGACGCGAATCCGCGAAGGGCGTATTGTCCCTTAGATCTGAGATTGGCGAATTGCAAGCACATGTGTTACAATTGACCTTACATGTTGCACAACTTCTTAAGGTGAAATAATGGCTAAGATTGCTGGTAGTATCTGGGTCGAAGGAACCGCGCTTCATTATGTGGATAGCGGGGCTACAGAATATTATATTATCGGCACCAACAAGGGATCGGCCGGCGCCGGTATAAGCGGCTCAATCTGGATAGAGTCTGATCGTTTACGGTATGTAGATACCTCTGGAAACGTACGCGAATGTTCTACTATAAACACCCATGGCACAAACTCTGGCGCTATTGCCGGATCGCTGTGGATAGATAATACTGGGTCTGGCCAGCACCAGTTACGGTATACTGACACCGGCGCCATACAAAATAGCCCGCATGATGATGTGGCATTTGGGGACGTATCACATTCGGACGTGGCGCACACCGATACGACTACACACAACGATTCTGTGGCACACGGCGATGAACATGCTGACGATCATAGCGATACCGGAGGGAGCCACGGTGACGACCCGTTTGGTGATGGGGGCCCGGGCGAGGGTCACGGTGGCCATAACGATCATTCCGATGATCATGGCGATGAGACGACCAGCAGTACACACACCGACACCACGTACCATACCGACAGTTCTGGCCATTCGGACGTAGCACACACAGATGTTCCACACGCAGATGCCACACATGCTGATCAGCCCATTTCCGTGGGTGCGTAAAGTTTTACGGCAAAAATATTATGAGTATTGAGATTCGACCTGTTGGCGTCAGTTGTCAATTGCAATGCACCTATTGTTATGAAGAGGGAATGCGAGAAGAGCAGCGATCACATCGATATGATCGTGATGCGGTATTAGCCTCCATCAAAAAACTTGGTCCCAAGGATCATTTCTCTTTATTTGGTGGGGAGGCCTTGTTATTGCCACTCCATCACCTTGAGGAACTCCTGTCAATTTCCCATGGCCGATCAGGGCGTTCATCGGTGCAGACCAATGGCGCATTGATTACCGACAAACATATTGAACTGTTCATTAAGTACAAAACACATGTGGGCATTTCATTAGATGGCCCAGATGAATTAAATGATAGTCGGTGGGCAGGTACATTAAAGGCGACACGCAAGCAGACAGCCCGCACGCTTCATGCGATTGATACGTTGCTCTCGTTATCGCCGCAACATTCACATCTTGGGCCCAGTCTTATTGTCACTATGCACGCCGGGAATTCTAGTGCAGAACGATTTCCTCGGTTTGTGTCATGGCTTCATGAGTTAGATGATCGGGGGCTTAAACAGATAAATCTTCATACAATGGAGATGGATCACAAAGCAGATACATTATACCTGCCACAAGAAGAATTGTCGGATCGGTTACTGGATATTTGGCGAATTCATGTTCCGACATTTAAGCAATTACGCATGACTAAATTTGAGGAAATTTTGAAACTCCTGAAGGGCGCTGATGATGTCGTGTGCCATTGGAAACCATGTGACCCGTGGAATACAAGTGCAGTCCGAGGTATTGAGAACGACGGTTCTGTCTCTCACTGCTCGCGAACAAACAAAGACGGGTTCAACTGGATGCCAGCAGAGGGGTCGGGCGACCCAAATGGTAGTTTCATAGGGCACCCAGGCGCTCGCCACTATGAACGACAGATGGCGCTCTACCAAGCACCACAAGAATTTGGTGGATGCAAAGATTGTGAATATTGGTTGATGTGCTACGGTCAATGCCCAGGCGAAGGGCAGTCCAATGATTGGCGAATGCGTTCTACATATTGTTCAACATACAAAAAGTTATTTGCAGAAGGCGCACGAAGACTTCGCGAGGCGGGAACGATCCCGTTATGTGATCTGAAGAATAGAAAAGAACTTGAGCAGGCAGCGTTTTCGAAATGGCAGAATCAATCATCGTCACACTTATCAACATTAACCGGGCAGCCCAACGGCGGTAGGCAATCTCACGGCGATCACACGGATCACAATGATAATATATCATGAATGATGAACAGAACATTCAAGCAAGTGCCCCTCCTGTACTTCCCGATTGGACACGATGGTCGTGGCGAAGTCCAGTTGAACGTGAATGGTGGCGCCCGTTGTTCGATGCATCGGTGGCCGCCTATCTGGATGTTGAACGGCTGTCGGTTGTTGATGGAATTCGCTCCGCGGCATTTCAGACAATAGCGCCCGAAGAATTAGTAGGAGCCACAGAGTGGGCGCGCCGTTATAACATTCTTTGCGTGCCAACACATAGAATTGGTGGTGATGGTTCATACTCATCGCTGGAAACGCCGGTAAAAAATGGTGGACGATTTAGGTATCGGGTGTTATTTGTTCGCCCAGAACAATATGCAGATATCGCTGGTTTCTCTACTATACGACAATCCGGGTCCGAAACCGAACGGATGGGGAAACTATTGGGCTTTCCCGAGTGTTGTCGAAAGGCGTTTGAGGAAACGTGGGGACGCGGGCAAGTCGATAGTACATGGGAACAGCATTGTTCACCCATGTTACCCATGACCAGTACACTGTTGCGATGGATGGGTCTTCGTCTTGTCTCTCACATGCCATGTCACTATGGATGTGATGCATCACAAAAGATTGCAGAGCAGATGTTTCAGGTGGGTGCGCGCCATGGATATCTGAAAGAGATGCAATTGCTTAAGGAAGTCCTCGCGTGGCCAGTAAAATGGTCTCGGTTGTTCGGGATTGCGGAGATTATAACTCCTGCGGTCAAAATTTCCACACGCACCGATTGGACACCTCGTAAAGATGAGTTCAGTACATCGGGCATGTATCGACAACCGAAGAAAACGTGGTGGACAAACAACGGATTCGATAATGCTCTGGACCTGGGCCGAGCGCACGGAGACATGGTTAATGCGTTAATAACGCATTTACCACAAAAAGCTCGCGTATTAGATCTTGGATGTGGCAATGGGATGTTGCTCCGTCGTCTAACTATACATAGACCTGACGTTCGTGTTGCGGGGATTGATAGTAACGCCGATGCGATTCGTGAAGCGCAAGAAACGATTGATTTGCGCTCGACATTTTGGTCAGGCAAGATTGAGGATGGCATATGGCGGGACTGGAACCCGACCGCCGTGCTATACACACCCGGCCGTATGATGGAGACCAATACAGGGGGGATGTCCGAGGCTGCCACACTTCGTGTAGCAACATGGATTCGTGATATTCCGTGGCAGTTTCCGTATATCTATGATGACATGATACTACGAAAAATCAATGTGCCGGCATTATGTGAAGATAAACAACTTCCGGTCCCTCTACCGCTCATTAAGACTCCTCTTGTCGAAATGGGGATAGTCGCACCGTTCACCTAAATATAGTTATCTTATGCCAATACCAACTCTACCAATTGTAGCACTCGACACCGCAAACACTTTCCGTGCGTGGTTGACGCGAACCAATAACGTCATCGACTTGCTCAACAGCAATGCGGTACTCGTCGCAGGAGGAACTGCGAACGGCGTCGGGGGTATTGGCGCATTCACCATTGGAAACACGACAGAGACAACGAGTAGTCTGATCATCGCGGGAGGAAAGTTCGGCGCGAATGCGACGGGGGTAACCCTGACCGGGACGAGTGTATTTGGGGCCAATGTCACCGTGAACAGTTCTGCGGCGAATGTTGCTATCTCTAGTACTGCCGTCCACCTTATCCCGTCAACTGAAACCTATATCGGTGGCGCCAACTTGTACACCAACAGCGTCAGCACCTTTAATGGTTCTGTCACGCTCACGGCCACAACGCCTCTGACGGTTGGAAATAACGCGACCTTCAGCAGCAATGTTACTGTCGCAAACAACATCATTTCATCAAACACCGTTTATACACGGTCGCTTCTTTACAACCACGCATCGTCGCTCATCTCCGCAACACTATCAAGCACCGAATATAACAACTATAGTCCAGCAGACCTGATTGATGCTATCGCACTGAATATCAATCCCGATACGTCGGACATTTCGATTACGGGTCTCGACCAACCGTCAAATATGACGACGGGTGTTCGAGTGTTGTATCTTCAGAATACCAATGCGACCTATAAAATCACGTTGCGAGATGCGAACACGTCATCGACGGTGAACAATCGGTTTGAGACTGGTGTTGGGGACGTGGAGATTGGTCCGAAGGCTTCCATCTCGCTAGTCTATTCGTTTGCGACAACCAAGTGGCGATTGGTTGGTGCGCCGCCATCTGGTCTTATATCATCGCTATCCGTTGCGGGAAATGTTGCTATCACCGGTAGCATGACGGTCGCCGCAAATGTTGCCGTGGATACAAATGTGTTGTATATCGATACCACCAACAACCGTGTTGGTGTCAACATTGTTCCAACATCTCCACTTCACGTCAATGGTGCAGCGGTATTTAATAATACCTTCAGCGCCACGGGTGCTACCAATGTACTGAGTACGTTTGGTGTGACGGGTGCTACTAACACCTTGAGTACATTGGGCGTGACGGGTGCTATTAACGCCTTGAGTACGTTGGGTGTGACGGGAGCCACTACTCTATCAAATACGGCGCTTCTCAACGGTGCCCTGACAGTAAATGCGGCATCCACGGTGAATGGTGCTACAAAGTTCACTGGTACATCCGCACGGTTAGTTATACCAGTCGGCACCAACCTCTACGCGACATAAACTCATATGCCTGTTCCATCTTCACGCGACGACTTCAAAGAATACTGCTACCGCGCACTCGGTAAGCCGGTGCTACAGATTAACGTCGATGACGATCAAGTCGAAGATCGTATCGACGAGGCGCTATATGTGTATCAGCAGTACCACATGGATGCGGTTATCAAGACCTACATGGCGCATGAAATTACTGCCAGCACGATGGTGTTCGACTCGGCGTTCAGTGGCACCTTTCTGGCGGACGAAAAACTCGTCGGACAAACATCCAACGTTGAGGGGCGGTATGTCAGCACCGCGAACACTACGGCGATCACGTTCTATGTCTCCGCGACTTCAAACACCGGTACTGCATCGGCCGACGCCTACAGCGACACCGCTCGCAACACGTTCAACGACGGAGAAGTGGTTCTCGGAAACGAGTCCGGCGCGCAGGGCACCGTCAAGACTGATGGTATCACCTTCGGGGACATGGACAATAAGTGGTTTACCGTTATTGATTCGGTGATTGGCATCACCAAAGTCTTCGCGCCCTATGACTCTCGTCTTTCTGCGGACATTCTATTTGACCCGCAAGCACAGTTCAATATCTCCTTGATGTCGAGCTTTACCGCGAACTCTATTATTCCATATTATGTTGGTCGTAGCTATCAGCAGTTGTTGAATGATATGTTCCGCGGCCGGCCGGCGATTCGATTCTCGCGTCACATGAACCGGCTCTATATGGATGTGAATTGGTATGTCACATTTATACCCGGTCAGCATATCATTCTTGAAGGATATCGCACCATCGATCCCGCAGGGTATACAAAAGTGTGGACCGACCGTTGGTTACAGCGGTATGCCACATCACTAATCAAACGTCAGTGGGGAGTAAACCTTTCCAAGTATAGCGGCATCGCGATGCCGGGTGGCGTACAGTTGGATGGTAAGGGTATGTTAGCTGAAGCTAATCAAGAAATTACGACACTTGAAGAACAGGTGCGAAGCGAGTTCCAAGAACCGCCAATGTTCATCGTGGGATAAACCATGCCGGTCAATTCCTATTTTAACCACACTAAGGTTGTTAGTGAACAGGATGTTGTTCAAGATCTGATCGATGAATCGATTGCGATCTATGGGCACAGTGTTCATTACGTTCCTCGGAACGACGCGAACATCGACGCGTTCCTCGGTGAAGATCCCCTGTCCAATTTCACAGAAGCCTTCGAGATTGAGATGTACGTAAAGTCATTTGACGGGTTTCAGGGACAATCGGAATTTGTGGGGAAGTTTGGTTTGCACATTGAAGACCAGATGTACCTCACAGTGTCTCAACGCCGGTTCCGCAATTCGGTCATGAGTCAAACGGCGATCACGGCGATGAAGCGGCCGCGGGGTGGCGATCTTATCTACATCGAGATGGATGCAGACAATCGCTTTCTGTTCAACATTCGATTTGTGGAAAACAAGGAAACCCTATTTACGTTGGGTAAACTCTACACCTATGAATTGAAGTGTGAGATGTTCAACTTCAACAACGAAGGGGTGACAACGGGCGTGGACGATATCAATGAGGTCGCTAACAAATTTGCTTATACCATCAACCTCGATATGAAAGCCGCGGGAGGTTCGGGCGACTACAGCAAAACCGAAACGGTTTATCAGGGTGCAAGTCTGGCGGCCGCTACCGCGACGGGTGTGGTATGGGATTGGGATTCCACAACTCGTCTGCTTCGCGTGCAGGACATCACCGGCACGTTTGTTGCGAATACGGCCGTGGTTGGTGGCACCTCTGCCGCTACGTGGACAGTGGTTGATACGACACCGGGCATCACACCGAGTACCAATGATCCAATTACTGATAATGAATTCTTGCAGGGTAATCCGTTGAGTGTCGTTGTGTCTCGCGGCACGCGACCGAATTCAGGCTAATGAACACACACTTCAAACATCTGCACATGCGCCGATATCTACTGGCGTTTGGTTCCCTGTTTGACGATATCACCATCACGCGAGAAAACTCAGATGGTGACGAAGCATTTCGTCAACAGGTGCCATTGCAGTATGGTCCGAAAGAACGTTGGTTAGTTCATCTGACACAAGATCCTGATTATGGGAAGGGTGTGGGTCAAGTAGTTCCCCGTATGTCGTATGAGATGACGAGTCTCGTCTATGATACGACGCGCAAGCTGAATACACTCGATAAGCTCAAGTTCAATAGCAACGAAGCACACAAGCTCGCCAAGCTCTACGTTGGTGTGCCGTATGTGATGAACGTTCAGTTGTCGGTGTTGGTGAAACTTCAGCAGGATGGAATGCAGATCGTTGAACAGATTCTTCCGTTCTTCACGCCGGATTACACGATTGCTGCGCGCCCGTTAGAGAACTATCCCGATCTTTTGGATCAGGTGCCCGTTGTTTTACAGAGCGTATCACACTCGGATAACTACGAGGAAGACTTCATCAAGCGGCGCGCCATTGTCTGGACGTTAGACTTTGCGCTGAAGGTGTTCTTCTATGGTCCGATCAGACAGAGTAGACGAATCGAAGAAGTTATCGTCAACCTCTACAATTCGCCACATGCGGATCTTGCGGCGCCGACACCGGATGCCTTACCGAAGGCGACGATCAATGTACTCGCGGATCCGCCGACACAGAACGTTTCATCGGGTACGGCGATTACGTCGAATACAACGATCACCGAAGTCCTCACTGCGGCCGGCTCCTCGGAGTCACCGTCTTCGTCCGCATCACCGTCATTCTCGCCGTCTGCTTCACAGTCACCATCGGCCTCTGTGTCGCTATCACAATCCCCGTCTAGCTCGCAATCAGCATCGGTGTCGCCGTCGCCATCGGTATCTCCATCATAGGTGGTTTGATAACAAAAATATAATATGTCTGATAATTTGAATGAAATCTTTGATGTGGCGCCGGAGCTAGTAGCGGATACGGCACTAACCACTACACAGGCGGCGCCGGTTGTAGTTGCCGAAGTCGTAGATGACAAGACGGCGCAAGAAAAACTAGATCGGGATTTTGAGGCCGCTCGCGGCAACATCACACAGATGACGAATGACGTGACGGAAGCTGCCAAGAGTGCTATTCTACTTGCACAGAGCGGGGACAGCCCGAGAGCGTATGAAGTTGTTGCGACGATGCTCACCGCGATTGTGAATGCCAATAAAGAACTTGTCAATCTCCATAAAATCAAACAAGATGCTGCGCCACAAGGATCGGGCGCGGGGGATGGGGGCGGAGTGAACATAGAGAAGGCCGTGTTTGTCGGACGCGCCGCTGATCTCTTGCGTGAACTCCGCACCCTCCAAAAAGAAACTAAATAGCAGCGAGGTTTATTATGAATCCATCGCCATATAGCCCGATGAAAGTGTACTGGCATCGCGACCGCCTCGATGCACTCGCTCGCGGCGAAGTCCCTTCACCCACACAAGTCCAACTGATCATCAGCGATCTTTGTAATCAGGATTGTAGCTTTTGCGCGTATCGTATGAGTGGCAACCTCAGCAATGAATTGTTTGGTGAGGCGCGTGAAGATGGCAGTGTCAATAACAATCCGAATCGTATGATTTCGTACGAGAAGATTATCGAGATTTTAGAAGACTCCGCAGCGATGGGCGTCAAGGCGATTCAGTTGACCGGTGGTGGCGAACCCACTGTACATCCCAAGTTTGAACAGGTTGTGGAAAAGTGTTACGAGCTTGGATTGGAAGTTGGCGTCGTGACGAATGGTGTCAAGCTCACACCGAAGCTGATTGATCTACTCACGAAAGCGATGTGGGTGCGCGTGAGTGTGGATGCATCAACCGTCGATTCGTATGTCTCCATTCGTAATGTGCCTATCGCGCACTACACGCGTGTGTGGAATAACATCAAAGCGTTAGCGGAACGAAAGAAGGCCACGGGTAGCAACGTAACGATTGGTGTCGGGTTCGTTGTCACCAAGGAAAATTATAAAGAAGTCGTTGATGCTACCGCCCAAGCACGGGCAGCCGGGGTGGACAACTTTCGTATTAGCGCCGTATTTCAGCCAGAAGACGAAAAGTATTTTGAGACATTTCACGCAGAGGCCGTCAAGCTCTGTAGTGATGCGGAAGTATTAGGGTCAGATACATATCAAGTCGTGAATATGTTTGGTGACCGCGTGAGTGACTTGGTGCTGAAGTATCCCGATTATGAGTTCTGCGGGTATCAACACTTCAATACCTATATCGGTGCGGACCTGAATGTGTATCGTTGTTGTGTGCTTGCGTATAACACACGCGGCGTTGTTGGTTCACTCAAGGAACAGACGTTTGCACACTTGTGGGCAAATGACGCGCCCGGCGCATTTAAGGGCTTCGATGCGGGTGGATGTCCTCGCTGCCAGTTCAATAATAAGAACCGCGAAATCATTCGGGCTCTGGTGACGCCGCCACATGTGAATTTTGTATGATGCGAGCGTCGGTCGTGTTGTCTACATACAACCGTGCCGACATTCTGAACGGCACACTTGCTTCCATCTTTCGTCAGCAGGTACCGTTTGACTATGAGGTCATCGTCGTTGATGACGGTTCGTCTGATCACACGACGGAGGTGCTGTCACGCTATCCCGTGGTCACGGAACGTATCGAGCGCCCAGAGGGACATCGCAATCCAGCATATCCACGCAATCGAGCTATCGCATTAGCGTCGAGTGATATTCTGATCATGCAGTCGGATGATGTATGGCACGAAACAGCACAGACGATTGAAGAACTCACCAATGCGGCGACCGCACAGCCGAACGCCGCGTTCTTCGCCACCGTCTATAATGTCAACGCCGACGGTGTGGTGATTGATACGTTTGTCCATCCGCGCACACGACGGCGCGCATTATTCTTTCTTGGTGCCATTCACAAGTCGCGTCTGTGTGCGATTGGTGGAAATGATGAAGCCTTCACGGAAGCAGGATATGAAGATGCGTGGTTGCGAGACTGTCTACAGCACGGCGCGCAGTGCCCGTTCGTGTTCTTGAGCGGGCCCGTCGCGCACCACCAAGATCATACGCGCCCCTCGAAAGATTACGGTACACAGCGTGGCACGAAGGCGATGCGGAAACTTTATAAGCACAAATGTACGGAAGCGTCACGCGGAGCTATTCCATGGCGCGCAGAGATAAGTAGTTTATATGCCGAAGAGTACGCGTAGTAATAAAGGGTACAATGGGAACTCTAATCTCCCATTGCCCGATGAGATTGTCCAACTCACCAAAGCCGAGTTAACAGAGTATGTGAAATGTGCGGATGATGTCAATTATTTTATCAACAACTATGTCAAGATCGTTCATGTGGACCACGGTATCGTACCTTTCAAGATGTGGCCGTTTCAAGAAACGATCATTGATGTCTTTAATAACAACCGTTTCACCATTTGTAAAATGGCGAGACAGTCAGGCAAGTCTACGGTTGTTGTCTGCGGCTACTTCCTCTGGTATATTCTGTTTCATACCGATGTCAGTGTTGGTATTCTGGCGAATAAAGAAAGCACCGCCATTGAACTCCTACGGCGTCTCAAGCAATCATTTGAGTTTCTGCCCGGGTTTCTGAAACAAGGAATCGTCAAGTGGGATCAGAAGCTCATTATGTTTGCCAACAACTCGCGTGTACGGGCCGAGTCCACGTCTGCGAGTGCTATTCGTGGAGACACGTTTAATATTCTATTCCTTGATGAGTTTGCTCACGTTCCCGATAACATTGCTGGCGAGTTTATGACCTCGGTGTTTCCGGCAATCTCATCTGGTAAGACCACCAAGCTATTTATTATCAGCACGCCGAAAGGCTATAACCTCTTCTACAAAATTTGGAATGATGCGGTAGAGGGACGGAATACCTATAAGACGGTTGGGTTCACCTGGCGCGACGTGCCTGGGCGTGATGATGCGTGGGCAGATGAAACTCGCAAGAACATCGGTGAGCAGCAGTTCGAACAAGAATTTAACTGCTCGTTTCAAGGTTCTGCTAATACTCTCATCCCCGCCTACAAGCTGGCACAGATGTCCTTCAAGTCGCCGATGGAGGATCGTGGATCACTCAAGATCTATGTGCCTCCTGTGCGTGCCAACGAGACTGACCCGTCGCATGTCTATGTGATGACAGTGGATACCTCGCAAGGGCAGGATCAAGATTTTGCAGTCGCGAGCATCTTTGATATTTCGATTACGCCATTTCGTCAAGTTGCGGTCTTTCGTCGGAACGATATCACTCCACAGTTGCTTGCACCGGTCCTGAAACAGATCGGCCAGCATTATTGCGATGCATTCATCCTTGTGGAGATTAACGATGTCGGATTGATTGTCGCGGATTCGTTGCGTATGGAACTGGAGTATGATAATCTAATCTTTATCAAGTCGGATCCCAAACGTGGGCAGATGCTTGGTGGTGGGTTCCACCCCAAGGCGCGTCTGGGATTGCGAATGACACAAGCAACGAAACGGATTGGTTGCGCTCAGGTGCGAACGATGGTCGAGAAAGACCAGTTGCTCATCTTTGATTATCAGACGATTCGGGAACTGACAACCTTTGTCGCCAAGGGTGCTAAATACCAAGCAGAAGAAGGCGCACACGATGACTGTGTGATGACGCTTGTCCTCTTGGGGTGGCTCACTGCACAACATGGATTTGAAAACTATGTCGGATTGTCGATGCGAAAATTGCTGATGAACGAATCGGAACCCGTTTCGTTAGACGAGCCTTTTGTCGGATTCTTTGACACAACCGACCACTCGCTCGATTGGGATTGGGACCCAAGTTCACCGAATGTGGTGGACGATCCCGACTTCTGGCGCGAATAGGTGAAAGTTTGGAAGTCCTAAATAGATGTGTTGCTGCGTAACCAGCACACTCAATTTTAGCACTCCATTACGGGGAGAGGGTTTAAGCTATGGCATTTCAAGTATCGCCTGGGGTCAACACATCTGAAGTAGATCTGACTGCTGGCGTTCAAACAATTTCGACATCCGCCGCCGCTTTTGCTGGCCCGTTCGCATGGGGTCCCGCACTTGAGTCAACCTCTATTGGGTCAGAGTCAAGTCTGGTGGAAATTTTTGGAAAACCAGATAGTGAACAGTTCGAATATTGGTTCTCCGCGGCTTCGTTCTTAGCGTATTCTAATCAGTTGCGTGTGGTACGTGCTATCGCGGCCACCGCAGTAAACGCCACCGCCAATAACGTCGCGGGTGCGCTCATCAAGAACAGTGACCATTACGATGTCCTCGCCGAGGGCACGTCCGTGGTTGCGAACGCCACATTCGAGTTGGCGGCCGCAAAGTATCCGGGCGAACTCGGAAACTCACTTAAGATTTCACTGTGCCCAAGCGCGTTAGCGTTTCAGGACGATACCATTACGGGCACACTCGCACTCACAGCGGATAGTACAGCCGTGACGGGATCAGGTACCGACTTCACTGCCGACCTTGTGGTTGGTGACTATATCAGCGCCAATAGTAACTGGTATCAGGTATCCGCCGTCGGGACAGCTACGGCACTTACACTTTCAACGGCATCGAAAGATACCATTAGCACGGTTGCGAGTGGTACTTGGTCACGGAAGTGGGAGTACCATGATACATTTGGTGAGGACGCGCCGGGCACCTCTGGATGGGCAACGGATCGTTCCGGTGTAACTGACGAACTACATCTTGTCGTCGTCGATGAAGACGGTTTATTCACTGGTGTCAAAGGACAAGTGGTAGAGAAGTACGCGTACCTTTCCAAGGCTTCCGACGCGAAGACTTTGAATGGCGAGACCAACTACTACAAGACAGTGCTTAACCGGAACTCAGCGTATGTCTGGTGGTTGAACCACGTCGGCACGACAACGAATTGGGGCACTGGCGCGACATCGACAACGTTCGGGTCGAAGGTGCTTCCCTACTCCACGTCTTTCGTAGGCGGGAATTCAAACAACGACGACATCACCACTGGTAATATTCAAACCGGTTGGGATGAGTTCGCGGACAAAGATGGTATTGATGTTTCGCTGTTGATTACCGGACCGTCTATTGCTGATAATCAGGTTGCCACGTTGGCAAGCTACGTCATTGCCAATATCGCCGAAGTTCGAAAAGACTGTGTTGCGTTTATCTCACCCGCGAAGAATAGCGTAGTCAGCAATGGTACGGCCCAAGCGGCCGATGTTCTGCTCGACCGTGCTGCGGTATCCTCTACGAGTTATGCGTTCATGGACTCGGGGTGGAAGTATACTTACGATAGGTATAACGATGTCTATCGATGGGTGCCGCTGAACGGTGATATCGCTGGGTTGGCTGCTCGCTCGGATACGACAAACGATCCGTGGTACTCGCCAGCGGGCTACAGCCGTGGTAACATCAAGAATGTTGTCAAGCTGGGGTGGAACCCGAAGCAGGCGGAGCGCGACGACCTGTATAGTAAGGGTATCAACCCTGTTGTGAGCTTCCCGGGTCAGGGTGTGTTGCTCTTCGGTGATAAGACACTGTTGAGCCGTCCGAGTGCGTTTGACCGTATCAACGTGCGTCGGTTGTTCATTGTCTTGGAGAAGACGATTGAGCGGTATGCCAAGTCGCAACTGTTCGAATACAACGATGAGTACACTCGTTCCGCATTCCGCAATGTGGTCGAACCATTCCTTCGCGATGTGAAGGGACGCCGTGGTCTTACGGATTATCTGGTAGTTTGTGACTCATCGAACAATCCAGCATCCATCGTTGACCAGAATCAGTTCGTTGGTGACATCTATGTGAAACCGGCGCGGTCAATTAACTTCATTCAGTTGAACTTCGTTGCGGTGCGTTCAGGCGTCTCATTTCAAGAGGTTGTGGGCGCGGTTTAATGCCGCCCTATAGGAGTATAAACTAACATGGCATTTAATCTCGATCAGTTCCGCAATAATCTCAAGGGTGGTGGAGCCCGTGCTTCACTCTTTGAAATGGAACTTCGGTGGCCAGCATCCGTGACAAACGGTCCATTGGCTGCACAGTTGTCCCGTTTTATGGTAGAGGTAGCTCATATTCCAGAGTCTGTCGTTGCCGCGTTTGAGGTCCCATACTTTGGGCGCAAGTTGCAATATATGGGCGAACGGACGTTCGCTCCAGTATCCGTCACTATCATCAACGACGAAAACTTTGCCCTTCGCCGTGCGCTTGAAGAGTGGATGGACCGGATGTCCGGCCATACATCTGCAACTTCACAGTTCTCGCAGGGGATTCAGGGGGATGGTGGATTCACCACAGACCTTAGCGTAACGCAGTTCGGACGTGAAGGTAATAGGTTACGTACGTATAACTTCATCGGTGCGTTCCCGACCAACCTTGCGGCCATCGAATTGAATTGGGCCACCACGGGAGAAGTTGAAAAGTACACCTGTGAATTTACCTATCAGTGGTGGGAAGTTGAAGGACAAATTCCAACTCGCGATAACCCGACAGTCAGCGTTGATGTCGGTGTCGGCGTTAACGTCTAATCTGTATATGTTTTCAGAGGGGCGCCTATAATGGTGCCCCTCAGAAAGTGAAATCATGCCTCGTCTTTTCGGCTTCGAGTTCAACTTTAATCAAAAGTCATCGGCGCCTACTGCGTCGTTACTGAAACCGACCTCGAACGCAATCAGTTTCGTTCCTCCCGATAATCAAGACGGCGCCTTAAATATTCAATATGGTTCCGCCGGTGGTTACTTCGGCTATTATCTGGACCTCGATGGTGCGGTTATTGATGATCCCCAACTCATCAATCGCTATCGAGAAATGCAGATTGTGGCGGAGGTCGATGAAGCCATAGACCAGATCATCAACGAAATTGTGGTGCAGGATGCTGAACGGATGCCTGTCGCATTGAATCTGGACTATGTGGATCTCGGGGAAGAACTCGAAACCCGCATTCAGTCCGAATTCGCGAACCTTCTCAAAATGCTCAACTTCCATCGCGATGCATATAGCCTTGTGCGGCAATGGTATGTAGACGGTCGTATTTATTTTCATTGTGTGGCGGATGAATCGGATCCGAAGGCGGGTATTCAGGAATTGCGACTCGTTGATCCGCGCACCATTCGCAAGGTACGTGAGGTCGCCCGTAAACGCCATCAGGAAGGGCAGTTTGACATTGTTGAAGTTGTTCGGGAGTACTATGTGTACAACCCGATGGGCTTTGTTGCTCCAACCAACCTCTCAGGGTCAGCGAACACCCCTACAGCGGCCATGCTAAACTATAACGGTATTCGTATCACCACGGATGCTGTTGCGTTCTGCCCGTCAGGACTCTACGACGTAAACAAGCGGACAGTGCTTTCATGGCTCCATAAAGCCATCAAGCCACTGAACCTGCTTCGCATGATCGAAGATTCCGTCGTCATCTATCGTGTTGCGCGGGCGCCCGAGCGCCGTGTGTTCTACATTGATGTGGGTAACCTTCCCAAGCAAAAGGCAGAACAGTATCTCTACGACATCATGCAGCGGTATCGGAATAAGCTCGTCTATGATGTTGGTACCGGTGAGATTCGCGACGACCGCAAGTTCATGTCAGTGCTTGAAGACTTCTGGCTGCCTCGACGTGAAGGGGGTAAGTCAACCCAGATTGAGACATTGCCCGGTGGTCAGAACCTCGGGCAGATGGAAGACGTGGATTACTTCCGCAAGAAGCTTTATCGTGCGCTTGGGTTGCCTCCCACACGAACAGAAGCAGGGCAGGGTTTCCAGATTGGTCGCGCCACGGAAATTACCCGTGACGAACTGCGATTCACCAAATTTATTCACCGGCTGCAAGTCCAGTTAAGTCATCTGTTCGATCAGTTGCTTGAAAAGCAATTGCGAATGAAGAATGTGATGACGGAGGCGGAGTGGTATAAAATCAAGGACAGAATTCGCTATAACTGGCAGCAAGACTCCTACTTCGAAGAACTGAAGATGAACGAAATTCTCACGGCTCGTATGAATCTTGCTACGCAGATGGAACCATTTATCGGGAAGTATTTCTCGAATCAGTATATCCAACGTGAAGTTTTGAAGCTCTCTGATATGGATTTATCGAATATGCAAGCCGACATGGCTGACGAATCGTCGGAAGCCTCAACATTTGACATTGAAGCAGATGCCACGTTGCGCGACACCGATAATCGCGAGACTAACACTAACCCTTCAGTGGAACCTTCTGGTGACGTGGCTTCGTCACGGAAGAAATCCACAATAGACTAAATAGTGTAAAGATATGCCGATTACAGCCGACACCGCAGTTACTCAGATTCTTATTGACAATCCAACGCGAGTTGTCGGGAAATTTTTATATTACTCCCTTAGTGGTACACCACACGCTGACGTTATGAAAGTGAATGTCGCCGCACTGTCCTATGGTGTTCACAAAGTTGTGCTTACTAGTCGAAACGTCGAGGTTTTACGCGGTGCAGTAATGGTGGGTACATCCAGCAGCGCCAGTTCCATTGTCGTTGACTGGTTAGCTTCGTCTAACACTGTAGTGGTGGGTGAGTTGACTGGTGCTACGTCATATACCAATGGTGAGACATTGACCTTTACGGGTGGAGGCGCGGATACTGCTGTGACGGCGACTGCTAATGCGGCGACTGCATTTACTACGCCCGACCGTAACCTCGATATCACTAGTGTGTGGTACTCCGTCAGTCCCACGATGGTTGTGGAGCTTGGATTTGCCTCCTCGACTGGAGCCGCAAATACGACATCGTTGATATTATCGGGATCTGGATACTTCGGTAAGAACGCCCTGCCGTTACAGCTTGATAATCCGACGCTCACTGCTCCTACTGGGAACTTTTTTATTGGCGCGCCAGTCGTGCCAGCCAAGACGGCGTACAGCATCATCGTTGAGTTCCGCAAGACCGAAGGTTTTGCTGATGTCCAATAATTCCAGTTACTAGAGGTCACCCATGAATTCATTTACACAACTTGTCCAGCACGTAAAGAACGCCGATTGGTCTGGTGCGAATCAGGTCTTCTCAGAAATCATGCAGCAGAAGACCGCAGACAGAATCGAAGTTGAGAAGAAGACGATATTCAAGGAAGGTAAAGGCAAGCTAGGGCCCGGTGGATACGGCGCGCCAGGTGAGGACGATGGTGGTGTCAGGGAAGATGCGGAAAGTGGCTCGGACGGTTACAAAGCCTACTTCAAGTCTATGATGAAGAAGCACGGGTATGACTCTCCCGCCGATATTCCAGCCGACAAGAAAGACGACTTCTTTAACGCAGTCGATAAGGGCTACAAAGCTAAGAACGAAGCTGTCGATGATGACGATGACGGAGCAGCAATACGTCGCTCTGCGGAGGGACGGTAACCAGCAGCCGCACGTCATGAATTCATTTACACAACTTGTCCAGCACGTAAAGAACGCCGATTGGTCTGGTGCGAATCAGATCTTCTCGGAGATCATGCAGCAGAAGACTGCGGATAGAATCGAAGTTGAGAAGCAGACGGTGTTCAAGGAAGGTAAAAGCGTTGAGCGGATCATGCGGGATATAGGCAGCCATGACGCTGCACACAGCGGATGGTCTCCCGACCGCGTCGCGGATGAGGTTTATAAAGAGCTAACTGGTAACCGCAATAAGAACCGCCAAAGAAGACTGCCGCCCGCAGCCGTCGTTAATAGTGCGATAAAAGATTTCTTAAAGAGCGGTGAGCGGCCGGCGGCTCACGGTAGATCAGCATGGCGTCGTGCTGGCCAGGTGCTGGACAAGGCCACCAAGGCAGGCATCAAATGGAATCAGAGGTTACTTAAACCGGCAGACCGGCGCCAATTGGAACTGAAACTCAGGTAGGTAATCCATGAAACTAATAGCAGAGTTTGTTTCTCCCCGCGACGTTAAGCCCATCGTTGAATCAACGGACCACGGCAAGACTTACCATATTGAAGGTGTCTTCCTTCAGTCCGAGATAAAGAACCGTAATGGGCGCATCTATCCACAAGCTGTGTTAGAGCGGGAGGTCGCTCGATACAACGAGGAATACGTCTCGCAGAACCGTGCGCTGGGCGAGCTTGGGCACCCCGACTCTCCTCATATCAATCTTGATCGCGTCTCTCACATGATCACCAATCTTACGATGGACGGCACGAACTTCATAGGTCGTGCCAAGATCATGGACACGCCATATGGCAAGATTGTGAAGTCTTTTATTGATGAGGATGTCAAGTTTGGTGTGTCTTCGCGTGGCGTCGGTTCGTTGCTGGATGATAACGACGAGAGTGGGTCAGTTGTCGGTGAGGACTTCTATCTCTCCACGGCCGCAGACATCGTTGCAGATCCGAGCGCGCCAGACGCCTTTGTCAGTGGGTTGCGTGAAAGTAAGGAATGGATCTGGACTAACGGTGTGCTATCGCACGAACAAATGTACGCCCTCGACAGACAAATCTCTATGGCACCTGTCAAAAGCGGATCGGACAGTCGCAAGCTCACTACGAAAGTGTTTGAATCGTTTCTTCGAGAATTGAAAATCGGAACGAGGATCACATAACGCAGCGTAGCTTAATACGTCTCGACGAACAACTTCCCCTTCGCTAACACATCTACAAACCCCGTATCGATACGACGGAACGCATAGAAGTATGTGCGTTCCGTTAGGGCCGTGGTCTGTGCGGCGGTTAGATCTACATCCCACACGCCAAAATCACTCGCACTAGATACGTTCGCTGATATCCCACCATTGATGGTCGCAATGACCGACCCACCACGCGTCGTGCGAAGTTCAAATCGAACATTCCAATCAGACAACGAACCTAGTTCTGTCGTTGGCGCTTGTACCAAACGAAACCGAAGCCGATAGTCGCACCCTCTATTGATCGAGAAATCTTGTGTTTCGGTCATGTTGTTATTTAGCTTTCCTTGGTCCAAGCATCTAGATGCACCAACTGGTTTTGTCTCGCCCGAATCGCTGTGACCAAGGTGTATTGAATGTCATTGAGAGTCACCATGTTGCTGCGGGCGCGAATGCGAATCAGCGACGAGCGATAGACATATGATGGCGATGCAGACGCGCTTGCTGAACTTGACGGACTCACCGATGCCGAGGGTGAGACGGATAAGCTGGCAGAACTCGACGGGCTGAATGAGCTTGACGGACTGGCAGAACTCGACGGACTGAACGAGCTTGACGGACTGAACGAGCTTGACGGACTGAACGAACTCGACGGGCTCACTGATGCCGACACGGAGCTTGACGGGCTGAACGAGCTTGACGGGCTGAACGAGCCTGACGGACTCAGGGACGGCGATAGCGACGGTGAGGGGGAACTGGACGGACTCCTCGACGCGGACGGGCTAACGGAGCCTGACGGACTGACAGAACTCGATGGACTGACAGAACTCGATGGACTGAACGATGCCGATGCCGAACTTGATGGACTGCCAGAACTTGACGGGCTCACTGATGCCGACACGGAGCTTGACGGGCTCACCGACGCGGATGCGGAACTCGACGGGCTCTCCGAACTTGACGGACTCACCGATGCCGACGCGGAACTTGACGGGCTCTCCGAACTGGACGGACTGACAGAACTTGACGGACTGACAGAACTCGACGGGCTCTCCGAACTCGACGGGCTGAAGGAGCTTGACGGGCTATACGAGAGAGACGCCGAACTCGACGGACTCACGGAGCTTGACGAACTCACGGAGCTTGACGGACTGGCAGAACTCGACGGGCTGACTGAGGCCGACGTGGAGCTTGACGGGCTGACAGAACTGGACGGACTCAGTGATGCAGATACCGATGCTGATGGTGATACCGACAGTGACGGTGAGCTTGACGGACTCCTCGACGCGGACGGACTCACCGAGCTTGACGGACTGCCTGAACTTGACGGGCTCACCGAACTTGACGGGCTGACTGAGGCCGACACTGAACTCGACGGGCTGAATGAACTTGACGGGCTTACCGAACTCGACGGGCTACCTGAGCTTGACGGACTCACGGACGCCGATGACGAACTTGACGGGCTGACTGATGCCGACGTGGAGCTTGACGGGCTGCCCGACGCGGATGCAGAACTCGACGGGCTCACTGAGCTTGACGGACTGCCTGAACTTGACGGGCTCACTGAACTCGACGGACTACCTGAACTTGATGGGCTGACCGACGCTGATACGGAACTCGACGGGCTAAACGAACTCGACGGGCTGAATGAACTCGACGGACTACTTGAACTCGACGGGCTCACCGACGCTGATACAGAACTCGACGGGCTAAACGAACTTGACGGACTCTGTGATGCGGATGCTGACGCCGATGGCGATACCGACAGCGACGGTGAACTTGACGGGCTCTTCGACGCTGATGGACTTGCCGATGCGGACGGGCTTACCGACGCCGACGGGCTCACCGAGGTGGACGGACTGACTGACGCCGACGGACTAAACGAACTCGACGGGCTATATGATCGAGACGCCGAACTCGACGGGCTCACCGAACTCGATGGGCTGACTGAGGTTGACGGGCTTACGGATAGAGATACGGAACCTGACGGGCTCACGGAGGCCGACGCGGAGCTTGACGGGCTCACGGACGCCGACGCGGAACTACTCGGACTCTGCGAACTTGACGGACTGACTGACGCCGACGGACTGACTGACGCAGACACCGAACTTGATGGGCTGCCGGAACTTGACGGACTTACCGATGCGGACGGACTGACTGACGCTGATGCTGAACCACTCGGGCTCACAGACGCCGACGGAGATACAGAAAGCGATGGTGAACTTGACGGGCTTCTTGACGCCGACGGGCTCACCGATGCAGACGGGCTTACCGACGCGGACGGGCTCACGGACGCTGATGTTGAACTACTCGGGCTCACAGACGGCGATGCGGAGCTTGACGGACTGACTGACGTTGACGGGCTCACCGACGCGGACACTGAACTCGACGGGCTCACCGATGCTGATGGTGAAACAGACGCCGATGCGGAACTTGACGGACTCACCGACGCCGACGCAGAGCTTGACGGACTGACGGAACTTGACGGACTGACGGAACTTGACGGACTAACTGATGTTGACGGGCTTACCGAACTCGACGGACTCACTGATGCGGACGGGCTTACTGACGCGGACGGGCTCACCGATGCTGATGGTGAAACAGACGCCGATGCGGAACTTGACGGACTCACCGATGGTGATGCGGAACTCGATGGGCTGACTGAGGTTGACGGACTCACCGACGCCGAGACGGAACTTGACGGGCTAAACGAACTCGACGGACTAACTGAACTTGACGGACTCAATGAACTCGACGGGCTCACGGAGCTTGACGGGCTTACTGAGCTTGACGGGCTAAATGAACTCGACGGGCTAACTGACGTTGACGGGCTTACTGAACTCGATGGACTGAATGAGCTTGACGGGCTCACTGATGCAGACACCGAACTCGATGGACTAAATGAACTCGATGGGCTGACAGAGGTTGACGGGCTGACAGAACTCGACGGACTGAATGAACTCGACGGACTGAATGAACTCGATGGGCTGACTGAGGTTGACGGGCTTACTGACGCCGAAACGGAACTCGACGGACTCACCGACGGCGATGCGGAGCTTGACGGACTGACAGAGGTTGACGGACTGACAGAGGTCGACGGGCTCACTGACGCCGAAACGGAACTCGACGGACTGACTGACGGCGATGTAGAACTCGACGGGCTGCCAGAACTTGACGGACTCACTGACGGCGATGCAGAACTCGACGGGCTGACAGAGGTTGACGGGCTCACGGAGGCCGACGCGGAGCTTGACGGGCTCACCGACCGCGATGCGGAACTAGACGGACTGACAGAGGTCGATGGGCTAATCGACGGACTGAGTGAACTTGACGGGCTCCCCGGGGGCCCTGGTATGTTTAACTCAAACCAATATACTCGGAAGGAGTAGTTGGCCGAGGGACTTACCGACGCGCTGGGCGAGCTTACATATACATTATCATACGTAGAGTTATTATACGTTGCTGTGTCATACCATGTGTAATCGAGAGTTGGCGTCCACAACCCATACTTGGAATCTTCATACGTCGCGAAGTTATATAACGTCTCATCGTCGGTTGATATCCATCTCCCATATAGAGAAACGCCAGCAACCATTGTGCCGTATAATGTTGAATCAGTAATATGAGCCATGGCTTAGAGGAGGCCTGCGGAGGTTCGAACATACATCGAGACTTCTCCGGTTGGCTGAACTGGTACAACCATCCCGCCGATTGTCATCTGAATAATGTCTAGATCAGCGTAAAACCACACTTCTAATTTGGTGTAATCGTTAATTATGGTTTTCTCTGCTGATGTTAGGGTATACTTAAAAGTGTGCGCTGCACTAATAAATTCTGTCGTTGCATCGAACACCGTTCGTTCGGCAATCTTCGTAGTATTTTTATATCGTTTCCCCTCACCGTACTGCACTGTTGTACTGCCCGCGACTGCATTATAGGTGCCTGATGTAGGATGTATTTGTCGAAGTTCAACTTTAAATTCTTGTGCGCTGTCAGAGTAAATGGAATCGCTATCATTCGGTATTTGCGGTTCGTCAATCAACGCATAGAAATTACTGCCAGAAGACGCAGACCACGACCCCTTTCGATGAAGCACATCAGCAGTGGTATATACCTGTTGTCCCACCACACCCGTGGATGGGCTGACCGACGGCGATGCCGAACTCGACGGACTGTACGAACTCGACGGGCTAACTGACGTTGACGGGCTTACGGATAGAGATGCTGAACCCGACGGGCTCACGGAACTCGACGGACTGAACGAACTCGACGGACTGTACGAACTCGACGGGCTATATGATCGAGACGCTGAACCTGACGGACTGTATGAACTCGACGGACTGTACGAACTCGACGGGCTGTGCGAACTTGACGGGCTCGTAGACAGTGACGCAGAGCTTGACGGACTCTGCGAACTCGACGGGCTGGCTGATGTCGAACTCGACGGACTGAACGAACTCGACGGACTGTACGAACTCGACGGGCTGAACGATGCCGATGCGGAACTCGACGGGCTAATGGAATGTGATGGGCTGACCGATGCAGATGGTGAAAACGAGGGCGATGCAGAACTCGACGGGCTGACTGAACTCGACGGGCTGTTCGATTGTGACCCCGACGGCGATATCGAACTTGACGGGCTGTTTGACTGTGACGATGACGGGGATACTGACGCCGACGGGCTGTTCGACTGTGACGCTGACGGAGACACCGACGCCGACGGGCTGACAGAGGTCGACGGGCTCACCGACGGCGATGCAGAACTCGACGGACTGCCAGAATTCGACGGACTGTACGAACTTGATGGGCTAAAGCTTGCGGCCATTGAGTTCTACCAAGTGTGCCATGTAAGAAAGGCTCCTAAAATATAAAGGAAGTCGATCTATTTAGATGAGCGGCACACTGCGGTTTGAACCGCAACACACTTACATGTAGACTTTTTTATGCTATACGTTTGAAGTTGGCCAGACGGGATTTGCTGGATCATTGGTGTTCGCGGGCAGATCGCGAAGAGCTTGTCGATAAACACTCCATGCGGCGCTGTCCTCTGGTGCAAATCCAACACTCACATCGGGTAATTGTGTCCAGTCGCTTGCAATAAGTCGCGTATTACGATCAACTCGGAGTTCGGCCCACACCTCATCCTGTTCCCACACTGCTACATCAACAGCATCAATGAACGGCTGCGCCTGAGCTTGTAGCTCACTCGGTTGTACCCGCCACGTCGTTGTATCAGTACTATTACCAATCGAGACGCCGACGATGGCTAGTCCCTCTGCTTTAAGTTTCCGGTCAAGCCGTCCTGCTGTATCTATCATAACTTATCCTTCCTATCCTTGAATACCCCGTACCACCGCATTTATGCTATACGAGTTCAGTCCTTATCCGTCGATGCTCCCTGTAATGCCCATCAACGTGAAGTAATTGCTGGCGCCGTCATCTCCCAGCCACGTAGTGGTGTTCGTCGCAGCCGATTGCTCCAACCACACATAAACATGTTGCCCAGCGGCGGGATAGGCGAAGAGATCGCAGGAGGGGATCGCCGTTCGGTTATTGACCATCGTTTGATGGCTATGTACCACACAATTGGTGTGCGCGGTGGTGGTGGAATCCTCCCCAATCGCGACCGTGAGCGTCGCGACGGCTGCGTCATTCCCCCCTGCGCCCACCACCCCGGTAACAGAGAGAGCAGGGCGACCAAAACCTAGACTTGCAGCTTTCGCCTCTCCAGCAATCGCAATGTTGGCAATGGCGCGTGTTTGAACGCCAATAGCTGCTGTGCCTTCTGCCACTAATGCCTCACGAATGTCGCGTTAGCATAAACCAAGGTCATTTATACGGGCTCAGTTGGCCAGACAGGATTTTCGGGATCAACTGTGTTCGATGGAAGATCACGAAGGGCTTGTCTATAGACGGCCCACGCTCCAAGCTCGTCTGCCGTTAATGGCACATCTAGTGTG